>TARA_R110002049_G_scaffold190967_3_pt1 | contig 159625 bp, 117 predicted proteins | sample TARA_R110002049 | Tara Oceans TARA_R110002049 (sample SAMEA4396941) | marine metagenome | biome: Polar Biome; feature: [SRF] surface water layer (ENVO:00010504); material: water (ENVO:00002006), including particulate matter (ENVO:01000060) such as... | depth 5 m | reverse complement strand
ACAAACGGAGCATGATCTCTCCGAAGGTGACTACTTTTTTCATTTTCTATGTAAAGTTTAAATAGGTTCTTTATTAAAAATCAAAATATTCATTTGCATTATTATAGCTGATGTCTTGGATGAGTTTCCCGATCCATTCCATATCGTTGGGCAATTCCCCACGTTGTATCTCGCTCCCAAAAAGGTTACAGAGAATGCGCCGAAAATATTCGTGACGCGGAAAAGAAAGAAAACTTCTGGAGTCTGTCAACATCCCCACAAAACAGCTGATAAGGCCGATGTTCGAAAGTGCGTTCATCTGTTTGGTCATACCGTCTTTTTGGTCTAAAAACCACCAGCCCGATCCAAATTGAACTTTACCCTTGACACTACCATCATTAAAGTTGCCGATCATCGAAGCCAAAACTTCGTTGTCACCAGGATTGAGGTTGTATAAAATGGTCTTGGTCAATTTATCTTTACTATCTAACGTATTTAGAAATTTAGACAAGCTTTCCGCTTGAGGGTAATCGCCGATAGAGTCCCAGCCCGTATCAGGCCCTAATTTTGCCAACATTCTGCTATTGTTATTGCGCAGGGCACCCAAATGAAATTGCTGCACCCATCCGAATTCGTGATATTTTTCTCCCAAGAACTGTACTAGGGCACTTTGAAATTTCAAAGACTCACTTTCGGTAATGGCTTGGTTATTTCTTCTTTTTGTGAAGATAGTAAAAACTTCGGATTGCGTATAAGTGTCAAAAGGAACGAAACTTAGCCCGTGATCGGAAACCTTACATCCATTATCATTAAAAAAGGAGATACGGTTGGCCAGCGCGGCACATAAATCTTCGTAGGTCGCAATTTCTATATCGGCTGCTTGCCCTAATGAGTCAATATATGTATTGAAAGTGGGGCTGTCAATAAGAATGGCCTTATCAGGCCTAAAAGAGGTACTCATCTTGGTCGCATGATCACCTTTTGCATATTTTTGATGGTGGATGAGGGGATCGGTGGGGTCTTCGGTGGTACAAACGACCTCAACCTTCATTTTAGAAAGTAGGCTTTGACAGCTGAAATCTTTGGTGTTGAGCTTTGCACTCGACGCTTCATAAATACCGCTTGCCGTTTTTTCGTTTAACAGCTCATGAATATCGAAATACCGCGCCAATTCTAAATGTGTCCAATGATACAGCGGATTGCGCATGGCATAGGGGACCGTTTTAGCCCATTGGGTAAATTTATCCTTATCGGCAGCAGCACCTGTAATATATTTTTCGTTGACCCCGACGGTACGCATGGCGCGCCATTTGTAATGGTCGCCATAAATCCATGCCTGTGAAATATTTTCGAAAATAGTGTCGTTGACAATGTCGTTCGGTGTCAAATGACAATGATAGTCGATTATGGGCATATTGCTCGCATATGTATGGTATAGCTCTTCGGCGTATTTGTTCTCTAACAAAAATTGATCGTGTATAAAAGAAGCGGGCTTACTCATTATGTAGGGTGATTTATTTTAGCTTGCTAACTTACGTATTTTTTGATCTTACACAAGGTGGAAATCTGTCAATATCACATTTTAAACCTAGAATTTTATAAAAATGTAATCGATTGCAAAAGTATGGGTTAATTCTTGTAAAATTCAAAACTGAAGTTCTAAAAATAATTCGACAAAGAAAAGTCTAATTTTGTCCTGCCAATGGGACTATTGTTTTTTTAGGTTTTCGTATAATGCTCTTGGTACCTTGAATATGGTTCCGTGTCGTGTGCCTTCCGGAAAATGGATTTGGCTCGAAATGTCTTTCCAATTTTTTAGGTCGGAAGACTGTACGGCCCCATAAGCGTGATCTCTATATTTGTCAAAATAAACGGTCCATTTGCCATCAATTTTTTGAGCCGTTGGTCCTTCTGCCCAATAATCACCAGTTATTGGACCGCTTGCCTCTGAGTAAGGGCCGGTAAGCTTGTCGCTATGGGCAATCTTGATATTTTTTTCTGCAGGCTCGCGGGTTTCGTCTTTCAGAAACATAACGAACTTATCCTCATGTTTTTGTATCGTGGCGTCAATGACATTAAAACCGGGTTCGTAAAGGAGTGCCGTTGGGGAGAAGTTCTTAAAATCGGTAGTTGTTGTGTAGTACATGCGATGATTGTATCCGTCGTCTTTGTCCGACTGGGTTTCCGGGAATTTACCGGGAATCGTACTCGCCCAATAAATAAGGTACGTGTCACTTTCTGGGTCATAGGTGAGTTCGGGTGCCCAGGTATTTCGAGCACTTTTTTCATAGGCCATAACGGGAATGAATTGTTGTTCTGACCAATGAATCAGATCTTCGGAATATGCGTAACCTATGCCTTGGTCCGTCCAACTGACCGTCCATACCATATGATACTTACCGTCGCCCCCTTTAATGATGCAGGGGTCGCGCATTAATTTATCCTTGCCCACTTCGGGGGTAAGAAAGGAAGCATCGTTTTTTAAACTTTCCCAGGCATAACCATCTTCACTATATGCCAAATGCAACCCGTCTTCCCCGTTGCCCTTAAAATAGGAGAACAGCAATACTTCTTCGTCAGGTATCCAGTTGTGCGAGCGAAGCCAGTTCTCGCAAGCGGTCGGCCAATATTGGTTCGTAGCTCCTACACCCAGACCAAAACCATGGCCGCCTTTTTCATAGATATGAATTTCGGAAGCGATTTTATGTTCTTTTAATGCGAGGTAATAGGCGACGCTGTTTTCAACAGGAACGCCTGAATCATCAGTGGCATGCACTAGAAATGCGGGTGGTGTTTGATTGTTTATCTGTTTTTCACTGGAAAATTTTTCGAGCTGTTCAGGAGACGGGGAATTGCCCAATAGGTTTTTTCGAGAGCCTTTGTGGGTGATCTGATCTTCCATGGATATGACTGGATAGATCAATATCGAAAAATCAGGACGGGCGCTCATATTGTTCGATGCGGGATAGGTATTTTCTTTGTAAAGGGTAGATAAACTCGCTGCCAAATGACCTCCGGCGGAGAAGCCCATAATCCCGACCTTTGAAGGGTCGATTCGCCATTTATCCGCGTTCCGGCGCACCATGCGCACCGCTTCTTGGGCATCTTGCAACGGCCCAACAGATTTGTCTTTCATCGTTTGGTCGCTCGGCATCCTGTATTTTAAGACAAAGGCTGAAATTCCCAGGGTATTGAACCATTTTGCCACTTTATACCCCTCTTTTAAAATTGCCAAATGAGAATAGCCGCCCCCAGGACAGATAACGACGGCCGTACCATTAGAAATTTCTTTTTCAGCAAGAAATACGGCGATATCGGGTTGAGAAACCTTGCTGTATCCGCGGATATTGCCCAAAGCATCCCATTGTGGTTCTTGAATATACGAGGCATCGGATAGAGCTCCCGGTGCACCGTTGGGCCATAGGGGAACAACTTCGTATTGGGCACGTACGGCCTGGTGAAGACAGCTTAGAAAAAGGCAAAGGATAATCGGTTTTAAAAATAGGTTTTTGTACATAATTTCTTCTAAATAGCTATGTTTTAATGGGAACAGGTATCGTGCTTTGAATATAATTTTCTGTTTTTTTAAACATCGATGGACAAGATAGTAAATTCAGCCTCAAGAACTTGAAAGGTCGATATTGGCCTAATGAAATATCACTGTTTGGCTGTATCTTCGTAAAGAAGATCTGCAATGTTAGTCGCTATGATTTTTTGTCCTGCTGCTTCCATATGTATGCCATCTGGGGCATAATAGTCAAGTACGCCCAGTAGCGGGTGGTATATGTCTAATATTCTAATTCTTTTAGTTTTCGCTATACTTTGGAATTGGGGTATCAGATTGCCCAACCGTTCGTTTCCGCCTTCATATTTTTCCAATATGCCTTCTGTTTTCATAGGAGGAGGGGTAACACAGATCAGCTGGGTTTTGCCGCTGCCTGTCGAGATGAACTTTGTAATGTGCTCTAATAATTTTGCAAAGTTCGATACAACTTCATCCTGACGGTTTGCAAATACCTTTTTTGTATCGTTCGTACCCAAACAGAGAATGATATAATCGAAATCCCCACCACCAGTTTCTTTTTTGGCTTCCTGTAGGTACTTTTTAATATTCCGAAGCGCATTTAAATCTTTCGCACTATTATTATCAAATCCTATGGTACGCCCCGATTGGGAGTTATTGACGATTTTTGAGTTGGGAAGTATTGTTTTTAATTGATTGACCCACCCCTCTTCATGGGCACCATTGGAATCGCCGATAGTTAGGATCGTAGGCTTTAAAGTGGAAGTTCTTTCATTAGGGATTAGCGACAAGGCTTGGGGAAGTTGTTCATGGCCCCCTTCGAAAAGGGTCAGTTGAATATTTTGAAATTCACGGAACAGGTGAATGTCGCGACCATAAAGCGATTGTTTTTTCGTACGTTTTGGGTTCAATCTTTTGGTAATCAGACTTATGATTTTACTTTCAGCGACCAAATCTGGGTCAGATACTGCTTTTGATAGTATCTTATTGGCATCGGAGAATCCGTACTTAAGCTCGCCGACCAGTCGATTGTACATGTTTATCGCGTGTGTAATAGGAACCGACCCTTCATAACCGTCGTGAACCCCTTCATACAGGTATAGTTTGGAGTTTTTTCTTTTTTCAATAGGATAGTCAAGCGATATGGGTGAGCGTCTCAAGGCCTCCGCCTGGTCAAAACTACTTTCTTTCGAAACAGCTTGTAAAATGTCTTGGGCGTATTTCTGTTTACGCCCCAGCGATTCCCAATACCATGCTTCAATATCGGAAATAGGCGCCCATGCCGAAAAAGATTTTACTGGGTAGTCTAGTGTCATGTAGGCCAATAGGGTGGCATAACCTCCACCCGAAACTCCAATAATATGAACTTCTTCAGGGTCGCTGTCGGTATGTCGCAATGCGTATTGAACGGCATCAGCGATATCTGAAATGACTAACCCGCTACCCATGGCCTCAGGTTGGTTGTTGGTGCCTCTAAAGTCGGGATGGATGTAATTCCAATCCCTAGCCAATATTTCCTTGGCCAAAGGGTCTTTTTGGGTATAATCGCCACTCCAAGTGTGAAGACTGACAATAAGCGGTTTGCGTTCGAGACTTTTTGATTTATAGAAAATTGCGTTTTGAATCGCACCGTCTTTGGTCGATGGGATACCAACATGTTCAAAGGGGGCGGACCAATTGCTTTTTGCGGTATTGTCCCATTTTGGGTTACTTTGGGAAAATGATGTCAAAATTCCAAAAAATAAGATAAACAGGTAACAGGGAGCGGTTCGCAAAATCATATTCATTGAAAATTATAAACTGTATTTGTATGTTCTGGGGTCGGGTAACGCCCCATCAATTTTAGTGGGATAAGTTAAATAACAATCCGGTTTTAAACAATCGGTTTGCCAAATGAAGGGTCGAAATTTAACGATTGCAAAAAATTAAAAAATATATGTTGCTGTTCACAGAATCGCTTGATTTTAAATATGGAGCCTATTTTGACCCATCAATTGAACCGGTCAGATGGTTTGAATTTGAATAGTCAATTGTATTTTCCAAACAATTATGCTGAATTTCTTTGCGAAGAATGGGTTGTACAAGGTTATTTTTGCAATAATCGTTTCGAACCTTTTATGTGTCACAGTATCAAGTTTTGTAATTTGTAAGGTTTGTAATTTTTGCTGTTTAGCAACCGCTGGCTGTGCTGTGAAGACTGACATGTAATAGCGGAAGTACATAGCCGTGAAAATTAAATTTATAACCCCTTTCGGGTAGTAACATACCAACAAAAAAACAGGGGGTTTTGGAATGACTTCAGCGGAGTTTTGAAAATATCATGTAACTTGAGCCTGATAAACAGGCTAAAAAGAAAGAATAATCTTACTTAATTGAACCAATATTTTCATATCTTCGGTTTTTGTTATAAAGTGAATATAGTTCGCAACTTTTCGTTTTATAATTCCCCCCGTTTTAGAAGCCCCCTAAAACGTTTAACTAAGTATTTAAAAGATGGCCAATATCATAAAACCAAAAAATCATGGGCAAAAACAATAACGTTGTAGCATTGGATAAAAAAGAAGAGGAAGCGGCATCAAAAATCGAAATCATAAAGAATTTGATTTTTGGCGAGAATATTCAAGTATACGACTCTGAATTCGAGTCTTTGAAAAAAGACATTGAGCGGAAGAAAAAAGTATTGGAGGAGTTGATTGAAGAGGTGCGGCAAGACCTAAAAACCGCAATAGACAATGTGGCTACCGATGTAAACATTAGAATTACCGAGCTAGAGGACAAAATTGATGAAAAAATAGATAACCTAGAGACAGAAAAGGTAGATAAAAAGATGCTTGGCAAGCTGCTAATTGATTTAGGGGAAAAAGTGAGTGAGAAATAACCTAGTCAAAATTTACCAGGTTATGAATGAAAATGACAAAATGCAAATCTTGAAGGATCTTCTTTTTGAAGAGGATGCGATTTATATTGAAAAGATATCGAAACGACTTGAGCGGTTGGAAGATAGTTTTAATGACAACGCTAAGTTTACCTCGAAGGTAGATCCGATTATCCTGCATCAGCTCGATGAGTTCAAAACCAGTATTCCAACCACCTTGGGCCCCATAATTACGGAGGCGTTAAAAGTGGAAATCAACAAAAATAAAGATCAAGTTGTTGACGCTCTTTTTCCTATTATTGGGAAGATGATCAAAAAATATATTGCACAGGAAATCAGCAAACTTTCTGAAAAAATCAATCGGCAACTTAGTTTTAAGGATAAGATAAAGTCTTGGTTTGGAAAATCTAACGGAAAACAGGCCATTGTTGAAGAATTGGCTGCAACCCATATCGAACAAGTGTTGTTGATCGAAAAGGAGACTGGTCTGCTCCGGGCAAGTTATTCTAACCTACAGACCATCGACGAAGAAATGATTTCAGGTATGTTGACGGCCATTAAGAATTTTGTGGAAGATGCTTTTGGGCAAAAAGGGCAGAGCCTTGAACTTATCGACTACGAACTGTATCATATACATTTACAAAGTTTTAGTAGCTATTATGTTGCTGTAGTCTTGTCGGGCACATACACCCTAAGAGCAAAAGACAAGGTGCAAGATTTGATTTTTGATTTCTATGAAGATTTCACCAAGAAGAATGAGTATAAATCGTTAAGTGCCGACCGTATTAATAAAGCATTGGCACAAAACTTCAGATATGCAAGTCTCTAAAAAAGTTGTTGTATTAGGGCATTTTGGTGTCGGTAAGACTTCATTGATCCGTCGTTTCGTCGAGAATAGTTTTTCTGATAATTATACGGTGTCCATTGGTGTTCACATTACCAAAAAAGTGGTAGAAATCTCTGCCGTTAATTCGGTTTCGTTAATTCTTTGGGATTTGGAAGGAACCGACGATCTTAACCATATTCGTGAATCATATTTGCTGGGTACGCACGGTATCATCTATGTTTTTGATGTTTCGAGACCGACTACATTTCAAGACATTCATCTTGATTTAGCCGTCTTGCAAAAGAAAGTACCCGGTATTCCGACCAAGATTGTAGGCAATAAGGTGGATCTGGTAGCGCCTACTGAAGTGAAAGAAATCTTGGGAAACAATAATATCTCATTCGATTATTTGACCAGTGCCAAAACAGGTGGCAAGGTCGATGACCTTTTCGAAGAATTAGCAAAAATGCTTGCACCAGATGCTGAAAAAATTAAAGGAACACTATAGTAATACCAGCTTTCAGTTTATTTTGATAGACCCCAAGGGGGTGGTAATCGATAGTGACCAAACGCTATTAGCAGTCGATAAGGGTACCGCGATCGGGGAATTGCATCCGTTTTTTTTCAGTATTCCCGAAATTATGGCTTCGGTTCAAGAACGTACGATCTTTCATTGTGTGCAGCTGGGCTCCCAGGTCGATAGCCTAACAGCGGATATTGAAGTACTTAAAAAGGAGGGTCACATACTAGTGGTGATTTGCGACCTTACTGACCATTACCTTTCCTATCAGGCCATGGCCCAGTCGAGAAACGAGTCGATTATAGATTCAGAACTCATCCTTTTGAAAAACCATGAACTTCAGGAACGGGAAGAGTTTAAAAATGAGTTTATTCAAAATTTCAGTCATGAACTCCGTAACCCGTTGACAAATATTATTGCACTAACCAATATTTTAGGACGGACCGATCTTAATTCGGAACAACAAAGAATTTTAACGGTATTAAAAGATTCGACAGCCAACCTGAAATTGATGCTAGAGGATATTTTGAGTATTTCTATGATTGCCAAAGGAAAGCTGGCGTTAAACCCTAGTGTTTTTAGTTTTTCGCAATTGGTAGATTTTTTAAAATTAACATATACAACAAGGGCTAAGGAAAAAGGACTTGTTTTTAAGATAACAACCGACGAAAAGATTCCCGCTTACCTCGAGGGAGATCGTTTACGGCTATTGCAGGTACTGACTAATTTATGTGATAATGCTACCAAATACACAGCGAAGGGAAGCATTCTATTGCATATCGATCTTCATCAAAAAAGGGCGAATACCGTGAGTTTACGTTTTGGGGTCAAAGATACTGGGGTAGGTATTCCCAAAGAGAGCCTTGAGACCATTTTTGAAAGTTTTGAACAACTCGGTCGTACCGAGGGGGTAGGCCTTGGTCTAGCTATAGTCAAAGGTTTGTTGGCGTTAATGGAAAGCAAGGTAAATATAGACTCTACCGAGGGAAGGGGGTCTCATTTTTATTTTGACGTGAAATTGAACTTTCCGTTGCACCAGCCTTCGACTCCTGTTCTTCAGGAGCATTCAAAGAAAAAAAATACAAAATCAAGAACCAAAAAGGATTCCAAATTCAAGGTGTTATTGGTAGAGGATAACGAACAAGTACAAACTGCCCTTTTCAAGATGCTGATAGATGAAGGCAATTTCTTTATTGATGTTGTAAATGATGGAGCCCTGGTTATGGAAGAAGTTGTCAGCAATACCTATGATATTATTCTGATGGATATAAATCTTCCGAATATCTCAGGAGACCAACTCGTAAAAGTAATTCGAAGTTTCCCGTTCAATAATATAAAAAAAATTCCTGTTATCGGCATTACGGCCTATTCCTATGAAGAGCAACTTAAGGGGTATCTAAAAGCAGGCATGAATGCTGTATTGGCCAAACCTTTTGAAGCCCACGAATTACTCAAAATCATGCACCGTTTTCTAAGATAACTTAAGAGAATTAAGTAGCGCCTAGTTTCAATATCAACTCTTGTTTAAAAAAAATTGTAAGAAAAATACGGTTAAATATGTATTTAATCGATAAAAAATGACATTTAATCGGATTTATTAACTATCGTTCTCACGATTGCCCGTTTTGTTGTCTGCTTTATATTTTTACAATGTTTGATTGAAACAACGTTTAAATGCTATTTGAACACTAACCATTGATTATAGCAAAAAGAGCCGAGAGACCATTTAGAAAATCGGTGATCGGCTCGAAATTAAATTGTTCCCCCATTTTAATAGTATTGGTTTTAGAAAGCCCCTTTATTGGGGCTTTTACCAGTCAGTTCATGCTATTCTAAATAACATGAATGTGGCAACATCGAATTAGGATGTGAAAGTAGCCTATGTTTAGTTCCCCCAGGGATATTTCAAGAGCAATCTTGAATGTCCCTTTTTTTTTAACGAGGCCATTCGGCAGGTAGTTTTGAGATTGCAGCAGCCTATGGATAAGCCTATGATTGTCAGATTTTTTTTTAAGAACTCGAGTGTTTAGTCTAGTTGTTGCCTTTTTGAGGAATGAGCAGTACTTTGCCCAAAAGCCCTGAGGGCATGGGTTTCCATTTGGTAGCATCGAACTTTTGATAATCTTTATCGACCATGTTGATTTCGTGGAATATTTTCCATTCTTCGCCGCGCAGTTCTTTGGCACGTAATCTATTGGCTGGTAAATTGGTTACCTCTATGGTTAACTTGTTTTTTCCTTTTTTGAGTTTTCCAATGTTTATGGCAAAAGGTAACGCCCAGACCGTTCCCATATAGGTGTCGTTCAACCATACTTTGGCGCTTTCCCGCACATCGTCGAATTGTAATTTCCAATTATCCGCTTTAATGTTGGGGGCGTCAAATGCGATTTCATATTTTGCGGTACCCGAAAAATCCTCGGCTTCTTTTCCCAATAACGTCCATGATTCAAGGGTACTTAAGGTACTGTTTGGCGGCAATATAGGACCTCCTTTTAAAAAGGAAAGCTGCCACTCCCCATTGATGGGGTAGGCGTTGCCCACATTGTGATAATACGGCCATTCGGGGAGGGTAGTTTTTCCTGTTTTCAGGAATAAAGAACCTCCTGAGGGAATAGTTATTTTTACACGGGTTTTGCCTTCTTCTAGTTTGATCAAAGCTTTTCCGTAGACCTGGGTCAAAGGGTCTAGAATAATGGCTTCTTCAACACTACTTTGTAACGGGATAAAAGTGTCGATGTCTTCGGAAGTGTGGTTGACCAAAAAATAGACCTTTTCCCCATCGACATCCCTACGTATAAACTTCAGCCCTTTTTCCACCAAAGTTTCTGGGTGAATATTGGCGGCTGCAAGTGATTCCATAAGGTTTTTAGATGGTTTGGTTTCTTGAGGATTGTCTGAAATCAATTGTGTCAACTCTTGGTTTCTTTTTTCGTATTGATGAAAACCAGGGACGGATTCAGGAAGTCCTTCAAAAATAATCGAAGCTCCTTGTTTTTTTAAATCAATCAATTTTTTAAGGGTTGCCAGCGGCATATTTCGACAGTCGGGTAACACCAAACTTTTATAGGTGCCGCCGGGAAGTACGATTAGGCCGTCGGCAACTGTCGCTTTTTCAATAAAGGCATCCGAGATAAAATCTACACCGTATCCTTTTTTCATTAGCTTTTGGGTTGTGCTATAAAAACTGGTGCCTTGCAACCATTCCTCGAGGGAATGAATTTTAAATTGAAAGAATAGTGAGCCATTGTGGTGCTTATCCCATACATCATAAACCGGCCAATAAAGTAAAGTTTCATTATCGGGCTTTCCCAATTGTAGCATTGCTTGGCATCGGGCGATATAAGCGAACATTTCAGAAACATCTTCCCAAATCGTATTATTCACATTGAAGTTGACCGAGGCGTAAAATTTCCACCCTGGCCAAGGTGCTCGTTCTGGCGAGTAGGTCGAGCCGTGTAGAAAAATATGGTTCACGCCACTTAATAACAAATCTTCGGCCTCGGGCTTGCATTGTGACAAGGCCGTTTTGAAATGATCGCGAAGCCAGGTAAAAGTTTCGGATGAAGTCAACGGCTTGCCGGAAATATGTGCGGCAGAAGATGAAAATTTTAACATGACCGGGTCGGCATCACCTTCACGGATGTCTTCTTTTTCCCTACGGAAACCTTTGATGTCAAAAGGCATTGATCCAAAAGTCTCACATTCGGGAATATCGGCCGAAGCATACATGTCGATTAGGTTGCCCGGTGAACCATGAGCTTGTAAACGTGTTTTAAAGCCTTTGTCATTTGCCCATTTTGTCCATGGTATGTCAAATTGGGTAAGCAATAAATCAGAAAGAGTTTGTCGGTAATCACTTTTTAGGCGATTGCTTTCTGGCAGGTCTTTTTTGTCAAATAACCGCGCTATATGCGGTTTTAGATCATAACCCCGTCTTTTTTGGAAGGCGTTGAAAAAATCGGGGGTAAAATTAGTGTGATAGACCTCGTAACTATCATTGAAAATAGAACGCAGTTGCTTCCCATGCTTTTCGAATGCGGTGTCAAAAGGTTCGACATAAGAAGTAAAGGCCGCTTGGGAGTAATGATCAACAGTGTATCCTTGGCCACCAGGTGCAGCACGTTTTACCTGTTGTTTGGTTTTACCTTCATAGATTGCAAAAACAGTATAATCGGTGCCTTTGGCCTTCCATTTAAGAAGATTACCTTCTAAGGTTGAGGTTAAATCGATATAATCTCCATTGTCGCCAAAGGCAAGTACATGTAACAACTTGGCAAAAAGCCCGTCTTTCTCATTCGTTGGACTAAAATGGGTGTTGATTTTTTCGCCTTTTTTTACCTTCAGCGTATCGACTACCAATTTGGTGGCGGCATGTTTCTGTGAAACTTGGGGGCCACCGTAGGGCCATCCGGTACCCAAGGTCATATCGACCCGCATATCAAGACTGTCGGCTATTGAAATGGTCTTGTCAAGCATCTGTAGCCACTCGGGCGAAAGATAGTCGAGGTAATTTTGTTCTTCTCCCTTTACTCCGTAGATTGGTTGGATCTCTACACCCCCCAAACCTACTTTTGACATTGCAACGAGTGATGCTTTAACGTTTTTTGCATCTATGGCATTTCCCATCCACCACCAACGGGTCCAAGGTTTCGTACTGTTCGCTATCTCGGGCCAAGGCTCTAACAATGCCTCTTGGGAATGCATATTCAAAATTGTAATGGAAAATATGAGTACAGAAGTTAAGTTTTTCAAGGATCTGCTACGTAATGCCTTTTTTTTCATTTCAGTTTTTACTTTTTCATAGACTTGCCAAATAACCGATTTTCTGCTCGCTAGTACTTAAGATTAGGTTGTGCGGTAAGGCTACATAATAGACTAAAATAATACCTGTTGAATATATTTGCATCCTGTGCTGTACTGTAAAAAATAAAAACCGGCACGATTCAACATGCAGAACCTGAAGACAGGTCTCAAGTAGGTGCGATAAAAACAGATAAATCTACATGTTCGATATGAATTGAGACTTCCCGTAGAACTTTTTCAGGGCATAGAAATAAAAGAAAAAAAGACACCCATTCAGTATCAAGGAATATTTAATTAACTTTCGAGGCTTGCTATAAAACTTTCACATATGAAGCTTATTGTTAAAACGCTTTTGGTTGTTGCATTTCCGATGTTCTTTTCCTGTGGTACAACCGAGGGCTTTACTACCAAGATACATCTGACCAATGATTCTGATATTGCTTTGATGAATAAACCGATTTCCATTGCCCGTTCAGAAATAGATTTGAATAATGAGACCAATTTGTTTCCGATGCTCCTTGATGAGAAAGGTGATGCCATTTCAGCTCAATTTAATGATAGTGACGACGATTATCGGTGGGACGAGCTATTTTTTGTCATCGATTTAGCTTCCCGTGAAGAAAAAAATATTTCCGTAAAATGGGTGGCCGGCCTTCCAGACTTTCCAAAGCGTACGAGTGTACGGTTTGGAAAACGGCCATCGGCAAGCAAACCGGTCAGGCCCGAAATACAAGAGACACTTGCCGCAAATGAACTACCCAAAAGTCTTGGATATCAGCAATATCAGACCGATGGTCCCTCTTGGGAAAACGACATGGTAGGGTTTCGGCACTATCTCGATGGGCGCAATGCGAAAGATCTTTTCGGTAAAAAAGTGACCGAAATGTCGCCAGAAAACGTTGGAATCAATGCCGAAGGTGCTGTTGAAGATAATTACCACAGAATGGAAGGTTGGGGTAGGGATGTACTTGCCGTAGGCAACTCCGTCGGTATTGGTGGTTATGGGTTGGCCGTTGGAGACGACCTCATGCGCTTGGGGGTGACCGTCGATGATTCGGTAAACAATATAGCAAAAACAACTTTTAAAATTCAGGCCGAAGGTCCTGTGAATTCGGTTTTAAGTTATGAGTATAACGATTGGAAACCCCAAAATCGATCGTACGATGTACGTGAACACACGTCGATATGGCCCGGTATGTACGGTTATAAGAATACCGTTTCCGTTTCCGGACTTATGGGCAACGAAGACCTCGTTGTCGGACTTGTCAATATAAATACGGATAAAGCGCTTGTCGAGCTTTTGAATCATGAACGATATGTCATCGTATATACCCATGATAAGCAAACATATGATAAAAAATGGTGGTTGGGAATGGCTTTAATTCTTCCAAAGGAAAGGTACTTAGGCTATACTGATGCACCTAAAACCGGAGACCTGTCGAATACTTTTTTGGCAAGACTCCGTATCGATGAAAAAGAACCGATAAGTTACTATGCCATAGCTGGGTGGGAAGTAAGTGATGCCGGTTTTGCAAACGAAGACTATTTTGTAAATTATCTAAAACAACTTGTCGATCAATTGTCGGCAACGGTGAACATTGAGATACGTAATTAATGTCAAAACAACAATTACTTCAGAAAATGACAGCACACAATATTATTAGGGAAAGAAGCGGTTTTTGTCGGATGATGTTTTTGGTGGCTATCTATCTGGTTATTTCTTTAGGAAACCCTATAAGTGCCCAAAAACCTAAGGAGGCTTTAAAACCTAATTTTTTGGTTATCATTGCAGATGATGCCGGATGGAACGATGTGGGTTACAATGGTTCTGAGGTACAAACCCCGAACCTTGATCTTTTGGCCAAATCTAGCGTTCGTTTAGACCGTTTTTATGTAAACCCTACTTGTTCACCTACAAGAGCTAGTTTTTTGACCGGTATGCCAGCCAGTCGCATGGGCATTGTTGCCCCAATCGCCGGTCGTAGTGAAAAAAAATTGCCGGATACGGTAATTACTTTGCCCCAACAATTGCGAAAGCGAAACTACCAAACGGCACTATTTGGAAAATGGCACTTGGGCTTAAAGCCGAGTAGCGGACCAAAAGCCTACGGCTTTGATTATGCCTATGGGTTTTTGCATGGGCAAATTGATCAGTACTCCCACGAATATAAGAATGGAGACCCTAGCTGGCATAGAAATGGCGAGTTTATTGAGGAAGATGGGCATGCAACTGATTTAATAGGGGAAGAAACCATGACTTGGCTCCATTCAAAACGTGATACGACCAAAAATTTTTATGTTCAGTTGGCCTATAGCGCTCCCCATTATCCTTTACAGGAAGAGGAGCGGTGGAAAAAACGCTACCTGAAATCGATTGAAAATGAATCTAGAAGAGATTTTGCCGCTGCCATGACACATATGGACGATAATATCGGGCAGGTTTTAAAGACCTTAAAAGAACTTGATCTCGACAAAAACACCATCGTCATTTTTATGAGCGATAACGGGGGTATGCCCAGTTGGTATCCTGGAAATCAATACAACGGCAAACATGGTCCCAATTCAGTATTGGGAAACAATCTTCCTTTACGCGATTGGAAAAAATCGAATTATGAAGGTGGTATTCGTGTACCCGCCATTATTTCATGGAAGCGTAAACTAGCATCCTCAATCAATACCGATTACATATCGGTTATCGATGTGATGCCTACCTTGCTTGAACTCTCGGGGGCGACATCGATCCCTGAAACGGTGGAAGGAAAAAGCATATGGACTTCCCTTGTTTCCGGTAAGAGCTGGAGCAATGAAATTTATGTGAGAGGACATTTACAGGAAAGCTTGACAAAAAAACCTTGGAAATTAATTCGCACACGGCATCGGGGAGGGGTTCCAACTGAATTTGAATTGTACAACCTAGAAATCGATCCAGAAGAAAAGGATAATGTTTATTCCGATGAGGCAACCATCGCCAAAGATTTAAATGAACGGTTACAAAAACAATTTGCTAAAGATGCTCCGACGGTAAATGCGGAGATAAACTAAAATCAGATTAGAATGTATAGAAATGCCTTTACGATGAAATTAAAACCTGGGTTCGAAGCGGAATATAAAAAGAGGCATGATGAAATATGGCCCGAACTTTCTGCCTTACTTTCGAAATCGGGTATTCATGAATATTCAATCTTTCTAGAAGAGGATTCACTCACACTTTTTGCCTTTCAGAAATTGAAAGAAGGGTTTGACGGTACCGCGGTTTCCAATGACCCAATTGTACAAAAGTGGTGGGCATATATGGCCGATATTATGGAAACCAATGAAGATCATTCCCCGGTTACCAAAACGCTGAGTGAAGTTTTTTATATGGATTAAGGGAAGGGAACCTATTCATCCATGCGAAATTCCAATAGTGCAGAAACACTTAAACGGAATTCCGCTCGATGTATTTAAATACGTTCTTTACTTTTTCCGTTTTGTTTTTGAGAATCATATAGGCTGTAGTTTCGCCCATTGCCTTAAAGTCGGTACTGATTACGGTAATGCCCAATAATTCTTTTAGAGGGGTGTCATTGTATGAGATAATGCCAACATCTTTACCCAAGACCATATTTTTTGCATTGATCTGCCGCACCAAGTTTACCAAATCCATCTCTTCAATGGTGATATAAACATCTTTACTATTTAATTCCATGTCATCATAAATTTCATCCAATACTTCGGAGTCAAAACCAAATTCACCACAAAAACGGGTGAACCCGTGAACGATGCGCATGGGGTAGGGGAAAACTGATTTTCGAGGATAGACTAAAATTAGTTTGTCGTACTTTCTTAATTTATCGATTCCTTCTTGTAGTGCGTTATACAAATCATCTTTGAAATCTTGATAAATAGACCCGTATTTGCCCTTAATTTCCAACCTGTTATTGTCGAGAATAATGAGCTTGTCTTTCGGTATTCGCTCTATTTCCTTTAAAACCGCATCCGTAGCACTGACATGCGCTAATTTTTCGTCTTTAAAATGAGGCATAATAACATAGTAGTCAAAAGCACCTAGATTTTTCTGTAACGCCCTTACGAAGAGTGTTTCGTCACAATGGTAGATCGACAGGGTGACATGGCCATTAACCCCAATGCCGTTTACAAAGGCATTGTAAATGCTCATCTTATAGTAACTGGGTTTGTTGACCAAAAAGAATATACTGATTTTGGATATCAAGTCGGTTTTGGAAGTGTAGTACCCTTTACCCTTTACCGAAATGATGGCCTTTTTGTTTTTCAGTTCTTTATAAGCTTTTTCGACAGTGTCCCGAGATAGGTAACATGAAGCGCTCAACTCATTGATCGAAGGTATTTTTTCGCCTATTTCCAATTTGCCTTTGGCAATATCATTGGTAATAGACTCTACGATTTGCTTGTATTTTGGAATTCTCGATGATTCGTTGATCTTGATATTGAGTTTTTGGATCATACCTGCAAATTAGGAAATTTCGCCACACGGGTCAACAGGGGAAAGATGGCACAATGCCGAATAACAACATTGATTTTTAATTGCGATTTTTTTGATCGCATAACATAAATAAATACGGTCTTTAGGTAACGAAATTCAGCTTTATGAGCATTTCATAATCCTATAAATTCATTGTACTAAAAACCGCACTATTTAAAATGAATTGACGACGAGATTGATTTGATGCGTGCCGGGAGTCAAACGAAGGGAGCCGAAGGCCATACTGGCCTTTTCCCCGTTCAACGTGACCACATCATTTTCAGCGGCCTTGATGTTGAATTCCGCGACCATATTGGCGGGAATTTCTACCGTATATTGCTGTAATCGTCGGCTTTTGTGGGTATAGGTTGCCTTGATTGTTCCCTTAATAGTAGGTACTTCAATGGTGCTACTCTTTAAATCTCCCATCTGGGGTTTAATAGTAGCAATGCCAAAGCCTGGTGTTTTTGGTTGAATTCCCCAAAGTCCGCGGGGAATCGCGTTTGCGGGTACAGCTCCCCAGGCATGGTTCCAATCGAGATTGTTTTTATATTTTAAATCCCAAGCTTCTAACGTAATCGTAGAACCAATGCGAATCATATTGTACCAACTTCTGTCACTGGTATCTGTTAATAGATCCAAGGCATAATCTGCCGCTCCAGCATTATATAGGCCATCCATCAAATATTGTGAACCATATACACTGCACGCCATTCCTCTTGACTTAACAAATTCAACTACTGAAGCCTTGTGCTCCTCTGGAACCAAATCAAAAGCCAGTGGCATCATGTTGGCATGTAATGAGGCATGGTCTGTTCCAATCCCATCTATGTAAATTCCTCTCTTTGCATCAAACATTTTTTCATTGAAAGCCTTTTTTGCTTTCAAGCCCCTTAATTTAAAATCTAAAGCTTCTTGTGTCTTCCCTAAAACTGTAGCGAATTCGGCCATGATTTTCATGTTTTGATAATAAAAGGCATTGACCACGGTATTATAGTCCTTAAAAACGTAGCCATCGCGTTCGCCTTTGTTTGCCGGATCACCGCCCCAGCCAGCAGAGGGCCAGTCAACAATGTCTCTAAAAGTTTCCTTCATGGTTTTGGGAAACCCGAGATTGGCCATTAATTCGGGGGTCATTTTGGTCGAAGTGATCAGGCCATCTTCGTTCGCAAGTTCATAAAGTGTTTTATATTTTAATTGATCGTAGTATTTCTCAATAAGCTCCGTATTGCCCGTATACATATAATCGGCATAAAACATGAGTGCTACATGTTGTTGCCATTCTGTTGGCCATGTAGGGTGTTCCATAAAATACTCGATGGTCTGTCTTGCGATGGCATATTCACGGTCGGTGGTGTAATGGCTCAGTTGGTTCAGGTAGGCATCGGCCTCATAGGGAATTCTTTCTCGGTCACCATCTACATATAATCCGTTAAAGGTGGTAGCCTTTATAGAATATTTGCATAGATCCCAAACCTGATTTAAAATATCATCTGAACTTGTGAAACTGCTTGCATTATCTTCCCAATAACTGTGATGGGCAAGTTGCGTAAAATTTTCAGCAGTCAATGATTCTTGGGCACCGTCAACCTCGGCGTATCGAAAAGGCATCAAAACCGGAAAACCTTCAGGTAGCGGTAGTGCCTTTCCCGGCAGGGTATTTCGCCTATTTGGTTTTATTTGAAGTTGGTATTCGGTTTGTTCGGGTTTTACCTCAACTTGTATTTCTTGATATCGAATATGGCTTTTTTCAAAGGGTTTTCTATTGATGTTTTTACCCGCTAGCTGTTCCCCGATTCGAAAGGTAAGCGTGTGTTCCGTTTGGGCATTATAGGTAAAATCAAGGGTTGCAAAAGCAGCTTTTCCGAAATCGATAAAATAGGAGTCCCCTCTTTTTTCGAATTCGACCGGTTTTATTTTGTCGATTTGAAAACTATTGGGTGTAGTGATCGTGGCTTTTGGGTTTCCCATGGTGAATGACTGACTTTTTGAATAACGAGAAAGCCGATTGTCTTGGTCCCAAATGCGTACTTTCCAAAAGTAGGTCTCTCCATTTTTTAATGGTGTTCCCGCATGCTCTATTTCCGTGGAGGCATCGGTTCTTATTTGGCCACTATTCCATATATCGCCTATGTTGTTAATTATCTTTTGTTCAGACGATGCTACCAATACTTGATAAGCCGATTGTGAGACTGCACCGTTTGGCACCACCCACCCGTATTCTGGTTTGGAATCTATGATGATAACCCCGGCTGTGTTTCTTATCCATTCAACAATTAAATTGGAAGGTCCGGCTGAATATTTATCGGAAAGTTCAATGGTTAAGTCATCCGTTTTTTTACGGAAGGCTTTGAGCTTCTCAGTATATTTTGAATTTTTCGCTAGGTTATTGATTTCTTTTGGGTCTTTCTTAAGATTGTAGAGTTCCTCGAACGATTTGTCATTGACATACCTGAAATACTTCCACTCTTGGGTGCGTACCCCTTCACTGGGCGGAATATTTTCAAATTCCCAGAGATGCTCGATGAGCACCGTGTCTCGTTCCAAATTTTTACTTTGACCGACAACCAGAGGGAGAAGACTCTTCCCTTGCCAACTTTGGGGCTGTGCTACTCCGGCCATATCTAAAATAGTTGAAGGCACATCTATGTTTAGGGCCATGTCGTCAAGGTCTTGGTGTTTTTTAACCCTTGGGTCGTAAATAATAAGGGGCACACGAACCGAATTATCATACAGCAGCCATTTTCCGGCCAATTGACGTTCTCCTAAAAAGTAACCGTTATCACCCATTAGAATGATAACCGTATTTTTATCGAGTCCTTTCTTTTTGAGACGCTCCCGAATTTTTCCTATTTCTCGGTCAATCCCTGAAATCATACGGTAATACCCCTTTAAACTGTGCTGATATTTTTCAGGGGTATCATACCGCCAATGCCAGCGGGTACGGTTAAAGCCTTCCCGAACGAATTTGGGCTGTTGCTCGAAATACTTGTCTTCGCCAAGAGCAGGGCCGGGCATGGTGGTGTTTTGCAATAGCTTATCAGATTCCTCTTGCCAAAAGTATTGGTCCTTGGCGCCGTCATGGGCATGGGGTGCGCTAAAACTGAGTGATAGACAAAAGGGAGAAGATGCATCGGCGGCATCAATATAATCCAATGCTTTTTGACCAGTATAGCGAGTTAGGTGTACCGTGTCTTTACCCAAGGTTTTATAATAGTAGCCCCGTCTGTCTTTAAAGGCTCCGTTGCGGTCATACGATTCAAAGACATCGAATTGCTTTTCGAGATGGTCATAGCGCACACCGTACTTTCCAAAAAAACCGGTGTGATAGCCGTTATTTTTTAAAAGGGTAGGATAAGAGGTAGCCATATAACTGTCCCTAATATTTCCCGTTTGAAAGTTGTAATTGTGGGTGCGCTCGTAAAGTCCGGTCAAAATACTGGCACGACTGGCGGCGCAGATCGGGGTGGTTACCATGGCATTTTTGAAATAGACGCCAGACTTGGCCAGTTCGTCCATTTCTGGTGTATGAATCAATGAATTTCCCGCATAGCCTAGTGCATCGAACCGCTGGTCATCGGTTAAGATAAATATGATATTCGGACGGTCAGTACCTTTTTGTGCTTTGTTCTTTTGTGCATGGAACTTGGGCCCCGATACCAAAAACAAGAGTAGAATAAAGTGGGCACTATATTTTTGATAATTCATTAATTTTAATTTTTTAAGCAGAATTTTGAAGTAGGTCAAACTTAAGCCATTTCCTATGATTGGGTATCCTGTGCCGTCCTGTTTCTTAAAAATAAACTTTCTCACTTCCTCTATAAATATATACCTTTAAGGTCGATCGATGTCATCTTGTAAATCTACTTTTAAGAAAAACGAAATCCCTGAAATGATAAGGAGTTTAATAAAATCGGTATTTATTTCCGTTACATTATTGTTTTGTGCACCATGTAAAAGCCAAAATAAAGTAAGTGATTTTGATCTTTTTCAAATAGAAAGAAACCGAGTGGTCGATAGGGCGCGGGAATTCGCCACTTTAGAGCCTATTACCGTAACCCATGATTATAGTGAGCGTAGTGCGGGTACGCTGCATGATTTTTATTCGGAGGGAGATTATTGGTGGCCCGACCCGCAAAACCCTGATGGACCTTATATTCGAAAAGATGGCTTGACTAACCCAGATAACTTTACGGCGCATCGTAGGGCCATGATTCGTTTGAGCCAGATTTCCGGGGCTTTGGCATCGGCCTATTTGGTTACCGGTGATAAGGCTTATGTCAAACAGTTGCTTCCACATTTACAGGCGTGGTTTGTTAATGAAGACACTAAAATGAACCCCAATCTGCTGTATGCCCAGGCGATTCAAGGAATTGTGACAGGAAGGGGCATCGGTATTATCGATACCATCCACTTATTAGAAGTCGTTCTGGCGGTTCAGGCGATCGAAGACGCAAAAGTAATTTCCGTTGGTGAGATGGTTGAAATACGGAAATGGTTTTCCGATTACTTGGAATGGATTACAACACATCCTTATGGCATGAAGGAACGTGATAATGGAAACAACCACAGTGTTTGTTGGGCCATGCAGGTTGCCGTTTTTGCTGATTTTGTGGGCGATGCTCAACAGAAAGAATTCGCCCGGAATTTTTATAAGGAAACCTTGCTGCCTGATCAAATGGACGATAGAGGCGCTTTTCCCCTAGAGTTGGCGCGGACGAAACCCTATGGGTATTCTCTTTTTGTACTTGACGGAATGGCAGCGCTTTGCCAAGTTCTGTCTACCAAGCATGAAAACTTGTTCACCTATGTCACGCCCGACGGGAAAAGTATGATCAAAGGACTTTCGTTTTTATATCCTTATGTGAAAGATAAAAGCAGTTGGCCCTTTCAGGAGGATGTCATGTATTGGGAGGAATGGCCCGTGAGACAACCGTCGTTCCTGTTTGGAGGAATGGCACTGAATAAGACCGCCTATTTGGATTTATGGAAATCCCTTGAGCCTCATTTCGATAACCCTGAAGTTATACGGAATATGCCCATACGCTATCCGTTACTTTGGGTAAGGAAATAAAGGATTTACTCTAAAAAAAAGGGGTGTATTGCTTTATAGTTTTTTTAATAGAATGTTTCTGTATTCGACTTTCATTGGTGGGCCTACATGCACTTGAACGCCCAAATAACCTGAAGATGACCGGTTTACGGTGTCATCATCGATGACTTCACTCATCAAAATACCGTTGATGTAATGTTGTAATTTGTTTCCTTTGATGATGAGGTGGGCTTCGTTCCAATCTTCGCTTTTGATCTTTGTTTTAAGTTCATCGGAGTCGCCTAGAGATTCGACGACTTCACGGCTCTGCCAAGCATTTTTTGCGACATTGGCACGCAAAGATCCTGGGGTATCGGCATTTTCCTGTGAAGTAATAACGGCCTTTTCACCACGATAGGCAAGGGTAGCGCGTTTTTTCTCCTCATAGTTCTGCCCTGTATACCTGATTTTGCCATCGATGTCGGCCTGATAGCCCCGTAGTGCATATTGAATCGTGTCGATTTTTTCGCTGCGGTAATTAATGCCGCTATTTCCTGCTTCTGCAATACGGAACTCTAACTTCAATTCGAAGTCGCTGGGCTGATCACCCTCCCAAATAATAAAGGTATTGTTTTGCAGCAAAGTGGAAGGGGTTACTTCACCCACCAAATTGCCATTTTCTACCCGCCAGTAATTCGGGTCTCCCTGCCAATTGTCTAGGGTCTCCCCGTCAAATATTGCTTCAAAACCATCATTGTCGTCGACCAATGTAGTCGATTCTTCCGTAGTTTGACTTTCCTTTTTCTCCTTGCAAGATTGTAAACCGATAAGAACTAGAATTACCAGTGCGTAGCGCATATACTTTGTTTTGAGGTTCATTTTTTTTATTTTTTTGTTGGTTCGTTGTAATAGATTGTTAGCCCGTCTTTTCCGGCTACGATAATGTCTTTCATTCCGTTTTTGTTCAAATCGGATACGCTAAAATAGACTCCGGTACCTTTTCCTTTGCCATAAGCACCGTAATCGATAATTTGCTTGCTGAAATTTTCGCCCGTCCATCTGAAATAATAGAGTCCGAGTTTATCATTCCCGCCAGGGTCTTTGCCATTGTGGGCTCGGTATCGCTTGCCAGTCACCAATTCATTTTCCCCATCCTGATCGATATCGGTCCATTCCATACTATGGTATTGTGAATTATAGGGATCAATGGCATGTTTGGTCCAGGTTGTTTTTTTATCTTTTTGAGATGTTGTTTGTTCGTGCCAATGGAGCCCGTAACCATGGCCTTGACCAACGATTAAATCGGTGAGTCCATCTTTATTGATATCGGCAATAATCATAGGCACGCTGGCCGTACCGAGCTCAAAGTCTTGATGAAATTTCCATTCTCCGGTAAACGGATTCTTTGGTGCTTCGATCCAACCCGATGGAACGACCAAATCTTCGCGGCCATCGGCATTAATGTCGCCAAAACCTAGACCATGGCCATGTTTTCCGGTAATGGCGTGTTTACTGAATTTTCCGGCACCCTTCTTATTATGATCCAATACCAGGCGATAGATAACTAAGGAATCATTGGGTGTGTTCGGAACGATTTCGATGATGCCGTCGCCATCAATATCCCAAGAACGGGTACTTTTGATATTACCTACTTCAGCAATCAGATGTTCTTTCCATTCACCGTTATCACCGGGATTCTCTTTCCAAACCAATTGTTTTCCAAACCAGCCCCCAGTAATAAAATCTATATTTCCATCACCATTGACATCGAGTGGAATGGTCGAAAAGTCATCGTAATATTCGCCATACCGTTTTGCCGAACCGATATAGTGTCTGTTATGATAATCAGGTCCCTCGTACCAGTAGGCACCCGATACGATATCAGGCACATTGTCATTGTTGACATCGAAGACCCCGGCCGATTCATAACTTTCTGAAGCAATCGATTTTTTGGTAAACACTAAAGGCTTCGATTGGGCGTATCCAAAAACACCTACCAAGAAAAGGAGGATGAGCAGAGTGCGCACTGGGATATTTTCGGATGTAATTTTAGAAGCTGGCACCATGTAGTCTATGGCTACATAACGACCAGCTTCTTTTACTGACGTATTCATTTTAATTGTTAGCCTCCGTGTAAATAGGGTTTTTAGGATCGCCTCCAGAAATCAAGTAAGCCAGAAGGTCTTTTAGTTCATCCTCGTTTAACGAATTAATGGTGCCCGGGGGCATTAATGACACAGTTGACATTTTTATGTCGGTCACCTGATCTTTGGCAATCTCACGTGTAATGTCGGGAGCGTAAGGGTTCTGGGAAACTACATAGTTTTGATCGGTTTCGTTCATCAACCTGCCCACTATCGATTTCCCATCTTTTAGGGTATATACTGTGGAGTTATATTGGTCGGAGATAACGTCATTTGGATCGATAATAGCCTTTAATATATCTTCAGGAGAGAAACGAGTACCAAGTTGTGTAAGATCGGGCCCGATGTTTTGGCCTTCGCCTTGCATAGTATGACAGGTAACACAGCTTGTAGAGGCAAACATACTTTTACCATATTCAAAATCTCTCCCTTTTAAGCCATCGGCCAATAAGGGCTCGATTTCATCTACCTTCCAATTATGTCTAGGTCCTTTAGGTGATACTGTGGAAACGGCTAAATCGTTACCCGAACTTGTCAATAAGTCGGCACCTGACATTTTATCGTAGAAATCGAATTTAGCCTTAGGTACATGGGTCAGGGCCTTTTTTCTGGCCTTATCAATAAAACCAATATAGCTTCTGCCAGCCTTGAACGAAAATGCCTTGTTAAACCACTTGAAGTACTTTTCTCGGAGTTCGGGAGTCCATCCTTTGTCGACATCTTCAATAACCATACCGTAGTAGGTGTGTTGGGCCGGAGGCATGTTTTTCAAGGTAAGGGCGATATCCATACCGTATTGTGGGTTTCTTAAAATCAAATCGGAGGCATCGGTGGCCGTGTTGGCCATTACGTCTACATTCTCACCGGTATTCGATTCTAACAATGCCAATGTTTTCTTGGCGACTGTAGGGTCATCAAGATAGGCAAGGGTTTTACTTAACAACTGATTCAATACATCGGTCTGTGCCGGATATTTTGGTGAAAGATAGTTGATGACTTTATTTTTTGTACTGGTCGATGGCACTCCGAAACGGGAGAGCGTTAGTTCAAAAGCTCGAAGCAGATCAACCTGGTGTTGTGGTGAAAGTGAAGCATAATCTACACCCAAAAGTGCATTGAGCATTCCGGTTTGTTGTGCTTTTGAGCCATGGCGGGCCAAAGCGATAACACCTTGTGCCAAGGCTACCGGGTCCTTTTCGGCCAACACCTTGGCTTGCCATTCTTGTACAGGCTGATGTTCTACTGCAATTCGTGCGGCATACTGTAGAAAGCGGTCTTCACTGTTTAAATGGGGCCAGGCAAAAGCTATGGCTCCTTCTTTTGGTCCTTCATGGTAGGCCTCAAGTTGTCTTCTGATTTTATTTTCTTCGGTCAATTCGGAAGCTTCGTTTGAAGCTGCAACTGACTCATCACCGGTATAATGTACTCGGTAAAGGTCGGAATCTAACCTACGACCACCCGACATAAAGTACATCGCTCCATCTGGGCCAATTACCCCATCTGTCAAAGGCAGGGGAATACCCGATAAAAATTCCTCGCGTTCACCATCGTAAGAAGAGCCATTAGGTGTAAGGTGAATGGCATAGATCATTCCAAAACTCCAATCGAAAGCATAAATGCTTTTTTGGTATTTCTCAGGAAATTTTGCTCCTCTTCCATACACCACATTGGTTGGCGAGCCTTGGCCAATATTCACTATTGCAGGAAGGTTGTCAGGGTAGGCCGGTGACCACTTTCCGTTACCGGTACGCCATCCGAATTCACTACCACTTGTTACATGGCATATACGGGTTGGTCGGTACCAAGGCATGCCTAAGTCCCATTCCATATCACTATCGTAAACGAACATATCGCCTTCATCATTAAAATCAAGGTCAAAAGGATTTCTGAAGCCGGCGCTCACCAATTCCCAATTTTTTCCCTCGGGGTCGATTTTTGCTATCCAGCCCCCTGGAGCGCCTCTATCATTGGCATGACCCCTAGGGTCTTTGACCTGGGGGAATAGGTTGTCGTCTTGCCACACTTTTGGCAAACGATAGGAATCCATTTCAGGGAGGTCGGTATGATTACCCGCAATGACGTGAAGTGTCTTTCCGTCGGGACTCATTACGATACTATGCGGACCATGTTCACCGGCGCCATTCAACGCCTTTAGTAAGGTAATCTTGTCATATTGGTCATCGTTATCAGTATCCTGTAAACGGTAAAGACCGCTGCTTTTTTCAAATTCGTCGTTGCCCCGGTGGTTGACCATAACGTATAGGCTGTTGAAAGCATAAAGTAGACCTTGTGCGTACCCCATTTGAATAACGGAATCGGCAACAGTTTCCCCGGTCTGGATTTTAAGCTTTTCAATTGTTGGTGTCACATCATCAGCACCGATAGGGGGAATTTCCATACGATATAAGGCGCCGTATTGGTCGGCTGTAATTAGGCGATCTTTGTCATCAAAGGTCATGGCGACCCAAGATCCTTGGTCATTATCTGCAGGACTATACAGGTGTTCTGCCTCAAAACCTGGCTGTAATTTAAGCTTCGATAGTTTTGGGTCAAGCTCTTGGGTGCTTTTTGAATCCGTTTCCTTGGCATCCTCACAAGAAATGGAAAAAAGCATTGCAAAAATAATTGCGACGAAAAGTCTGGTCATGTTTTTGGATTTATGATTATAAGTCGACTAATTTAATTAAAAATTCGGGTTTAAAGACGATTCGGATGCTGGAAGTGCATAGCGTTCAGAGATATTGGTAAAGACATTGCCCCTTGGTTCTACCCCTGCCGGATAGTAGTAGTCAACCGGGTTGGCTTTTATTTTATTTCCATGGGCGGTAATCACATCTATGGCACGACCTGTGCGTACAAGATCGAACCATCTTTTGTTTTCAAACGCCAGTTCAACCCTTCGTTCGTTAAAAATGGCTTCTCCCAAATCACCTGTAGGGGCACCAAGACCCGCACGTGTGCGAACTTCAGTTAGATACGGAAGAGCTTCTCCATTTTTACCTTGTTCTTCCAAGGCTTCCGCCAAAAATAACAGTACTTCGGCATACCGATAAACGGGCCAATTCATACCATGGTTGCCATGCAAGGCATGAGGTTCAACATATTTTTTAATGATGGGATAAATGCCATCTTCCCAAAAACTCTCGCTAGCGGTGATGTACATTATTGAAGCTTCTTCCCTTAAATCCCCATCTTCATAAGCTTCGATGATATCTGGGGTAGGAATATTGTTCCCTTCACCGTTAACGGGTTGCGGATTTGATGTTCCGGTTATTGCACCAACTTCTTCGGCGCTAATTGGTCTTGGGAGAAAGTTATATAAAAAACTACCATTCAATCCTTCGGCACCTTCCCGGTATTGAATTTCAAAAACCGACTCTATATTATTCTTATTGTCACTATTCCCTGAAAAAGCATCCTCATAGTTGGGCATTAAGGCATATTCATTACTGGCTACAACCGCCTTCAAAACAGTTTCGGCTTCGGGCCATTGTTGACGTACTATATATACGTTGCCCAATAGGGTTTGAGCAGCACCAGAGGTTACCCTACCAGGCTGTTGTTCTGATTTGAGTGGTAATAAGGGAATAGCCGCTTGGGTATCTTCGATAATCTGTGCATAAAGTTCATCTTCGGAGGCTAGCGGCAAAGCAGCCCCTTCACGGTCTACTACAGGTTCAAGGTGCATGGGTACGCTACCAAATAACTGTGCTAGGTCAAAATAAGAATACGCTCTTAAAAAAAGAGCTTGGCCTTTTACATTCGCTTTTGCAGTTTCATCAAACTCAGCGTCATCTATTGTTGCTAAAATCTGATTGGCTCGGGCGATAACTTCATAGTAGCCAACATAAACATTATTTACGTGGGTATTTGCCGTGATACCTCCATCGCTTGGTATAGAGTGGTCGGCTATATCCTCTTGGTTGTCTGTAGCTCCGAAAGCCGTATTACGCGCAAAATAGGTATTGTCAGAATGCATTTCGGCCAAAAAGGGCTTCGATTGATTGTTGATACCACGTAGCGGTACATAGGTGCCATTGATGGCCTGGGTAAAATCTTCTTCTGTTTTAAAGAAGGTAGGCACACTTAACGAGTCTTCTGGGAAAATGGTTAGCTCATCGTCGCAACCGCTTATCAGAAACCCCAGTATTATTGCGATAAAATAGAATATATTTTTCATTTTTTCATTTTTAAAATTTGTCGAAAGTGATCTATTTTTTGACATAATAATTTACGATTTAAAAGTTTAAGTTTAAACCCAAACTAAATATACGCGGAACCGGATATCCTGAAATATCTACTCCGGAAGCCAAATTGCCACCATCACCCTCTCCATTATTCTGGACACTTATTTCAGGGTTTGGTCCGCCCCAATATTTTGTAAAAATGTGGACATTTTGAATTGAACCAAATACACGGGCCGACTTGAAATACTTCTCCAATCCCGGAATTGTATACCCTAAAGTGATGTTTCGAATATTGAAGTAAGAAGCGTCGGCAACGAATCGATCATTGATCCAGTCTCTTTCAATACCGGTAACGTTACCACCGCCAACCGTAGTGCCATAAAAACCGTCACCAGGGTTCTCAACCGATCGAAAACGGTTTTCAACATCCTTCAAAAGGTTAAAGACCCCGTCTAAGTTTGTTGTGCTATACAAGTGTCTGACAAGTAGTTCGTTACCGTATGAGCCTGTACCCACAATAGAAAGGTCAAAATTATTGTAATTGAAAGTATTTGTGATACCATAGGTGAAGTCAGGGAAGGGACTTCCCATGATGGCGCGGTCATCTTCATCACCCCCACGAGTAATGATTCCGTCACCATTAACGTCGAGTAATTTAATACTGCCTACCGTAGAACGCCCTGGTACCTGGGGAGAGCTGTCTAAGTCTTGCTGGTTAAGATAAACCCCATCGGATAAATGACCATAAAATTGACCAAAGGGCTCGCCTACTTTTGTAATATGCCATCCGCCCGGCCCATAAACTCGATCAATCCCCTCCGCAAGTGCTACTACTTCATTGCGGTTGAACGATATATTGGCGTTGGTGGTCCATTGAAATTCACCGGTGGTGTTAACCGAATTTAGACCGAACTCATGGCCCCAAAATTTGATTTCACCAATATTATCGCTGAAGTTGGAAAATCCAGATTCCCTGGCGACCTGAACATTGTATAGTAGATTTGTCGTGTTTTTGGTGTAATAGTCATAAACCAACGATACCCGATCATTGAATAGACTTAAATCCATACCAATATCAAACTGTTTTGTGGTCTCCCATCCCAAATTAGAATTTGAGAGTGAATTTACCGCTGAACCAGGCGCAAAATCGTTGCCAAATACGGCATTCACTGTATTGTTGATTAAGGCGTATTGGGTGTAATTTCCTATATTATTGTTGCCGGTGACACCATAACTGGCGCGTAATTTAAGAAGCGAAATGGATTCTATATTTTCTAGAAAAGCTTCATCGGAAGCTATCCATCCTGCAGATACGGAAGGAAATGTACCCCACCTATTCTCAGATCCAAACCGTGAAGACCCATCACTACGAATAGAGCCCGTCAATAAATATTTTCCTTTATAGTTATAAGTCAACCTAGAAAGAAATGAAACCAAACTCCACTCCTGTACTTGGTCGAAAGTACCGCCTCTATTAATGTTGGTCGCACCTTGTATATTAGGCAATCTGTCGTCAGCAAAATCACTGGCCGCAACCCTACTGCGGTCCATACGATATTTTTGATAGGTAAATCCTCCTAAAAGAGAGAAGGTATGGTCACCGATACTTTTGTTGTAAGTAACCGTGTTCTCGTTCAGCCAAGAAAAAGTATTTCGGTCGTCCCAAACCGCTTCGTTATTTGTAGGTATAGGACGATTTATTGCATAAGTAGCATTGGTAGGACTGAAATATTCGTATTGACTATTATAAAATTCGGCATTTAAACTCGATTTAATGGCAAGCCCTTCTATAGGCTGATATTCGATATAGGCGTTTGACAAAAGATTAAGTTCTTTGGTTCCGTCTTGAATTCTCTCGGCAGAATTAAGCCAGTTGGCATAAGAGAAGATGTTTCCTGTATTCGCCGGAAAATTATTGAACTCTGTTCTGGTTCCGTCAGGATTGTAGATTGGCATAATCGGCCAGGTGTGCAACGCATTAAATAGAAGGCCTGTTCCCCTGCTACCATCTGTTCTTGGTATATTATCCAATATGTAACTAGGTGCAATATTAACACCTAAGCGAATCTTGTCGGATAAATTATAATCCAAATTTGCACGTAATGAATATCTTTTATAATCTGAGCTTAAGACTACACCTTCTTGATCCAAGAAACCTAAAATCAGAGAGGTTCGCAATTTTTCTTTATTGGAGGTAACGGTGAGATTGTAGTTGGTCATAGGGGCCGTTCTAAGCATTGCATCGTACCAATCGTTGTTTTGTCCCTCATACTGTGACGGGTTCTGATAGATATCAGGAACTGGGTCCCCTTGATCCTCATAGTACTCCTTTTTAAATTGGGCAAATTCAACGGCATTCATCATTTCTATTCTCCCTCTATCCGGAACGTTCTGCATACTGCTTGTAACATTCAAGCTTATACTTGTTTCGCCTGGCTTTCCGCTTTTGGTCGTAATCAGCACAACACCATTGGCGGCCCTTGAACCATAGAGCGAAGTTGATGCGGCATCTTTCAAAATGGAAATATCCTGGATCTCATCAGGGTTTATATTGTTGATTCCTCCTGAAATCGGGAAGCCATCAACTACATATAAGGGATCGCTACCACCTGAAACAGATAGTTGCCCGCGAATTCTTACCGACATGCCCTGACCCGGTTTACCCGTAGTTTGGTTGATTTGAACCCCTGGAATTCTACCCTGTATTTTTTGAGTAATCTGGGAGACCGGAATATCGGCAAGTTCAGTGGCCTGAATGGTAGACACTGACCCGGTAACCTGTCTTTTAATCTGGGTGCCATAACCCACTACGACGACTTCATCGAGACCGGCGGCGCTTTCTTCGAGTGTGACTGTTATAGTCGATTGTCCGTTTAAGGGGACTTCCTTAGTGGCAAACCCGATGTAAGAAAAGACCAAAGTGGCGTTTGTGTTGGCAACCTCAATGGAAAAATTTCCGTCAAAATCTGCCGTTACTCCATTTGTAGTGCCTTTTTCAACAATGTTGGCTCCGGGAAGTCCTAGACCGTCGGTGGAAGAAAGAACCGTGCCTGTAATGGCCACGTCTTGAGCTTGGGTGTTAAGTGCAAAAAGTAACATTAAGGCAATAAGAAATACCTTTGAAACAGCGTTCAATTTTTTTTTCATTGTAGTGTTGATTAAGTTGTTGTCTTTAAAAAAACGAGATGTCAAAATACCTTATAGTGTTTCAAAGTAATTCTGTCGTCTTTTTGTCGAAAGTACTGACCTAATCTTGATGAACTATCCTGTACTGTCCTGTTTAAAATGAATATTATTTAGTATTGATGGATTTTTTTTATCAAAAAATATTTTTTTCGCGTAAAAAACAAATAATTCAACAATACTGAGTGCTTTGTGTGAGAGTTAGGGCTGATTTTTTTCATCGAATCGGGACAGTACAGGATACCTCGCTCGATTCCCTTGCTTACTTTAGCCCTATCAAAACTAAATTAAGACGATTAAAATGAGCAATACGGTTAAGAATTTCAACTATGTAGATTATCTCTGGGACGAGGAAAAAGCGGCACAACTCGGTGAAGACCAGGTCGCACTGTTTTTATATCGTTCGAATATTCTCGGAGCCGACCTGAGAATAACAAATTACGGTGGGGGTAATACGAGCTGTAAGACCATCGAGAAAGATCCATTGACTGATGAAGAAGTCGAGGTGATGTGGATCAAGGGGTCAGGCGGTGATATTGGTACCCTTACCAAGGCGGGTATAGCTGGGTTGTATACCGAACGGCTCCGCAACCTAAAAAATGTATATGGAGGATTGACCGACGAAGACCGTATGGTAGGCCTCTTCAATCATTGCATCTATGATTTGGATAGCAAAGCACCTTCAATCGATACCCCTTTGCACGGTCTGTTGCCCTTTAAACATATCGATCACTTGCACCCCGACGCGCTTATTGCGGTAGCTGCCGCTAAAGACAGTGAGAAAGTGACCAAGGAGATTTGGGGCGATACCATGGGCTGGGTGCCATGGCAACGACCAGGCTTCGATTTAGGGTTACAGTTGGAAAAATGTTTAAATGACAATCCTGGTATCCGCGGTATCGTTTTGGGCAGCCACGGACTTTTTACATGGGGAGACACTTCATATGAATGTTATATGAACAGTTTGGAAGTCATTGAAATGGCTTCCGAATATATTGAGAAGAAAATCAAGGAGAAGGGCAGCGTTTTTGGTGGGCAGAAAGTACAGTCGCTCCCAAAAGATGAACGCCTTGAAAAGGCAGCGCAATTAATGCCGATGTTACGCGGACTCTGTTCTTCGGAAAATAGGATGATAGGCCATTTTACCGATAGTGATGTGGTACTTCAATATATAAACAGCAATGATCTTGAGCGTTTGGCGCCCATGGGTACTTCGTGTCCCGATCATTTTTTACGTACAAAAATTCAACCCTTGGTACTTCAATTGGATACCAAGGAAGACCTTTCCGATACCGAAGCGGTGCTTGATAAATTAAGACCGGCTTTCGAGCAATATCGAAAAGAATACCAAGATTATTATGATACCCACAAACGGGATAATAGTCCCGCAGTTCGCGATGCCAATCCGGTCATTATTATTTATCCTGGGGTGGGTATGTTCAGCTTTGCCAAGAATAAACAGACAACCCGTGTGGCCAACGAATTTTATGTGAACGCAATCAACGTAATGCGTGGTGCCGAGGCCATTACGGAGTATACTTCGTTGCCGAGGCAAGAGGCCTTCGATATCGAATATTGGTTGTTGGAAGAAGCAAAGCTACAACGCATGCCCAAGGAGAAGCCCTTATCAAGAAAAGTAGCATTGGTAACCGGTGCCGGAGGTGGTATTGGAAAAGCGATTGCCGATAAATTGGCTGAACAAGGCGCCAATATAGTCTTGACCGATATTGCTGAAGACCGTCTACAAGAAGCCCTGGGGACCTATGGCCGGGATACGGCGGCCTATGCCGTATGCGATGTTACTCAAAACAGTTCCATTGCCGAAGCTTATAAAAAGGCATGTCTAGAATTCGGGGGTGTCGATATTGTTGTGCACAGTGCGGGTCTGGCCATTTCCAAACCGTTGCAAGAAACCACCGAAAAAGATTGGGATATTCTTCAGGACGTCTTGGTCAAAGGGCAGTTTGAACTTGCCAAACAGGCTGTTGCGGTCATGCGCAAACAAGGTCAGGGAGGTGATTTTATTAGTATAGCCAGTAAAAATGGTCTAGTTTCAGGTCCCAATAACGTCGGTTACGGTACCGCAAAAGCAGCCCAACAACACATGGCCCGTTTATTGGCTGCTGAATTGGGCGGTGACAAGATACGTGTGAATACGGTCAATCCCGATGGGGTAATCGTCGGTAGTAAAATCTGGGAGGGCGATTGGGCCGAAGGTCGTGCCAAAGCCTACGGTATTACCGTGGAGGAATTACCGGCGCATTACGCGAAGCGTAATCTGTTGAATGAGATTATTTATCCTGAAGATATCGCCAATGGGGTCTTTGCCTTGGTCGGTATATTGGATAAGTCTACAGGAAATATTATCAATGTCGATGGCGGTATGGCCAACGCATTTGTACGATAGTTATTTGAGTGAGTTTTTTTGAGTTATTTTAGGACTATCCGCAGGCCCGGTGCCTGTGGGTTTTCCTTCTTGTAAGTACATCATTATTATGAAGATAGAAAAAGAACAGATTTTAGGTGAAAACCAACAGCAAACGACTTCGCATAATGAAAGTTTTGATTTTTTGGGGAGCTCCTTGGGTAAGAAAGGAGTCGATGTTGAAGAAGTCGTTCGACGGTTGGCCGATTTTCAAGTAGCCATCCCAAGTTGGGCCTTAGGTGCTGGGGGAACACGGTTCGGAAGGTTTTCCTTTTACGGTGAACCTGCAAACTTGGAACAGAAAATCGACGATGTCGGTGTTTTGCACGCCCTTACGGGAACGGCCGGGGCCATTTCATTGCATATTCCTTGGGACATTCCCGAAGATTATAAGGCCATAAGGGAACGGGCGGCCTCTCACGGATTGATTTTCGATGCGGTCAATTCCAATACTTTTCAAGACCAGAAAGATGCTAAAGAAAGTTACCGGTACGGTTCGCTATCGAACAGAAGCGATGCTGCACGCGAACAAGCGGTACAACATAATCTTGATGTCATTAATATTGGCGAGAAGCTAGGATCAAAAAGCCTTACGGTATGGCTTGCCGATGGTTCCAATTTCCCGGGCCAGGACAATTTTCAAACAGCACTGTTGAACACCGAGAAGAGTTTGAAACAAATCTATGCAGGCCTTCCCGAAGACTGGAAACTCTTTATTGAATACAAGCCCTATGAGCCTAATTTTTACAGTACCGTAATACAAGATTGGGGCACTTCGTTCCTATTGGCGAACGCCTGTGGAGAAAAGGCTTATACGCTTGTCGATTTGGGGCATCACCTGCCCAATACCAATATCGAACAGATTGTCTCAACCTTAATGTTGAAGGGTAAATTGGGGGGCTTCCATTTTAATGATAGCAAGTATGGCGATGACGATAGTACGACAGGAAGCGTTAAACCTTATGCGCTATTCTTGATATTCAACGAGCTGGTATATGGTATGCAGAACAATCCACAAAACCCATATCCCGCCTGGATGATTGATGCCAGTCACAACATCAAAGATCCATTGGAAGACTTGATGCAATCATTGGAGGCCATACAGGAGGCCTATGCCAAGGCCTTGTTGGTCGACCAAAAACAATTGAAAGCGGCTCAAGAGGAGAATGACGTGGTTCAGTGTCAAGAAATTTTGCAAAATGCATATCGAACCGATGTCCGACCGTTGTTAGAACGGGCGAGACTTCAAAGAGGCGGTGCGTTGAATCCTTTAATGGCTTTCCGTTCGCTAAAAGTACGTGAGAACTTAATAAAGGAGCGAGGCAGGCACACGGTTGCTACCGGACTTTAAGCTATTTCAATGAAAACGAAAGTTACGGCCATATTCGATATCGGGAGAACCAACAAAAAGTTCTTTCTTTTTGACGAGGATTTTCAAGAAGTCTATCGGGAATATTCCCGTTTTGAAGAAATTACGGATGAGGATGGATATCCTACGGAAGATCTGGAAGCCCTTGAAAATTGGTTGAAAGAAGTCTTTGACCGTATGATGGATGTACCCGATTATGAGATAAGCGCCGTTAACTTTTCCAGCTATGGTGCTACTGTCGTTCATATCGACGAACATGGTAAGGTGCTCACCCCCTTGTACAACTATATGAAACCTCTGGATGAAGCCATATCCAACACGTTTTATGACGAATACGGTCCCGAGGCGGAACTTTCAAGAATCACGGGGTCGCAAAAATTGGGTATGCTGAATACGGGCATGCAGCTCTATTGGCTCAAACGCACACGACCGGAAGCCTTTCAAAAAATAAAATATACACTACACCTGCCACAATACCTGAGCTATTTGTTTACGGGCGTACCTGTGAGCGAATATACCAGTATCGGTTGCCATACGTTGCTTTGGGATTTTGAAAAAAAGGAGTACCATGCATGGGTCTACAAGGAAGGGATAGATAAATTATTGCCACCCATCACTACCGCCGATACTTGTTTGAATGTGGATTATAAAGGTAGAAAGCTAAAGGTCGGGGTGGGTATACATGACAGTTCTTCGGCGCTTTTGCCGTATGTGCGGAGCACTGAAAACCCTTTTGTATTGGTTTCCACGGGAACCTGGAGTATCTCCATAAACCCGTTCGCCAAAGACATGCTTACCGATGACGATATCGCTAACGACGGCCTTTTCAATATGCGTATCGATGGAAGCCCGGTCAAAGTATCCCGTTTGTTTCTCGGCAATGAGTACAAATTTCAAATAAAACAACTCTCTGCACATTTTAATCTTCCAGAAGATTACCACAAATTGGTTAAATTCGATCAGGAAATTCTGTTCGAGGTTACCAAAGATTTTGTCCCCATGTTCAAATGGACGAGCATTTCGGCCAAGAATATGCCGGCAGAAACTACGATCCCATATGACAGGTTCGAACACTCCTATCACCAATTGATGCTGGAACTGGTGCTGTTGCAAGTGGAAAGTATTAAGTCGGCCGTAGGTGCTACCCCTGTTGAACATCTTTTTGTCGATGGTGGTTTTAGCGATAATGATGTGTACATCAAATTGATGTCCCATTACTTGGGCCATATGGGGTTGCAAACTACCGATTCGTCCTTGGGGTCGGCGCTGGGTGCGGCAATCGTTATTTCGAAGGCGAAGCTTGATACGACATTCCTTAAAAATAATTATGCTTTGAAGACACATGCACCCTTTATCTTAAAATAACTATGAAGTCCGAAATAAACTCACAATACCCGTCCGTAGAAGATTTAAGGGAAAAAGCCAAAAGGCGAGTTCCCAAATTTGCTTTCGAATATCTTGATGGCGGCTGTAATGAAGACGTAAGTATTACAAGAAATACTTCGGAAATACGAGAAGTACAGTTACAACCTAGATACCTTCGAAATAAAGGTATTAGTGATACTAAAACTAAAGTGCTGGGAATGGAGTTCGATGCCCCTTTCGGCATAGCGCCTGTTGGTCTTCAAGGCCTGATGTGGCCTAATTCGCCTGAAATTTTGGCCAAAGCGGCTTTTAAGAACAACATTCCTTTTATATTGAGTACCGTCACCACTATGAATATCGAGCGGGCGAGCGAATTGACAGAAGGGAATGCCTGGTTTCAATTGTATAATCCTGTTGAAGATGAGCTGCGCGATGACATTATTAACCGTGCAGAAGCCGCTGGTTGCCCGGTGCTTGTATTGTTGTGTGATGTACCTACATTTGGTTATAGACCCCGTGACATTCGAAATGGTCTGGCATTGCCACCCAAAATGTCTCTGACCAACATTCTGCAGATTTTAGGAAAACCAAGTTGGGCCTATAACACCCTCAAATACGGGCAGCCGACTTTTGAGACTTTAAAACCTTACACGCCCGAAGGACTCAATTTAAAACAGTTGGGACAATTTATGGACAAGACCTTTTCTGGTCGTTTGAATGAAGAGCGAATAAAACCAATTCGTGATAGGTGGAAGGGAAAATTGGTATTAAAGGGTGTAGCTTCCGAACAAGATACCCAAGATGCAATTCGAATGGGCTTCGACGGAATCATTTTATCCAATCATGGGGGTAGGCAGTTAGATGCCGCTCAATCGACCATCGGTTCACTACAGGAAGTGGCATCTAAATATGGCGACCAGATTGAAATCATGATGGACAGTGGTCTTCGATCGGGTCCTGATATCGCCAGAGCGATGGCTAGTGGTGCGAAATTTACTTTTATGGGACGTTCTTTTATGTATGGGGCAGGGGCTTTGGGCAATAAAGGTGGTGATCACACAATTGCCATGTTAAAGACCCAGTTCAAACAGGTCATGGACCAATTATGCTGCGAAAGGGTTGAAGATCTACCAAATCATTTACTCCAACGTGCTTAAATAATAACCATCCGAATAACTTTACTTAGAATATTTCAAGTTTAAAACCATACCAATGAGCCAATACAGTATCGAAGAGGAAATAATCGAAGAAATCACAGGAGGCGAGTTTGAACGAACTCCCGTTCCCGAATCTAGCCTCAAAGGATGGAAAAGTTTTTTAGGTATGTATGCAGGTGAGCATGCCGCGGGAACAGAATTTATCATTGGTCCATTGTTTTTAACAGCAGGGGTAAGTGCATTTGATTTGATTATCGGGTTATTGATAGGCAACCTATTGGCTGTATTGAGCTGGCGTTTTTTGACTGCCGAAATTGCTGTGAAGTATCGATTGACCCTCTATTATCAATTGGAGAAAATCTGCGGAAAAACGCTGGTGACGGGTTATAACTTGGCCAATGGTATATTATTCTGTTTTTTAGCGGGGGCCATGATTACCGTTTCCGCAACGGCAGTAGGCATCCCTTTTGGTATGGAAATGCCCAAATTAACAGATACCATGCCTAATGGCCCTACTTGGGTCATCATTGTTTTGATTGTCGGAGCCGTAATTTCATTAATCGCCTCCAAGGGCTACGATACTGTTTCCAAGGCAGCGAATTGGATGTCTCCTGTAATCGTCTTGGCGTTTATTGCCTGCGGTGTTGTTGCATTAGGGCAATTGGGGGTAGACAGTTTTTCTGATTTTTGGAATATCTGGGGCGAAGGCTCCGATCCCTTTCCAGGACAATTGAAATACACTTTTTGGCATGTGGTTATCTGGTCGTGGTTTGCTAATGCGGCCATGCATATTGGTATGTCGGATCTTTCGGTTTTTAGGTTTGCCAAAAGTCCCAGTTCAGGTTGGACGACCGCTGCAGGAATGTACGTCGGCCATTATATGGCGTGGATTGCAGCTGCGTTGTTATATGCCGTCTATCTCAAATCTCCCGAAGCCCAAGCATTTTTAACCAATGGGGAAGCCCCGCCCGTGGCTCCGGGACCTTTAGCGAATAATGCCATCGGTATTTTCGGCATCATTGCCGTGGTTTTGGCTGGCTGGACAACCGCTAATCCGACCATTTATAGGGCCGGACTTGCCTTTCAGGCCATTGTTCCGAAACTCTCGACATTTTGGGTCACTATTATCGCAGGTACGGTAGCTACCATCGCAGGGCTTTTTCCAGCCTTTGCCATGAAACTATTGGGTTTTGTAGCTCTATATGGATTTATTCTCGCACCTTTTGGAGCAATTATCGTGTTCGAGCATTTCTTTTATAAAAATGCCGGCATCGTAAAAAATTATGCCGAAGCTGCGAACATCAAGTTTAATAGATCGGTGTTTTGGGCATGGGCACTAAGTTTCGGACTTTTCTATTTTATATCCTTGCAATTCGATGTGTTCCTAAGTTTCGTAACGCTTCCTGCATGGTTGCTCTGTGGTGTACTTTTTCTGTTGTTCAGTAAGATGTGGCAAAAAAAAGATTAAAGGGGAAACCTTTATGATAAAGCCTTGTTTAGAGGGCTTTTAATCTAGTTGGTTTTTTTTAAAGCATCCCATCTCGTCTATTTTTTTATCAAATTAGCATGGTTGCTGTTGCTATACGGGACTGTAACTTGCCATGTTTTTCCTTCTGATTTTATCGTTAAACTTAAGTCATCTTTGTTTTCAGAAATAATCTTGGCCCTCACCTTTGGTGTTTCCTTTTCGGAAGGAAATAGCAGCCAGACAAAAGAACTATCAGCGTTGATTTGCGTACTGTACTTACTGGCAATGTTCGGTTCGAACAAATTATATTCAGGGCTATACCATCCTTGTATTTCGGGAGTTTCCTGCCCTTTGATGAATTCAATATCGAATTTTTGTTTGCTAATTGGTATGACGGCCAAGTTCCCGAATTCATTAGTCGTCTTGACAATCGAACCGTCTTTTTCGACCACTGATTCTGGATGCCAGTGCCACATCACATCTATTTTTCTCGGTCTATCCGTAGCAATACGGTCTACGACCACCCAAAATTCACCCCGAACATAAAGTACGGCACGAGTGTGCTTGGCTTCTCCGGTAACATCAGTATATTGGTCAAACGAATTCGAGGCATAATCGAAATCATCGGTAATTCTAAAAAAGTTGTCACCAATGGGTTCTGTGGCGAGCCTTGGTCCTGCATTTTGACCTTTTTGGTCGATTAAAATACTATTATGTCCTGCCGTGCCTTTGGCGTAAGGCCTAAATTTTTCCGCTACTTCGCCAGTATAGGCGAACCTTCCCGAATCGACTAAAAGATCTCTACCGTAGGCGGAAATGGAAATATGTAATTTGTCGTTATGTTGATGGCCGCTGCCCCAAGGGCCTATATCGAAAAATGACCACTGTGCATTGGCATCGAAACCACTTCGTGATATAAAATGACCGGCCCAAGGATAAAAATAAGAGGGGCCGTCATTTGGTTTGATTCCTGATGTACCGTTCGTGGCAATGTATTCCCACTCCGGGTGATTGAATCTTTTTGCACCTTTTAGAATTAAATCACGGTCACTGCCCTTATCACCATCATTATTCAAAATACGAAAACCGCTTGGGCGCACGACGTGGGAGATATAACTGTACATATCTTCAATCGTATTGTTAAAGAAGTCGGGTAGTTGTTTGTTGGCCCTGTTACAGATATCTTGAAAGAGTTGAAAGTTGTGGAGTGAAACATTATGGTAATGGGAGGTAAGTTCCGTTTGAACCCCGTCGGCATATACTTGTCCTTTCATGCTTTCGCTCATCGTTTCAATGGCATAGTCTAACCATTCATTCGATTTTTTATATTCTGGGAAATTAGCCGATACGGTCGCCAAAGCCGAAATTTCCATGGTCAACCAGTTGTTGCCACTGTGAAAATTTCTGTTGTAGTGGGCATGGTCTGGCAAACTCGCCAGCATCAAAAGTTGTGTGGCAGGTGAAATATATTCACTGTCGATCATCCCATAAAAAATTCGGGACCAGACTTTGACCCGAGCTGCAACTTCTAGACCGCGCCATACCGAGGTGCCGCTTTTAACGGCAGGGTAGGGCATACTTTTAATGATAAAATCCCTTAGAAACTGATCGATATATTCTGCATATTTCGGGTTGCCCGTTTCCAGATAAGTTGCGAATACACTGCTTAGTTGACTATGTCTATTCGATAGCCAAGCCCATTCTTTGTCATTGTTCGGGCCTTTATAATACCAATCACGGTGACCATCACTTAAAACAGGTACTTTTCCCCTTACATTTTGAATGATAAAAACATCTGTCAGCGTCGTGTCGGTTTCCGTTTTGGTGCTATTCGATTTTTTGGGCGAATCTTTTCTGAGCTCCGCCGCTGTATTTCCATTCTTGTAGTAGGCTAACAACGCGGTACTGGCCTCTACCATGTTTCCGTTGGAGTAAGCTTCTTTTACTTTTTCCAACCCGGGGTAGTCAAGATTGAATTGCTCCAACATCTTTTTTACGGTCTCGGGATAGCTTGTACAAAGTTGCTCCACAGTGGTAATGTCCTTCCAATTAGATTGGGAAAAACAAGTGGAATACGCACAAAACAGCATAATTAGTAGGGCAAGGTTCCGCTTAATTTTTAATATCATCGTTTGTTTTTTGGTTATAGTGACTTCGGATTTTTCTCTTTTCCGAGGGATTATTTGTGATGTTTAATTCGCTAATTTTCTTTTTGTATCAGGAACAATTGTTTGCAATGCTTCATCGGCATTGATGTATTTGTGTAGATCTCTTAGGGCGATTACGGTAAAGTCATGATCGGCCAAATAGTTCAGATATGCCGTAAATAATTCAGGGGGCGTGTTGACCCAAGGATGTTCGACATCGGGAACCCCGTGAAGCGTCAAGACAACAATTTTTCCATGTTCGGCGTGATCAAGCGCTGCTAAGATGATTTCTTTGTTCTCTGCATTGGTAGCCCAACTCGGAATAAGAAAAGGGTGGTCGACCAAGGGTGCATAGGCTCTTGAACCACCTGCGCGGGCGAAACGATACCCAAGTTCACTTAAAAATGGAAGAACCTCTCCGTTAAGTCCGTAACCCGGGTAAGCAAAACTCGTCGGTTTTTTAATGTTCAGCGACTCGCATTTGTTTTCAATATAGCTAAGTTCCTTTATAAATTGTGCTTTCGACAATTTGGTAACATTCGCATGTGTTTTGGTATGATTGGCTATTTCAAAACCCATATTGTCAAGTTCCTTTATTTGGCGCCAATTCATATAAAGTGTACTGTCTTTATAGTTTGGTGGAAATTCACACACGAAAAAGGTAGCCCCAAAACCAAATTTTTTGAGCAAGGGTGCCACTACCGAATATTGACTTGCCGGGGCATCATCGAACGTAAGTACAACTAGTTTGTCTGGAATTTCTTTTTTTAGGATTTGGGAATGCCCATAAAAAAAAACAGAAAACGCAAAAAACAGTGCGAGTACTGACCTCATTTCAGGTTACTTGGTTTAAAGAATAAAGCCATAGGCTATTTAACGACCGATATGAAAATCACATAACGGTCTCTAAAAATAAGCGATTAATTTTAATCTGAAATGAATTCGTAGAGATTTACAGTTTAGATATCTCCGGATAATCAAAGAAATATAACGCTAAGGCAAGAACATGAAAAGTTTCAGCCACTAATCGCTTACCAATTTTTGAGTTAAGAGAATTTCCATTTTTTTATTTGGTAAGCACTGTCCCAAAATTCGAACTCCATTCGGCTAGCAGTTATAAAAGCTTCAGTCATATTGTTTTGGGTCGAAGAATTGGTGTTGGCCGCTGCCCTATCGCAAATTTCAATAGCACGGGCTACAGCAATGCCAAATTCTTCCCCAGCGTAGGTGTCGATCCATTTTTGATAGGGATTGTTTGGCGCTTTTTGATGTTTATAGATATGGTTGCCAACTTCTTTATAGATCCAAAAACAGGGAAGTACGGCTGCCATGGCAATTTCAATGGACTCATAAGCTGCAGTGCTTTTCAAATAATGGATGTAATGATGGCACGTAGGTTCTAACTTCCCGCTATCCGTAATACCAAAATCCTTAAAATACGATTCGTGAAGCGCATTTTCCACCAAAATGGCATTTTGTCCAAATTGTATAAAAGCTAAAGCGTCTTCAATATGTGGTGCTTTGGCCCCTATCATTGACAAAGTGCGGCCAAAATGTTCAAGATACCCAGAATCTTGTGCCATATAGAACTGGAATTTTTCTATAGGCAGGCTGCCATCCATCAATTCTCTAATAAAAGGCATAGTGATAATAGACTTATAAATGGGAACGATACGTTCCCATGTTTGCTTAGACCAGGTCATTTTTTACTAATTTTTGAGGGTTGAAAAAGTGGTTTAACGGGCCATTTCCTTTTCCGATAACTACATCTTTACCATGGAAAATGGCTTTATGAACATAGGCTTGTCCTTTTGAGATGGCTTCTGTGAAAGAATTGTCTAAGGCAATATAACTGGCTATGGCAGATGAAAGTGTGCATCCCGAGCCATGGGTGTTGGTGGTCTCATATTTTTCCTGTTGAAAAGCGGTGACCTTATCGGAATTATCAAAGTACAACGAGGTCAATTCTGGTGTTTTAAGATGCCCTCCTTTTAGCAGGATGTCATTTGCTCCCAATGCCTTGATTCTTTTGCCGGCCGTATACATGTCTTCTATGGTAGTGATTTCCATTTGTGCCAAGATGGCCGCTTCGTCCAAATTCGGAGTGAGAATATCGGCAATGGGAAATAGCTTTTCTATAATGGTGTCAATGGTGCTGTCTTCAATAAGTTTGTGACCACTAGTTGCGACCATTACAGGATCGACGACCAGTGGAATTTTAGGATATTTTTTTAGGGTTTCGATAACCGAAGACACAAGTTCAGAAGTGTGCAGCATGCCAATTTTAATGGCATTTGGGGGAATGTCTTCCATAATAGCCGCGATTTGCTCTTGTACTGCTTTATAGGAAATTGGATAGATCGATTTTACACCCGTAGTGTTCTGAACAGGCAAAGCGGTTAAGACAGAAGTAGCGTAACATCCTAAGGCAGATATGGTTTTGATATCTGCTTGTATACCAGCGCCACCACTACCGTCAAAGCCTGCAATGGTCATAACCGAAGGGTAGGAATACTGTTTCATAATGTTTTTAGAATCTTATTTTTAAGTTCGAAGGCTGCTTTCTCTGGATTTTTAGCGCTGCAAATGGCCGAAACCACTGCGATGCTGTCAGCACCTGCTTCCAATACGGGTGCTATGGTGGCAATATTCATGTTTCCGATAGCTATCAAGGGTTTCGGTGTCAGGTCGCGAATGCGCCGAATACCTGCCAATCCCCACTCCGTTACCGTATTTTCTTTCGTTTGGGTTTTAAAGACAGGGCTAACCCCCAAACAATCTGCCATTTGTGTTTCTTGGGTATAGAGCTGTTCCAGGGCTTCTAAAGAGTAGCCTAACGATTGACATCCTTTCCAGATTTTACGAATGTTACTAGGAGGAATGTCGGTAGTGCCCACATGAATTCCGAAAGCATTTACCTTTATGGCAACCTTTAAATTGTCGTTTATGATTAAGGGAATATTATATTTGTCTGTTATCTCTTTAAGTTTTTCGGCTTTGGCAATGAACATTTCGTCATCACAATCTTTTTCCCGGAGTTGAATGAGGTCGACTCCGCCACGAATGGCAGCTTCGGCAACTTTAAGAAAGGATTGGTGCTTGCAATCACCTTCTGAAATGACTAAATACAGTGGGAAAGGAAATTCATGATTAGCCATTGCTCTCGATTTTGAGTGTGGCAAGAAATTCTTTTTCAGTGATATTGTAGAGTTTGTCCAACAATTGAACCTGAAGACTTCCGGGGCCGGCGCTGTTTTGAGCGGCCAACTCTCCGCAAATACCAAGTAAGGCCATGGCTGCCGATACAGCTTCCGTTTTATCTTCTATAATGGCAATAAAAGCGCCAATTATGGCCGTCGCGGAACACCCTAGACCCGTTACCTTGGTCATCATCACATCGCCATTTTTGATGAAAACGGGTGTATGGTCACCCACAACAATATCTGTCTCACCCGAAATACAGACCACTGCGTCATATTTTTTGTGTAACACCTTGGCGGCTTCGATAGCGTCGGTACTAAAAGCTGTACTGTCAACCCCCTTGGTCTTTGTTCTTTTGACCTGGGCCAAAGCCATAATTTCGGAGCCATTGCCCCTGATTACCGTTGGTCGGTATTCGAGTAATTGGTCCAGCAGGGTCGTGCGGTAATGGGAGGCTCCGGCGCCGACGGGGTCGAGAACCCAAGGTTTCTTTATTTGATTCGCGAATTCAGCCGATTTCAGCATTGCTTGCGACCAATAATCGTCTAACGTACCAATATTGATAACCAACGATTGACAAATGGTGCCGATATCCTTGATTTCGTCATGTCCGTGGGACATGATGGGAGAGGCTCCCAAGGCTAAAAGAGCATTTGCCGTATTGTTCATTACCACAAAATTGGTAATGTTCTGTACCAGAGGGGCAGCATTTTTAACGGCTTCAATGTGTTTCCAGAAAAGGTTTTCCATAATATTTTGTGTGTTATATATTATGGCTATAGGGCATTTCTCGAATATAAGAAGATGCTAGGTCACTGTGGTGACCAGATACTTTTCCCTACGACGGTATCAACCGTTTCAGGTTCAAAGGGACTCTCTCAATTCCTTTTGCGGAATACCCCTAAAGCCATTTCAAATATAGCATGCTTTTATGAAAAGATAGGCTAAAATGACGATTCATTAACTTTTAGATTCGATTTCTTCTATATTTAGCCTCATATTCAATATGTTGGGTTGAAACCCCATTTTCCTATAGGCACGAATAGCACTGTCGTTCGAAGCGTACACTTCCAATTGAATTTCAGATAGACCACGTTCTTTGGCCCATACAATCAAATTCTGGTTTATGACCCCATTGATGCCTTGTCCCCTATACTTTGGTGCTACAAACATAAAGCCTAAATAGGCATACTGCTCTGACCGGAAATAAGGTTCTGATTTTTTTACGAGCGCGTAACCCGAAGCGATGATTTTATTTCCGTCTACAGCGACCAACACTTGGGCGTCATCTCGTTGAATAAGCTCTTTAATGTCGTAATAGGTTATAGGGTCTTCTTTAAGTTGCGGGGCAAAAGATCGTTCATAACGAATGATTTCTTGTTCAAATGCTTTAAGGTCGGGTAGCTCTTCAAGACGTGCCTCCCGAACGATTATGTCAATTTGTTTGTTCATTGTATATATTATCAGCTTTTGATATCTTTTGTGCAATCTGTATCATTTTTATGAGCCTTACAATTTCTTTTTAAAGGCCGTCGGACTTAATCCGGTATGGTTTTTAAAGAAACGTGAAAAACTACTTAAAGATTCAAATCCGAAGAAAAAAGCCATTTCTTTTAGGGTCATATCCTCTTGTTTGATCATTCGTTTTATTTCGGTGGTTTGTCGTTGTTGAATAATTTGCTTAGCCGTTCGGTTCAATTTTTTTTTAAGAATTTGATTGAGCCTTTTTTCACTTATCCCAATTTCTTGGGCGTAGAACAAACCTGATGTTTTGTCAAGATAGTGCGATTCCATTAGCTTTAAAAAAGAGAAAACTCTTTTTTGGTCAAGGTCTTGTTCAAGATAGACTGTGTTTTGCAGTCTGATAAGTTGTAGCATTAGAACTTTGAGGAGCGATTTAATAATTAAATAGCCATTGCGTTTGTCATGGTACTCTTTTGATAGTAATTCGATTACGGCTTGAATGGAAATAAATTCATCTTTAGAAATAAAGAGGCGTTTTTTGGATGCTAGATTGAACATTTTTAAAATGTCAAGTGCATATTCTTTATCATCTTCCTCAATAAATTCACGTTCAAAACAAAGGTATAAACCTTGGTTTGCTTCAAAGAGAACAGCCGGAAAAAGCTCGTTCAAAGGTTTAAAATAGACATAGCTGCCCTTTTGAATGTTCACAAAAAAAAGTCCGAAAGAATTTTCGTGCGGAAAAGCAGGTTCAATATCGCACTGCTCGGTTATATTAATTTTAGTGCTCCAATTTTTCATTCGTAAAAGGTAGAGAGCCTAAAAGTACCAAAACATTTTTATGCCCTTGCCAGATATACAGACATCTTCTTGGAAAGAAGGAATAAAATGGTCGAAATTATCAATGCCAAAAATGCGGCAATGCCAAAGATTGTTCTGGGGTCGTTTGCTATAAATTCGATGAATGTTGAAAGAAATTGTCCTGCGAAAACAGCCATAGAGTAAAGGCCTAAATTCTTTCCTTGGCTCTTTTTATCACTAACTTCTACCATCATATGGTTTAGAAGGGGAATAGTGAGTCCAAAACCTATTCCGATAAAAATAGCGGCCGGAAATAATAGGGTAATCGTCATTGAAAATGCAAAGCAAATATAGCCTAACATAAAAAATGCAAACCCCAAGGCAACGGTATTGTAAGAATTTATTTTAGCAACAATTTTTGGCATTTGACTGGCTGAAATTACTGCTATCAGTGAAATGAGTGCCATAAAATATCCAACGTATGAGTCACTGAATTCAAAACTTTCGGGTAAAAATTGGGGTAGACGCACGAAACTGACAAAAAAGAGAACCATGGCGAGAAGTGCACTCCAAAATATGATGGTTACTTCCTTTTTTTCCTTGGTGCCAATTATTGGGGCAACTGATGAAACAGGGGCATTATGAACTCTTTTTTCTTTGGGGAGTACGGTGCGAACCAAAATAAAACAGGGCAAGGCAATCAAGTATATTAAAAAGGGACTGCGCCAGTGCCATTCGCCCAAGACACCTCCGATTGAAAGAAACACTACACCTCCGACCTCTATGGCCATCCCTTGCCAAGCGATAAGTTCTATTCTTCGTTGTCCTTCAAAATAATCGGCAATGTAGGTGGTTACCGCTACCTGAATGGCTACTGCCGAGCCGCCCAATAAGATACGATTCACAATCAGTACATACGGATCGGAAATATAGCCGCCAGAGTAGCCCAGAATAGCATAGGGTATCAACCCCAATGTTAATAGTTTAAAGGCTCCCAGCTTTGAGATAAGCCGGCCGATAATCGGGGCAAAAAGAACAACGCCCAAGGAGGGCAGTGTAATCAGCCAACCCGGACTAAAGCTGAAGTCAAGATTGATGGCTATTTCAGTTAAGGAAGGTGCTATGGCAGTACCTACCATAATGGTGAGACTGCTGGTTAAAAGAAGTGCTATTATACCCGATTTTGTGATGTTTTTCATTCCGTTTGATTTTCGTTTTAAGGTGCAAAGTTGTGACATCCCCAATCGAAACGGATTCCCATTTTTCTAAATTAGTATACCATTTTGGAAATGAGTTGATAGGGAGGTGATTTAAGTAGTACAATATTCAGGTCATTTCGTGGGAAAAGAAAGATGGTTAAAGAATTGTGGCCTGCATCGTTTTGAAGCGGTTCTTTGGATTTCTTGTTCCGATGAAAATGTTGGCTGTGGAAGTTCGTAAAAGGGAGTTAAGGTCCAGGGTCCGCTAATTGGGCTTTTTTTAAAAGCGTTCGTTTTCGCAGGAATCTTTTGTTCCTCATGTCTACAAAATAGCGACAATCTTTCCTGTATGTCTGCCGCGGCCAAAATATGTTATAAGTTCTGGTATTTTCTCAAAAGCATGCGGACCATCAATAATGCATTTTAGTTTTCCTTGGCTATAAAGCTCGTTAATAGTGTCTAGACCTTGATTCGGTTTAAGACTTAGAATCTGGAGTTGCCTCTTAAAGAAAAAGGAAATGAATTTTTTGTAGCATAATATTTGCAATAGACGATGTAGTTTTCCACCTATCGAAACGTAACGGCCATTCTGCTTTAGTGAACGTAAATAAGCAAAAGGATTTCGATTGGTCTTACAATCTAGAATCAGGTCGTATTCTTGTTTGTTTCTGGTGAAATCGATTTTTTTATAGTCGATGACATGGTCAAACCCCATTGATTTTATGGTTTCCAGTTTTTTACCGGTGTCTACTCCTGTAACTTCACACTCGTGATGTTTTGCCAGTTGAAGAGCGAAAGTGCCTACGCCCCCACCGGCACCGTTGAGCAAAATTTTGTATCCTTTTTTAATTTTTCCCATCCGTAGGCCCTGTAAAGCCAAAAGTGCCGCATGGGGTATTGAAGCAGCTTCATGAAAATCCATGGTCTCCAGTTTTTTGACCACTGCTTTTTCATGAATGCAAATGTATTCGGCAAAGCTGCCGAAACCATAGTCAGAAATATCACCGTAAACGCTATCACCGATTTTGAGATTTTCAACATTCGGGCCTAGCGCCTCTACCGTACCGGCCAATTCCATTCCTGGAATTTGTCTTTTAGGTTTTCCAAGGCCGAACATAAGACGGTACAAATAGGGTTTACCGCGTACCATGCTCCAATCATAGTCGTTGATGGCTGTGGCACGGACACGAATTAGAACTTCATTTTTTTTAGGTACAGGTTGTGCTACTTCTTGAATTTTGAGCAACTCCGGAGCCCCGTATTTTGTACAAACAATTGCTTTCATTGAAACGGAAAGGGTTAATTTCAGTCGAGAATTTAAATATAGCAAAAAGGAAACAGGCCCGGTATACGCTCCGTTTCTTCGCCCTACTGTTCTTAAATTTCGATTACAAACGAGGTAATGGATTTTAATTTAGTGGCTTTGGCTCCGCTAAATTCATAAAAATCTGAAAAAGCATAGTTTTTTCCGTTTTGCATTTTCACAATTCCGCTAGCTGCGCCTTCCTTTCCATGGGTTAAAATTCGGTCAAGTATTAATTCAGACACCTTTTGTGCTTTCATATTTTTCAATTCTTCCCTCAATTTTTCTTTGCCCTCAATTTTTTTATCGCCGATTATATTCCAAACTATGCCGTCTGTAACACTTTCGAGCAGAAAATCTGAATTTCCTTTGGCAAAAGCGATATTAATCTTCTTTATGAATTCTTTTTTTGGTGCGTTTCCGCAATCTATGGTCAAGGTGATTTTTGTCATTTTGTGAATTTATATCCTTACTCCAACTAGTGGAGTAAAAAATATGTAGTTATTGGGATTGTATAATTGAAAGACAGTTATTTTGTCGAGGTTTTGAAGGGGTGTGCATAGTTAGTTTCCTAGTCCGTTTAAGTTCGCTTTTAAAATGGACTCGACATCGGCCTCTTCAACATGACCCAAAATGCCAAAATCTCCTTTGTATCCTTTTTCTATCAATATGTTGATCATTTCTTTTTCATAGTCACCCGCTCCAATGGTAAGTAATTTTGGCCCTTCTTTTCTTAGTCCATTTAAATTTACATTCCAAAGGTGGGGCAACATTATGGTTACCAATTCAGGAAAAGCGTCAATTTGTTTGTGCGCATGATGAAAATTGTAGACCAGGCCTAAATCTTCTTGCGGTAAAGATTCGATTATCTTTATTTGATTTTTAGGTTCCCCGAACCAACCCCCATGATTATACAACGCAACTTTACAGCCCAGGGTGGTTGCTTTTTTACTTAAGAATGCAATCATTTTCGCACCCTTTTCCATTGCATCGGCATCCGAAAGGTTCTCAAAAAAATTGTTATTGAAACTTACCCAGATATGTCCCTCATAACCTACCTCCTTTATTACACTAAAGACCTTCTCATTTGAGTTGTTCAATCCGTTCAAAGAATCCGAGTTATTATCTATCCAAAGCCAAAGCGCAATTACTTCGATGTCGTTCTTTTCAGCCAATCTCAATTCTTCAGCCATTTGTGGAAGATGCTCGCTTCTCCAATCATAGGCGTATTTCGTAATTCCCAGCCGCTTAAGCATTTCAATTCTTTCGGCAGGAGACCGTTTCATACGGTCATAGGGAACAATGCACCAAGCGTAAATATTCTCAAGGTCAATGATGCGATCCTTTTTTGTTTCCTTGCATGAAACGAGAAAGACAAGGGATACTATCAATATTGGAATATAATGTTTCATGTCGTTTGATTTTGTTCCTTAGTTTTTCGTATCCGCTTTGTTCAAGTGCGTTTTTTATGGAAATTGGCCGCGATGAGTGGTTCGAAATTTAAGTGATGGCCGATTCTTGGGTGTTTTGATTGGTGTACAAGAATATTGCCCTACTAATATAGCCATTAACGGTACGGGGGTGCTTACAAATTTAATCGTTTTTGATTTTCGTAGGGAATATTTAAAAACAACGCTTCGAACATTGGCTGCCCGAAGCGCTGGTTACTATTTTTGTTTAAGGAGTTTTATTCTACATCCCACCAAACTCGTGTGTCTAAAATATCAGGGCCTTGTCTACCAATTGCAGCGTCTAGATTGGCCGAATTGACCGTTCGTTCGGCATCGGGGTAGGTCAACCTTCGAATAAAATCTTCGGTCTTCAATTCCCCGCCAGGGTAGGGGTTAGGGGCTACGACGGGAAAACCGCTTCTTCTGAAATTGGCCCAACTCTCCGAACCGTTCAAAAAGGAAGATATCCAATATTGGGTGTTAATGTCTTCCAATTCCGATCCCGGTGTCAATGAATGTGTTGCCAAGTAAGCTGTGATTTCAGATTCAGGAACGGTCGTTTCTCCCGGCCAATCGGCCAGTTGTTCCATATGGGCGCGAATAGCCTCTTGATATACGGCGTTGGCATCACCGGAAGCCCATCCACGAACGATTGCCTCGGCATGTAACAATAACGTTTCGGAATAGGTTACATAGAAACTTGGAGCTTCGGGGGCGCCTAAGCGTGTTCGATCCAACTGGCTGTAATCAAAAAGACTTGCTACTCCGTCGGCGGCAACCTGTGGCGCTATGGTGGTATTATCGAACCCTTGAGGCATTCCTATTTGCACATCGGGATCTCTATCGGCATTTTCTGGAATTTGCCCCCCCTCCGACGCCGATCCTACATACCGAACCGCTATGGCCTCCAATCTTGGATCATCGTTGCTTTGCATAAAGTCGACCAGCTCTTTGTCCAAATAATAAAATGGCGCTTGACCACCGTTCAAATTGGTTCCCATAGCATTACGGAAGCTGGGGTCATGTCGAACCAAGGCATTGTCTTCATTGGAAGTCATTATACCACCGGCAATCGCCTTCGCCGAAAATTCTTGGGCCTTTGCGGGGTTGACTTTGACCAATCGCATGGCTGCTCTTAATAAAAGGGAGTGCCCCAATCTTTTCCATGCACTTATATTATCGCTAATGCCGGCACCGGCATACATGACTTCTTGGTCTACTGCATCATTTGCAGGGTTTAAGGCTGCGGAAGCTTCTTCCAGTTCTTTGAGCAGATCGTCGTAAATCAGCTCCTGAGGATCGTATTCCGGAAAAGGAATCTGTTCCAAAAATCCCTTCCCGGCACTAAAATATGGTACATCTCCATAGCTGTCGGTCAAAATCATAAATTGATGCGCCCGCCAAATTCGAAGCATTGACAATAAATTCGTTTTTTCGGGATCATCTTCAATGGATGCGATGCCGTCGACTAGATTTTTGATGGTGGTGCGATATCCAAGGTTCCAAAGTTCGAGCGTTGCAGCACGGTTATCTTGATTGAGATTCGCCCCGGTACCAACTCCCGCAAAGGGAGTAATCATCTGTCTCACGATTGTTACTTGATAGGTCAGGTTATTCCCATAACCAGGGGCACCTTGTATGATGGCGGTGTTCAGTTGATAGGTTGGATCTATTGAGACCAGACGGACTTTGTCGGTATTCAGGTCATCGAACCCATCGTCACATGAGATAAGCAATGCCATTATCAAAAACGTACTCGATATATATTTTGCTATATTTTTCATCGTCTTTGTATTAAAATTTAATGTTCATGTTAAAACCGATATCCCTGGTAATCGGTAGACCGGTGGCCTCTAGACCTGTGTATTGATCCCCGATGATCCCGTTTTGATCGGGATGGATATGGGGGACCCATTTTTTAAGAACGGCCACATTATTGGCAACAATATCGAATTTCAAGTTTTTTATAAACTTGATTTTATCCAAGTGTGATGTAAAGTCATAGCCTATTGATAATTGTCTTAGCTGCCAAGAGCCCGCATTGAAAACCGATGCTTCAGATCCCCTATGGGTACGTATCGTCTGGTAGTACCCTTGAATATCGGCCTGTGCCGTATTGACACTGCCATCGGGATTGACCCCTTCGCCAATGACGTACCCGACATCCCGTCCGACCAAAGTGGCTTTGTCAAGCCCGTGCCGATACGCATTGATGTGGGTACCTGAAATCATTTTATGGCCCAATTTGTAGTCTATTAAGAAGGACGCCGTAACGTTTTTGTATTTAAAGGAATTGGTAAAACCACCGACCCAGACGGGTAGGGCAGTACCAAAATTAAGCTGCTCTTCAGACCGTAGCGGAAATCCATTGTTTGGGTCGAATACCTGGTTTCCTTGGTCGTCGCGCAACCATCCATACCCGTAGAGCTGTGCCATAGGCTTACCGACCACCTGTCTAAGTTCTCCATGGAACTCGGCAAGTCCGACGGTAATAAAGTTATCATCGACACTTTCGCCAAGACTCAATACTTCAGAAGTATTATAGGATAAGTTCGCAGCGGTGTTCCATGTAAAGTTTGGGCTGCGTATGGGACTGACCGAGAGGAAAACTTCAAATCCTTCATTTCTACTTTCCCCAACATTTATACGACGGGTGGTATAGCCCGAGGCATCTGAGGTTTGTGCCTGGAGTATCTGATCGGAGGAAAGCTTGTTGTAATACGAAGCCTCGAACCGCAAATTATTGAACAGGGTCAGTTCTAACCCTATTTCCCGCTCGGTCACACGCATGGGTCTTAAATCGGTGTTGGGAATAGTACTGGTGTCGATACCGCCAACAGGCTGGCCTAAAAGTTGTAACGGATTGATTCGATAAGGCAGGTTGTCGGCGTATGCGCCCACATCAGTATCACTGCCAACCTCTGCATAGGCTAATCGTATTTTTCCGAAGGAAAGCCAGCTGGGCATATTTTTAAAGGCCTGGCTGAAAACAAAACTACCTGTTATGGAAGGATAGAGGATGCTTCTATTTTCAGGGGAAAGGGTAGAGAACCAGTCATTTCTGGCGGTGGCATTTACATACAGGAAGCCGCCGTAAGAAAGTTCGGCTGCAGCATATAGCGAATTTATCTGTTCTTCCGAACGCACGTAATTTGGCGATACCGTACTGGCATTTCCAATAGTGTATAGATCTCTAGTGTAAAAGTTCTCTCCTAAAATAGTATTTACATCAGATCGTCGATACATTTGGTTACCACCAAAATTCAACATGGTGCCAAACTCGCCAAATTGTTTGTTGGCACTGATCAAAAAGTCGGCATTGACCTCTCTGAAGCGGCGTTGGTCTTGAATATATTGACCGTTTACAAAACCTGGTGGCGGATCAGATTGTCTTTGACTCCCCGTGGGCAGGTTATAGTCGACATCGCGCATATAATAATCTTGCCCGACCCGAACTTGGGCAAAAAGCCAATCAGCAAAATCGTATTTAGTCGTAATGTTGCCATACACCCGATCTCGCGTATTGTTTTCAAACCGTTTTAGTGCAAAATAAGGGTTGGTTCTATTGGTAAACCTTGAATACGGAATTTCGTCCCCATTTGCATCGCAACAGTTCTCCCTTAAGAGATCTAGTGGCATTGTAGATGCAAGGGTATAAATGACCACAGGGCTAAAATCCTGTTCGGCGATATTCGGGGGGTTGGTACGTTCCTCATTCGAGTAATTGACATTTCCTGAAATGGTAAACTTGTTAAGTTTTTGGGTAAAACCAAGGTTTACCGTTCTTCTTACATAGTCGGAACCGGGCAGAATAGAAGTTGCATCCATATTGGAAGCGGAAAAATTCAAGCCGCCATTTTCGCCACCCGAAGCAACACTAATGGTGTTCATTAATGTAGAACTATTGCGATAATAATCCCTGATTTTGTTCGGCGTCGGGGTATAAGGCACTACTAACCCGTCGAATAAGACCTGTGTGCCCCCTACAGGCTCTCCGAAACTCCAAACCCCTGTATTGGGGAACGGCGCATCGGGTCGAACCCCGCCTTCACCTTGACCATATTCATACTGATAATCGGTGAAATCAAGAGGGGCACCATTGGTATAATTGGTGTTGAAGGTAACTTCTACCCCGCCATCTGCAGACCTATTTTTGGTCGTAATCATGATGACGCCATCTTTGGCCCTTGATCCATATAAGGCTGATGCGGCCGCACCTTTTAGAATGGTCATGTCTTCGACATCGTCAGGATTGATACTACTGAGTCCGTCACCACTATCGGACCGTCTATTGCTGCCTACTTCGCCAACGTCTCCCTGTACACCAAAAGAGGTGTTGTTTATGGGAACACCGTTTACCACGATTAATGGGGAGTTGTTATTCCCGAACGAGGAAATACCGCGGATCCTTATTTTACTGCTTCCTTGGGGGCCAGATCCCAACCCTGAAATATTGACCCCTGCTACTTTCCCTTGAAGGGCATCCATAAAATTCGGGGTTCGATTTACCGCGAATTCTTCTGAATCGACGTTGGCAGTTGCATAGCCCAGAGTTTTTCGGTCTCTTTCGATTCCCAGTGCCGTCACTACGACTTCACCTAAGGCCTCGGCACTTTCTTCTAAGGTTACATTGATGGTAGTTTGCTCTCCGACGACCACTTCTTTAGCCGTAAACCCGATATAGCTAAAAACCAGAACGGCACTACTGTTCGGTACGTTTATAGTATAGTTGCCATTGAAATCAGAGGTGACCCCAGTATTGGTTCCTTTTACAAGAATGCTTGTTCCGGGTAACGGCCCACCATTGACATCGGAGACGATGCCACTTATCGCAATGGGATCTTGCAATATGATGGGAGTTGTCGTATTTCTCGTAGTGCGATTCGTATTATGCGATATCAGTACGATTTGTTTGTCAATAATCTTAAAGTTTACCTTGCCAAAGGGAAAAAGCTTTTGGAGTATTTTTTCTATGCTTAACCCCTTTACCCGTATATTTACTTTGCGTTGCAAGTTTAAATCTTGTTTGCTATAAAAGAATTTAAACTCGGTCTTTGCTTCTATAGCATCGATTATTTCGAGTATCGTAGCGCCGGTTTTGTCTAAATCGATTTTTGTGTTTTGGGCGTAGCCCGAGGTGGCATGTAATTGACAGATTGATCCAGTGAAAAAAAAGAGGATTGCAATCACTTGACAATTGAATTTTGGAAGCAGCACATGGGCAATTTCCAATAGTTTCATTGGTTTTTTCATAATTGCTTTTTTGGTTGATTATGTTATTGAGTGTTTTGCTTGAAGGTGTTTCAGCACTTTCAGAATGCATACTTGTAATAGGTTGCGTTTAATTCATTCAGTAATTTTTAAGATTTTTCTTTTTCCCTGATGGTTATTGTGCTTCCCTTTATCCTAAAATCAAAAGGGGTGTGTTCTTGAAATACCCTCAAAATTTGATCTAGGGATTCTTTGGTGAAAGTTCCTGTAAATCGTTTTTTATTTAATGGTGCAACTTGGTTGTCAATAGCGATATTAAAATGTCTTTCCAGTATTTTGACAATTGTTTCAAAGGGGTCATCGATGAATATCAATTTTCCAACTGTCCAAGCGATGTGCTTATTTACGTTTACTTCGTCGATGGAAATGTCATCTTTGATCATGAGGGCGCGCTGTCCTGGAACAATTTTGATATCGTCATGGCTTGAGACATTACTGGTTTTATAGACACCGACACTTCCTTCAACTAAAACTACGGCGGTTTCTTCTTCTTCCCCGTAACCGCAAATGTTGAATTTTGTTCCGTATACCCGGGTATTCATAGTATTGGTGATAACTTTAAAGGGCCAAACCTTATCTTTTTCTACTGAGAAATAGGCTTCGCCATCAAGAAAAACATTTCTTGCGCTATTGTTTGAGAAGGCTACAGGATAGCGCAATTTAGAGCCTGAATTCAAAAAAACATGAGAGCCGTCTGAAAGTCTTAGTTCGAATTTTTTGCCGTAGGGTACGACGAGCTCATTGTAGGCTATGTGCTGTTGGTCACTAACTCTTTTCTTATCGTAAACGAGTGTGTTTCGCTCTTGATTTACAATCCTATTCCCTTTTTCGTTCATAATAACTTCCGAGGCCTGCTCCTTTAGAACGTGCACCGATCCGTCTTCAAGTTTTAAGGTTATCCGTGAGCCCATAGGCTCAATATTCCCTTGTTCTGAATTGAACAGCAAGTGGTAAAGCGCGAAGGTGGTACTTATTACGATAGTAAAGAGTGCCGCAAACCGGAGAAGGGATTTGATTTCAAATGGAGATGAAGGGTACAGTTGAAAATAGTTCCTGTTGCTTTTTTTCTTTCTTTTTTGAAAAATATTTTGCCACATCGTATCAATTTCCGTGGCAGAAAGTTCTTCTTTGCCGGCGAATTGTATCAGTCTTATCATACGTGCCGCATTTTCAACGGTATCCTTTTTATGGGGATGTTGAAGTACCCAATTTTCCCAAAAATTTCGGGTCAAACGGTCAGGGTCTAAGATCCATTTCTGAAAATAGGTGTCCTTTACAAAATCTTCTTCTTTGTAATGGGTGTATTTCATGCTTCAATCCATTAGGTACTATAGCAAGTAATTGCCCAGACTTACTACTTGTCTTTAGAAAGAGATGGAAAGTTGAGTTTTACCCCAACGAAATCTGTTTTTTTTGCATAAAAAACAGTGTTTAGTAGCTTGATATAAAGTGTTTTGGTAAGAATATTGTCAAACATGGGTATTCCTTTCCCATGTATATGCAACCTAGTTTTATTTCTGAAGATAATGCTATAGAACGCGTTACAGAATGCTATTTTGTCGTAACTGGTTTTTAAGATGATTTTCAAAAAAAACAGCACCATTTAAATCAAACGATGCTGTTTCCGACTAACTAAACTAACTAATTCTTTTATGAATAGCCCATGTCAATGGCGTGCATTAGCGCTTTAATATACCCAAAAGCATAGGCGTGACCTTGAAGATTGCTTCCCGGATCTTCGTGTCGCGGAATATGGTCGGGCATGACCATTCCGGCATAATCAACATCACGTAGGGCTTTGATAATTTCACCGAAATCCATATCGCCATTGTCAGGATAGACTTCCTGGAAATTATTATACCCTCCTTTGATATTGCGTAGATGGATGTTGAATATCTGTTTGCGTTCGCCCACCCATTTAATGATGGGTAGAATTTCCGTTCTTGGGTCTTTTAAGCCTTCTGCCGTCGATCCAAGACAGAGGTTAAAACCATGTGAAGGGCTGTCGTACAATTGGGCAAAGCGTTTTATGCCCTCAAATACGTCGGGGCTGTTCCATCGGGTAATGCCACGAAAACCTACAGGTGCCGGGGGATCGGCGATATGGTTGGCCAACTTTATATTATATTCCTCGGCTACAGGAAGCACGCGGTCAAGAAAGTACGTGATGCGCTCATAAATTTCGTCGATGTCTACTTTTCCGGCAACGGTAAGCCCTTCATTTTTAGCGAGGGCCTTTTCAAGATTCCAAGTGCTGTAATAGGAATTGCCCCGTGTCGGATCTAAAGTGGGTTCGGTTCTGAGAATGACGTGTATGATGGTATTATATAACAGTGCTTTTACACCAGTTTTACTGGCGACGGAAATCATTTGCTGAATCATTTCGATTTCGCGGTCACGTTCCGGACTTTTACCCAACATAATATTCGGCGTGCTAATGTTTTCAATGCCGGCAGATGATAAAGGAAGGTGATAGGCGTCTAGCGCGATACCGTATTTTTCGCAAGCTTCCCGTTTTCGCATGGAGTCATCAAGGTCCCAGCCAATGCCTTCGATCATTTTAGGAGACCCACCATCCATATTAAAAACCCCGTATCGGGCTAAAAATTCGAGGTTTTCTTTTCCGGTTCCTCCATGTTGACATCCAATTTTCATCAACATTGGTTTTTTAGGTGTCTTGGTAACCGGGGCTTCTTCACTTGTCTTTTGAGCTTGGTCACCGCAAGCCGAAATAGTTCCTATTGACCCGAATGCCGCAGTAGCTCCTAATCCTCCTTTTAATAAAGTAGAGAGGGCCTTTCTTCGATTTAAGTTTTCAATTTCTTTCATTTTTAAAGGTTTTTAAAAGCATATTTAGCGACTTGGGCTTATGGGGTGATTACCATCTTTGTAGTTTAAAGTGCCATTGTGGGTCTACTTTTTGCATTTCTACTTCATCATTGCGTTCTTTTAAGCCGCATGCCAGAAATTTTTCATGCAGTTTTTGCAGCTGCTCCCGATCTAAGGTTACTCCAAGGCCGGGTCTGTCCGATACTGTAACGAATCCGTCTATTATCGGAATTTTCCCGCCTTCTATTACCTCGTCTATCTGCCAAGGGTAATGGGTGTCGAGGGCATAATCAAGATGAGGTATTGCTGCCCCCAAATGGGCCATTGCAGCCATGGATATGCCGAGATGGCTGTTGGAATGCATTGAAAATCCCCTATCAAAAGTTTGGCAGATTTTGTTCAGTTCCATAGATGCGCGCAAACCGCCCCAAAAGTGATGGTCGGATAAAATGATATGTTCAGAACCTAACCGAATGCTTGCAGGAATGTCTTCAAAAGAAGTAGTGCACATATTGGTCGCTAACGGAATGTTAACTTTTTGACTCAATAAAGCCATGTCAATTTGGCCTCTGACAGGATCTTCATAATATTCGAGAATACCCTCCATTTTCTTGCCGTATTTTATGGCGGTTTCCAACGACCAGATCGCATTCGGGTCTAACCGCAAAGGCATATCGGACCCAAAAGCTTCTCGCAAAGCCAAAATGCTTTCATATTCGATTTCCGGGGGGCGGGCACCGCCTTTTAATTTTATGGATTGAAAACCGAACGCCTTGCACATGGCTTTGGCTTGGTCGACCATTTGGGCGGGTGATAAGGCTTCTTCTTGTCGGGCCCGTAACCAACCCGTTGCTTCTTTGTCCGTACCAGATCCGAGTGCGCCACCAGCACCTTCGTATTTATAGAAAAGGTAAGCCGAAAAGGGTACCTTGGTTCTAGACCTTCCGCCTAATAAATCAACAACGGGCCGGTCTAATTTTTTTCCGATACAATCTAAACAGGCAACTTCTATTGCACTAAATAAATGAACCAATAACCTTTGGTCCCAAGGAGCTACGCCCCGTTGGTCTTCCCGTTCCCCAAATTTTTGATTGATCAACTTCTTGATCATATTGAGTTGGAACACGTCTTGACCGATGAGATATGGTTTTAATTCGGACAAGGCCTTATGTATTTTTTCGCTTCCTGGAATTTCACTCAGTCCGGTAATTCCCGAATCGGTAATTAGTTCTACGATAATTCGCAGGGCGTACGGGGCATGCAGGCCTGCAGCATTTAATAGGGGAGGGTCTCCTACTGCAATCTGGGTGATATCTATATCGGTTATTTTCACGGTTTCATTTTAATAGGATATTCAAGCTATTGGAACATTCAAATACCGGCCAATTCGGCAAGTAATACGTACAGGGCGCTATGGTCGAGCTCCCCTTTTTCCTGGGCGATTAGGGCATCCATGTTAGAAGCGACCTGTGCACTGCCGGGTAATGGGACGGAGAATTCCTTTCCCGCCTGAAGCGCGATGTTCATGTCTTTTCTATGTAATTTCACTTTAAATCCGGGTTTGAAATTGTCATCGATGATGCGTTGGCCGTGTAAATCTAGAATACGGCTTTGGGCGAATCCACCTAATAATGCCTCCCTCATCTTTTCGAGATTTACATCGGCTTTTTTGGCCAGGGCGAAAGCTTCCGCTACGGCTTGAATGGTCATTCCCACAATGATTTGATTACAAGCCTTCGTCGTTTGGCCGGCCCCTGCATCACCAATCAATACGGCACTTTTCCCCATAACATTAAATAGTGGGAGTACTTTGTTAAATGCATCTTCACTTCCCCCGACCATAATTGATATCGTGCCGCTTTCGGCACCCACTTGCCCACCGGATACAGGAGCATCCAATGCTTCAACCTTTTTTTCTTGAAAGGCGTTGTGTATTTTCTTTGCGGTAGCGGGGGCTATGGTCGACATATCGACGAAAATTGATTCCGGGCGTATGCCTTCAAGAACGCCATCTTTACCTAAAACTACCGTTTCAACTTCAGGGGAATCGGGAAGCATCGTTATGACGATGTCGCTATCATGGGCCAGATCATTACTCGTTCTATACGACTTTGCCCCGGCTGCAGTTACAGCTTTGGCCTCTGCGCTAGTTTCTAATATCAATACAGTATATCCGGCCTTGATTAAATTTAGTGCCATGGGTTTTCCCATTATTCCCAATCCTATAAATCCTACTTTTTCCATTTGCTGTGTTCTTTTTCTACTATTGTTTATTAAAATTAATTATGTTTTAGTCTTGTTGTTCTTACACCAGGGGCCATAGTTGCGCGGCAATTAGAATGACGATTAGACCAGTTACACCCATTATCGTCAACATGGGTGAAAATGTTTTTAATAGTTCCTTTTCTGTCAAGTTACTCATTTTACATACAATCCAAAACCCGCTATCGTTCATCCAAGGAAATATTTTAGACCCGCAGGCAATGGCAAGTCCGACATAAAGTTGATGATAGCCAAGGTCCATTGTTGCCGACATTCCTGCAAGGATGCCCGATGCAGTGATCATGGCAACTGTAGCCGATCCTTGGGCTGTGCGAACTACAACGGCTATAAAAAAAGCCAAGGGTATGATGGCCATTTGATAGCCCTGGGTAAGTTCTCCGATACGTGCGCTTATGCCTGTTTGTTGCAGCATTCCTCCAAAAGCGCCCCCCGCTGCGGTAATCAATATGATGACGCCACCGCTCATGAGTGCAGTTTGAACTGCCCGGCCCATAGCCGTTTTGTCTTCTTTTTTTTGAAGCACCAGAAGCACCAATGCGGATAACGCCCCGCAAATCAGGGCTGTGTTCTTCTCCCCGAAAAAGTTAACCAAAGTTAGTAAGATGCTTTCGGTGTTCTCGATATTCATAAAAGTATCAATTACCGCTTTGACGGTTATAAAAACCAAGGGAATTAAAACGGGAAGCGTAGAAAACCACAATGAAGGCAAGTGTTCATCTGATTTTAATGACAAGGCTTTTATATCTTTTAGTGGAGCGTCAACCGAATCGCGAAGGGGTACCGGCCATTTTCGATTCGCCCATACCGCATACATATAGCCCGTTGAAATAGTGAAAAGTCCAACTAAAATACCACCCAACATCATCATACCAATAGGAATGTTCATTTCGCTGATCAAGAATAAAGGTCCGGGTGTTGGTGGCACCAATGAATTGGCCATAGCGGCGCCTGCGGTAATGGCAAGTACCAAAAGTAAATAGTTTTTCCCTAATTTGTTGGCCAACGCTTTGGCCAAGGGAATCATCAGGTAAAAAACAGTGTCAAAAAAAACGGGAATGCCCAAAAAGAAACTTCCTCCTAAAAATGATATGGGGGCATTTTTGACCCCGGTCCATTTGAGAAGTGACCGTATAATTTTCTCTGCCGCACCACTTTCGAGCATACACTTGCCTATAATGGCGGCCATGGCTATGAGAATTCCGATTTTACCACATGTTTCGCCAAAGGCAATAGCAATTCGTTTGCCGACGTGCCAATGGGACATTTGGAGTGCCGTTTCACCATTGACGCCCTTGGTCAAGGCGAAAGTTTCAATAGCTGAAGCTGGGGTCAATAAAGCCACAGCGAAGGCTGCGATCAATAGGGCCAGAAAAGCGTGGAGACGAAGTCCGATAATTCCACCGACAACAATTACAATACCTATTAAAAGAATAAATAAAGGGTCGGAAAAAAAACTGACTAAGGCCATAGTGGTGGATTACGCTTTTTTTGAATTTAACAAATTGGCCATTTGGGAGGCGCCTTGACTCACAAAGGTGGCGTCGGAGCCACAGGCAATTAGTCGAATACCCATGTCATAATAAGTTTTATAGTCGTCAGGGTTGAACAGGAGGATGCCTACTGCCTTTTTGGCTTTGTCGGCAGCAGCGATAATGGCTTTTAAGGCGTTGATATAACGCGGGTGGTCTAGTTGGCCAAATATTCCTAAAGACATCGTTAAATCTGAAGGCCCCACAAACAATACATCGACCCCATCCAAAGCTGCAATTTCATCTAAATGGTTTAGCGCTTCGGTAGTCTCTATTTGAATTACCCCTAGAATGTTCTCTTTCGACTTTGTTCTGTAGGCATCGAAGTTTTTACCAAAATCCGTTGCCCTTACCATTTTGGCTACGCCCCGTTTTCCATCAGGTGCGTAATACAAGCCCTCAATTACTTTTTCTGCATCTGACGGGGTTTCGACTTGTGGACACATGATGCCTTCGGCCCCCATGTCTAAGGCTCGCTGAATACGTCTTTTATCATTGCTCTCAACTCGAATAACGGCACCCGTTGAACTGGCTTGTAGCGCCTGAAGCTGTAAGAGCGCGTCTTTTTCATTCCCTGAGCCATGTTCAAGATCTATCAAGACCCAATCAAAGCCTGCCTGCCCTACAATTTCGGCTGTTAATGAGCTGCCAAGATTTAACCAGCAGCCATTTAAGGCTTCTCCGTTTTTAAGTCTTGTCTTTAGGTTTTTCATAAAATATGCAATTGATTGGTGGTTATGAAAGCTTGGGTAATTGGTGGTGCTTTACAGTCAAGAGAGGGATTTTTAATTTTTACCCCATAGTTGAAGCATATTTTTCGAAAGTGTTGATATTTTATTGAATAGGTAAGTTTATATCGCGTGGTTTTAATCATAATCCAGCTTGGAGTTGAACTACTCAAAAATTATACTGCACTGCAGATTTTTTATTTTTTATACAACTATCGAATTCATTTTATTGAATGTATTAATTATTAGTTGTTAATTTATTTTGTACTTTGTTGGCATATTCCCAAAATTCCCCTAGCATTAATAGCATATAACTATTTTTCAACTGCGGATATATTTTATTTTGGATTTAAACTTATCATATTTTCAGAGCTACATTTCGGATGAGCGAAGTAAGATGCCCAAGATTATCTCAAGAGATAACAAGGGGATAGCAGATTTTCAATTATGGCAAGAGTTCCAGGCCGGAAGCGATATTGCATATGCTACTATTTATAGAGATAATGTGTCCTTTTTATATAGTTACGGGCTAAAGTTGATTAAGGATAAAGAATTAATCAAAGATTGTATTCAAGAACTTTTTGTGGAGATTTGGAATTCCAAGCATAAGTTGGGTCGAGTGAAATCGATAAAGTCATACTTGTTCAAATCTATTAGAAGAAAACTGATCGCCGAATCTGTAAAGCAACGCAAGAGATCGATGCCCCTTGATTTAAAACCTAATTTTTTAAAAGTATTGGTCACCCCTTCAATTGAGTTCGATATGATTGAAAGACAATGTTTTGATCAGCAATGTCAAAAACTAAAAAAGGCACTTGAAAAGCTTACGGATAGACAAAAAGAAATCATTCATCTAAAATACTATACCCAATTGAGTTATGAAGAGATAGCAGAGATTATGTCGCTCAGTAAAAAGGGAACTTATAAGTTAATGGGTCGATCTATATGTTTTCTTAGAAAATATATGGGAGCTATTCTTTTTCTAGCCTTGCTCTTACAATTTTAATTAATAGGATTGGACTATGGTAATCATCTGTCAAGACCTTTTTATTCAAAAAAAATGGTTTCTAGGGCTTTGTGTCGTTCTATAGTTTTTTTTGAAACCTTGTCTTTTGATGATATCGCCTTTTGTACTTGCTCGTATAGCTCCTGATGTGTTTTGTGTTCCACTTCTTCACAGGCTTCTTCCCTTGCCTTGTATTCCTTTTCTATTTCATCTTAAATATCACAAAGAAAAAGGTACGTACCACTAAGGCCGTTTCTAAAGTAATGATATGTAATTCATGATAAATTTGGTGCATTTTTTCCTTTTCGAGAAAATGGCCTTTTTTCCGGGAAAAAATAGTTTAACGTTTGCAATTGCCAATCCGAATATTAAGATAATAATAAATGAAGAAAGGTGCATTTTTTTGTCTATGGCGTAAAATAATAACAACACGGCAATGAGCAAAAATTGCTTTGCCTGACTTTTTATGCGTTAAAAAATGAGTACAAGGGCATAACTTGCGACTATTGAAATAACTATGGTCAAAACGCTATTACCTATGAAGCCGAGGGCTCCTGGGTCTTCTTCTGGATTGAGGCCTCCTGCTAAAAAATAGAACATCATAATACCCATAATGTCGGAAAAGGTGCTTTCATAGATGTGGAACTCTTTCTTGTCGTTGGAAAGACCGCCTACGCTAGGGATTATGATGGCAGGTGAAAGTATAGATAGTGGCGTAGCACAGAGCCAGGCTGATTGCGTGGTCATATCGGGTATGAACCGTTACAGTATCAATGCGGCCGCCCAGGCGGAGCCAATTAAGCCGATTAGGGCAACTGCCATTGATTTTAGAAGGGGTTCCAGTTTTCTCTTTTAAGTTGCAATTCCAAGGTAGCTTCCAGTACGATCATGATAAACCCTATGGTTCCAATAATTTCCAGGGTGCCTTTTAGGCCCTTTTCGAAATCAATGTGGTCTCCGATGAAATATTTTAGTACAAACTGTAAAACAATGCCCAGAACAATGAGCATTAAAACCGAAGGTATATTGGTTCGTTTAGAAATTCCATTAAACGAAAAAGATAAAATAACGATGATAGAAGCTCCGATTATTTTTTGTATGAAGACAATACGTCTATGGGGTAGGCAGGTTATTCTGTGTTGTTGTTTTTAAACAATACGCCTTACATAGCAAGTTAAAGTTCTTTTTATTGCAGTAAATAATAGAAGTTTAAGGTGTTGGAAAAAAGGGCTTTGCCACAAATAAATTGTGGGAAACAAAAAAATTGTATATTTGCACCACTGAAAGGATATAAAAGTATTCATGAGGGGACCATAATAGTCCTCTTTTTTGTTTGCAAGATTTTCTTTTCTTGGGGTATTAAGATGCGAAGTAGAGCGAGTCGATCGTATCGATGCTGAGTAATTTGAAAGATTTTAAACGTTACGATTCATGTTAAAAGATAAAGTTAGGGCACTTTTAGAAGCTGCTTTACAAGAGGATTTATCTCTCTTTCTTATAGATTTTTCCGTAACACTTGATAATAAAATAAAGGTCATTATTGATGGCGATCAGGGCGTTACGGTGCAAGATTGTATGAAAATCAGTAGGGCTATAGAGCATAATCTCGATCGGGAAGAAGAAGATTTTTCACTTGAAGTTGCTTCTGCCGGTGCCGCTGCACCGATGGTGATGCCTAGGCAGTATAAAAAAAATATTGGCAGAAAATTAGAGGTCAATAGTTTAGGTGATACCTTTGAGGGGAATCTAACCGATGTTACCGAAAATGGTATTATCTTAGAATGGAAAGCGCGCGAACCCAAACCCATTGGAAAGGGAAAGGTTACGGTTCGAAAAAAAAAGGAAATCGGATTTGCCGATATAAACGAAGCAAAAGTTATATTAAAATTTTAATTGTAGCATAAAAATGGAAAATATTGCGCTCATTGAATCTTTCTCTGAATTTAAAGACGATAAATTCATAGATAGGGTAACGCTAATGGCGATTTTGGAAGATGTTTTTAGAAACGCGCTAAAGAAGAAATTCGGTTCCGATGATAATTTTGATATTATTATCAACCCTGATAAGGGGGATTTAGAAATATGGAGGAATAGAATTGTTGTTGAAGATGGTGAGGTTGAGGATCCAAATGAAGAAATATCACTGTCTGAAGCCCGTAAAATCGAGCCTGATTTTGAAGTTGGCGAAGATGTTTCCGAAGAGGTGAAATTAATAAATTTAGGGCGAAGGGCTATTTTGGCATTACGTCAGAATCTTATCTCAAAGATTCATGAACATGACAATACGACCATTTATAAGCAGTTTAAAGATTTAGAAGGAGAAATTTATACGGCAGAAGTACATCATATTCGTCACAAGGCCATCATTCTTTTAGATGATGAGGGCAATGAGATAATTATGCCAAAAGACCGACAGATTCCATCTGATTTCTTTAGAAAAGGAGATAATGTACGTGGTATTATAGAAAGTGTAGAATTGAAGGGAAGCAAACCGACCATAATCATGTCGCGAACCTCTCCCAAATTTTTGGAAGCTTTGTTTTTTCAAGAGATCCCCGAGGTTTTTGATGGCTTGATTACGATTAAAAAGGCAGTTCGAATTCCTGGAGAAAAGGCAAAAGTTGCCGTTGATTCGTACGATGACCGTATCGATCCGGTAGGTGCTTGTGTAGGTATGAAAGGTTCTCGTATCCATGGAATCGTGAGAGAACTGGGTAATGAGAATATCGATGTAATTAATTGGACGGGTAACCCACAATTAATGGTGACCAGGGCGTTGAGTCCGGCACGTGTTTCCACGGTGAAACTGAATGATGAGAAAATGACTGCACAGGTATATTTGCGACCTGAAGAGGTTTCAAAGGCTATTGGTAGAGGTGGGCATAACATTCGATTGGCGGGTCAACTGACTGGTTATGAGATTGATGTGTTCCGTGAAGGTGTTGAGGAAGATGTAGAGCTTACCGAGTTTTCAGATGAAATCGAAGGGTGGGTTATTGAAGAATTCAAGAAAATTGGAATGGATACGGCACGAAGCGTTTTAGAGCAAGACGTAGCCGATTTGGTAAAACGTACTGATCTTGAAGAAGAAACAATTTCAGAAGTTGTGCGCATACTAAAAGAAGAATTGGAAGATTAGCTATATATTAGCGGTGTTTTATTGAAAGAATAGGAATTAATATTTATGGCAGAAGTTGCAAAAATTAGGCTTAACAAGGTTCTCCGAGAGCTCAATATTTCATTGGATAGAGCTGTGGATTTTCTTAAGGAAGCAGGGCACGAGGTAGAGGCGCGACCGACCACGAAAATATCTAATGAAGTGTATCAGGTGCTTGTCGACGAGTTTGAAACCGACATGAGCAAGAAAGTTGCTTCAAAGGAAGTCGGTGAGGAAAAGCGCAAGGAGAAGGAAGCCCTAAGACTGCAACTGGAGCAAGAGCAGGAAGAAAGGCGTTTGGCCCGGGAGAAGCGAACCGCAGCATCTGAGAATATTATTAAGGCAAAAGCTTCACTTGCGGGACCAAAGACAGTTGGTAAGATTGATTTGGACAATAAGAAGAAGCCCAAGGCAGAGGTTGAGGAAACCCCTAAAGCTGAGGTGCCGAAGGCGCCCGAAGTCAAAGCTCCTGAGGTTAAAGCTCCTGAAGTCAAGGTTCCTGAAACCAAAACGCCTGAAGCAAAAACCCCTGAGGTTAAGGCTTCCGAGCCGAAAAAGCCTGAGGTTGTCAAACCATCTGAACCTGCAAAAAAGGAAGAGCCGAAGGAAACACCTAAGGTAGAAGCGAAAAAGGAATCGGAAGAGGTTAAGAAAAAGGAGGAGGAACCTGCACAGACAGAGGGAGAAACTATAGCTACCAACTACAAAAAGTTGAGCGGACCAAAAATTACTGGTGCCAAAATAGATTTATCCCAGTTCAATAAGCCGAAGAAGAAGAAAGAGGAAACAAAAGCTTCAGATTCCGGTGATAGAAAGAAAAGAAGACGCCGTATTGTTAGTGGTAACAACACCAAGCCTGCGGCAGGAAGGGGTACTGGGCCAAGAGGTGCTAATTCGGGATCAAACGACGGAAGGAGAGGTCCGGGCAGACGTTTTACGTCACCTGTTAATAAGGTCGAGCCTACCGAAGAAGATGTACAAAAGCAGGTAAGGGAAACCCTGGAAAAATTACAGGGTAAATCCAAAAAGGGAAAAGGTGCCAAATATCGTAGGGATAAGAGGGATCAACATAGGCAACAAACAGAAAAAGATTTAGAGCAGCAAGAACTTCAGAGTAAGATTTTGAAGGTTACCGAATTTGTTACGGCAAGCGAGGTGGCAACGATGATGAATGTTTCTACGACTGAAATAATTTCTGCCTGTATGTCACTTGGTTTGATGGTTACCATGAACCAGCGATTGGATGCTGAAACGATTTCAATTGTAGCTGAAGAGTTTGGTTATGAGGTCGAATTTGTGACCGCCGAAATCGAGGAGACAATCGAAGAGCATGAAGATGCACCGGAAGACATGAAGCCGAGAGCGCCGATTGTTACGGTGATGGGGCATGTGGATCATGGTAAAACTTCACTTTTGGATTATGTTCGCGAAGCTAACGTTATTGCCGGGGAAAGCGGTGGCATTACTCAGCATATCGGTGCTTATGGCGTAACTTTGGGAGGGGGTCAAAAGATTACTTTCTTAGATACTCCGGGTCACGAGGCCTTTACGGCGATGCGTGCAAGAGGTGCTCAAGTGACCGATATAGCGGTTATTGTAGTCGCTGCAGATGATGATATTATGCCGCAGACCAAAGAAGCTATTAGTCATGCGCAGGCAGCTGGGGTGCCCATTGTATTTGCGATTAACAAGATAGATAGGCCAACAGCGAATCCAGAGAAGATTAAAGATGGTCTGGCGCAAATGAATTTATTGGTTGAAGATTGGGGTGGTAAGATACAATCACACGATATTTCTGCTAAAACCGGGGAAGGGGTTAAAGAACTCCTTGAAAAAGTACTGCTTGAAGCCGAATTGCTTGAGTTAAAGGCAAATCCTGATAAATTGGCTTTAGGTACGGTTGTGGAGGCCTTTTTAGATAAGGGGCGCGGTTATGTGTCGACCATTTTGATTCAGGCGGGTACGCTCAAGATTGGTGATTATGTTTTGGCGGGTACCCATAGTGGTAAGGTTAAAGCTATGCATGATGAACGAGGTAAAGAGGTTCAGAAAGCAGGTCCTGCTACACCAATATCTATATTGGGGTTGGATGGGGCTCCGCAGGCAGGTGATAAGTTCAATGTCATGGAAGACGAACGTGAAGCCAAGCAAATTGCATCGAAAAGATCACAGTTGCAGCGTGAACAATCTGTACGTACGCAACGACACATTACATTAGATGAAATTGGAAGGCGAATAGCATTAGGCGATTTTAAAGAGTTGAATATTATCTTGAAAGGTGATGTTGATGGTTCTGTTGAGGCGCTGACAGATTCTTTCCAGAAATTATCTTCCGATGAAATTCAGGTAAATATTATACATAAAGGTGTGGGTGCGATTACAGAGTCTGATGTGCTATTGGCATCGGCTTCTGATGCGATTATAATCGGCTTTAATGTGCGTCCGATGGGCAATGCCCGTGATGTTGCGGAAAAAGAGGAAATCGATATCAGAATGTATTCCATTATTTATGATGCCATCAATGACCTTAAAGATGCGATGGAAGGAATGTTGTCTCCGGAAATCAAGGAAGAGATTACAGGAACTGCTGAAATTCGCGAAACCTTCAAAATTTCTAAGGTCGGTACCATTGCAGGTTGTATGGTCACAAGTGGAAAGATATTACGAAATGCCGGTATACGATTAATTCGTGACGGTGTGGTGGTATATACGGGTGAGTTGTCTTCCTTGAAGCGATTTAAAGATGATGTCAAGGAAGTTGCGAAGGGCTATGATTGCGGACTGCAGATCAAGAACTACAATGATATATTCGAAGGAGATATTGTTGAGGCTTTCCAAGAAGTGGCCGTCAAGAAAAAGTTGAAATCCAAATAATCAAAGCGTTGAATCTAAAGCATTCAAATTTTTCGCAGTTTGGTAATAAGTCATTTTGACTTGATTGAGGAATAAAAAAAAATCGACCTATTTGGTCGATTTTTTTGGTTTTAATAACATTGCATCAGGATATTTTGCCCTGACTTCCATAAAATTTCGTTCTGCTTCCAATTTGGTTTTGAACCTGCCAACACGTACACGATAGGTAGGTGATTCAAAAACGGTTTTTGAAGCCAATTGTGGAAAATCTATTTCTACATTCGATTTTATTTCCTGTGCTTTCTTGGAAGAGCCAAAACCTACTTGTATTCTGTAGTACTCAGAATCCTCTTTAGGGGATTTGTATAGGCCGATTAATTCATTTATTTTTTGATCTTGTTCAATATTGATCTGCCCTTTCTGTGCAATTCCTAAGTGACAAATAATGGCGAAAGTGATGATGCTAATCCTTGTTTTCATTCTAATGTATTGTGTTTTAGTGGGTCACTGTAAAAGTAAATCTTTCCAGCCAGTCGACCAAAAATGTGTTTATTTAGAACTGTTATAAATTATAAATTATAGATCCATTAACATTTTGCAAATAAAGTCTATGTCGTATTTTTGCCTGCAATTTAGGCATGGGAAACAATCCATAAATTTATCTAAAGCAATAGAAAATATCATGCCAAGATTTGAAATACTTTATACATGAAAAAGGTTATATACCGTAATCAAATTTCCAAAGTCTTAGGTATCGGTCTGGTAGTTTTCCAACTCTTTTCCATTTCGCTTAGTGCGCAGGAAGATGCTGCGGCCGCTGGTGGTGATCCAGTAAAAGGAAAGGCATTGTTCAATCAGAACTGTGCTGCCTGTCATGCTTTAGACCGTAAAATGACGGGTCCTGCGTTGGCCAATGTAGAAAGTCGCCTTGCGGATGACGAAGGTTTGGATAAGGAGTGGATCCATTCTTGGATAAAGAATAGTCCGGGAATGATTAAGTCCGGCGATTCTTATGCAAATAAGATATACGCAGAGTACAATCAAGCGGCTATGACGCCGTTTCCTACTTTATCGGCTGAAGATATAGATAATATTTTGGCTTATACCGCGGCTGCACCTGCGCCGGCAGCCACTGCTGCAGTTGGTACGGGAGTGGCGAATGGGCAAGGTGGACAACAGTCTGGCTCTAGTATTTCCAATGAAGTTATCTTGAGTGCACTTGTTTTGGTCTTTGGTTTGTTGGTGTTGATGTTGTTTATGGTGAACAAGACATTGCGACAAATAGCTGTGGCCAATGGTGTTGATCTAGAGAAAGAACGGGGGGGCAAGCGATTGCCGCTTTGGAAGGCTTTTGCCCAAAATCAATTTCTAGTTTTGGTAACGGCAATTTTCTTGCTTCTGGGAAGTGCGTATTTTGCCTATGGTTGGATGATGCAGGTTGGTGTGGATCAGGGTTACGAGCCTATTCAGCCGATACATTATTCGCATAGAATACATGCGGGTGATAATAAGATTGAATGTAAATATTGTCACTCTTCTGCTCGGGTATCCAAAACTTCGGGTATACCGTCCTTAAATGTTTGTATGAACTGTCACAAGTCGATTTATGAAGTTGCTCCGGAAACTTTGGCGGAAGGAAAGGCTCATGGGGTTGATTATAATGCGGAAATTCAAAAGCTGTATAAAGCGGTTGGTTGGGACGAAGAAAATCAAAAATATACCGGTGAATCTAAACCGGTAGAATGGATACGGGTGCATAATCTTCCTGATTTTGCATATTTCAACCACTCGCAACACGTTTCGGTGGCGGGTGTAGAATGTCAAACTTGTCATGGACCTGTAGAGGAGATGGAGGTAATGTATCAACACGCTCCTTTGACCATGGGGTGGTGTATCAATTGTCACAGGGAGACCAATGTTAAGGTCGCCGGCAACGCATACTATGAAAAAATTCATGCCGAACTTTCCAAAAAATATGGTGTAGACCAGCTTACGGCGGCCCAAATGGGTGGATTGGAGTGTGGAAAGTGTCATTATTGATTAAAAGAAAAGTAGCTAAATACCTATAGATAAGTATGGCATCAAACAAGAAATATTGGAAAAACGAGGTGGAGTTAAATCCTAACGATTCCATTGTTGAGGCGCTAAGACAGAATGAATTTGTTGAGGATATACCCGTTGACGAGTTTTTAGGCGATAAAGAAAATTTGTCTGCCACCAGTACCAATAGAAGAGATTTTCTTAAATATGTGGGTTTCAGTACAGCGGCTGCTACGGTGGCGGCCTGTGAGGGGCCTGTGATTAAATCCATACCTTATGTGGTGCAGCCTGAGAATATTATTCCTGGTGTAGCTAATTATTATGCTACCACAATAGCCGATGGATTCGATTTTGCAAGCATCTTGATTAAGACCCGAGAGGGTAGGCCGATTAAGGTTGAGAACAATACCGATGCCAAAATCGCAGGTGGAGCTAACGCTCGGGTACAGGCATCAGTGTTGTCGTTATACGACAGCACACGTGTTCAGGGGCCTTTGGCAAATGGAGAGCCGGTTGAATGGTCTGCTTTGGATGCTGCCGCCAAATCAAAGTTGAATGCTTTGAAGGGTTCCGGCGGGCAAATCGCTGTTTTGACACAGACTTATGCAAGTCCTTCAACTACAAGATTGTTGCGGGAGTTTAAAGAGGCTTACGGGAATGTGAACCATGTAGTTTATGACGCTATTTCTGAAGATGCTGCGTTAACAGCATTTGAGAATAGATATGGTGAGCGGGCTTTGGCTGATTATGATTTTGAAAATGCCGAAATAATAGTCTCTTTTGGTGCCGACTTCCTTTCTGATTGGCAAGGGGGCGGCTATGATAGTGGTTATGCCAAAGGGCGTATTCCTAAAAACGGTAAAATGTCTAGGCATGTGCAGTTTGAAGCGAATATGTCATTGACCGGGGCGAATGCGGATAAGCGAGTTCCGTTGACTCCTATGCAGCAGAAAATTGCTTTGGCTCAACTCTATGCAAAATTGAATGGTACAAATGTGTCTGGCGAGCTACCCGAATATGCGCAACGAGAAATTGAAAATGTAGCAGCACTTATTCGAAAAAATAAATCTGCAGCTGTTGTTGTTACGGGTATTGATGATGTTAATGCGCAGGCAGTTTCATTGGCTATAAATGATGAAATGTTGGGAAGTAGAGCTTTTGATGCCCAAGCTCCCCGATATGTAAGACAAGGAAGTAATGCTGGTGTGAACGCTTTGATTGCTGATATGAAGGCTGGTAAAGTGGGGGCATTGATAATGGATGGGGTAAACCCAATGTATTCATTGCCTAATGCTGCCGATTTTGCGGAAGGTCTTTCTAAAGTTGATTTTTCGGTGGCTTTTGCTACCAATTGGAATGAAACTACTGAAGTTACTCAATATACCGCTGCAGCGAATCATTACCTTGAGTCTTGGGGGGATGTTGAAATCAAAAAAGGACATTTTAGTCTGGCGCAACCTACCATTCGGGAGCTGTTCGATACAAGGCAGTTTCAAAGTGCGTTGTTGTTGTGGACTGGCAGTGAAAAAACGTATTACGATTACATAAAAGAAACATGGAGTGCTGGTGTACTGAATGGTTCTGATTGGAACAAGGCGCTGCATGATGGTGTTTTTGTGGCTTCCTTAGGTTCGTTAGAGACTGCGGAGTCTGATCCGGTAAATGGAGGTGTGCAGTCTGATAAAGAAGAAGTGGAGTCTGGCGGTGATTCGGTTGCTGAGGCTGCCGTTGTTCCTATTGCTTCCGCGGTAAGAAGTTTGGCAGGTGCCACCAGTGGTGGAGGTATGGAGCTTACATTGTACTCAAAAGTTGGTATGGGTGATGGACAGCAGGCGAGTAATCCTTGGTTGCAAGAGTTTCCAGATCCTATTACCCGTGTTTCATGGGATAACTATGTGACTGTTTCCAAGTCAGATGCTGAGAAATTGGGCCTCGTGAACGAGCATGTTGCCAATGGTGGTATGGATGGTAGTTATGCGAAGCTTACGGTTAATGGGGTAGAGCTAAATAATGTTCCAGTTATTGTTCAGCCTGGTCAAGCACCTGGTTCAGTTGGCTTGTCTTTTGGGTATGGGAAGAAGGTAGGTATGAAGTCTGAAATGCAGACCGGTGTCAATGCCTATCCTTTATATCAGAATTTTAATAAGGTCCAATCCGTTACTTTGGAGAAAGCAAGTGGTATGCACGAATTTGCGTGTGTTCAATTGCATAAAACCCTGATGGGGAGGGGCGATATCATTAAGGAAACAAGTTTAGAGATATTTAATACAAAAGACCACGCTGAATGGAATATTGTTCCGCAGGTCTCTTTGAACCATCAGGAAGTTCCTGCGGCAAGTGTCGATTTGTGGGATAGCTTTGATCGTTCTATAGGTCATCATTTTAATTTGTCGATTGATTTGAACGCTTGTACCGGTTGTGGTGCTTGTGTAATTGCTTGTCATGCAGAAAATAATGTACCTGTTGTTGGAAAAGAAGAGGTAAGGCGTTCTCGAGATATGCATTGGCTGCGTATTGATAGGTATTATTCTTCAGAGGATACTTTTGAAGAGGATAATATCAAGAAAGATGAATTTGATGGACTTTCAGGCGAAAAGGGTTCGTTAGGTGGGTTTGGTGAGTTGGAGCATCCAGCGGCCAATCCGCAGGTAGCATTTCAGCCGGTAATGTGTCAGCATTGTAATCATGCACCGTGTGAAACGGTTTGTCCTGTAGCTGCAACATCGCATAGTAGACAGGGTCAAAATCATATGGCCTATAATCGATGTGTGGGTACTAGATACTGTGCAAACAACTGTCCGTATAAAGTACGACGATTCAATTGGTTCCTTTATAATAATAATGAGGAGTTTGATTATCACATGAACAATGATTTAGGGAAAATGGTTATTAATCCTGATGTCAATGTTCGGTCTAGGGGTGTAATGGAAAAATGTTCCATGTGTATCCAAATGACCCAAAAGACCATTTTAGACGCTAAGCGTGATGGTCGTGTTATCAAGGATGGGGAGTTTCAAACAGCGTGTTCTGCGGCATGTAGCAGTGGGGCCATGGTCTTTGGAGATGTCAATGACAAAGATAGTCAGGTGGCTGAATTAAGCCATAGTAACAGAATGTACCACCTCTTAGAGCATATTGGTACGAAACCAAATGTATTCTATCACGTTAAGGTTAGAAATACCAACGAAGCATAATCATAAAATTAAGCAAGTAACTATAATAGAAATCTATGGCGTCGCATTACGAAGCACCTATACGAAAACCCTTGGTTGTTGGAGACAAAGGCTATCACGATGTATCAGTCGATATAGCAGCTCCGGTAGAAGGAAGAGCCAATAAACATTGGTGGATCGTCTTCTCTATTTCCTTGGCGGCCTTTCTTTGGGGGGTTGGTTGTATTCTTTATACCATTTCTACGGGAATCGGTACTTGGGGGTTGAACAAAACCGTAGGCTGGGCCTGGGATATTACCAACTTTGTTTGGTGGGTAGGTATCGGTCATGCCGGTACTTTGATATCAGCCGTATTATTACTTTTCCGTCAAAAGTGGAGAATGGCTATAAACCGTTCTGCTGAGGCAATGACCATATTTTCGGTGGTACAGGCGGGACTTTTTCCAATCATACACATGGGTCGACCATGGTTGGGGTATTGGGTGCTACCTATCCCGAATCAATTCGGCTCTTTATGGGTAAACTTTAACTCCCCGCTTTTGTGGGATGTATTCGCTATCTCTACATACCTCTCGGTTTCATTGGTTTTCTGGTGGACAGGATTGTTGCCTGATTTTGCCATGATTCGAGATCGGGCCGTGAAGCCTTTTCAGAAAAAAATATACAGTCTGTTGAGTTTCGGTTGGACAGGTCGGGCCAAAGATTGGCAGCGGTTTGAAGAGGTGTCTTTGGTATTGGCAGGGTTAGCTACGCCACTGGTACTTTCGGTACATACTATTGTATCGTTTGACTTTGCTACTTCGGTAATCCCCGGATGGCATACGACAATATTCCCTCCTTACTTTGTGGCAGGTGCAATTTTCTCTGGCTTTGCCATGGTGAACACACTATTGATTATCATGCGTAAGGTGTGTCATCTTGAGGCTTATATTACTGTACAGCACATCGAATTGATGAATATTGTAATAATGCTTACAGGTTCGATTGTAGGTTGCGCATATATTACGGAGCTTTTTATGGCTTGGTATTCCGGCGTCGAATACGAACAGTATGCATTTTTAAACAGGGCTACAGGTCCTTATTGGTGGGCATATTGGTCAATGATGACTTGTAACGTTTTCTCACCACAGTTTATGTGGTTCAAAAAATTGCGTACCAGTATTATGTTCTCTTTCTTTATCTCTATTGTGGTAAATATAGGAATGTGGTTTGAGCGTTTTGTGATTATCGTAACTTCTTTACATAGGGATTACCTTCCGTCTTCATGGACGATGTTCTCCCCGACTTTTGTTGATATTGGAATTTTTGTAGGTACTATAGGGTTCTTCTTTGTATTGTTCTTACTATATGCACGGACTTTCCCGGTTATTGCTCAGGCCGAAGTGAAATCTATTTTAAAATCTTCAGGTGAGAGGTACAAGAATCTGAGGGACGCTGGAAAACCGCTTTATCAAATCAATATCATGGCAGATGACCGATCGAAACCGGTTGTTGAAAAGGTGGTAGTAAAAAAACCAGAAGCTGATCTCGGTGAAAAGAAAGAAGAAGTTTCGGCATTGTTGGGGGCCATTGGTGTTTTCGATGCGTCAAAAGAGACTGCCGATGATCTGAAAAGAGTTAAAGGGATCGGACCTAAAATGGAGGAGACCTTGAATGAAATTGGTATATACACTTTTGCCCAGGTAAGTAGAATGACTGAAAAGGAGTACGATTTACTTGATTCTATTACGGGTTCTTTCCCCGGTAGGGCGCAAAGGGACGATTGGGCAGGACAGGCAGAAAAATTAAACAACAAAAAATAGATATGGCATCTAAAGTTATACACGCATATTACGATGATGACGATGTGCTTATGCATGCGGTCAAAAAGGTGAAGGCGGCCAAACACCACATCGAAGAGGTGTATTGCCCGTTCCCCGTTCACGGTCTTGATAAGGCTATGGGGTTGGCTCCGACACGAATTGCCATTACTTCCTTTATTTATGGTTGTTTGGGTTTGACGGTGGCAACGGTTATGATGAACTATATCATGATTGAAGATTGGCCTCAAGATATCGGTGGTAAACCAAGTTTTAGTTATATAGAGAACATGCCGGCTTTTGTGCCTATTATGTTTGAGCTTACGGTGTTTTTTGCTGCGCATTTAATGGTTATTACTTTCTATTTGAGAAGTAGGTTGTGGCCGTTCAAAGAAGCTGAAAATCCAGATGTACGAACTACCGACGATCACTTCGTTATGGAGGTTGAAATACATGACAATGAAAACGAATTGTGGGATTTGTTGCGTAATACAGGAGCTGTGGAGATTAATATATCAGAAAAAAACAGTCATTGAATATGAACAGTTTTAGCAAATTAGGAATTGTATTAGGGTTGGTTCTCTTAGTTGCTTCCTGTAAAAAGGATAGAAGTCCGAATTATCAGTATTTTCCGAATATGTATGAGCCTGTGGGTTATGAAACATATGGTGAAGTTGATTTTTTACCCAATGGGCAAGAGGCAATGTTACCTGCAGAAAATACCATCCCTCGAGGTTGGATGCCGTACGGTATTGAAAATACCCCTGAAGGAAAAGAACAGGCCAGATTGCTGACCAGTCCTTTAGATTCACTTCAAATGGATGAGAATTTGGCCAACGGTGCCCAATTGTATACCATTTATTGCGCAATTTGTCATGGTGATAAAGGTGATGGGCAAGGAACATTGGTGAAAAGGGAAAAGATTCTAGGGGTACCTAACTACAGTGATGTAGCTAGGAATATCACAGTAGGAACTACGTATCACACCATTCAATATGGTTTGAACTCCATGGGGTCTTACGCCGCACAATTGGACACCAAGGAAATGTGGCAGGTTTCCGAATATGTAATGAAATTGAAAGAAGACTTATAACAAAATAATACATAGAACATAGATATGTACACGTTTTCAAATAGATTAAAAATTGGCTCCTTTATTTTGATGATAGTGGGTGCGCTATGTATTGTGACCGGTTTTTTGTCGGCTCCTGGTACAGTGGAGGAGGCAAAGGCGATAGTAGCAAGTCATAGTGGTGGTCATGGTGAATCTCATGGAGAAGAAGTTGGTCATGCTGTCGAAAGTCATGGTGCGGTTGCGCATGGTGAGGAGCATGATGCCTCGCATGATGAACATTTGTTACATCAACTTCAAAACAGACCTTGGGCAGCTCTCTATGTAGCCGCGTTTTTCTTTTTTATGATTGCGTTGGGGGTGTTGGCCTTTTATGCCATACAGCGCGCAGCACAGGCAGGATGGTCGCCATTGCTGTTTCGGGTGATGGAAGGAATAACCGCATATGTAGTGCCAGGGGGTATCGTTGTATTTGTAATTCTGGTGCTTTCCGTAATGCACATGAACCATTTATTTGTTTGGATGGATGCTGATGTTGTTGCACATGATAAACTTTTACAAGGTAAAGCCGGGTATTTGAACCCAACTTTCTTTTTGATTCGTGCAGCTGTCTTTTTAGGGGGTTGGATTTTATACCGGGAGTATTCAAGAAAACTTTCGTTACGACAAGATGAATCAAATGATAACGCTAACTTCAAGTTGAATTTTAGAATATCAGCGGCCTTTTTAGTCTTTTATCTTATTTCAGAGTCAATGATGTCTTGGGATTGGATTATGAGTGTCGATCCGCACTGGTTTAGTACCTTATTCGGGTGGTATGTGTTCGCAAGTATGTTCGTGTCGGGGATTACGGTGATAGCGATGATTACTATTTATTTGAAATCGAAAGGCTATTTGGAAGATGTGAATGATAGTCACGTTCACGATTTGGCCAAGTTTATGTTCGGTATCAGTATTTTTTGGACCTACCTTTGGTTTGCTCAGTTCATGCTTATATGGTACGCCAATATACCAGAAGAGGTTACTTATTTTATAACGCGAATTGAAGATTATAACTTGCCCTTCTTTGGCATGATAGCCATGAACTTTATTTTTCCGATTCTGTTGTTGATGAATAGTGATTATAAACGAATCAATTGGTTTGTTATACTTGCCGGTATTGTAATTCTATCCGGGCACTATTTGGATATATTTAATATGATAATGCCAGCTACCGTAGGTGACCAATGGTTTATTGGTATTCCTGAGATAGGTTCGATACTGTTCTTTGCCGGATTCTTTATTTTCTGGGTTTTCAGGGCATTGTCTACAGCACCACTTCAGCCTAAGCGTAACCCGTTTATCGAAGAGAGCAGGCATTTTCATTATTAATTGTTTTTTAAGGTATAATATCTAAAGATATACGATGACTACAATATTAACTTTAGCTGTTTTGATTCTAGTGGCAATTGCTATTTGGCAAATGACCAAGATATTTGAATTTTCTCAGCTTAGTACACAAACATCCGAAGTTGCAAATGATGAAGACAACAAGTACAACGGTTATCTGCTGTTTGTCTTTCTTATATTCATCTATGGAATAACAATTTTCAGCTTTTGGAAATATGGGAAAATGTTGTTGCCCGAAGCGGCTTCCGAACATGGGGCCGACTATGATAAATTGGAGCTGGTTTCCTATATCATTATCTTTACTGTGCAGGCCTTGACGCAGACTTTATTGCATTATTTTGGGTTTAAATACCGCGGAGAGAAAGGGAAAAAGGCTTTGTTTTATGCCGATAATGATCGCTTGGAATTTATTTGGACGATTATACCTGTTATCACTTTGGCCGGTTTGATTTTATGGGGACTTTACACTTGGACTACCATTATGGATGTTAACGATGAAGATGATCCATTAATCGTTGAACTATATGCGCAACAGTTCAGTTGGACTGCTAGATATGCCGGTGACGATAATGTGCTGGGTATGGCGAATGTTAGAATGATCGATATCGACAAGGCCAATGTCTTAGGGCTTGATGAATCCGATACATATGCTTCTGATGATGTTATTGTAAAAGAGCTACATCTTCCCGTAGGGCGTAAGGTCAATTTTAAAATGCGCTCTCAAGATGTTTTGCATTCAGCCTATATGCCCCATTTTAGGGCTCAAATGAACTGTGTGCCCGGTATGATTACCGAGTTCTCTTTCACTCCTAATAAAACCACCGAAGAAATGCGGTTAAATGCAGATGTGGTTGATAAAGTAGAGCGCGTTAACAAGATACGAACAGAAAGGGCTGCAAATGGAGAGCCAAATTCTGATCCATGGGAGTTTGATTATATTTTGTTGTGTAATAAAATATGTGGTAAATCACATTACAATATGCAAATGAAGATTATTGTCGAAACACAGGAAGAGTATGAAGAGTGGATCAAAAGTCAACAGACTTTCGGTAAGACCATGGCTTCAGCACAATAAACAAAGATTTAAAGAACAATAGTAAAAAAAATAAATAGATTATGTCTGCCACAGCACACGAACAAGTTGAAGATCATGGGCATCATCATAAGGAGACCTTTGTAACTAAATATATATTTAGTCAAGACCATAAGATGATATCAAAACAGTATTTGATTACTGGTTTGATTATGGGTGTTATAGGTATAGCAATGTCATTGCTGTTCAGAATGCAGTTGGCGTGGCCAGGGGAATCCTTTCCTGTTTTCGAGGCTTTATTGGGTAAATGGGCTCCTGACGGTGTTATGGATGCTGATGTTTACTTGGCATTGGTTACGATACACGGTACGCTAATGGTATTTTTTGTATTGACTCAAGGTTTGAGTGGTACGTTCAGTAATCTTTTGATTCCATTGCAGATTGGAGCACGTGATATGGCTTCCGGCTTTTTGAATATGTTGTCATATTGGATGTTTTTTATCTCTTCTGTGGTTATGATTGCCTCATTGTTTCTTGAGGCGGGCCCCGCAGCAGCTGGTTGGACGGTTTATCCGCCCTTAAGTGCCCTTCCAATGGCTCAACCCGGATCTGGTTTGGGTATGACCCTTTGGTTAGTGTCAATGACTATATTTATTGCATCTTCGCTATTGGGGTCTCTGAATTACATTGTCACCGTATTGAATCTAAGAACCAAGGGGATGTCAATGACACGTTTGCCATTGACGATTTGGGCTTTCTTTGTAACGGCAATAATCGGAGTAATATCATTTCCCGTATTACTATCTGCGGGTCTTTTATTACTTATGGATCGAAGTTTTGGAACGTCATTTTTTCTGTCTGATATTTTCATTCAAGGTGAGGTCTTACATTATCAAGGCGGTTCACCAGTGCTATATGAGCACTTATTCTGGTTCTTGGGCCACCCAGAAGTATATATCGTTATTCTGCCAGCAATGGGTATTGTATCGGAAGTAATGGCAGTGAACGCCCGTAAACCCATCTTCGGTTACCGTGCAATGATTGCGTCTATTTTGGCGATTGCTTTTCTTTCGACTATCGTTTGGGGGCATCACATGTTCATTTCAGGAATGAATCCGTTTTTAGGTTCGGTATTCACCTTTACTACGTTGTTGATTGCCATACCATCTGCGGTAAAAGCCTTTAACTGGATTACTACCTTATGGAAAGGTAATTTGCAGTTGAATCCTGGAATGCTATTTTCGATAGGTATGGTATCTACTTTTATATCAGGAGGTTTGACGGGTATAATCTTAGGAGATAGTACTTTGGATATTAATGTTCATGACACCTATTTTGTTGTAGCTCACTTCCATTTGGTAATGGGTATATCTGCACTATATGGTATGTTTGCAGGTATTTATCATTGGTTCCCTAAAATGTTCCATGGCCGAATGATGAGTAAAAACTTAGGGTACGTACATTTTTGGATTACAGCAGTAGGGTCTTACGGAATCTTTTTCCCTATGCACTTTGTGGGTATGGCCGGGGTGCCAAGACGGTATTACGAGAATACCAATTTTCCAATGTTCGATGATTTGACGGACATACAAGTATTAATGACGGTTTTTGCGCTTATCACGGCGGGAGCACAGTTGATTTTTGCCTATAACTTCATTGTTAGTATTTTCTACGGAAAGCGAGGGGTTCAAAATCCATGGAAAGCAAATACTTTAGAATGGACAACACCATTAGAGCCCGTTCATGGCAACTGGTATGGTGAAATACCACATGTTCACAGATGGGCTTACGATTACAGTAAAGTTGATGATAAAGGAGAGTATATTATTCCCGGACAAGATTTTGTGCCGCAAACGGTGCCATTGCTAGACGATGAAGAAGAGTTGCAACATTAAACTCTTGCTCAAACAAATAAAAAATGCCCAGCTATATAAGTTGGGCATTTTTTTTGATATATTTAGTTGTAGCCATTCAATGAGATCGTAGGTGTTCTACGTGCCAATGATTGTGATTTATTCATTGATACCTTGAGGTGGGAATAATACGAATTATACTATGAAAAATTTAATCGTTTTGTGTGCCATAATTTTTTGCTTTCAGGCTTTTTCCCAACGAAAGCCGAAAATCAAGGGGAATAAAAATGTCGTTGAGATTGTAGAAAATCTTCCACCGTTCAATAGTATTGAGTTAAATGATGATCTTGAAATAGCGCTTCAAAAATCATCTCAAGAAGGGTATGAGATTACTGCTGACGATAACTTGATTGATGTGCTGAAATTTGAAGTGCAAGACAACACTTTGATGATAAGTTCATATTACAAGATTACTTCGAAAAAGAAACTGGATATTACAATTAATTATTTTGAATTGAATGCTATAACCATGAATGATGGTCGTATTCGTATGAATGATGTGATTAAGTCCGATGAGTTGAATGTTAATACCTTCGGAAGCTCGAAATTGGAACTCTCGGCGAATGCCCCGTTTATCAATATCAATATGGAAGATAATAGCTCTGGTGATTTTAACCTTGACAGTGATTCGCTTAATATTGTTTTGAAAGATCGGATCGATGTTCAAGTCTATTCGGTCAGTGAGGCCAATACGATTAAAATGTACAAGAATGCTACTTTGAAAATGGAGGGCACCACCAATACTTTTATGATAAACCTTTTAGAGAGTGCCAACTTGAAAGCCGAAAGATTTGAAGCCAAGAACGTAACGTTGAACTCAAATGATTCATCTACTGCTATAGTTAATGCCCTCGAAACTTTTGAACTTTCTTCTAGTGGTTCATCGAAGGCGTATCTATACGGAAGGGCCAAAATAACTATTCTTGACTTTCTTGACACCTCTGAACTTCACAAGGAAAAATAAATGAAATTAGACCTTTAGGAATAGTGTCACATTAGAGACAAGAAAGAAGATTACTTAGTTCTGAATGGCATTTTGTTTTTTAGAATTATTAACCGCTCCCCTAAAATAGTATTAGGATTAATCAACAATTCTAACTTATTTTAATAAAGTATTCAGAATGGTTTTTCTGCTGTAAAATGGGACACTTTTCTAAATATTCTACTGATGACAAGTTAATTTATTGGTGGCTTTTAAAAACTATGGATTATATGCAAAATGTTTGTGTTATATGAATCTTCGTGATGGCGTAAAGACTTCCGATAATAAGGTTTCCGCTGAAACTGAAAAGTTGGCCGATTTCGTTAAAGATGAAAGTAAATCGCTAATCGATAGGCTTGAGTGTTATGAAGATATCATCAACCTAGAGGTTGGGGATACCGCGCTCAACAGGGCAAAAACCTTGGAGCGGGAATTTGATATTCGACAACTTTACATTAAGTATGAGGGCGACAATCCTACAGGCACGCAAAAAGATCGAATAGCATTTGCCCAAATGTACGATGCCCTTCGAAGAAAATATGAAGTAACCTCTCTCGCCACCTGCGGTAATTATGGGGTCGCGGTGGCGTTGGCCGCTAACCTAGCGGGTATCAAATGTAAAATTTATATACCCGATTCGTATCAGACCGATCGTTTCGAAGAGATGAAATCGCTAGGTGCTGAAATTATCCAGTTGCCTGGTAGCTATGAAGATGTAGTTCACAAAAGCAGTGCATTGGCACAAGAGAACGATTGGTACGATGCCAACCCGGGTGGTGCAAATACCCCGTTACAGATTTCAGCCTATTCACAAATTGCCTTTGAAATAATCGAAGAGTTGGGTGATGCCCCCAAATATTGTGCGGCCCCTGTTTCTAACGGAACATTGTTTGCGGGTATTTACCGAGGCTTTGTGAGTATGTATAAGAGAGGAAAGACATCTCGAATTCCTAAAATGATAGCCGCCTCTTCTTCTCGAAAGAATCCGATTGTACAGTCTTTTATTCAAGGCTTGGACTATTGTAAAGATTTGGACCCGCAAGCCGCTAAAGAAACCAAGTACAATGAACCTTTGGTGAACTGGCATAGCTTTGATGGAGAGGAAGCGCTATACGCACTCATACAGTCAGAGGGTAGTGCATATAATATTAGTGATAAGAAAATGAAGGAAATGAGTGGTTTTTTACTTAAAAAGGAGGGACTACGTATTCTGCCGGCAGCTACGGCCGGACTTATTGCCTTATTGGAAATGGATGAAAAGTTTAATTTTGAACCGGATCGCTATGTTTCGGTTTTAACTGCGAAATATTAGTGTTATGAAAGAAGAATCTATAGATGGTAGGGCCTTGGTGTATTGCGAACAGGCTTTCAATACCCCTAATGGAAAAACGGCTCATGGCCTCGTTCGTTTTACGGAGCGCTACGATATAGTTGGTGTTATCGATAGTAACTACGTAGGTCAAGATGCAGGAAAAGTACTTGATGGAAAAACTAATGGTATTCCAATATTCAAAAGCATCGGTGAGGCCACTAAAAAACTTACCGATTTAAACAAGGTACCCAAATCGCTCGTTATGGGTCTTGCGCCAGATGGTGGTAGATTGCCTGTGCAAGCCAAGATTACTATTAAAAAGGCACTGGAAATGGGATGGAATGTTGACAGTGGCCTGCATGACTTTTTGACCAATGATAAAGACTTGATGCGACTTGCCGAGGTTAATGGTTGTCGCGTACGAGATATACGCAAAACGCCGGATCGCGATATGCTCCATTTTTTTACGGGTGATATTGAAGAAGTATCGTGTCTTAAGCTAGCCGTGTTAGGTACCGACTCCGCTATAGGTAAACGTACAACGGCCTGGTTGTTGGTACATGGTTTTCGCAATAAGGGGATAAAGGCCGAAATGATTGGAACGGGACAGACGGCTTGGATGCAAGGGGCAAAGTACAGCATGGTCATGGATAGTTGTATCAACGACTTTGTTTCCGGAGAGATTGAACATGCCGTAGTTAGCGCGTGGCGCAATGAAAATCCTGATGTAGTAGTTATTGAAGGTCAGGGTAGTTTAATGAATCCCGCTTATCCTGGAGGTTTTGAGATTTTAGCTGCCGGTAGACCAGACTACGTTGTTTTGCAGCATGCACCGAAAAGGCTGGAATACGATGGTTTTCCTGGTTATAAATTACATTCTATAAAAGAACAGATACATGCTATTCAGGTTATCTCGGGAAAAGAGGTGATTGCTATAACTTTGAATCACGAACTCATGGAACCGGAAGAAATAGTATCGGCTTGTGAGGCATTGACCACCGAAACTGGTTTGCCTACTTTTGACGTGTTGGCCCATGGACCTGATGAATTGATTGACCTATTGAAGTCCAAAATAAAATGAACGACATTCGCGCATTAGTTGTTTTTAATGAATTAAAAGTTCATCAAATTATTATTGAACCAAAACGGGTCAAGGCTACCTATACGATAGTGAAAAATGATGGGGAGACGGTGAGCAATGAACTTATTTATTCTTATAAAGACGCCTATTTCGATAAAAGTTGTGCCGAAGATGCCAATTTGGCTTCCATGATGGTGGCACAGGTGGCCCTTAATTATGGGCTCTTTTTTAAGACCATCATCTTCGATGGACTTTTCGATGCAGCCGATAAGCGTTTCCTTCTAGACATGATCGAGAATACCTCGCGTGAAATTACGGTAAACAAGTTTTTGGTAAAAAATGAATTTTTAAAACCTCCTTTTGATAGTCTTTCGCCGGAAAAATTAGCACGGTATACGGCAGCCGATTTAAACTTTATAAATTCCCGTTTTGGGAATTTAAGGGTGGGTAATAACAAAGTGGCTTTAGATATAAATAAGTATGCCATTCTCAGTAGCGGGGGGAAAGACAGTTTGCTCACTTACGGAATTATAAAGGAAATAGGGGAGCCGCATCCTATATTTATTAATGAGTCGGGAAGACATTGGTTTACCGCCATTAACGCCTATGACCACTTTGAGAAAATAGAACCTAATACCGTAAAACCTTGGTGTAATAGCGATCGAATTTTTAATTGGATGCTAAAGCAAATGCCATTTATAAAGGAAAATTTTCAGAACATACGGGCCGATATTTACCCCATCCGGTTATGGACGGTTGCCGTTTTCCTTTTCGGTGTACTACCGGTTGCCCGAAAAAAAGGCATCGCGAATATTCTTATTGGCAATGAATATGATACCACGGTAAAAGGAAACCATAACGGCATTAGTCATTATAACGGACTCTACGATCAAAGTAAATATTTTGACAATGCATTGACGCGATACTACCAAAAAAAAGGATGGAACATCTATCAATATTCGATTTTAAGAAGCCTATCGGAACTCCTTATCCTTAAAGTGCTGGTAAAACGCTACCCCGATCTGCAACGGCATCAGGTTTCTTGCCATGCCGCCCATGAAGAAGAAGGTCGTATGCTTCCTTGCGGCAAATGTGAGAAATGTCGCAGAATTGTCGGTATGCTAAAAGCCTTGGATGAAGACCCAAAGCGTTGCGGGTACTCCGATAATCAAATCGAAAACGGACTTAAGGCCTTGGGCCAACAGAAGGTAAAACAAATAGGAAGCGACGCAGCTCACCTCTATGACCTTTTATTGCAAAAAAAACTTATTGAAAGAAATGAGCATACCTCGAAAATTGGCAAACCGCACCCTGAAATCGTAAAATTGCGTTTTGATAATGAAAGGAGCCTATTGTCAGACTTGCCAAAACATATTCGGAAACCGTTGTTTACAATCCTATCAAAATATAGTGACGGTGCCGTACGACTTCTAGATCGAAAATGGCATACCTTTATAATCGAAGATGAAGTTCTTGAGCCGGTCTATTTTTTGGATAAAGGGGAATGATAGCATATATTTTTTGCACTATGGGCATCGGGCCATTTGAAATAAATATAACGTATTCCCGAGTTCATCTTGTCAGCTTTTTTCCAATTAACAAATATTTGAAGTATGAAAGAACCATATAAGAAAGGAAGCTTCCTTTGGGAACAGATGACATGGCCCGAGATTGAGGCCTATCTTAAAACCGTAGATACTGCCATTTTACCTTGTGGCGCCATAGAGCAACACGGTCCGCATTTACCTGTTGATATTGATTATTTTGATGCAAAATATATGGCCTTTAAAGTGGCTGAGGCTTGCGAGGATCCAAAACCCTTGGTGCTGCCCACTATTCCTTTTGGGGTTTCGTACCATCATGACGATTTTAAAGGCACGTTGAGTGTAACCAATGATGCACTCTCGAAATTTGTATATGATCTGGGTATGAGCCTTGCCAAAAATGGGATTAAGAAAATCATCATTTTAAATGGGCATGGCGATAACGAACCGACATTGACTTATGCAGCTCAAATGATCAACCGAGATGCCAAGATTTTTGTTTGCGTAGATACCGGTGAGACCAGCGATGTTGATTTGTATGGTCTTATCGATACGCCTAACGATATTCATGCAGGTGAAATAGAAACGAGCACTGCCCTGGCTTTACGACCCGATTTGGTGCAAATGGATAAGGCCGTCAATGAAACGATACAGTTTGGTAGCAAATTTCTTGATTATGACAATGAACGCGGGGTAAATTGGTACGTTCAAACAAATAAAATTTCAGAGAGTGGGGTGATGGGCGACGCCACCAAGGCAAGTGCTGAAAAAGGACGAAAAATGTGGGAGCTGATGATCCATCATATGGTCAGGTTCGTCGAGTCGATAAAAAATACACCTTTGGAAGAACTTTACCAGAAGAGATATTGATGAGAATTACCAAGGTATCATATGAGCGTTTTGATATTCAATTGTCGACACCGTATACTATTGCTTATGAAACGGTATCAAAGTCGGTCAACTTCATACTTAAACTCGAATCGGAAAATCTAATTGTGGGCTATGGTTGTGCCGCACCTGATAAAGTCGTCACAGGTGAAACCGCCGATCAGGTTGAACTGGCCATTCAAAACACGATTATTCCTTTTTTGAAGGGTAAAAATCCCTTTACCTATATTAGCATCATTGAGGAGTTAAAACAGCTGTTAAAGGGATATGCCTCGACATTGGCCATGATCGATATGGCTTTGTTTGATTTGATTTCGAGAAAGGCGGATGTTCCGTTATATCAATTTTTGGGCGGTTTTCGAAGTAGTGTTCCTACGAGTGTTACTATAGGCATCTTATCAAGTAAGGAGACGCTCGAACAAGCGAAAGAGTTTGTCAGACGAGGTTTTTTTATTTTAAAGGTTAAAGGCGGGCTTAACCTCGAAGAAGATATTGGGAAAATGAGGTTGCTACGTGAAAATTTTCCTGAAATTATTCTTCGGTTCGATGGTAATCAAGGGTACTCTGTAGAAGAATCGATTTCTTTTGTTGAGGCTACGAATGAAGTTGGAATCGAAATATTCGAGCAGCCGACAAAAATCGGGGAGGAAAAAAGTCTTGGGGCAGTTACTAAAAATGTAGGTCTGCCTGTAATGGCAGATGAGAGTATAAAAACCTTGGCCGATGCATTTCGTTTGGCGCAACACCAGCGTATCGATATGGTGAATATTAAAATTATGAAAGTTGGCGGCATTGTAGAAGGGCTGCATGTAAATTCTGTAGCAAAATCGGCAAATTTAGAGGCAATGGTCGGTTGTATTGACGAGTGTCGTTTAGGAATTTCCGCCGGACTGCATTTTGCGTTGTCAAGACCGAATATTCAATTTGCCGATTTAGACGGCCATTTAGACATGTTGAACGATCCATTTAGCGACTTGTTCCATCTAAAAAAAGGAATTTTGTACCCAACCGACAGTCCTGGTTTAGGAAACATCAATTTGTGATAGGTGCGGTCATACAATGCTCCGGAATTCCGTAACCTTCGACCAATACTTCAATATGCGGGCGCAATTCAGAACATAATCGCTCTACACGTTGCCGAATTGCTTTTGATTTTGTACTTCCAATATAGCCTTGTTCGAGAAACCAAGAAGCATTTTCCTTAATTTGGTTGAGCGCATATAGGGTTCCCAGTTTTTCAAATAAGAGTCGATTCTTTTCATCGGAAATGTTTTCGGTGAATTGTACAAAGGTATGATAGGCCAATTCGTGGCTATATGCCCTGCCCAAGGCCAGTAAATGATCTTGTACCTTCAGAAATGCTTGGTACGAAGGCATTCCCTTTTTTATATAACTGCGAATACGCATGGCTAATGTATAAGTCAGTCTTCTTGTGCGATATTGAAAGGCATGTCTGTGAAACTTGGTATTGAACAAATGTTCTTTATCAATTTTGTTGGAATATACTGGGTTGATAGTCGTGAGTTTGTCACTAATTTGCGACCCCACCAATTTTAGCACTGAGGCAAATCCGGGGCTGTTGAATTCCGAATTAAAGTCTGATAAAATACCCTTGGCGGCTAGCTGTAGTAGAACGGTGTTATCTCCCTCAAAGGTGGTGAAAATGTCTACATCCCCCTTGAGGTCCGCAATTCTATTCTCAATAAGATATCCTTTGCCGCCACAGGCTTCCCTACATTCTTGAATCGTATCGTTCGCAAACCAAGTGACGATTGATTTGAGTCCGGCAACTTGTGTTTCGATTTTCCGTTTGTCGTTTGAGGTGTCGGCGGCATAAGTCTGCATAATATGATCTAGCGTGACACTATATATATAGCACTCGGCTACCTTTGGTGTCAAGCGAAGTTGATGGCTTGGATAGTCCATGATAAGGTCTTCCTGAACTTTAATGCTATCGTTGAATTGTCGCCGTCCCAATGCATATTTGACGGCAATGGTCAAGGCCATTTTGGCTCCTCCCAATCCGGCGCGGGCTACACAGATACGCCCCCCGACCAAAGTGCCTAACATGGTAAAAAAGCGTTTGTTCGCATTTTTTATTTCTGAAAAATAGGTGCCATTCGCATCAATATCACCGTATTTATTAAGTAGGTTTTCCCGAGGCACGGAAACTTGATCGAACCATATCTTGCCATTGTCTACACCATTTAGGCCCAATTTGTAACCGTTGTCTTCCACCATGATTCCAGGCAAAAGTTCGTGATTTTCATTTCGAAGAGGTACGAGAACGGCATGTACGCCCTCATTTTTGCCCTCTACGATCAACTGGGCAAAGACCGTTGCCATTTTAGCGTGAAGCGCATTGCCTATATATTCTTTATTGTCGTTTTTTCCAGGAGTATGAATAACAATTTGATCGGTTTCTTTAATGTAAGTCGCCGTTGTACGAATGCCACGTACATTCGAACCATGTCTGGTTTCTGTCATGGCAAAGCATCCGAGCAATTTGGCGGTGCCGGCATCTTGCAGATACAGGTCGTGATGTTTTTTGGTTCCTAGCTTTTGAATACTTCCTCCAAAAAGGCCCACCTGCACCCCGAATTTTATGGTGAGACTGCCATCGACATACATCAGATTTTCAAAAATATGGGCGTAGGCCGGCATATTATTAATTCCACCATAGGCTGTCGGGTAGGCCATTGCCCCATATCCCTTTTTTCCTAAAAATTGAACCTGCCGAAGAACCTTTTGCCTAAACTCTTCTTTGTTTCTTTTTATTTCCCAGGTAAAACTCGGATCTGCCAGAAACTGGCGAAAACTATCGAGGTGTTCGGCATGTTCTCCTTTTAGGATGCCATCCAATTCGGAAGCATTATAATAATGAGAGGTTTTTTCGTGCACTACCGCTACCTCGAATAGGTGATTGTAATGGTTGGGCTGTATGCCCAAATTTATTTCGATATGTTTTAGTTGGTCATTAAAAGGGCACTTTTCCAAATAACTGCACACCATTTTTTGACTAAAAGAGGAAAGGGGGAAGGTGTCACTTTCAATAAGTTTTACCCCTGAATTCGAAATAACATGTTTCCAGTTTTTCAATTCTGAATTGGCAGGCGGATGGTCTCTTTTTAACCACTCAAGCATTGTTTTTTTATCCGAATCGCTAAGTGATTCATCAGTATCGAATGCTTTTTTTACAACTTCGATTTCAGAAACGGATAAAAGGTCATCAGACCAAATCACATAGAAAAAGGGAATATATTGTAATATACCGGAGGAATATGTTGTCTTTTGCATAGGCTGAATTTACGAATTAATTGCATTTGTTTTATAAGTATATAGCACTAGTTTAAATCTTTAATCGGGCATGGAGGGGTATTGAAAAATTAGGTTTTTCTATCCAAATTTATAATAGAGGTCTATGTCTAATTTGTCTATCTTTGTTAGCCTATGAACGAGCATCTAGACCCAACCACCGGTAATTTTTCTTCTGAGGAAATAGACATCGAAAGGGCTTTAAGACCTGTTACCTTCGATGATTTTACAGGGCAGGAGCAGGTATTGGAGAACTTAAAGGTCTTTGTAGAGGCGGCCAATCAGCGTAATGAGGCATTGGATCATACGCTATTTCACGGTCCCCCGGGATTAGGTAAAACAACTTTGGCCCATATTTTAGCCAACGAATTGGGGGTCGGTATCAAAATCACCTCAGGGCCGGTATTGGACAAGCCTGGTGATTTGGCAGGTTTGCTGACTAATCTAGACGAACGTGATGTACTTTTTATTGATGAAATCCATCGATTAAGCCCTATTGTGGAAGAGTATCTCTACTCGGCCATGGAAGATTATAAAATCGATATCATGATTGAGACCGGACCCAATGCGAGATCGGTTCAAATCAATTTGCACCCATTTACTTTAATTGGTGCCACTACGCGTTCAGGCTTATTGACAGCGCCCATGCGTGCTCGATTTGGTATTCAAAGCCGATTGCAATATTACGATACCGAGTTGCTTTCTACCATTGTCGAACGTAGTGCCGATATTTTAAAAGTACCAATTACCCCCGATGCCGCTATTGAAATTGCTGGGCGGAGTAGGGGAACGCCTAGAATATGCAATGCGCTTTTAAGAAGAGTCCGTGATTTTGCTCAGATAAAAGGTAACGGCAGCATAGATATGGCCATTTCAAAATTTAGTCTTAAGGCTTTGAACGTCGATGCCCACGGTCTCGATGAAATGGATAATAAAATTTTAACTACTATAATCGATAAGTTCAAAGGTGGTCCTGTAGGGATTACGACTTTGGCTACAGCGGTCTCTGAAAGTGCGGAGACAATCGAGGAAGTATATGAACCTTTTTTGATTCAACAGGGTTTTATAATGAGAACGCCAAGAGGTCGAGAAGTTACCGAATTGGCTTATAAACATCTAGGAAGGATTAAGGGAGGGGGCCAACCAGGACTTTTTTAACCTTAGATCCAAAACCAAATGCAGCATAAAATTCCAGTAGTTTCCTTGCCTCAATTTTTACTGCATTCATTAGATATTCTTAAAAATCCATTGCCTTTTCATCATTCTAATTTTCAAAAGCATGGTGATGTCTTTCGATTAAAGATTGGGTTTAAGAATTCCGTTATTTTTTCACGTGATGCCGCGTTGGCGGAATACGTACTGCAAAAGAATTGGAAGAACTATACAAAATCATCGATACAGACTGTAGATTTGGCCAAGTATCTAGGAAAAGGATTATTGACTTCAGAAGGTGAACATTGGCGCAAGCAGCGAAAATTAATACAGCCTGCCTTTCATAAAAAACAACTTGCCAGACTATTGGCGAGTATTCAAGAGACTATAATTGATGCCTTAAATCAGGTTAATACCGGAATGTCGACCGATGTTTTTCCTATTTTCAATGATTTAGCCTTTAAGACCGTGGTTCGGTCTTTGTTTAGCAATGCCGTTAGTGATCAAGAAATTGCACAGTTGCAGCATAGCACTGAAATGAATCAAAAAATGTTGGTAAAAGAATTGCGCCAACCTTATTTGGGTTGGTACTTTAGGGCTTCTGGCAAAATAGACGAACATATTAAACTGGCTGAAACTTCGAAATCTATTCTGCTCGGTATCATTTCCCGCCGAAAAGCGTCTGGTCAACGTTACGACGACCTTTTAGATATGCTTTTAGAGGCTCGTTATGATGATGGAACTGCCATGTCGGAAGAACAATTGATCGACGAAATTCTAGTGCTTTTTGTGGCTGGTCATGAGACTACGGCCAATACCCTCAGTTTTACGGTACAACTTTTGGCGCAGCATCCAAAATGGCAAAAACAGATAATGAACGAGTTTAGAAAGGTGGGGAATGCCGACCAAGATCTAATACAAGTCGTCATGTCGTCGCCTATTGTGACTCAGGTTATTGAAGAATCAATGCGGTTATACCCACCAGCCTATTTTATGGATCGTGTGAATTTAGAGGAGGATAGTTTTAATGGATTCATTTTTGAAAAAGACTCTAGCCTACTTTTTTCCATTTATGAGATTCATAGGCATCCTGAACTTTGGGAAACGCCAGAAAAATTTATGCCCGAACGCTTTCAGTTCGATAAGGCCAGAAATTATTCATCTTTTTATTTTCCTTTTGGGGCAGGGCCAAGAAAATGTATTGGCAATAATTTTGCTATGTTCGAAATGATAATGACCGTTATACAACTCGTTAAACGTTTTGAAATCATCCCGGTGAAGGATGAAATAGAAATTAACCCCTTAATTACCTTAAAACCTAAGAATGCCTTGGTTGCATTTAAGAAAAGAAATTTAACTTAAACTAAGTGCATTTCTCTTTTCTTTTAAACCTCCTTTGAATTACTCTAATCCAAAATAATTCATCACGGCAGCATAATTGCTTACATTTACTCCCGATGACTTTAGGTTGTCGAGAACGTTCGTTGTTTTACCTGATGTTTCTGAAAGTGCATTTGAAGATTCGATGAGTACAATTCTGAACTCAATAGTGGTTGGAACGTCTTCATCTGGAATTCGGTCAGGCTCATACCCATTTATAGTTTTTGCCAACAAAAGTCGATTACTGTTAACTTGCAGGTTAATCAGTAGGCCAAATTTATCCGATGATGTAGAAACCATTGCCGTATATGGCAATAACTTTGTCATGTTCGACGCAGTTGCTCTTCCTGATTCTGTGGCATAAATAGGCATGGCATAAGCCAAAATTGCATTTCCTTCATCATAAAAATCGAATAAGTTAACCCCTCCGATGCTATCTGAGGGAATGCTATAATATCGATATTCATTATTTCCTCCAAAGTGGAAGTTTGAGGTCCAATCTGTGTTCGCAATGACCAAGTCATAATGTTTAATATTGGCATTTCCTGTATCGCCTTTAATACCTTGTTCGCCTTCAATGCCCTGAATTCCTTGTTCACCCTGTGGTCCTTGGGGGCCGATCGGTCCCACATCGCCATCTTTTGAGCATCCGGTTAGTGCCAAGGCACTACAAACAAGTAAACATATAATAATCTCTAAAATGTTTTTCATGACTTTATGGTTTGATTCTATTATTCATTTCGTGAAAATAAAATGTAATTAATTCTACTTTAGAATAAATGTGTATACAGCTGGGGAAGAAGTGTAGATGACTTGTTTTTATGTTTGTTTAGAAACATGGGTAAAATCCAAAGAAGGAATAAAAAGAGCAATTCCGAATTTTTGATGATATGTTTTAGTTGTTTTAAAGACTGGAATCTCAAATGGAATTCGTTGCCGTATAATTTTGTATTAAAGGATGCTTTTCATGAGATGACCGGGATTATGAGCGCAAATTTTTATGTAATTGTAATTTGATTTGACGGTATTAAGGGTTACAATTATGAAAAATGGTGTTATAACCAAAAAATTTGCGCTTGTTCGTTAATTTTTTGATACTGTAGGTTGATATGGAATATTTGTAGGTAGTTACTTAATTTTTGGTAAAAAAGATAGTAAATCGTACAAGAAATTGTGATACTTTTATTATGATAGGTGTCAATATGGTAAGAATGTAAAATGCACTGGGCTTTTTAGAAGAAGAAATTTCTATTCCTTGGGTGTTATATTTTTCAGATAGAGAAAAAAGAACTTAGATTTTTAATTTAATGTTATGAGAAAAATGCGTATTAGTTTATTTGGATTAATGGGAATTGTACTGTTGTCATGTAGTAAGAGTGACGACTCGACTCCACCAAAAGAAGATCCTGACCCCGTAAATCAAGCACCTGCGGCTTTTGATTTACTGACGGCACCAAATGGAGCAGCTGGGGTTGATGTGCTACCTACCCTAACTTGGGAAACGGCTACAGACCCCGATGGTGATGCGGTGAGTTATGATATTTTTCTAGATACCACTTCCGACCCTAGCACTTTGTTGTCAGGGGCAATTGGAGGCACCACTGTTACGGGAACTGAGCGGCTTCATTTTTTGACACCCTACAATTGGAAAGTGGTTGCTAGTGATACAGAGGGGGCTACCACAGCAAGTGGGGTCTTTGGTTTCACCACAAGAGGATTACGGGTTCCTGCCGCAGCAACAACAGAAGCTGCTGCTTTTTCGCCCAAGATAGCACTCTCATCAGTGGCATTTGGAGACAAGCTTTGGGTAATTGGCGGAAGAGATGCAGCAGGATTTCAAGAAGAGGTCTGGTCAACGAGTGATGGTGCCGATTGGACCTTGGTTACCGAAGAACCAGGTTTTCTTGGTAGAGCGAGCCATACCACGGCGGTCTTTCAAGACAAGGTATGGGTAATGGGTGGTACCTCGATTCGTGAAGTACCTCCGACATCTGAAAATCCATCTGGAGACGAACAATATTATATGAATGATGTATGGTCAAGTGCCAATGGGGTTGATTGGGATGAACTTACCCCAGAGGCTGCTTTTGCGAAACGCGATGGATTGACCGCTGCAGTTTTAGGTGATCGACTATTCATCATGGGCGGTTATGATGGTACCTATATGAACGATGTTTGGTCTACAACCGATGGAGTACTATGGGAGCAAACCACGGCATCTGCTGGGTTTACGGCAAGATCAGGTCACTCCACCGTCGTTTTCGACGATAAAATTTGGATAATAGGTGGTTGGGACGGTACCCAAAGATTGAATGATGTTTGGTATAGTACTGACGGTGTGACTTGGACAGAAGCCACTGGGGCAGCTCAATTTTCTGCACGTGTAAACCCAACGACGGCCGTATTCGATGACAAGCTCTGGGTTATCGGTGGATATGCCCCTTCAGGCGCCATGAACGACATCTGGTACAGTACAGATGGTGTTACTTGGGAACAAACTTCGGGAGATGAAACTTTTCCGGTAAGAGGCGACCATACAACAGCCGTATATGATGATAAGATATGGGTGATAGGAGGAAATGATGGAAGCCTAAATCAAAAGTATAACGATGTTTGGGCCTTGGATTAAAAAAAGAAGTGGTTAGCCTGGTTGTCAAGCCGATGAACCAATAAGATATGCGGTCGAAGTTGTTTGAAAAAGCACACTTCGGCCGTTTTTATTTATTTAATTTTTGAATCTTGAGGTGAAAGAATTCCCAATGTGCCCTATTAAGGTAGGTCATTTGTAAAAGCCTGGATAAGATTAGTACCTTCGCCATTTAAATAAAAGAGGCCAGATTGGAATGTTAGAAAAACCAGAATATACGGAAGCCATAAAAGGCGAGGCAAAACGTCTTGGTTTTTTGTCCTGCGGTATTTCAAAGGCCGAATTTTTGGAAGAGGAAGCACCGAGATTAGAGAAATGGCTGAAAAATAATATGCACGGCGAAATGGGGTACATGGCCAACCATTTTGATAAACGTTTGGATCCTACCAAATTGGTTGAAGGGTCAAAATCGGTTATTTCGTTATTACTGAATTATTATCCCGAAGAAACACAGCATCAAGACAGTTATAAGTTATCGAAATATGCTTACGGCAATGATTATCATCATGTTATTAAATCTAAATTAAAACTTTTACAAGAGTTTATTTCAGAAGAGATCGGGGCAGTTAACGGCCGTGCCTTTGTTGATTCGGCTCCAGTTTTAGATAAGGCATGGGCGGCTAAAAGTGGTTTGGGCTGGATCGGGAAACACAGTAATCTGCTTACACAACAAGTTGGTTCTTTTTACTTCATAGCAGAACTTATTGTTGATCTTGAACTTGAATACGATTCGCCCGTCACCGATCATTGCGGTACCTGTACGGCCTGTATCGATGCCTGCCCGACGCAGGCTATTGTTGAACCTTATGTGGTTGATGGCAGTAAATGTATTTCATACTTTACTATTGAGTTGAAAAATGAGATTCCTAATGAGTTTCAGGGAAAGTTTGATGAATGGATGTTCGGTTGCGATGTTTGTCAAGATGTTTGTCCGTGGAACCGTTTTTCGAAACCGCATAACGAGCCCTTGTTCAATCCACATCCTGAATTGTTGTCGATGACCAAAAAAGACTGGCAGGAAATTACTGAAGATGTTTTTAAAAAAGTATTTCAAAAGTCGGCTGTAAAAAGAACTAAGTTCACGGGCCTACAGCGAAATATTAAATTTTTGAAGTGATAATCGGCTGTTCATACTGTGTAGATGCTTTAGGTTTGTCGTCAAAGGCGCTTACAGTTTGTAATTCATTTTTATTTGATTCTCAATCTTTCAAGCATTAAAAATACTATATTGAATAGAATTTTTTTTGACTGAACAAGTATAGCCATGAAAATACGGAAGCCCGGGTTGAGTTTTTGGCAAATATGGAACATGAATGTTGGTTTTTTTGGAATCCAATTCAGCTTCGGGCTCCAACAGACTGCCATAAACCCCATATTTTCATTCCTTGGCGCACATCACGAAGAACTTCCTTTGCTCAATCTCGCTGGTCCGGTTACGGGCTTATTGGTCCAACCCATAATCGGGGCGATTTCAGATAAGACTTGGTCACCGCGATGGGGTCGTCGCAAACCTTTTTTCTTGATTGGCGCTATAGTAGCGAGCTTATGTCTCTTTGCATTCCCCTTTAGTTCACATTTGTGGTTTGCCGTTGGGCTTCTTTGGATTTTAGATGCGGCCAATAATACGGCAATGGAACCGTATAGAGCTTTCGTAGGGGATAAATTGCCGGACAATCAACTGACATACGGCTTTCAAATGCAAAGTTTGTTCGTAGGTGCCGGTATTACTCTTGCGAACTTTTCATTGTTTCTGTTTCAAGATTGGTTCAGTGTTTCTTCCGGGAGCGGTAGTCTTTGTACAACGACTACCGAGATGGTATCTGCTATTCCAACCTGGGTTTATTACAGTTTCTTTTTAGGTGCGGTGGCTTCTATGGGAACCATTTTATGGTCTGTAATTAAAACACCTGAGATTCCACCTTCCGAAGCAGAACTTGCCCAAATCAGAAATGAAGACAAGGAGAAGTCATTTATACAGAGAATTTTCGGTCCTGTTTTAGAGATCGTACGTGCTATAGGTAATATGCCCAAACTGCTGTGGCGCCTCTCCGCCGTTTATTTTTTTCAATGGTATGCCTTGTTTGTATACTGGCAATTCATAACCCCTATGCTCAGAACCGGACTTTTCGGCATTAACAGTATAGATATTGAAAGATTCGAATCGATAATGGCGGCTTGCAATTCGGGTGGTGTAATTGGAACAGGTGATTTGTCTTTTGCGAAAAATATACAATCACTATCTGAACAGGCGTTGGCTCAAACCGGATTGATGAACGGTACTTATAATTTGGTGACCATGGTGGTAGCTTTGGCATTGGTGCCCCTGGCTAGAAAATACAGTTCGAAACTGGTGTATGTGCTCAGTTTAATGCTGACAGGAGTGGCGATGTTAAGCATGCCTTATATTTCGGATCAATATGTATTGCTTTTGCCCATGATTTTGTTCGGTATCGGGTGGGCGGCCATGATGGGGATTCCGTATGCCATGGTTTCGAAAGTGATTCCCGAAGAGAAGCGTGGTGTTTATATGGGCATCGTGAACATGATGATTGTGATACCCATGCTGATTCAGACAGTTTCCTTCGGATTTATTATCAAAAACGTTCTTGACAACGATGCGATAAACGCAATTCTTTTTGGAGGTGTATTTTTCATTATTGCCGCTATTCTTGCTATACGCCTAAAAATTCCCGAAGATGCATAAGTAACCCCATTGAGGGGTATCTTAATAAAAATGATAGGGCTACTCCCTCATCTAAAAGTGGGGCAAAAAGTGGGAGCTCTGAACTTAAACGTCATTTCAATAACTTTCAACGACTTTTATCCGAAGAATACTATTAAATTTGTTTTCCAAAGTCGAACTATATGAGCAAACAGAAACAACGGCGTGAAGCATTGGTCTACCATGCCAAACCCCAACCTGGAAAGATAAAGATTGTACCGACAAAGCCATACGCCACACAGCGTGATTTGGCCTTGGCTTATTCGCCCGGGGTTGCGGAACCGTGTTTGGAGATAGCAAAGAATAAGGATAATGTATATAAATATACTTCAAAAGGCAATATTGTCGCCATTATATCAAACGGTACAGCCGTATTGGGATTAGGTGATATTGGACCCGAGGCAGGAAAACCTGTTATGGAGGGAAAGGCTTTGCTTTTTAAGATTTTTGCGGATATAGATGGAATTGATATCGAAGTGGATACCAAAGACGTGGACAAATTTGTAGAAACGGTCAAAATGATAGCCCCGACCTTTGGAGGTATCAATCTTGAAGATATAAAAGCACCTGAAGCCTTTGAAATTGAAAGGCGCTTAAAGGAGGAGCTTGATATTCCGGTCATGCACGACGATCAGCATGGTACGGCAATTATTTCTGCGGCTGCTTTGTTGAATGCTCTGGAAATTGCTGAAAAGAAAATTGGCGAAGTGAAAATTGTGGTGAGTGGTGCTGGTGCCGCGGCAGTTTCATGTACCAAGCTATATAAGGCTTTTGGAGCAAAGGCAGAGAATATCGTAATGTTGGATAGTAAGGGGGTAATTCGAAAAGATGCCGAAAATTTGGCCCCTTCGAAAATGGAGTTTGCCACCGATAGAAAAATTAACACCTTGGTGGAGGCTATGATTGATGCCGATGTTTTCATAGGCTTATCGATAAAAGATATTGTATCGCCTGAAATGTTGCTTTCGATGGCCAAAGACCCTATCGTTTTTGCCATGGCGAACCCTGATCCTGAAATTAAATACGAATTGGCCGTTTCGACTCGAAAGGATGTTATTATGGCTACAGGACGTTCAGATCATCCTAACCAAGTAAATAATGTTTTAGGTTTTCCTTTTATATTCAGGGGCGCTTTGGATGTCAGGGCGTCGGCAATTAATGAAGAAATGAAGATGGCGGCGGTAAAAGCTTTGGCTGCTTTAGCCAAAGAACCCGTTCCAGAACAAGTAAATATTGCATATGGTGAAACTAGGCTGACTTTTGGTAGGGAATATATAATTCCCAAGCCTTTCGACCAACGATTGATATCTGAAATTCCGCCAGCGGTAGCAAAAGCTGCAATTGATAGTGGAGTTGCCAGAATTCCTATTGAAGATTGGGGCAAATATCGCGAAGAGCTATTACAGCGCTCGGGAGACGATAACAAGGTGATGCGGCTACTGATGAATAGGGCGAAAACCGACCCTAAAAAAATCGTTTATGCCGAAGCAGACCATTTAGATGTCTTAAAGGCTGCTCAGATAGCCTATGAAGAGGGTATCGCAATACCGATTCTTTTGGGCAAACGTGAAATCATTGAGGAACTAATGGGAGAATTGGAGTTCGATGCGGATATTGACATTATTGATCCCAACGCCCTAGAATCGAATGAGCGGAGAGACAGGTATGCTACCAAATATTGGGAAAACAGACGAAGAAGTGGCTCTACCTTGTACAATGCGAAATCTAAGATGCGTGAACGTAATTATTTCGGTGCGATGATGGTACTTGAAGGGGATGCCGATGGTATGATTTCGGGCTATTCGAGAGCATATCCTAGGGTGGTAAAACCAATATTTGAGGTTATAGGGCGCGCGACAGACGTAACCAAGGCCGCTACCGTTCATATCATGATTACACGAAGAGGGCCTTTGTTCTTGGCCGATACTTCTATAAATATTGATCCTACGGCTGAAGAAATAGCAGAAATTGCCCGAATGACCGCCAATGTTGCGGCTACTTTTGGTTTCGACCCCGTAATGGCTTTATTGTCTTACGCGAACTTTGGATCTTCTAGCCACCCACATGCGACGAAGGTAAGAAAGGCGATTAAAATCTTGCATGAGGAGAACCCTGAATTGGTAGTCGACGGAGAAATTCAAACCGATTTTGCCTTGAATAAAGAATTGCACCAAAGCCAGTTCCCGTTTTCTAAATTGGTAGGAAAAAAAGTGAACACTTTGATTTTTCCTAATCTCGAATCGGCAAACATTACTTACAAACTGCTAAAAGAACTTAATGAGGCCGCATCAATCGGTCCGATTATGGTAGGCTTACGAAGGTCTGTTCATATTCTGCAGTTGGGTGCAAGCGTTGATGAAATGGTAAATATGACGGCAATAGCCGTTATCGATGCGCAAGAGCGACAGAAACGAAAGAAAGCAAAAATAGAAAGTAATTAATTTGACTATTGCCATTGAAGAATTCAAATTTGAACCTGATAAGCGAAATCAATTGGAACTTGACGTGTGATATCGCCATAATTTTAAAACCTTAAACGAACTTATGATTCATCATCTTCACGGTAGACTTATTGAGAAGAACCCTACTCATGTTATTATAGAATGTGCAGGAGTCGGATATTTTGTCAATATATCTTTGAATACCTTTTCAAAGGTTTCCGATAATGAGAATATCAGCTTGTATACCCATTTGCAGGTTAAGGAAGATTCGCATACTTTGTTTGGGTTTGCAGAGAAATCGGAACGTGAGATATTCCGTTTATTATTGTCTGTTTCCGGTATTGGTTCCAGTACGGCTCGAACGATGTTGTCATCACTTTCTCCATCTCAAATAAGAGATGCCATAGCCTCTGGCGATGTGCCAACCATCCAAGGGATAAAAGGTATCGGCGCAAAGACTGCCCAACGCGTGATTCTGGATCTTAAGGACAAGATTTTGAAAATTTATAATATTGATGAACTTTCCATTGTTTCGAACAATACAAATAAAGATGAAGCGTTATCTGCATTAGAGGTTCTTGGATTTGTCAGAAAGCAAGCCGAAAAGGTCGTTGACAAGGTTTTAGCACAAGACCCGACACTGAGCGTCGAGGAAACTCTAAAACGCGCGCTCAAAAATTTATAACAAGTTTGAAAACAGGGGCAAAGAAAATTCTTAAATCATCATTTAAGCTTACCTTTCTATTCATTATTTTCTTCATGGCAACGGAAACTTCCTTTGCGCAAGATACCGATGAAGAAGAAACGGATGAACAGGAATTGGATTCTGTAAAGACAGGTTTTGAGCTAGGGAAACTAAAGATGCCCAATCCCGAAACCATTGTTTCAAAATATATTTACGATCCAAAACTTGACCGATACATTTACAATGAGAGCATAGGTGATTTTAATATAGGCTATCCGATAATCTTAACCCCTGAGCAATATCTTGAACTGGTTCGTCAAGAGGGGATTAAAGACTACTTTAAGGAAAAATCCGATGCTTATTCCGGAAAAAAGGAGGGGAGTGAGGAAGCTCGAAAAAACCTCTTGCCAAACTTCTACGTGAACAACAATTTTTTTCAATCTGTATTTGGCGGAAATACCATAGAAGTAATTCCTCAAGGGTCCGTGGCCATGGATTTGGGTGTAATATGGCAGAAAAACGACAATCCTTCGCTTTCGCCGAGAAACCGTACCAACCTATCTTTTGATTTCGACCAACGTATAAGTTTAAGTATGCTGGGGAAAATAGGCGAGCGGCTTCAAGTAACGGCCAACTATGATACCGAAGCTACTTTTGATTTTCAAAACCTTGTGAAGTTAGATTATACGCCGACCGAAGATGATATAATTCGCAAAATTGAAGTGGGTAATGTGAGTATGCCACTCAATAGTTCCTTGATTCAAGGGGCGCAGAGTCTTTTTGGGGTGAAGACCCAATTGCAATTTGGTAAGACTATGGTGACTGCGGTTTTTTCAGAACAGCAATCACAGAATAACACGGTAGTGGCACAAGGGGGCGGGACTTTAAATGAATTCTCTGTAACGGCTTTGGACTATGACGAGGACAAACACTTTTTCCTTGCCCAATATTTCAGGGACAATTACGACGAGGCGCTTTCGAATTACCCTTTTATTCGCAGTGGAATACAAATAACGCGCCTTGAAGTGTGGACTACCAACCGGAGTCAGCAAACCCTGAACGTGAGAAATATTGTAGGTATTCAAGATTTGGGGGAATATGATCCGCTCAACGGTCCTGCAAATTCAAAAACGAGAATTTATAGTCAGATTGCAGGTAATAATCCACCAGCCGGATTCTTTAATACCAACACGACTGATATGCAGCCTAACGGTCTACCAAGAAACAACGCCAATGACTATGATCCAACATTGATTGGAGCTGGTGGGGTGTTGACAGAGAGTATTAGGGATATTGCTACGGTCGAACAAGGTTTTAATGTGCCTGGTTACCAGGTAAATCAAGGGTTTGATTATGCTATTTTAGAGAATGCACGAAAATTGGAATTGGGGCGAGACTTCGAATTTAACTCGCAATTAGGATATGTTTCTTTGAATCAACGTTTGAGTAACGATGAGGTTCTGGCCGTAGCCTTTCAATATACTTATAATGGAAAAGTTTACCAAGTGGGTGAGTTTGCCAATGGTGGGTTAGATGCAACTACTATATCCGGGGGTGTCAATCCTGTTATCGAAAATAACACCTTGGTTTTAAAGTTACTTAAGAGTAATATCACAAATGTCTCTGATCCAATTTGGGATTTGATGATGAAGAATATTTATGCGACCGGGGCTTTTCGTTTAAGTCAAGACGATTTTAAGATGAATATTTTATATTCCAATCCGACTCCACGAAACTATATTACCCCTGTTGAAGAAGCTACATGGCCTGACGGGTTAGAAGAAGATATTTTACTGAAAGTGTTCAATTTCGATCGGTTGAATGCTTATAACGATGTGCAGGCAGAGGGTGATGGTTTCTTCGATTTTGTGCAAGGAATAACGGTCGATACCCAAGGAGGTAGTATTATTTTTACGAAAGTGGAACCTTTTGGGGAATTTTTATTCGAAACATTGGGTGGTGGTGATTACGATGTTGCCAATGGACAAGGGTATAATGCCAACCAGCAAAAATATGTGTTTAGGGATATGTACGAGTTGACCAAATCGGCAGCGCTGCAAGACCCCGAAAAGAACAAGTTTTTATTAAAAGGAAGTTATAAATCTGAAGGAAGTAATGGGATTCCCATAGGGGCTTTCAACGTGCCAAGGGGCTCCGTAAGGGTTACGGCCGGAGGGCGCCAGTTGCAGGAAGGTATTGATTACACCGTAAATTATCAGGCGGGTACCGTACAATTATTGGATCCAAGTTTAGAGGCTTCCAATACGCCAATCAACATATCGGTAGAGAACAACGCAGTTTTCGGGCAACAAACCAGAAGGTTTACCGGTGTCAATGTAGAACATCAATTCAATGATAACTTCGTATTGGGGGCAACGTTCCTGAATTTGAACGAACGTCCGTTGACACAAAAATCGAATTTTGGGGTAGAACCCGTGAATAATACAATATTCGGAATTAACGGAAATTTCTCTACAGAAATTCCTTTTCTGACACGTTTGGTTAACAAACTACCGAACATCGACACTGATGTGCCTTCTAATCTTTCCGTCCGGGGCGAGGTGGCCTGGTTGAAGCCGAATTCTCCCAAAAATGCTGATTTTCAAGGAGAGACCACAACATATCTTGATGATTTTGAGGGGGCGCAGGCGCTTATAGACATTCGTTCTTCTTTGGGCTGGTCGTTGGCTAGTACGCCTATCGAATTTCTTGATAGTCCGACTCAAAAGGGTTTGGAAACAGGTTTTCAGCGCGCAAAATTGGCCTGGTATACCATAGATCCCATATTTTATACCAACCAGAGGCCATCCGATATTGGTGATAGCGATATTTCTATTAATGAAACCAGAAGAATTTTCGTTAATGAGGTATTTCCGCAAGTAGAGATTGCCCAAGGCCAGACAACGCAACAGACCACTTTAGATTTGGCATATTATCCAAACCTTAAAGGTCCGTACAACGCAAATGAAGATTTTGATGACGCCGTGGCCAACGAACGTTGGGGAGGTATAATGCGTTCGTTGAGCAGTACCAACTTTGAACAGAGCAATGTTGAATTTGTGCAGTTCTGGGTCATGGATCCATACGAGGATGGTTCAGCTACCAGTTCGGGTGAATTGGTTTTTAATCTTGGAAACATCAGTGAGGATATTCTGTCCGATGGTCTAAAACAGTACGAAAACGGACTTCCTGTAAATGGGGTGGGTAGTGTGAAACCAGAAAACCCTATTTGGGGGGTAGTACCTGCTACACAGGCATTGGTGTACGCCTTTGATGTCGATGAAGCCAGTAGAGCTGCGCAAGATGTCGGTTTTGACGGACTGGATGATCTGGCCGAGGTAGATATATATGGTCCCGGTGAAGACCCTGCTTCCGATAATTACGAATACTTTTTACAAAGGGAGGGAGACATCTTGAATCGTTATTTGAATTATAACAATCCTCAAGGCAACTCTCCTGTACAGGTGACAAATGATAACCGTGGGTCTACCACCTTGCCCGATGTTGAAGATATTGACCGTGATCTTACCATGAATACGGTAAATAGTTACTATGAATATCGTGTTCCGATCAAGCCCAATACCAGTATTAACGATAAGTATGTTACTGATATTCGTGATTCATTGGTGTTGTCGGGTAATCGTATTCCTGATGGTAGTACGGTGCGAACAAGGTGGATCCAATATAAAATTCCACTAAGCGATTTTACAGATGCCATTGGTGGTATTACAGACTTTAGGTCTATCAGTACAATGCGTATGTATATGACCGGTTTTACCGATGATGTGATACTGCGTTTTGCGACATTGGATTTGGTAAGGGGCGATTGGCGTACCTATACTAAAACGTTACAAGATGAAGATTTAGACCCACTTGATGATGGAACGAGTTTAGATGTGAATGCTGTAAATATTCAGGAGAACGAGAATCGGAATCCAATTCCGTATGTACTTCCTCCAGGGGTACTTCGTGAGCAGCTGAACAACAACAATACGATTATTCAACAGAATGAACAATCACTTTCTTTAGTGGTAGAAAACTTGGAAGCGGAAGATTCGAGAGGGGTATTCAAGAATTTGAATATTGATGTTCGTCAGTATGAAAAGCTTAAAATGTTTATGCATGCCGAAAAAATATTTGACGCTGATTACCCTATTGATGATACGCCCTTGGTAGGATTTTTACGCATGGGTACCGATTTTTCTGAGAATTTCTATCAAATGGAACTTCCGTTAAAATTTACCCCATTCAGTGCCGTGTCAGATACTGAGATTTGGCCTGAGGAGAACGAATTGGAAGTTATTTTGTCCGACTTGAATAAAGTCAAGTCTTTGCGTCTTGCTTTACGGTCTCTAAGCGATGTGCCACTTGACGAGCTGCGATTTTTTGAGATTGATGGAGGCACCGTGGTCGAGGTAGATGAATTTTCGCCCAGAACCCTAGGGAGAATTCGAATCGGAATAAAAGGAAATCCCTCGTTGGGAAGTATTCGCAGTGTTATGGTCGGTGTAAAGAATATCGACGACCTACCCGCTCGTGGTGAAGTTTGGTTCAATGAACTTCGGTTGGCAGGTCTAGATAATAATGGGGGATGGGCAGCAGTAGCCGCACTCGATGCGAATATTGCCGATTTTGCCGATATTTCTGCGACTGGAGGCACGAGTACATCTGGTTTTGGTGCTATCGATCAGATGCCCAACGAAAGGGCGCGTGAAGATGCTATATCATATGATGTGGTTACCAATGTAAATGCAGGTCAGTTGCTTCCTAAAAAATGGGGTATTCAATTGCCTTTCAATTATGGCATATCGGAACAACTGATTACACCTGAATTCGATCCCGTCTATGACGACCTTAAACTGCAAGATAGAATCGATGCGGCCGACAATGCCGAGAATGCAAAAGAGATAAGAGAGCAAGCCGAAGATTATACAAAGCGTACAAGCATCAACTTGATCGGGGTGCGTAAAAATAGAGGTGAAGAGGCCGATGCCAATTTTTATGATATCGAGAATTTTACATTCAATTATTCTTACAACGAGACGGATCATCGTGATTTTGAGATTGCAGAATTACGAGATCAAAATGTTGTCACTGGCCTTGTTTACAATCATAATTTTAAGCCAGTGGAGGTAGCTCCGTTCGCTAAAAAAGACTCGCTGCTCACAGGTAGGTATTGGCAATGGTTAAAAGAATTGAATCTTAGTTTATTGCCTGCAAGTGTTTCGGTTAATTCTAATATAAACAGACAGTTTAATCAACAAAGGTTTAGGGATGTTGTGGAAGAGGGTGTAGATAAATTGGCTTTACCGACACTAAAACAACGCAATTATCTATTTAATTGGCAGTACGCGGTTAACTATAGTCTTACCAAATCATTGCGGTTGAATTTTAAGGGAAGCAATAATAACATCGTACGTAACTATTTTGAGGAAGAAGGGAATCCTGATTCCGAAATAGATCAGATGTTGGGGCTCTGGGATGGCTTCTGGGATTTGGGGGAACCAAACCGACATTCCCAACAGATGGAGTTGAATTATGAATTGCCTTTTAACAAAATCCCCGCTTTAGACTTTATCAGTTCACAATACAGTTACACCAGTAACTTTGATTGGCAGCGCGGTGGAGATGCTTTACGAGAGGTTGCTGGCTCTGATATCAATACGGTACAGAATGCCAATACCCATAATTTGACGGCTGCATTGACGCTCCAAAAATTTTACGATTTGATCGGATTGAAAAAGCGATCGGGTAAGACCAGGGCCAATTCAGCTTCTGTGCAACGAGACAAGGCAGGTAACCCCGCCTCAAATACAGAACAAGCAAAGAAGAAGACTGGTGGCTTGTTCAATACTGCTGTAGACATCTTGACGATGGTAAAACGATTGAACTTCAACTATAATGAGAGTAACGGAAAAGTACTTCCGGGGTATACTCAGTCTGTGGGGTTTGTAGGTTCTTTGCGGCCTTCGGTGGGTTTTGTTTTCGGGAGCCAGTCAGATGTTCGTTATGAAGCTGCTCGTAGAGGATGGCTAACCAGATTCACCGAGTTTAACGAGCAGTTTATAGAACGTACGAATAAACAATTGAATATTACCGCTACGGCACAGCCTTTTCAAGATTTGACTATAGATTTGTCGGCAGATCGACAATATTCGAGCAGTTATCAAGAGAGTTTTGAGGTCATTGATGATCTTGAAAATGGAGGGTCACGCTATAACAGCTTGTTAGGGAGTAATTTTGGTAACTTCAGTATTTCAACTGTGATGATCGGTACTGCATTTGGTAAGAGTGATGAATTTACTTCGGAACATTTTGAGCAGTTTAAAGAAAATAGATTGACCATAGCAAATCGTTTGGTATCCGATAGAGGTGGAGTGCCGGGTACGTTAGATGAAGATGGTTTTCCCGAACGGTATAGTAAAACAAGCCAAGACGTTTTACTTCCCGCCTTTTTTGCAGCTTATACAGGCCAAGATGTGAACCGGGTGAATCTAGATGTTTTTAGACAGATTCCTATTCCTAATTGGAATATAAAATATACAGGATTGATGCGTAATAAATGGTTCAAGAAAAAATTCAAACGTTTTTCTCTGGGTCACGGGTATAGGGCTTCTTATAGTATTAACTCTTTTCAGACCAATTTGGAACGTGAGAATGGACTTATAGACCCTGAAACGGATGACTTTTTACCTGAACTTATTTTGAACAATGTGGTGCTTACCGACCAGTTCAATCCGTTGATGCGTGTCGATTTTGAAATGAAAAATTCAATTAGCGTTTTGGCCGAAGTACGTACCGATAGAGCCTTGTCGCTTAGTTTTGATAATAATTTGATGACCGAAATCAGTGGTAAGGAATATACGGTAGGTCTGGGTTATCGTGTCAAAGATGTACAGTTTGTAACAAATATCGGCGGGAATAAAACGCGGTTGAAGGGCGATTTGAATTTAAAGGCCGATGTAACTTTACGCGATAATATTACCATTATACGCAATCTTGATATCGATAACAATCAAATTACATCGGGGCAGAATCTCTTGTCGATGAAATTCACTGCCGACTATGCGCTGAGCAAAAACTTGAACGCCCTGTTTTTTTATGATCATTCGTTCTCACAGTTTGCCGTTTCCACAGCTTTCCCCCAGACTACAATAAACACGGGGTTCACATTGCGTTACAACTTTGGTAACTAAGGGTATTGGCCGCGGCCTTGTTCTTGAAAGAAGGGTTTAAGCAGGAACAAAACGGTCAATTTAAAATTCAACCGATTTGTAAAGGGGCTTAATTTAGCACTTGAACTTGTGCTTATTTTTTGAATTCCTCTTCAGAATCAGTTACATTTGCTTTCCTAAAAAGAAAGAAATGAATATACCATCGGAATTAAGCTATACCGAAGATCATGAATGGGTAAAGATAGAAGATGACGTTGCAACAATTGGTATTACCGATTTTGCCCAAGGTGAATTGGGAGATGTCGTTTATGTTGAAGTAGAAACTGTCGATGAAACAATAGAAAGGGGAGCGGTTTTTGGTACGGTGGAAGCAGTGAAAACTGTTTCGGATCTTTTCCTTCCTTTAAGTGGGGAGATTATCGAATTCAACGAAGCTTTGGAAGATGAGCCTGAAATGGTGAACACGGATCCCTATGGTAAAGGTTGGATGGTCAAGGTCAGAATTAGCGAACCTTCCGAAATTGCAGACCTACTGAGCGCAGCAGATTATAAGGCGGTGATTGGTGCTTAAGAATTGGTTGTATACCATAGCTTTCACAAGTTGGATGTCCTTGGTTGCTTATTCATGTCTGACATCCTTTTCAGGAGAGGATATTCCCAGTTTTAATTTGCCCCATATAGACAAGGTTGTGCATTTCGGATTTTATTTTGTCGGTGCGATTTTGGGAACAATGGCCCTTCGGGAACTTTCAAAAAGTAAAATCCCACTAAAAAAAGTATTGCTTATAATCTTAGTGATGGTCATTGTGTTTGGTATGATTATTGAGGTTTTACAGCAAGAGTATACGCTTGATAGAGAGGGTGATATGTTTGATGTTTTGGCAAATAGTCTTGGTGCTGTTTGTGGATCGCTGTGCATGAAATCTTTATTTTCCGGCAAAACACGATTAAAATGGGAAAATTAATTGCTTGATTATCGATTATTTATTTAAATTAGCAAACCTTAAAATTTGTAGATATGGAACCGAAAAAGAACCCGAAAGCAGATATAGGACGCAATAGCGGCTTGTACTTTGTTGTCGGTTTGACACTGACAATGCTTTTAGTATATGGCGCTCTAGAGTGGAAAACGTACGATAAGACCAATGATTATGACATTTCAATGAATGTTGATGATGATTTGGATGAGGAAGTACCAATGACGGAGCAGATTAAAACACCGCCACCGCCACCGCCACCGGCAGCACCTGAAATTATTGAAGTTGTCGAAGATGAAGAGGAAGTTGAGGAAACTGTTATCGAATCTACCGAGACTAGTCAAGAAGAAGAGATTATTGAGGTTGAAGATGTTGCGGTCGAAGAAGAAATAGAAGACGTTGATGTACCTTTTGCGGTAATTGAAGATGTTCCTATTTTTCCAGGTTGTGAAAATGAAAGCGACAAAAGGTTGTGCTTTAACAAAATGATGCAAAAGCACATTAGTAAGAACTTTAGGTATCCTGAAATTGCCCAAGAAATGGGAATTCAAGGTAGGGTTAGTGTAATGTTCGTAATCCAGAAAGATGGTAGTATCGGTGGTGTTAGGATGCGTGGTCCAGACAAGAATCTTGAGAAAGAGGCAGCGCGAATTATTGATAAACTTCCAAAAATGACTCCGGGTAAACAAAGGGGTAGGGCAGTAAGGGTTCCTTTTAGTATTCCTATTACCTTTAAATTACAGTAAATATATATTTTTCAAGATATAGAAACCCTGATAGTGTGAGCTGTCAGGGTTTTTTTTATGGCTAAAAGATAAACATCGTCAAGAGGTTGCACAAAATAGTGTTTGAGACTATCTTTGCATTCCGATAAAAAAAGGAGAATGAAGGCTGTGGTCAATACGCCAACAAATGCTGTTTGGGCAAATACAATTGCTGATTTTAAAGAGATTACCAAGGCCCGACTTGCGGTCAGTGTAGTTTTTTCTTCTTTGGCAGGTTATCTTCTGGGAGCCTATCAGATTGACATAATCTCGATTTTATTGCTCGCTTTTGGCGGGTATTGTATGGTTGGGGCTTCAAATGCATTTAATCAAATCATAGAGAAAGACTTGGATGCGTTGATGAATCGTACCAGAAACAGGCCTATTCCTTCTGGTAGAATGTCAACCGGCAGAGCAATGACTCTTGCCATAATTCTTACCGTTTTAGGGGTTGTCGCATTATATGTATTGAATCCTAAAACGGCGATGTTCGGGGCAATTTCTATTTTCTTGTATACTTGTGTATATACACCTTTAAAAACGAAGACTCCTTTGGCGGTATTTGTAGGGGCGTTCCCTGGTGCAATACCTTTTATGCTGGGCTGGGTTGCCGCAACCAATGAGTTTGGAATAGAACCCGGTACCTTGTTCATGATTCAATTTTTTTGGCAATTCCCACATTTTTGGGCATTGGGGTGGATGCTAGACGAAGATTATAAAAGAGGCGGCTTTAAAATGTTGCCTACAGGAAGGAAAGACAAAGGGACTGCGTTACAGATTATAATGTATACCATTTGGATGATGGTTATTTCGGTCGTTCCTGTCTTTGGTGTTACTGGAAGATTGCAATTATCTTTGCCGGCTGCGGTTATCGTATTTCTGATGGGAATGGTCATGTTGGTATTTGCTCTGCGACTTTTCGAAAAGCGTGATAATGTTTCGGCGCGTAAATTAATGTTGGCAAGTGTAAGTTATATTACATTGATGCAGATAGTCTATGTTGTAGATAAATTCATATAGTATAAAAGGAGTAGGGGATGCGCATTTGATGTTTTGCCCGCTCCCTTAGGTGTATAGATTGATAATAAGGTTGGAATATAATAGTTGATGATGGATATAACGCAAGCGACTGATAAGGTTAAAAATGAAAGAGCTAAGAAGATGATGCTCTGGTTCGGTATAGCGAGCTTGCTTATGGCGTTCGCTGGATGGACAAGTGCCTATATTGTGAGTAGTAGCTCTCGTGAAGATTGGATAAGTGACCTGCAAATGCCTTCTTCTTTTTATATAAGTACGGGAATACTAATTTTAAGTAGCATCACCTATATTCTGGCAAAGAAAGCAATGCGTTCAGGGGTTTTGAAACAGTGTACCACATGGCTGGTTGTTACACTCGGGTTGGGAGTAGCATTTATCGTGTTTCAATTCAATGGGTTTTCGCAAATGGTGGCCCAGGGCTATTATTTTACGGGCCCTACAAGTAATATTAAATTGTCATATGTATTCTTGATTGCCACCGTTCACATAGTTCATGTACTTGCAGGGATAATCTCCTTGACGGTTGTACTCTATAATCAAATGAAAGGTAAATATAGTCCTCAAGAAATGCTCGGATTGTCATTGGGGGCTACTTTTTGGCACTTTTTGGATCTTCTATGGATCTATTTACTCCTTTTCATGATTTTTGTTGGATAATAATTTTAAATAAAATAGGTTTTGATTACGATTGGGCTTTTGTTTGGTCGAAAAAAATGTAAATTTGTGCAAATTCTAAATAAACGTTAAAAAATATATGGATTCTACGGTGACAACAGCTACGGAAGAAAACGTTTGGGGCGGCGGTGCTAATCGACCCTTGGGCGCTAGTTACGGAAAACTTATGATGTGGTTTTTCTTGGTGTCCGATGCCTTGACCTTTTCTGGGTTTTTGGCCGCTTACGGGTTTTCACGATTTAAGTTTATAGAAACATGGCCCATTGCCGATGAGGTATTTACACACGTACCTTTCTTTCATGGCAATTACCCCATGTACTATGTGGCATTCATGACCTTTATATTGATTATGTCTTCTGTAACTATGGTTTTGGCGGTTGATGCCGGTCATAAGTTGAAAAAGAATGCCGTAATATGGTATATGTTCTTAACTATTATTGGAGGAGCTATTTTCGTCGGGTCCCAAGCTTGGGAGTGGGCAACCTTTATTAGTGGTGATTATGGTGCAGTAGAGACGCGTGGGGGAAGAATATTGCAATTCGTTAAAGCTGATACTGGTGAGCGTACGGCTTTGGCAGATTTTGCAAAGACCATACCAGGGGAGCGAACCGAACACGAAAGAAAAAACGGAATTTGGTTTTTTGATGAGGGCTATATGCCGAGCTATAGTTTAGACGAGGTTGTTGAAGGCTTTAAGGCCGACCCTAATGTTTTGATACGAATCGAAACAGTTAATGATGATCATCAAAAAATTGTTCTTTCAAGAGATGAGTCTTTAGCTAAATTGAAGAATGCGACACAGGTCGTTGAAGGTGCGAACTTGATTCACAACGAATATGGGAGTAGACTTTTTGCCGACTTCTTTTTCTTTATAACAGGCTTTCATGGTTTCCACGTATTTTCAGGTGTAGTGATAAATATCATAATATTCTTTAATGTGATATTAGGAACTTACGAACGTCGTGGTCATTATGAAATGGTTGAAAAAGTAGGATTATATTGGCACTTTGTAGATTTGGTATGGGTATTTGTATTCACCTTTTTCTATTTGGTTTAAAAAAATTGATGGTCATTTTTGATTAAAGATTGATATTTAAGTAACAAGACTGTTTATAACATGGCACACGAACATAAATTAGAAATATTCAGGGGACTTTTAAAGTTCAAGTCCAATACACAGAAAATTTGGGGTGTACTCATTTTCTTGACCGTAATTACCACAATTGAAGTGGCTTTAGGTATTATTAAGCCCAAGTCTATGACACATTCGTACTTTTTGGGTATGAAAGTGCTGAACTGGATATTTATTATACTAACTTTAGTAAAGGCCTACTATATTGCTTGGGATTTTATGCACTTACGTGATGAAAAAAGTGCGCTGCGAAGAGCGATAGTATGGACACCTATTTTTCTTGTGGCCTATCTGATATTTATTCTCCTCTTTGAAGCTGACTATATTTACAACGTCTTTAAAGATGGCTTCGTAACTTGGAATTTCTAAGGTAAAATTAACAGAATGAAAAGACGGTATAACAACCGTCTTTTTTATTTTTGTACCATTCTTAAACTACCATGAAAAAGACATTTGTACTCGTAGTCTTGTTCGTTTTCCCTGTTGTTATTTATCTCTTCTTTGCTTCGGGAGTTAACAATTTTGGCAGGTTGCCAATACTTACTGAAAATGTGCCGGAAATCAGCGCTATCGATAGTTCGGTGTCACTACAAGACAAGATTACCGTCTTGGGTTTTTTGGGAGATGACACCTCGAATAAGAAAGGAATTGCCTTTAACCTTAACCAAAAAATCTATAAGCGTTTCTATAAATTCAATGACTTTCAATTTGTGATGATGGTTCCTTTGGGAAAAGAAAAGGAAGTGGCAGCGATAAAAAAGGAACTGGGTAAGTTGGTCGATATGCAGAAATGGAACTTTGTGTTCGCCGAAGAGAACAAGATTCGTGATTTTTTCAAAGAATTGAAAACCGATAATGAACTAGATGAACACTTAGGGGTTCCGTATGTTTTTATTATTGATAAAGATAGAAGTCTTCGTGGTCGAAAGAATGATGAGGATGAAGGAACAAAATATGGTTTTGACGCCTCTTCAGTGGCCGATTTAAATAATAAAATGGTTGATGACGTGAAGATTATTTTGGCTGAATATCGCCTGGCGCTTAAAAATAACAATGCCGATAGAAAAAAATAATGAATAAAAAGTACACATATATATGGGTGTCTTTGATAATTCTGATTTTCGGAATAATTTTTATTCCCAGAATTGTTGACCGTATCAAAGGCGGAACAATTGTTGAAACCGACCGTATGAGTGTCGAACCACCTAAAATTCCTTTACAGTACATAACGCAAAATGGTCAAAAGCGAAGGGTTCCCTCTTTTGAATTTATTAATCAAGACAGTTTGTTAATTACTGATAACGATTATTTGGGCAAAGTATATGTGGTTGAGTTCTTTTTTACCACGTGTCCATCGATTTGTCCCCAGATGAATAAAAATTTGGTAACACTGCAAGATGAGTTTGAGAAATTTGATGATTTTGGTATAGCCTCATTTTCTATCACTCCTGAATATGATACCCCAGAGGTGTTAAAGGAATACGCCGAAGAGTATGGTGTCACCGATATGGACTGGAATTTGATGACGGGTGATAAAGAAAAAATTTATGAATTGGCGAATGCCGGGTTCAATATCTTTGCGGCAGAAGTGCCCGACGCTCCAGGTGGGTTTGAACATTCCGGTCTTTTTGCACTTATCGATAAGGAAGGGTTTCTTCGGTCAAGAACGGATCGATTCGGAAATCCAATCGTGTATTATCGAGGTGCTATTTCTGAAGCTGATGGTGAGAACGAACATGGTGAAAAACAACAAATTTCTATTTTAAAAGAGGATATTAAAAAGTTGCTGGATGAGTGATATGGGATTTGATTTGGCAAAGGAGCGAAAGTTCAATAGATTGATTACGTTGGTATCTGTCGTTATTCCGCTCGTTGTAGCGGTTCTTTTTAGGGTGAAGCTCCCGAATGTGGAGCCATTGTCATTTCTTCCTCCTATATATGCTTCCATTAACGGAGTGACTGCCATTCTGCTGCTTGTGGCCGTTTGGGCCATTAAAAATGGAAAAAAACAATTGCATCAGAATGTGATGACCTGCTGTATCGGGTTGTCGGTACTCTTTTTGGTGATGTATGTGGCTTATCATATGACTTCTGAATCGACAACCTATGGAGGTGAGGGCACAGTGAAATATATATATTATTTTATTCTGATATCACATATTATATTATCGATAGCAATCATTCCACTAGTGTTAAAAACATATGCCAGGGCCTACTTGAAAAAGTTTGAAGCACATCGAAAACTGGCACGAATTACCTTTCCAATTTGGTTATATGTAGCCATAACGGGTGTAGTTGTTTATATGATGATTTCTCCATATTATGTAAATTGACGCTGGTCTTGTTACAATTGAAAAGCATTATGAAAAGAATCAATGGTGTTTTATTATTTTTAGTGCTACTATTGCTTCCCCGAATATCGGAAGCCCAGTGTGCCATGTGTCGGGCCGTGTTGGAAAGTAGTGACAATGTCGGCGCTGCTGAAGGAATTAATAATGGCATCGTTTATTTGATGGCGGTACCCTACATATTGGTGGCCGTACTCTTTTATTTTGTCTACAAAAAAATGCGCACCTAGAACTATCGGATCGATTCTCTATAATTTCTGATCAACCTATCTAAACACATTTTTATAAATTTCATTGGGGAAGCTTTCTTTGTATGCTGACCCTTGTTTTCGGTGACCCATTATAGAGGATGCGTTTAGTTCAAAGTGTAGATTCGGTCATTATTGAAGGGCGGTGGTTGCCTGTAATGAACTTTCGGTTTATTTAACATAATTTTTGCATATTGGTCTGTAACAATGGTAGGCACTGTTAGTCTTATTGCTAAGATTTAAACCTGAATAACTAACATCTTCCACATGATCGAGATAAAAGACCTTCACAAATCATATAAAATGGGAAGTAATTCCCTTCATGTTTTAAAAGGAATCAATTTAGTGATAGAGGCTGGCGAACTTGTGGCAATCATGGGCTCTTCAGGGTCAGGGAAATCTACTTTGCTAAATATTTTGGGAATGCTTGATGAAGCAGATTCGGGGGAATACAATCTTGACAGTGTTCCCATTAAGAACCTCAATGAAACTAAGGCGGCCAAATACCGGAATAAATTTTTGGGCTTTGTATTTCAGTCCTTCAATCTGATCAATTACAAAAGTGCCATGGAAAATGTGGCGCTCCCTTTATATTATCAAAGAGTTCCTCGAAAGGAAAGAGAGCAAAAAGCGTTGAAATATTTGGGTCAAGTAGGGTTAAAAGAATGGGCCACCCATTTGCCGAATGAACTCTCAGGGGGGCAAAAACAACGTGTGGCCATAGCCCGTGCAATGGCTGCTGAGCCAAAGGTGCTTTTGGCCGATGAGCCAACAGGGGCCCTGGATAGTAAAACTTCCTATGAGGTTATGGACCTCATTCAAAAAATCAACGATCAAGGTAATACTATTTTGGTGGTGACCCACGAAGAAGATATTGCCCACATGTGCAAGCGCATCGTACATTTAAAAGATGGTGTCATTGTAGAAGATAAAAAGGTTGAACAAGTCAGAGCATCTTCTTATGTTTAGCAGAGACAATTGGAAAGAGATTTTTGAGACTATTCAAAAGAATAAGTTAAGAACCTTTTTATCTGGTTTTACGGTTTCGCTGGGTATTCTGATATTTGTGGTTCTTTTTGGCTTTGGTAATGGTCTCATCAATACTTTTGATGACTTTTTTGGAGATGATGCCACGAATGTCTTTTTTATTTTTCCCGGTCGAACTACGATTCCCTACAAAGGGTACAAGTCAAACAGAACTATTGAGTTCGAAAATAGCGATCTGGCCGATATTGAAAAGAATTTTCCACTTTTCCTAGAATATGTAACACCCCGTATTTCAAGGCAAGATACCGTGAAATATAAGCAAGAATCGAATAGTTATACGACCCTTGGGGTTGCTCCATCGCATCAGCTTAGCGAAATGACTATCATTATGAAAGGTCGTTACCTGAACAAGCTTGATATAAAGAATAAGACCAAAAATGCGGTTATCGGCAGATTGGTAGAGCAAGATTTATTTGGTGCAAAAAATTCGGTTGGAAAGTTTATTGATATCGGAGGTAGTTCTTTCAGGGTAGTGGGCGTATTTCAAGATGATGGGGGAGACAATGAAGAGCGTGTTGTAGTAATACCTTACACCACACGGCAACTGATTGAAAAAAACAACGATAAGATCAATCAGATTATTGTGGGGTTCAAGCCTCAAATTGGTTATGCCGGCGCTATGGCATTTGAAAAAAGTCTCGACCGCTTTATTCGGGAAAAAAAGTACATAAGCCCACAAGACCAAAACGGAATTTTCATTCGTAACGTAGCGGATCAGTTGAAACAGAATCAGCAGTTTGCCAGGGTACTTCAGATAATTGTAGCCCTTGTCGCATTCGGTACTATTATCGCAGGAATTATTGGAATAAGTAACATCATGGTCTTTGTGGTAAAGGAACGAACAAAAGAACTAGGAATACGAAAGGCCTTGGGCGCAACACCAAAAGCGGTTATAGGCACAATTCTATTAGAGTCAGTGTTTATTACGACCATATCGGGGTTCGTCGGAATGTTGATCGGTATCGCTATTCTGAGTTCGCTTGGGGAGAAGTTGAAAGACTTTTTTATTACCAATCCATATATCGATACGGGTACGGCGATTTTTGCCACAATGATTCTGATTTTTTTCGGAGCTATAGCGGGGTATGTGCCTGCTAGAAGGGCTGCGCGTATAAAACCTATTGTAGCACTAAGAGACGAATAGTATGAGATTTTTATTCGATAGAAATACGTGGCAAGAGATTTTTGGTTCTATAGGAAAGAACAAAATCAGAACGATAATAACCATTGTGGGAGTGTTATGGGGAATCTTTATTTATATCACGTTATCTGGAGCGTCAAAGGGGATGGACAATGGCTTCGAGCGTATGTTTGAAACTATTGCTCGAAATAGCATGTTCGTTTGGGCCCAAAGTACAAGTATGCCCAACGAAGGTTTTAAAACAGGCAGGCAGTTGCAACTGAAACTTGGCGATGCCATAATGATTGAAAATAGAATACCGGAAGTGCAGTATATCGCGCCGCGCAACGTAAAAGGTTTTTTTGGTTCTACCCCGGCTAGGGTAGGACGGGGAAAAGAGTCTGGTAGTTATCCTGTCTTTGGTGATTTTCCCAGCTTCACAAAGATTGCCCCAAAAAAAATATACGATGGGGGTCGATTTTTAAATGATGAAGATATAGAAAAGGCGAGAAAAGTATGTGTCATTGGTGAACGTACAGAGAAAGAGCTTTTTAAGAAAGGAGAAAAGACAATAGGTGGCTTCATTGAAATTGATGATGTGTTTTTTCAGGTAGTGGGAGTGCACAAATTTGATGCAAGTGGTGGTTTTGGTGGTGATGGCGATATTTTTATTCCTTTTGCAACTTTTAAGAAGCTTTACAATACAGGTGATAATGTGGGCTGGTTTTCCATTGCTGCCTATGACGATGTCGATGTGGTCAAGGTGGAAGAAAATATCAAAAATCTTTTAAAGAATATACATCATGTGCACCCTGATGATGAAAGGGCATTCGGGTCTTTTAATTTGGGTGAACAATTCGGTAAGATAATTGGATTCGCAAAAGGTATAACCTTTCTCTCACTGATTGTTGGCATAGCTACCATTTTAGCCGGTGTAATCGGTATCGGAAACATCTTGTTGATTTCGGTAAAGGAACGAACCAAAGAGTTAGGGGTGCGAAGGGCTTTAGGGGCCACACCAAAAGAGGTGCGTTCACAAATAATTTTAGAATCTGTTTTCCTGACCATGATTGCTGGTATCATGGGAATTATTCTGGGTGCTGGTACACTTAGTTTGATTAGTCGTATGACTAAAGACATTGATTTCCCTTATACCAATCCTACGGTTCCTATCCCTTATGTGTTTGGGGCATTGTTGATAATGGTGGTTTTAGGCACTTTGATAGGCTTGATACCGGCACAACGGGCTGTAAGCATTAAACCTATTGATGCATTAAGGGAAGAATAACAAGCTATTGAAAATAAGATGGGAGTACACGTAAACTTTTAACTAAAAACCACGAATACAATAACAACAAATACAACTTTAAAATGAACAAGATCGTAAAATACATACTAATAGGTTTATTGGTACTCGGAGCGCTATGGGCGGCAGCTTTTTTTATAAAAACCAATAGTAAATCAGCAATTACTTTCGAGACCCAAAAACCTTTTGTGACCAGCATTGAACAAAAAACAGTGGCAACCGGCAAAGTTATTCCTGAAGAAGAAGTGGAAATCAAACCTCAGATTTCGGGTATTATTGATAAAATTTATCTGGAAGAGGGCGATGAGGTCAAGGCCGGCGATTTAATAGCTAAAATTAAAATCGTACCGAACGAACAAGCCTTGAATCAATCTAGGGGCAGGGTCAGAAATGCTGAAATAGCACTGGGCAATGTGAGAATTGAATATGAGAGAAATAAGAAGCTGTTCGATAAAGGAGTGATTTCTAGTCAAGATTTTAATACGTTGCAATTACAGTTTGACCAATCAGAACAAGAGCTGCAGAATGCAAAGTCAGATTATCAAATTATTCGTAGCGGTTCGGCAAGTGGTTCTGCCACTGCAAATACCAACATAAGGGCAACTGTTGCCGGAACCATACTGGAAATACCTGTTGAGGAAGGTGATCAGGTGATTGAAAGCAATAACTTCAATGATGGTACAACAATAGCCTCAATTGCAGATTTAAACAAAATGATTTTTGAAGGAAAGGTTGATGAAGGTGAAGTGGGTAAGCTAAAAGTGGGAATGCCATTGAAAATTAGCCTGGGTGCTATCGAAGGCGAAGAATTGGATGCTAAATTAAAATTTATAGCACCCAAGGGTGTTGAGGAAACCGGGGCTGTTCAATTTAAGATAGAAGGTGATGTAGAGATTAAGGATGATGTTTTTATAAGGGCCGGTTATAGTGCCAATGCCTCATTGACGCTTGAAAAGAAAGATGATATCTTGGTTGTTCCCGAAGCCTTACTGCAATTTGATAAGAAAACCGACAAGCCTTATGTTGAGGTAGCCGTGGGCGCGATTGTCGATCAAAAGTTTGAGCGAAAAGATATTGAGATTGGTATTTCAGATGGCGTAAATGTAGAAATTGTTTCCGGACTTAGTGAAGATGATGAAGTAAAGCAATGGAATAAAACAGAGCCTATTAAGAAAGGTGAAGATGAAGAAGAGTCGGAAGACACGGAAGGCTAAAAATCATCAATCGTAATTAAATCATAATCAAATGAATTTTAAACAAACAGCTTTAGTACTCCTGTTGTTTACAGTGGGGAGCATAGCGGCACAGCAAAAGAAATGGACACTTCTTGAATGTGTAGAATATGCCGTCGAAAATAACCTGACCGTTGAGCAATATGAACTCGATCTTTTGAGTGCACATATCGATAAATCAGATGCATTGGGAGACATGCTTCCGAATCTCAATGGCTCGATGAGCACCTCGGGAAATACGGGTCTTTCTTTTGATCCTACGACTCAAGAGCCGGTTACAACAACCATTATGACGGCTAGCGGCGGACTCTCCTCTTCGGTGACTTTATTCGACGGTCTTCGTAATATTCACCGGTTAAACAGGGCGAAATTGAATGCCCTTGCCAATCAATATCGTTTAGATGACCTGAAAGACGATATCAGTCTTAATGTAGCAAATTCTTATTTGCAGATATTGTCGAACAAAGAGACATTGAAGGTATTTAATGCGCGATATGCCGTTACAGAGCAAGATTTGAAGCGTACCAAAGAATTGGTTGATGCAGGTGTTTTACCGTCGGGCGATTTGTTGGAAATAGAGGCTACTGCGGCCAATTTGGAGCAGCAAATTGTAAATACGGAGAATTTGGTCCTGATTTCAAGAATAAACCTGGCTCAGCTCTTACAGATAACAGACTATGAAAATTTTGACGTAGTTGATGTTGACTTTGAAATACCACCGACCGATATTCTGAATAATTCGCCTAAGGAAATTTTTGCCAAAGCCTTGACTTTTCGAAACGATATCAAGTTCTCGCAATCAAATATCGATTTGGCCATCGAAGATTTAAAAATAAGCAAAGGCGCATTATTGCCTACCTTAGGAGGTTTTTTTAATTACAATACCAGATTTTCAAACCAAGAAAGGTTTGACAATATCACAGGGCAGCTATTTAGAGAGAGCTTTGGTGATCAATTATGGATGAATGATGGTATTTCTTATGGTTTGCAAATGAATATTCCCATTTTTAACGGTTTTAGTGTAAAGAACAATATAAAGCGTTCCCAAATCAATGTTGAAAGGGCCAAACTACAGTTGGAGCAAGAAAAACTGGGCTTGGAAACCAATATTAATCAAGCCTACGTAGATGTTAAAAGTTTTTCAAAAGCATATGAAGCGGCACAAAAAACATTGGCCGCAAGACGTTTGGCCTTTAATTATTCTAAAGAAAGATATGACGTGGGTTTGATGAATGCCTTTGATTTTAGTCAGGCTCAATCCCGGGTAGACGATGCCGCGGCCGAGTTGGTGCGTACCAAATACGATTATATGTTCCGGATCAAGGTATTGGAGTTCTATTTTGGTGTTAAACTTGATCTTGAGGGGTATTAGTACCGATGGGGTTTTTAAACCTAAATAATTTGGGTAAATAGGGTTATATTTGTGCCCATTATGGCGACGATTTTAAACCTTGAAACTGCGAGTACAAATTGCTCGGTAAGTATTGCTAAAGATGGCGAACTGCTCGTAATTAAAGAGCACGACACGCCTAATTACTCTCATGCGGAGCAATTGCACGTCTTTATTGAAAAGGTCTTGCAAGAGGCTTCCATTTCTTTCCACGAATTAAATGCAATTGCGGTAAGTAAGGGGCCAGGTTCATATACAGGGCTGCGTATAGGGGTTTCGGCGGCCAAGGGTTTATGTTTTTCTTTGGATGTTCCCCTGATTTCGATTTCGACATTAAAGAGTCTGGCCCATCAGGTCGAATTTGGCGCTTACGATTTTGTTGTTCCTGTGTTGGATGCACGCCGTATGGAAGTATATTCTGCAATTTTTGATAAAACAGGAAGTGAAATTCGTGAAACACGGGCACAAATCATTGATCAGAATGCCTTTCGAGAGCTAGTGGGGAAGGAGAAAGTTCTAGTGATTGGCAGTGGTGCCGATAAATGCAAACAAGTGTTAGAACATTCGAACTTTAACTTTGAATTAAGTGCCGTTCCATCGGCTCGGGAAATGGCCTCGTTATCTTATAAAAAATTCCAAGAAGGCGACTTTGAAAATGTCGCCTATTTTGAGCCATACTACCTTAAAGATTTTATACTTCAAGGGAAAAAATAATCCCGAAAACTTGCTTGGGACAACTAGTGCCTTCGGCTTGTTTCGGGATATGTGTGGAGAGGTTGCTAAAAGAAGGACTTTATGCCTTCATAGCCTGTTCTTTAACATGTATATCACGTTGTGGGAACGGAATTTCTATCTCGGCTTCATCGAATCTTTTTTTGGTTTCCTCTATTACGTGAAAATGAGCACCCCAAAAAACACTGTTTTCTGCCCAAAACCTAAGCGTTAGGTCTACAGAGCTATCTCCAAGTCCATCTACATAGACTTCCGGTGCCGGTTCTTTCAAAATGTTTTCGTTGTCGGCACAGATCTGTAATAAAATTTCCTTGGCGATCTTTATATTGGAAGTGTATCCGATACCCACATTTATCTTGTCTCTACGAGTAGGCATGGCATTGTAATTGATAACATTGTCGTTCGATAGTTGTCCATTCGGAACGATAGCTATTTGATTGCCAAAAGTGGTTAGCTTAGTGTAGAAAATCGTTATTTCCTTAACCGTTCCATCGACTCCCTGCGCAGAGATAAAATCACCCACCTTAAAAGGTTTGAAGAGTAAGATGAGTACGCCCCCGGCAAAGTTTGACAATGAGCCTTGCAAAGCAAGTCCAATTGCCAATCCGGCTGCACCTATAATGGCAATAAGGGAAGAAGACTGTACGCCCAATTGGGTTATTACGAGAACGAACAGTACTATTTTTAAGGCAATACTGATAAAACTCTGTAAAAAGGTTTCAAGGGTAAGATCGTAATCTTTTTTTGCGAAAAACCCGCGAACCATACGATTGATAAAACGCACGACCCATAATCCTATGACTAGAATTAAAATGGCCGTTATGAGATTGGGCAATGCCGTCCAAACCCATGCGATGGCGTTGTCAATGTGTTCTTGATAATTCGTTAATTCTTTCATAAAATAGTTTAATTAATTTTTGCCAACATAACAAAAAACTTAATGCTCATCAAAGAATAAGGAATAAACTATTGTTAATATAACTTAACTCTTTAGTGTGAGAAGCTCTTTAGTGTGTTATGATTATTGCTGTCGATAATTCTTGGAGTGACATCGGTATCATTTTCAACAATGGTGATGAAAGAGAAAGCGTGATAAAAAAAACGTCCGGTAAGTACCAGACGTTTTCTATAGGTCAGGATAATTTTTAATTCACTTCGAAAGTGATTTTTACATTGACCCTGTAATTATCCATTTTGCCATCCTTGACGGTAGCACTTTGCTCGTTGATATACACCGAGCGAATATTCTTTACCGATTTCGAGGCATGTTCAATGGCATTTTTAGCCGCATCTTCCCAACTTTTATCGGAATTCGCCAATACTTCAATAACTTTTAAAACTGACATAGTGTATGGGTTTTTTGATTTCCTTGAAGATAATGAATATTAACCGCAAAGACGAAAATCCAAGTTGAAAATTAGCCGTTTACCGCTACTACTTCATTGATTTTGTCACCCATCATATTTTTTAACATGTTCTCGATTCCATTTTTCAAAGTGAAAGTTGATGAGGGGCATCCACTACAAGCTCCTTGTAGAATAACATTGACTGTTTTACTCTCTTTTTCATACGATTGAAAAAGAATGTTTCCGCCATCACTGGCGACCGCAGGTTTTACATATTCTTCAAGAATGTCGATAATTTCTTGTGAGGTGTCATCCAAATTTTTACTGGCTACCTCGCTATTGGCGACTTGTAAACTTTCTTGGCTTAGGGTTTCCGCTGAAACGACTTCTTTGCCTTCGGCCAGGAAGTTTCGGATAAATTCGCGAAGCTCCATAGTTATATCGTTCCACTCGGCAACATCGTATTTTCTGATGGAAACATAGTTTTCGTCAAAGAAGACCTCCTTTACAAAAGGAAAATGAAAAAGTTGTTTGGCCAAATCGGATGTTGCCGCCTCATCGATATTTTTAAACTCGAATGTTGCCGGAACAATACGTTTGTTGGCCACGAATTTCATGGTGGCCGGATTAGGTGTTACCTCGGCATAGACCGTCACTGGCGACAATTTTGAATCTTCACGTTCTATAACGATTGGTTCACCTGCATTCAGGTATTCCACCAATTGTTGGGCAACTTCGTCTTTGACATCGTCCCATTCTACAATATCGAAACGTTCGAGGCCTATAAAGTTGCCTGAAATATAAACCGTTTTGATGAAGGGAAGATAAAACAATTGCCGGGCCAATGGAGAGTCTTTGGCTTCGTCAATATTTTTGAACTCATAGTTCTTATTTGTAACCAAAAACTGATTCGTCTCGAATTTTAATATGCTGGGGTTGTTGGTTTTGATCGTGGTGATGGTATACTCTTTCATCGCTTTTAATTTTATGTAAAAATACAATCATTTTTGCAAAGTACGTAGGCTTTTATGGGTGTCTTAACTAAAGTGCCTTAAGCGCTTCCAAAGGATGGTTATTTGAGATAATATTGTTGTATTTCATCCGTTATTAGTTATGTTTAGTCGATAATACGAACTTTTGTTCCAACCAAATAGATGAAAAATCGTTTGCTTCTTTTACTCGCTTCCTTTGCCTTTGGCCTAAATACATACGCGCAGGAAGGAATTCCGGTATATTTCGACTATCTGGCAGACAATTATTACCTGGTATATCCATCAATGGCGGGTATTGGTGAAGGAGGGAAAATTAGGGCCACTGCCCGAATGCAATGGTTCAGCGTCGATGACGCCCCCAATCTACAGACCATAAATGCGAATTTTAGACTAGGGGATAGCAATAGCGGCGTCGGGGCCATATTTTTCAATGATGCTAATGGATATCATGCCCAGACGGGAATCAAATTGACTTATGCACATCATCTAAAGCTTGGTGGTGATATTCGAAACCTTAATCAACTTTCTTTTGGGTTGAGTCCTACATATTTACAAAGTAGTCTCGACGAAAGCGAATTCAGGTCGGTACAAATAGACAATGCCATTACTGGGGGTAAGATTAGTCAAGGCTATTTCAATGTAGATTTAGGATTATCGTATAACCATATGGAGTTCTACTCCCATTTTGCCATATTAAATGCCTTGGAAAGCAAACGTAATCTATATCGCTACGGAAGACAGAATCCAGATAACGTGCCCGTAATCGATAACCTTAGACGCTATCTGTTTTCGGTGGGTTATGTGTTCGGGAAAAGCGAATGGCAACTTGAACCTTCGGTTTTGTTTCAAATGACCGATTTTACCAAAGAAAAAAGTTTGGATATAAATGCGAAAGTATATCGCGATGTTGATTTTGGAAGGGTCTGGGGCGGAGTATCGTATCGAAGAAGTTTTGATGGGGCACAGTACCAATCAGGCAATGCCTTGGTGGTACAGCGATTACAACTTTTTACACCCATTGTGGGGGCAAATATCAAGAATTTCATGGTGTCTTATAACTACTCGTATCAAATGGGTGATATTCGGTTTGATAGTGGTGGATTCCATCAAATTACCCTGGGTTACGATTTTGGACAAACAGAGCGTAAATACGATTGTTATTGCCCTGCCGCCCAATAAAACCTTCCGTGATGCAGACCGTCTTTATTGAGCCGCATTTTTGCTGGCGGCAGCACTTTTAAAGATAAGGGCTGTCAAAAACAGGGCGACAAGGTACTTTCATACATTATCGCCGCTTTAAGTTTTCGTTACCCATTTCAGTTGATCTATTCCCATTTGTACGCCTTTTGAGCAGCTTGTTTTTCGATAGCCTTTAGCATAGCGTTCTCCAATTCTCCAGTGGCGCCTTCTTTTTGATTTTTGGAGATATAGGCATCACGCTTGGCATTTAATTCCAGAATCTCCTTTTGTATTTGAGTTCGTTCCGATTTTTTTTCTTTGATGTATGTCGCTATTTGGGCAGTTGTTTTGCCCTGTAGCTCTTTTGGCAGCTCCGTTTTTTTAATTTTAGAAACATCAAATTTCATATCATCCGAAGCATCGACTAAATCCCATGAAGAGTTCGAATACAAGCGTGAACTTTTGCTTACTGCCCGTTTTACCATGACCACCTCTTCCAAAGTCTCCGCATTGGCATCTTGCGCTGCCTGTAATCGCATTTTTGATTGTCCTAACGCCCCGTACGAAATGTACGTTTTGTTCAATTTTGAATTCAACCGAATGATGACATCGTCATAAGGTGTGTCGATTTGGACTACCTGGCGGTTATGGTCAATGGCCATGTACTCTCCACCTGTTAGTGCAGCTCCTTTTTTCCATTCCGCGTTTATACCTTGCTCATAGTCGCCGCAGAAAATAGTATTTACAACAATGTCCTTTTCTTTCGCATCGGTAACGGCGTCCTTATAATTTAATTTGCCTTGGGTGAAAGGTTCATTACCGGCAATGAATATCATTTTTAGATTATCAGGATTTTTTCCCCATTCCAATTGTCGCAAAGAGGTATTGATCACTGTACCGCAGTATTCTTCGCCCCCATCAGTAGTCAATGAAAAGAGTTTTTCTGAAATTTCATCAAGGTCACTACTGAAGTTCAATACCTGTTCAATATAACCTGCTCTAGAAGAAAGATTGTCATTTCCGTATTGGTACAGGGCAATCTGAAGTTTTGGTCTGGCTTCATTGCCACACTTGGCATGTGTAAATTTGTTTACAATATCCCACAATTGTGCTTTTGCTTGGTTGATAAGGCCATCCATACTATTACTTGTGTCGAGCAGAAGAGCGATTTTCACTGTATTGTCGTCCGGTTTTTCATCGTTTGTGATGACCTGGGCAATCAGCGGTTCGACACTTTGTTTTTTTGACTTCGTTTCACATGCGGAGACCGCTGTTATCGTAAAGCTCATTAAGCCCATTCCTAAAAGTTGCTTTATGTTTTTCATAGATTACTGATTTTAGTGTTAATATGGAATAAATGTAAGCCCGAACTTTTTTTTCAAAAACGACCATTGAGTGAACGTCCTGTTTGAATGCGTAAAGTGTCGTTTTGACTTCGTAATAGAATATAAACGGCTTGTTATGGCGTGGTTATTGGCCATTTCCCATTTTTTTGTACCGCTTAAATCAGCTAAGTTTACGTTGTAAATAAGGTTATGAAGAACTATTGTTTCATAGGAGTATTTCTGTTTTTTGGACTTGTTACGGTTTTTGCCCAAGTATCGGACAAAAGGGCGAGTCGTGAAATTTCAAAGCATCAAGCTTACCTTGATTCCGCAGCATTTTATAAGAGAAAGGATATTGGAAAAAGTATCGATTTTATCACACGATCCATTGCCGAGCTTGGCAAGAAAGCAAATAAAAAAGATTTGGCTACTTCTTTGACCGCACTTGGTGAGGTCTACCAATATTACGAACAGTACGATCTCGCTATTACCAGCTATATTGATGCACTTGAGGCAAACAAATCGACACGAACGACATTGCTTTTAGGAAAGGTGTATGTGCGCACCAAGGCCTTTAGGGCTGCAGAGAAAGTGCTTGTGCCGTTATTGGAAGTTGAGGGAATGGTTCCTTATCAGCGTGCGGAACTTTATGAGGTTATGGGCGATTCCTATACCGGTATGAATCAAATAGAAAAGGCGGTATCTTTTTATTCAGAAGGCTTGAAAGTGGCGAAAAAGAACCAGATTGCTCCTAAATTGGCCGATTTAAACTCTAAAATCGGTGACGCCTATGCCAGTAATGATAGGTCTACTGAGGCGGAGGCTTTTTATGGTAATTCCTTAAAATTGGCCAATAGTCAGGCGCCCCAACGTGCTGTTCAAGAAAAGGAAAAAGTTGCAGATTTTTATAACCAGAAGAGTCGGTTCGAAGATGAAATCGAATTACGAAAAAAGAGCTTGACCGAACTCGATGGTTTAAAAAAACTGTCAAAACCTGAAGCTAGTGTAGCAACAAAAATTGCAACCGTCGATTCAATTACCACCCAACGCATCAACTATAAAATTGCCAACGCGTATATTGCTCAGGATAAATACGACCAGGCTATTCCGTATTTGCGGCAGAGCATAGCGGAGGCCGACGACCAAGATGATTTGGTGGTGCAGAAAGATGCCACTCGAAAGTTGTCGGAAGTCTATCGGCATAAAGGTGATTATAACAAAGCCTTGGAAACTTACCAAGCGTATGTAGCGGTGGTTGATACCCTATATGTTCGTAAAGAACAGGAAATTTCTCGCGCCGCACGATTTAATCGCGAAATATCGAACAAACAGAGTAGAATTTTAGGGTTGGAGCAAGACCGGGAACTTTTTCAAAGCAAGTATGACTTAGCGCTGACCGAGCAGCAATTGATTCAAGAAACCAACAAAAGACAACGATGGGTGATATACTCCTTGATTTGTGGTTTGATTTTGATGGGATTGGCCGTTTTCTTTTTCTATCGGAGCGACCAACAGCAAAAATTGGCGAACAACTTGTTGGCATTAAAATCGCTGCGCTCCCAAATGAATCCGCATTTTATTTTTAATGCCTTGAATTCGGTCAACAATTACATAGCCAAAAGTGATGAGCGTAGCGCCAATAGATATTTAAGTGAGTTCTCGACTTTAATGCGCACCGTGCTTGAAAATTCCGAAGAAGATTTTATTTCCTTAAGCAAAGAGCTTTCCCTTTTGGAGCTCTATACTAAATTAGAGCATACTCGTTTTCCTGATAAATTCGATTATAAGATTACTATTGATGAGAAAGTGCATGTTACAGATTTTCAAATTCCACCCATGCTGCTGCAGCCATACGTAGAAAATGCAATATGGCACGGGCTGCGCTATAAAGCGGATAAAGGTTCTTTGAAAATCCATGTAAAACAGATAGATGCCACATCCTTGGTAATCACAATTGAAGACAATGGTATAGGCAGGGCGAAATCTGCAGAGCTAAAGACCAAGAACCAAAGAAAGCAAAAATCGAAAGGTATGGGAAACATTAAGAAGCGCATTGCCATTTTGAATGACATGTACAAGAACAAGATTGAGGTCGATATTATAGATTTGGCTAATGGTACGGGCACGAAAGTGGTATTCACTTTAAATAAAAATTAATGAAATTAAACGCGATCATAGTTGAAGATGAGGCCAATAGTCGTGAAATATTGCGAAACTATATAGTTAAATACTGCAGGGAGGTCAATCTGATGGGCGAGGCATCATCTATAAATGAAGCGCTTCAGCTTATTCAAGAAAATGAGCCCGACCTGTTGTTTTTAGATGTTGAAATGCCTTTTGGCAATGCGTTCGACCTATTGGACCAATTGCCCGATAGAAGCTTTCAGACGGTATTTGTTACAGCATATGATCAATATGCCAAAGATGCCTTGAACAACCATGCAGCCTATTATTTGATGAAACCGATCAATATAGACGAGTTGGTGCGGGCGGTTGAGTATGTGATAGAGATCAAACAAAAAGAAGATATACTGGAAGACCGGGTGCTACGACCAAAGTTAGGGCAGGTACTCGGTAAAATTACGCTTCCCCAACAAGATGGGTTTCAAGTATTGAACGTTTCAGAAATTCTTTACTGTAAGGCCGATGACAACTACACGGAAATTTATCTGATTAATAAGAAAATATTGGTAAGCAAAACCTTGAAGTATTTTGAGGAAGCCTTGTCCGGTTTTGCTTTTGCCCGTATCCATAAGTCGTACTTGGTCAATGTCAATGAAGTGGTAAAATACAGAAAGGGAAAGGGTGGAAGTGTTATTGTTTCCAATGGCAAAGAACTTTTGGTCTCTGCATCAAGAAAAAAGGAATTGTTGGCGTATTTTTAAATGGGTGTCAAGTCGAAGTCGATAATAGAAAATTCATAGGGAAGAAGAATGATAAAAACAATTAACGGAAAAACGCCCATAATCGGTGAGGATTGCTTTATAGCCGAAAATGCGACAATTGTCGGAGAAGTAAGTATGGGCGCGCAATGTAGTGTATGGTTCAATGCAGTGATTCGGGGCGATGTACATTTCATTAAAATGGGCAATAAGGTGAATGTACAAGATGGGGCGGTGATTCATTGTACGTATCAAAAATCGCCCACTACTATCGGTAATAATGTTTCGATAGGGCATAATGCTATAGTGCATGGCTGTACCATAGCCGATAATGTTTTGATCGGCATGGGGAGTATCGTTATGGATGATTGTGTGGTTGAAAGTAATAGCATCATTGCAGCGGGAGCTGTCGTAACCAAAGGAACACTTGTGCCTTCAGGTGCTGTTTTCGCCGGTATGCCCGCCAAAAAAATAAAAGATATAAGTCCAGAATTGAGTGCTGGTGAAGTAGATCGTATCGCAAATAACTATGTTAAATATTCAAGTTGGTTCAAGGAAAAATAGACTGAATAGACTGATAAAGGGGTAAATGGCAACCGTAGAATGCATATTTCACAAAATTTTGGCCTTTTCAACATACGCTTGATTCGTACACTTGAACATTAATTCCTACTTTTGAGGCATCAAAACAGAAAAAATGAATGCATATATTTTTCCCGGGCAAGGGGCACAGTTTGTAGGAATGGGATTAGATTTATACGAGAAGTATCCAGTAGCTCAGGAACTCTTCGAGAAGGCCAATGAATTACTTGGCTTTTCGATTACGGACATCATGTTCGAAGGTACGCCCGAAGATTTAAAGGAGACCAAGGTTACGCAACCAGCTATTTTTTTACATTCCGTGATAATGTCAATGGTCATGGGCGATAATTTTAAACCCGATATGGTTGCTGGACATTCATTGGGCGAGTTTTCGGCACTCGTGGCAAATGGTACCCTAAATTTTGAAGATGGACTGCAATTGGTTTCCAAAAGAGCTTTAGCGATGCAGAAAGCGTGCGAATTGAAACCCAGTACCATGGCCGCAGTTTTAGGTCTTGATGATAAAATTGTGGAAGAAGTATGTAGGGCAATATCTGGTATTGTCGTAGCCGCAAATTATAATTGCCCAGGTCAATTGGTTATCTCTGGAGAAATTGAGGCTATAAATACGGCCTGCGAACGGTTGAAGGAAGCCGGTGCCCGTAGAGCTTTGGTTTTACCTGTAGGTGGGGCTTTTCATTCGCCACTGATGGAACCCGCTCGAGAAGAATTGGCTTCGGCCATAGAAAGTACACTTTTTAAAGAGCCCAAATGTCCCATATACCAAAATGTGTCGACGACTGCGGTCACTGATGCCGAACAAATTAAGGGTAACCTGATATCTCAGTTGACAGCACCTGTGAAATGGACACAAAGTGTTCGGAACATGTTTAGTGATGGCGCCACATCATATATTGAAGTTGGGCCGGGAAGAGTTTTACAAGGCTTGGTTAAAAAAATAGAACCAACGGCTGAAACTAGTTCTGCTGCGCTATAATACCATACGTTAATCTACGAATTCTGTATTTCATCCGAAAAAAGCATATTTAACGGTATAATTGGGGCCATAGCTTTTTTTTTTAGTAATATTGGGTCCCATTTTCTATAAAAAAATCTACTTACATTGCTGTGAATTGAATTCTTATAAATTCAACGGACAGTTTATGAAATTGAAAAGAAATTATTTTTCCTTGGCCCCAGGAGATAATTCGCTTTACAAGCGCTTTATTTTTGCTGCTGCCCTACTTTCCGGACTTATGCTTCAAGGGCAGCTGGTTTCAGTTAATGCGACCGTTGCCACTGCTTCAGAAACTGGTACTTCCGGTACTTTTAGGATATCTATTACAGGAGGACTTCCTGGTAGTTTTTATTCGGTGGGGTATATAATATCGGGTACGGCAACACAAGGTGACGACTACGCCTCCATCTATGCGCCAGCCGCCTCTGGAACCGTATTCCTGTTTACAGGTGCTGCCGGTAACGATTTTGAGGATATTACAGTTGGCGGTATTGTAAATGACAATCTTGTAGAGGGCACAGAATCAGTCGTACTCAATTTGAGTCCGAGTTTTGCTTATACTATTGCCGGAACGGGCGAAGCTACTGTTAGCATTACAGATAATGATACGGGTGTTATTTCGTTGGATACGGTCTCGGCAAATTTTATTGACGAGGTCAATGAAGATGGTTCCGGGACTTTTTCATACGGGCAATTTCGAATTGTATTGGACAATCCCAATGGTACTGCAAGTCCGGTAACGGTCAACTATACAATTTCAGGTACCGCTAGTGGAACAGATTATAACTTGACCAATGCGGTAGATTTGACCTTTAATAATACCACAGGACAATTAGCTCGAAACATACGCGTGGCGCCGGTGGATGATGCTGTGGCCGAACCTGATGAAACGGTCACGATAACATTGAATAGTACCAGTAACCCGGTTTTGTTTTCTATTGGGACTCCGGCATCGGCCACTATTACCATAATCGATGATGATTGTGCTGCAGGGGATACCGCCCCGGCGGTGAGTACAAATGCCGAAGCGTTTTGTGATACGTTTTCCCAGGCCTTGGATGATTATTTTATCGGGGTGAGGCCCGCCAATACAGATTTGGGATGGACGACAAACCCTGATCCTTCGGTACAGGGAGATTGGCTACCTCCGGCAAACGGAAGTCCTGTGACAGTCCCTGGTGTATATTATGCATTTTTTGTAGACAATACCACATATGACTGTTTTAGCCCTACTGCTGCAGTAACCATAACACAAAGTTTTTCGCCATCGGCTGGTACAACTACCGATGCCGGTGCGTGTTCCGATGAAGATTTTGGAGAGAGCAGGGTAGACTTGGATGATCATATTGATGATGAAGACGACGGCGATTGGACCCAGACAGGAGGTCCTTCAGTTGGGGCAATTCCGGGCAATAACCGAATTGATTTTGATGGCCGCGCCACAGGGCAATATATATTTACCTATACGACAAATACGGCAACCGGGGCTTGTGTAAATGATACGGCAACCGTTACTGTTACGGTCATTGAGTGTTGTGATGCAGGTAGTACGGGTCCACAGTTGATAGCTAACCCGCCCGCAACGGTTTATTGCGATGCTTTTCCCGATGCCTTAAGTTTAAGTGATTTTACGACTTCTGTTCCGCCTGCCGGCACGGTATTGAAATGGACCACCGACTCCGCTGATCCTGCCGATGTGAGTTCACATCTTACGAATACCCGTATAAATAATCCTTTGCCAGGTACCTATTACGCCTTGTTTTATGATGCGGATAACGATTGTACTAGTCCACTTTTAGAGGTTACTTTGGCGCTGAACGAAACTCCGACCATAACGGGTACCGAGGGAGGCACGCGCTGCGGCCCAGGTGAAGTAGAGCTTACGGTCACGGCAACGGGGAGTCCTACATTTAATTGGTACACCAGCGAAACGGGAGGTACGCCTGTAGATACTGGAGCTAGTTATACCCCGACGGTTTCTCAGGGCGTGAATTTAGAACCAAGAAATCATTCTTTCTGGGTAGAGGCAACCGAAAACGGTTGCCCTTCACCGAGGGTGGAAGTAATTGCTACGGTGGTTCCACAACCTTCTCCGGGTATACCGAGTGATACCTCGTCTTGTAATGATTCCCGGTTTGGAACAACAACGTTGAATTTGGCTGGTCAATTGGCTGGCGAAGATGCGGGGGTGTGGGCAGTAACTTCTCAGCCAGCAGGAGGTAGTTTGGGGAGTCCTACCAATGGTACGGGTACGGTAGATTTTCAGGGGCAACCTGACGGCGACTATGTTTTTACTTTTAGTACAACAGGGGCACAGGCACCCTGCGCTAACGAATCGTCGATGGTGACTGTTTCTGTTAGTAGTTGTGATACGGATAATGATGGTGACGGATTGTTTGGTGGTGATGAACAAGCATTGGGGACAGATCCAAATAATCCTGATACAGATGGTGACGGTGTCAATGATGGGGTTGAGGTCGGCGATATTATAGCAGCGCCATTAGATGAAGATAACGATGGCATTATTGACGCCTTAGATTCAAATATCACAGATCTTGATAATGATGGCGTGAACGATCAACAAGATCCGGCCAATGACAATCCATGTGTACCTGATAATTCACACAATCTTTGTGATACTGATGGCGATGGTATTACTGACGGCGACGAAGAAGCGAACGGGTCTGATCCTTTGAATCCGTGTGACCCTAATCTGACACCAGATTGTGAACCAGACCCGATTGATTTAGAAATCATAAAAGAAGTAGATAACGAAAATGCCCTTGTGGGTGAGCGAGTTACTTTTACGATACATGCAAATAACCTTTCAGATAGTAGGGTGCTAGGGGTGAAAATTGGTGATTTATTAGAAACCGGTTTCGAGTATATAGCGCATACAGCTTCCTTAGGCAGTTATGACCCGGAAACTGGTATTTGGGATGTTTTTGAGATGCAACCGCTAGCCAACATTACTTTAGAAGTTACAGTTGATGTGTTAGAAGGTGGGGTATATACAAATACGGCAGAACTTTTAGATTCCTTTCCAATCGATAATAATAGCACCAATGATGTCTCGATGGTCACGCTCAATATAGACTTGCCGGAAGGAATCAATTTAATAGTAGAGAAAACCGCCAGAATAAACAACAGTGAGAACACGGTAAATGTTAGTAGCCGGGTGAGTCCGTTGATTGGGGAAGAAGTGATTTTTACGATTAAAGTTACCAATAAATCCCAAGAAGATGCAGTGTCGCGCATCGTGGTGCGTGATTCGATAACCAATAGTGATGAATTGAATTTTACCATTCTCGACGCTTTTACCGTAAATGGAACCTATAACGAAAATTCAAATGTTTGGGTCATTGAAAGTTTAGCGGTAGGTGAAGAAGCGCTACTTGAAATATCCATGGTTTTTGAAGAAATAGGAACGCTTTTTAACACTGCAACCATTGAAAATTCTTCACCACATGAAAGTAAAGTGAACGATGAAGACAGTCAATCTACAATTCAGATCGAGGTAAGTGAGCGCACTCCGTTGGAAATCGGAATTATCTTTAATCAATTTTCGCCAAATGGAGACGGAACCAATGATGAACTTAAAATAAACCGAATAGACAGTGAAACGAACGAAGTTGTTGAAATAATCTATTCCATTAAAATATTCAATAGGTATGGTGCTTTGGTCTTTGAGGGCGATGATATGACCGAAGAAGTAATTTGGGATGGCAGTTGGGAAGGACAAGACGCACCAGACGGCACCTATTTTTATGTTTTAGATGTTGTTCAAGATCGAGATGATGTAGCGCCCTTTAAAACTCAAAAAGGCTGGATACAGCTTATCAGATAACGAAATCAATGGCATACAATATAAACAACCCCACATATCACTGTCTGTATTTATTAATCGGTCTTGTATTGTTTAATGTATATACTGGCTATTCGCAGCGAGAGCCCCAATATACCCAATACATGTATAATATCGGTAGCTTTAACCCGGCCTATGTGGGCACTGTTGAAACACCTGAACTCATAGGGTTGTATCGGGCACAATGGTTAGATATTCCGGGTTCGCCCAGAACAATGCGTTTTGGTGCAAATATTCCCTTTTCGAACGATAAACATGGCCTTGGGTTCAATGTCGTGAATGATGAACTGGGGCCGGTTACACAGACCTATGTAGATTTGGCTTATTCCTATCAGTTTCAAGTTTCCGATAATACGAAACTTTCTTTTGGTATGGATGTGGGCGGCGGATTTTTAAATGTCGATTTTTCGAAGGGAACCTTTGAAAACCCCGGAGAACCGGTTTTAGACCGTACACCCGTAAAAAAGTTTTACCCCACAGTAGGTGCAGGTCTGTTTCTGTACGGTCAAGATGTCTGGTATTTAGGTGTTTCCATTCCTAATTTCTTGACTGATGGTATTTATGATGATGACGTAGCTTCCATAGTAGAAGATAAGATGCACTTTAATTTTATTGGAGGGTATGTTTTTAATTTATCGGAAACCCTGAAATTCAAACCGGCGTTTTTGGTTAACTACCTTAAGGGATCTCCGGTGAATGCAAATGTTTCGACCAATTTTTTGATTAATGAAAGGTTTACATTGGGAGCTTCTTATCGTGTAGGAAATGCGGTTAGTGGATTGGCCGGTTTTCAGATTGGCAGTGGTACGTTTATCGGGTACTCTTACGATTATGATACCAACCCTTTAGGAAATTTCAATAGCGGTTCACATGAGGTTATTTTGAAATTTTATTTGGGCAAAGGTAGTGGTCCAAGCATTAATACTGGTAATACTGGCAGTGGTGGTAAGCGAACGAAGCCAAGTAAAGGGCAACCCAAACAAATAGATACGCCAAGATTCTTTTAAACGTGAGGTTGATTGGTCATAGCGAACGATTAATTGACCTTTTACGATGAAATGTTATCGGAGAATAAAATCCGACCTTTAAAACAAACAATAGTAACAGATGAAACTAAAGATATTTTTATTGTTCTTTGGTCTGTTTTGGGGCCTTTCCCATGCACAAGAGACGAAGTCGCGGGCTGACAAATATTTCTATAGTTATGCCTATGCCGATGCTATTCTTGAATATCGCAAAGAGATGACCCAAGGTACATTGACCAATGAACAGCGGCTAAATTTGGCAGATGCCTATTTTAAAACAAAAGATTACGCCAATGCGTCAAAAATTTATTTAGAGGTCAATAAAAGCGATTCGACGATATCAAACCATCGGTTTAATAAGATGTTGCAAAGTTTGGCCCAGACCGCTGAGAAAGATCGGGTAAAATCATTATTGAAATCAAGACGCGGGTCGTTACACGATGAACTTTTTGAGAATGCTGAATTTAACTTTGAATTACTGGAGACTTCAGCCAATTCTTCTGAAGATTTTCAAGTGTTCAATATTAAGGGGAATAGTGCGCAAGCCGATTTTTCACCAACTTTTTATAAAGACGAGCTCCTTTTCAGTAGTGGACGTACTCAAAAATCAAAAGATGTTTATGCGCCCTCTGGTGAATCATATCTTGATATTTACCGTGGAAAAGTTGAGTCTAACGGAGATGTTGTCAACATCAATGAGTTCACGGGTATTCCTGATTCAAAATACCACGAAGCAACTCCATACTTCTCCAAAAAGTTGAATCAGATATTTTATATCGCTTCGAATGAAGAACGTGGTAAGCTTTTATTCGATGAAAAAGGAAAAAATGCATTGGCCATCGTCATTGTCAAGAATGGAGCAGGGGCCGACCAACCTTTTAATTATCTCCTGAGAGATTTAAGTGTTTCCTTTTATTATCCATATTATGACGAGGCTTCCGATCGCCTATATTTTTCCGCCAATTTTGATGAAGGTTATGGGGGAACGGATCTTTATTACGTAAGTACTTTCAATGGTCAGATTATGTCGCAGCCCGTTAATATGGGCCCACGTATTAATTCCGCAGCCAACGAGATAGCACCCTTTATTTTTGATGGTAGTTTGTATTTCTCTTCCGATGTTTTTTATGGGTTGGGCGGAATGGATATTTATAAGGCGAATCAGCGTCCCGATAATACGTTCAGTATCCCCGTAAACCTTGGTAGGGGCATAAATTCAGATGCTGATGATTTTGGATTTATAATTAAGGAAAGCGGACTTAATGAATTTTCTGGTTTTTTCTCGTCAAACAGAAGCGGTGGAAAGGGCAATGATGATATCTATGGTTTCAAGGTGGCTGAAAAACCTGGGCTAAAAACTTTCGCAATTAAGGGTACGGTGCTAAAACCTCGTAGCAGTCAAGGTATTGCCGAAGCTTCGGTTAAAGTTCTGGATGCCGAGGGAAAAACGATTAAGGAAGTTTTGACTCAAGCTAATGGAAGTTATCAATTGGAGATTCCTTGGAGGGAAACTGTCTTTTTGGAAATTTCAAAAAAGAAGCATTCGGTTTTTAGTCAAAAATATGTAGGTGCTGATCAGGAGGAGGTGCAGAAAAAACCTTTGGTTATCGAAATGGCCTATTTGGAAGATGTGGTTGAGCCGAAAGAAGATAAGATGGTGTTGAAATTGCAAAAGATAAAGTTTGCCAAGGCAAAGAGTAACTTGACTCCTGAAACTTTGGTAGAGCTTGATAAAGTAGCAGACCTGCTTCTGAAGTTCCCCGGAATGCGAGTTAAAATAGAATCTCATACCGATAGTCGTGGTAGTAGTTATAGTAATAAAAGAATTTCCCAGCAACGTTCGGAAGCCTTATATTCCTATTTGATGAAAAAGGGAGTGCCTTCAGAGAATATTATTGGGGTTTTGGGCTACGGGGAAGAGCAGATAACCAATAGCTGTACCAATGGCGCTTTCTGTTTAGATTTCTTGCACGATCAAAATGTACGTAGCCTGTTTGTCGTTGACAACTATGATGAATTGATAAATCAATAGAAACCACAGCTTACTTAAAGCATATTTTTTATAAGGTTTTTACCTTCCCTTGGCTATTCGGAAAATATATATCGGTGTGAAAATCTTACGAATTTGTAGCTGTTAAAAAACAATCATCCAAAGGTATAATACCGAAAAGAAGGAGAGAAAAACAATGCCTGCGTATGTCAGCACTTGAAGCCTCTTTTTGGGCCTTTGTTCAATAGGAAGTTCTTTGCTCATTACATTTTTAAGATTCATGTACCCAACTATGGGTGCTACCACAAAAGACACAAAAGTTGCCAAAGCAACCAACTGCCCCATATTTGCACTAAAGGCACTGACCACAATATAGTTGATCAATGCCAAAACTAGTACTCCGAGGCCATAATAGATTTTCTTTCTGTGCATTTTGATGTTGGGTACGAGTAGGCCGATAATATCCAGACTTACTCTGGCAATGGCGTCATGAGCGGTCATGCAGGTGCTGAACATAGTTGCGAAGGCCGCTACAGCTATAAAGATATAGGCCCAGGATCCGATATGGGACGTGAACAATTGTACGATTTGATCAGCAAAGGTCACAGCGTTACCACTGAGTTCGGTATTGGTGCCGTATAAGGTCATGCTGCCAATGGTCAAAAAGAAAATGGCCAAAATACTTGTGAGTAGGTAGCCAATATTGAATTCCTGAAGCGATTCTTGCAAACTAGGCTTTTCTTTGGTTTTCCATTTTTCAACACTCCATAGACTGACCCAACTTGAAGCTTCTACCGTTGTGGGCATCCAGCCCATTAATCCGATTAAAAATAAAACCCCTGCTTCATCAAATATGGGCAGAGGTTCAAAATTTTCTACTGGTAACACCTGCCCTCTTAAAATAACTAAAAAAGTGGTGATGATAAGGGCGATGAATAAAATCGTAACGACCAATTTTAGAGAGCGTTCTAAAAATGTATAGCGCCCAATAATGAGTAGGAGGCTAATGAGTAAAAATAAACCCAAGGCGATTAGGCTGATTGAAACGTTCGTTATTTGGGCAAGATTAATGAAGAGACCCGCCGTAACCGTATATAAAGCGGCTAAAATGGTAAAGGTAGATACTAACGTGATTAAGGCATAAAACCACAAATAGCCTTTGCCGCGATTGCGATAACCTTCTATCAAGGTCTTGTTCGTTACGTTGGTATATCGTACTCCGAATTCAAAGAAAGGATATTTAAATAGATTAGCAAGTACAATGGGCAAGACCATTATCCATCCATATTGTGCTCCGGCTTTAGTAGATAGCACCAAGTGGGAAGTTCCAATGGCCATGCTTGCAAATAATAGTCCCGGACCAAGAATTTGGAGTAGCCTTTTGGCTTTAGATATCATTAATTTCACTTTATGGGCCAAAATAGTTTTTTTTAATGACTTATGGGACCTTTAATTTTTAATATAAAACACCCCTGTAAGGTAGTTTAAGGGGGGGGCGGTTTCGGGAAATTTGGTATTGGTTTTTTTGATTTGAAACTGAGTGTACTCGGAGCTGTCATTTTTGTGCTAATTCCGATTTAGTAAGAAATCTCTTTATTATTGGCGTAAAACACCTGTCTGTTAATGATTATTTAACACATTTTTACCTTAATGCAAAAAACTTAACATTAAAAACACCTAGGGAAGTAAGGCGAGCATATATATTTACAATCTGAAATATTGAAGTTTAGGCCGATGCAACAGGGATTGGCTAGTCCAGACAGTAATTATTGGAATACGAATTATTAAAATGTCAGAAGCGCTGCTGGCATTTGGTAAATTGAAAATTGCAAAAAAAACTCTTCATCAGAGAAACTATAGACTATGAAAAAAGAATATCACGATAGGGTTTACTTGACCTATGCCAAAAGCAGTTACGGCCTTTCCGTTTTTTGCTTGTTGGCCATGTTTTTTGCGGTTACGGTAAGCGCAAACAATACCGTTTCGATTGAGAATGATCGAAATACTTTTTCAACACATGCCTTGGCGGTGCCTCAAGAGACCGTTCAAGGGTTGGTGTCTGATGAGACCGGTCAGCCCTTACCAGGAGCAACTGTTCAAATAAAAGATACGTCTATAGGTGTTACTACAGATTTTGATGGTAATTATTCTATTGAAGTTGCTAGCGGAGATGCTGTGTTAGTGATATCTTATCTTGGATATGCGACAAAAGAAGTGGCGGTGGCAAACCAATCTACGTTAAATATTTCATTGGAACCCGATGCCTCGCAATTGGATGAGGTATTTGTGGTCGGTTACGGTACTACCGCTAAAAAGGATGTTACCGGGGCTATTTCTTCGGTAGATGGTGATGACTTTAAGAATTTACCGGTCGCCAGCGTTGACAAAGTCCTTCAAGGACGGTTGGCCGGGGTTCAAGTAGTGAACAATGGTGGGGCACCCGGGGCCGGCGCATCGATACGGATTCGAGGAACTGGAACCGTAAATAATTCTGATCCGCTGTATGTTATTGACGGTGTTCCGACGGGTAGCATTTCAGGAATCAATCAGAATAATATTGAGTCTATTGAAGTTTTAAAAGATGCTTCCGCTTCTGCTATATATGGTACACGAGCTGCTAACGGGGTGGTGATAATCACAACGAAAAAGGGAAGAAGAGGGCAGAGGACCGAAATGACACTTGATGCCTATACCGGTTTTTCCAACGTTGTAAAGACCATCGATGTGCTCGATGCTCCTGCCTTGGCCGAAATCAAGAGAGAGCGTTATACAAACGATGGTATTCCGGTTGATGAAATTTGGAACGATTCGCAATACTTGACGCAACGTACCAATTGGCAAGATGAACTTTTTAGAACGGGCACTACGCAAAATGTAGATTTGACCATTACCGGTTCTAGCGAAAAATCATCTTTCTTATTCGGTTTGGGCTATTATGATGAGCAGGGTGTTATTGAAAAAGCAAAGGCAAATCGATTGAGTTTGCAAATGAACTCCGACCATAGGGTAACCGATTGGTTGAAAATCGAACAAAACCTTTCGTTGTCAACACGGGCCGATAATGCCTTTAATACAACCTCGGCACAAACTGGTTTGATTTGGAGTGCTATACGTTTTCATCCCGGGCTTCCGGTTCGAAATGCCGATGGTAGCTATAGTTCGTCTCAGGTAAGCAGTGAGTTTGGTGATATCAATAACCCCATATATACGGTCAATATTGATGATGCTAAGGATAGAAAAACACGAATTCTATCAAATGTTGCGGCTGAAATCTCCTTTACACCGGAGTTAAAGTTTAAAGCGAATTTTGGTGTCGATGCTGAAATTCGTGATCAAAAGTCATATGATGCCCAAATCTTAGACCAGATTAGACAACGGGGAACCAGTAGTAGATATCGAGGGTATGAAGAAACCTATTCATTTCTTATGGAATATTTCCTTTCGTACAATAAGGTTTTTGGTGACCATATTGTTGGGGGAGTTGCAGGGTATACCGAGCAATCATTCGATTCCCAAGGTTTTAATGCAAGAACTTATAATGTTGAAAGTAGCGAGAGTCAAAAGTTATTGACCAACGGTGATGCCGATACCGCAAGCGAGTTTCGTACACATGATGGGCTGAGATCAATATTTGGGAGACTCAATTATTCCTATAAAGATAAATATTTAGTTACCGCTACATTAAGGTCCGATGAGTCTTCACGATTTGCAGAAGGAAATCAAAGAGGAACATTCCCGGCCTTTTCATTGGGTTGGAGAATTTCCGAAGAATCTTTTTTTGATTTTCCTTTGATAAGCGACCTTAAATTAACTGGAGGATGGGGAGAACTGGGGAATCAAAATATTTCCCGCCTACAGTATTTGGCACGATTGAGTGGTGGTAGAAGGTATTCATTCGGTCTTGATGGAAGTAATCAAGTAGAAGGTGTTGCACAGGCAAGTTATGCCAACCCTGATGTAACTTGGGAAACAGTTGTGATGACCAACTTCGGATTGAATGTAGGGTTTGCCGATAACAGACTTACTACTAACTTTAACTACTTTATCAAGAATACCGAGGACATGCTTTTGCAACCACCTGCCATTGGTAGTCAGGGTACTATTTCTTCTCCATTTCAAAATGTTGGTGAGGTTGAGAACAAAGGCTTGGAAGTTGAGTTGAACTGGCAAGATACCAAAGGCGACTTAAGTTATGGTGTTGGTGCCAATGCTTCGTTTGTTAAGAATAAGGTAATCAAATTGGTCGATGGCAACTTTTTGGCTTCCGATTTTTACGGACGTCCAAACCAAGAGCTTTCCAGAACCTTTGAAGGTGAGCCTATCGCTACTTTCTATGGATGGAGGACCAACGGTCTTTTTCAAACACAAGGTGATATTGACGGTCATGCTACTCAAGAAGGTGCAGTGCCCGGTGATGTGCGATTTGTTGATATCAACGAAGATGGGGTAATCGACGATGAAGACAGAACCATAATAGGAAGCCCCCACCCCGATATGACTTACGGCATCAATGCGAATATCGCATACAAAGGATTTGATGTTACAGCTTTTTTCTTAGGTGCTGCCGGAGTCGATATTTACAATGCCGATAGAATGCAAGGCTTAGATGCTTCATATCCTTTTAACGTGTATTCAGATATAGAAGGACGATGGACGGGGCCTGGCACTAGTAACTCAATACCAAGAGTGTCTACACTTCGAACGAATTTGAACCATAGAACTTCTGATTTGTTTGTAGAGTCGGGTGATTATTTCCGCTTGAAGAATTTGACAATTGGCTATTCGCTACCCAGTGATTATATTGAGAAAATTAACCTGAGTCGGTTACGTCTATACGTAACGGCACAAAATTTATTTACCATTACAGGATATTCCGGTATGGACCCCGAATTGGGGCTGACCGATGGCAATTTACAGCAAAACGTAGATTTTGCACAATTTCCACAGGCAAGAACATTTTTACTTGGTGTAAATCTTAGCTTTTGATTTTAGCTAATAAAAACAAACTATGAAAAATACGATTAAACTAAAGTTACTGCCCTATGTCGCCGTTATAGGTCTGCTAAGTAGCTGTAACGATGAAGTTTTGGATACAATACCCTACGGCGAATCGACATCGGCAGAATTTTGGCGTAATGGAATTGACGCTGTCGCTGCATCTACTGCTATGTATGAACCTTTGCGATGGGAAGATATGTATGGCCACAGTGAAAATGTATTCGACAACTGTTCCGATGATATTTATAGAGCTGGGGATCATGGTTACGAAGAAGCCATGGAGAATTTTACATTTGACCCGAGCAATGATGGTTTTCGTTACGGTTGGGGAGCAAAATACGAGATCATTTCAAGGGCAAATTCAGTATTGATCAATGTGCCGAATATTGAAGATATTGATGCGGCGCTTAAAGATAGAATATTAGGCGAAGCGCATTTTTTACGAGCTTTCGCTTACTGGCGATTTTCGGTGCTTTATGGTGAAGTTCCTTTGATTCTAGAGGCCAATTCCATAGAGGGTAATTTTAATGTTCCAAAATCATCTTTGGCCGATATTCGTGCGCAAATAGAATCTGATTTGGTTATGGCGGCTAGCCTATTGCCCGAAACCCACGATGCAGAAAATTTAGGAAGGGTCAACAAGGGGTCTGCAAACGGACTCTTGTCAAAACTATACCTGTACGAAGAGGAATTTCAAAAATCTATAGATGCTGGTGAAGCCGTTATTGATGGTCCGTACCCGCTGGCGGATAATTTTAGGGACAACTTTGAACCTGCAACCGAGAATAATCCTGAAATGTTGTTTTCTGTGCAAGGAGAAGAAAATTGGGGCGATGTTCCGAAGATGTTCGATGCTCCTAGACCTTGGGGGGGCTGGGATTTTCATGACCCTATTCAAAGTGTAGTTGATGAATTTGAAGAGGGAGATACTCGTTTGGCTTCTTCGATTCTAAGTCCTGGTGACATGGTTGACCGAGGCGAAAGTGGTGTTTTAGAATTTACCCCTGATTTGACACAAACAGGTTTCAGTTTGACCAAATATGCTAATTATAAGGCAGATGGTAATTTAAATGGTGATCAGAATGTGCCAGTGTTACGGGTAGCCGATGTATATCTTTTGGTTGCCGAAGCAAAAATTCGATTGAACGGGCCTGGTTCTGGCGACTTTGAAATTAATGAGGTTCGTAGAAGAGCAGGTCTTGCACCAGTTGAAAATGCCGATATGCCCGAGCTTATACATGAAAGACGCGTAGAGCTTGTAGGGGAAAATCAACGCCATCAAGACTTGATGCGCTGGGATAAGGCCAACATCGTCGATATCGCAGCTATCTATGCTGAAGACAGAGGGCAGTTTGATCCGCCTCGAACGTTCGTTAGGCCAAAGCATTATTATTTTCCCATCCCCCAGCGGGAAATCGATTTGAGTAATGGTGTGTTGATTCAAAATGAAAATTATTAGTAAGGATTATTGGGAGGCAAATTGATTGCTCTCGATCGATCCTAATATATTGAATACCGATCAAATGGTTTTCTTAAGGGTTCTTTCTTCCTTAGGGAAACCATTTGTTTTTTTAAGTGATATTATTTTCTTTTATTAAATAGGGGCCGACCAAATAGTTGGGAGAGATGGAATGCCAAAATCACGAGAGATGATGAGTCGACGTTACAGTATTATTGCAGTCATTTGTATGCTTTTTTGGAATTGCACTGATGATAAAGAATCGCATCAGGGCAAAGATTCAACTACGAAGGTATCTCAGCCACTTTTTACCATATTGGCACCAAGCGAAACACAATTAAATTTCGTAAACATTATCAATGAGAGTCCTACGATAAATGGTGTGTTGTATGAATATCTGTATAATGGTGGTGGGGTTTCGGTCGGTGATGTGAACAATGATGGTTTACAAGATCTCTATTTTATATCCAATTTATATAGTAATAAGCTCTTTCTAAATAAAGGAGGTTTGGTCTTTGAAGAGAAAACTGCGGAAGCAGGCTTGAAGGGTAAGGCAGGTTTTCCGACAGGGGTTACCATGGTCGATATCAATTCAGATGGGCTCCTCGATATTTATATTTCGAAATCAGGAAATTATCCAAATCCTGAGCATCGTAAAAATGAACTTTACATAAATCAAGGGCTCAATGATAAGGGAGATCCCGAATTTATGGAAGAAGCAAGCAAATATGGTCTCGATTTGCCTCATTATTCAACCCAGGCCGCTTTTTTTGATTATGACAAAGATGGGGATCTCGATATGTTTCTTTTAAACCACGGTATTGACCCGGCAGAAACCGAAATGAATATCGACAAACTACTTGGTCAAAAATCGGAATATAGCAGCAATAAATTATTTCAGAATAACGATGGGAAATATATTGATGTTTCTGAAAAGGTCGGGATTATTGATAATGGAATTGGGTATGGGCTCGGTATTGCAATTGGAGATTTGAACAATGACCAATGGCCCGATATGATCGTGGGTATGGACTATTCAGAAAAAGACCACCTCTATATCAATCAGAAAGATGGAACATTTCAAGAGGTTATACAAAAGGCTACGAATCATATTTCTAATTTTTCGATGGGTAATGATATTGCCGATATCAATAACGACGGTTATTTCGATTTTATATCGGTCGATATGGTTTCGAATAACAATTATGACCTAAAGACCAATATGAGCGGTATGAATCCCAAACGATTTCATGAGTTAGTGGGTAAGGGGCTACATCATCAATACATGTTTAATACACTACAATTGAGCAATGGCAATATGTTGGAAAATGGCACGGTTCCGGCTTTTTCAGATGTAGCGCAATTCGCCGGACTGTCTAAGACCAATTGGAGCTGGGCTCCTTTGTTTTTTGATATGAACAATGACGGATGGCAAGATGTATTTGTTTCAAATGGAGTGCTGCGTTCGTTTAGGAATAACGATTTTGTTATCTATAAGCGACAGCGGGTAGCCAAACTGTATGACGATATGAAAAAATATCATAATAAAGATTCATTGATTGCATCCTATTACAAAGACCTTTTGGTGGTAATGCCAGAAAAAAAGGAAGTAAACCTACTCTATCTGAACAATCAGGATTATACCTTCACAGAAATGAACCAATCGTGGCAATTGAATGCCCCTACTGCAACCAATGGGGCCGTTTATGCCGATCTTGATAATGATGGTGACCTAGATATTGTGGGAAACAATATAAATGATCCAGTGACAATTTACCGAAATAACAGTCGTGAATTGGAACCTGATAATAATTATTTGACTATCAAATTAAAGGGTAAAAACGGAAATGTGAATGGCATAGGGGCGCGAATTTCATTGCAGTATGAAGATGTTGCCCAGTCTAAAGAACTTTATGTGTCAAGGGGGTTTCAATCTTCGGTAAGTAATAGGTTGCATTACGGTATTGGTCGAACGGCTATTATAAATAGAGTTTCGATAATGTGGCCTGATGGAAATTATCAGACTTTGAAAGATGTGTCGGCAAATCAAGAGTTGCTATTGAATTATGACGATTCCCAGATAATTCTTGCGAACGACCTTTCAAACGATTCTGCGCTTCTTTTTAAGGATGTATCACATGATTTGGAAAGCCTTTATGAGCATACAGAGAATAATTTTGATGACTTTCAACGAGAAATACTGCTTCCTCATAAGTTTTCACAGAATGGCCCCGCTTTAGCGGTGGGAGACGTTACGAATGACGGTTTAGATGATTTTTACATAGGAGGAGCGAAAAATGAAACTTCTGAATTATGGGTACAACAGCAAAACGGAGATTTTAAACGGCTGCGAAGTCCATGGAAAGATGATAAAGGGCACGAGGATCTAGCGGCTGAATTTTTTGATGCCGACGGCGACGGCGACCTCGATTTGTATGTAGTTAGCGGGGGTAATGAGGCAAAGGAAAATGATGATTATTACCAAGATCGCTTTTATGAAAACTTAGGAGATGGTGAATTTTTGAAACGTACGAATGCAACCCCTAAAATAGTGACAAGTGGATCCACTGTGAAAGCCGGGGATTTTGATAATGATGGAGACTTGGACCTTTTCATAGGAGGAAAGTTGGTGCCGGGCAAATATCCTTTTCCGACAAAAAGTTATTTACTTAAAAATGAAAGTGAACCTGGTAGCGTCGAATTTAAAGATGCTACACCAGATATCGCTCCGTTTATGGCTGAATTCGGAATGGTGTCGGAAGCACAATGGGTAGACGTTGATAATGACGGTGATCTCGATTTGATTGTTGTCGGGGAGTGGATGGCCGTGAGAGTCATCGAAAATGATAATGGCAAATTTGTAGATAGTACCACAAAAGCAGGTCTTGACAATCAAATAGGTTGGTGGTTCAGCGTTGCTTCGGAAGATTTTGATAAAGATGGAGACATGGATTTTATCGTAGGTAACTTGGGTGAAAATTACAAATACAAGGCTTCTGTTGAATCACCGTTTGAAGTATTTACGAGCGACTTTGACAAGAACGGTTCGCAAGATATTGTACTTGGTTATCATGAAGAAGGAAAGATGTATCCGTTACGAGGGCGACAATGTTCTTCCGATCAGATGCCCTTCATTAAAAAGAAGTTTCCCAGCTACGATGATTTTGGTACGGCCGATCTCTCAACCGTCTATGGTGAAGAAGAATTGAAAAATGCATTGCATTACCAAGCGACCACTTTTGCAACCTCTTACATAGAAAATTTAGGTGATTTTAAGTTTAAAGTGCATAAGCTTGATGAATTGGCGCAATTCTCATCGGTCAATAGCATTCTCATCGATGATTTTAACGACGATGGTCATGCCGATGCTTTGCTGTCAGGTAATCTATACCAATCAGAAGTCGAAACTCCAAGGAGCGATGCGAGTTATGGTGATTTACTCTTAGGCAACGGGCAAGGGGAGTTTGAATCACTGTTTCCCTATGAAAGCGGATTGTTTGTCAAGGGAGATGTTAAAAATGCTGCTCTGATGAATTCGAATTCGTCGGGTCGAAAGCGAATTGTATTTGCCAAAAATGACGCCCCTCTTCAAGTACTGGAATATTCTTTGAAGTAGGCGGTTTGCGTGGCCCAAGAATCTAAATTACGGGTTTGTATTATTCGATTTCTACTTTTTCACCATAAAAGCGCGGTTGGGTATTCATAAGCAAATCTAAGAACACTTTTACCCGTGCAAAGTACTCTCGAAGCTGTACTTTATAACCTTCCGATCCCGAAATATCGGTAGCATTGAACCCGATGGCCGTCAGGCCCTTTTTTTCTGCCAAATAAATGGCCCGTTCGTTGTGAAACTTCTGTGATATAATAGTCACTTCGGTCAAACCAAAAATTTCTTTTGCCCGTACCATGGAATCCAAAGTTCTGAAACCGGCATAGTCTAAATATATTTTCTCTTTGGGAATCCCATATTGGATTAAATCTTTTTTTATGGTATTCGGCTCATTGTAGTAGACCGAGCCATTGTCGCCGCTGACCAGCACATAATCGATTTTCCCTGCCTTATATAATTTTACGGCAGCTTCTATTCGAAATGAATAATACGGATTGGGATGTCCGCTTTTGATTCTCTTTGAAGTGCCTAAAACGAGACCTACGCGATTATGGGGTATTTTGTCAAGATGGTAATACGTTTTTTCTTCGGCATTCGAATCAACGATTGTATTGCATAAAAAAAGACCAAGAAAAAAAACAACGACCATTGGTACAAGAATCCAAAATATCCTTTTTTTCATTGAGCGAATAAGACTGAAAACTAAAGGTAAGCAAATTCAAAGCGATTTTTGGTTTGGGCATTCAAAATCACAGAAGCCTATTTTTTAAATTCATTGAATATTCCGATACTTTGTTTAGCTTAAATATACCTAAAGTATGCCCGGGAGACCTACAGCTTCGAGCATTATTGACAAATTATAAACCATAAAATTTGAATAGCTAAAATCAATTGAATTTTTCAATACCGCAAATTATGCAACAATTGATGGCGAAATTGTAATCTTTCTTATAAAATATGTTAGATTTTTTAATGATGTCTTAGTTTAGCGCCATTTAGGAAAATAGTATTTTTCTAGCCAAGTATTATTTTTTTTAAACTAAACCACCAACCACAATGAAAATAGGCGTACTAAAAGAGACCCAAGATGGTGAAAGGCGGGTTGCAATTACCCCAACCATTGCAAAACAGTTGATTGCTGTTGGGTTTGAAATTCTTGCCGAAGAAGGGGCCGGGGAAAACTCTTCCTTTAAAGACACCGACTATACCGACGTAAATGTCACTATTGAAAAAAGGGCGGTAGTCTTTCATGAGGCCCAAATACTATTGAAAATCAACCCTTTTGATAATGAAGATTTAAAATTGGTCGACAAAGGACAGATTTTGATCAGTAAGCTGTATCATAAATCAGACCCAGATCTTATCAAGGCGATTGCAGCTAGAGGAGCTACCGCTTTTTCTATGGATGCCATTCCAAGAATTTCAAGAGCTCAAGATATGGATGTGTTAAGTTCGCAAAATAACCTAGCCGGTTACAAGGCGGTAATTTTGGGGGCCTTTGAAATGACCAAGATATTTCCGTTGATGATGACTTCCGCAGGTACTATTGCACCTTCACGGGTGTTGATTTATGGTATAGGGGTAGCGGGATTACAGGCCATAGCTACAGCAAAACGTTTGGGTGCCGTAGTGGAAGCAACTGATATTAGGTCAGAAACCAAGGAACAGGCCGAATCTTTGGGGGCAAAATTTATTTCGGTTGATAATGCCGGTGAAGAATCTGAAGGGGGGTATGCCAAAGAAGCCTCGGCAGATTATGCACAACGCCAAAAGGAAGCCGTTAACAAATCGCTTTTTCAAGCCGATTTGGTTATTACAACTGCTAATATTCCAGGTAGAAAGGCACCGATTTTAATTACCGAAGAGCAGGTGTCCCAAATGAAAAATGGGGCCGTAATCATCGATTTGGCAGCCGCTCAGGGAGGAAACTGTGAAGTCAGTGAAATCAATAAAACCGTTGTCAAGAATGGTGTGAAGGTTATCGGTACTAGCATCGACCCCAAAAGTGTTTCTACAAATGCGAGTGATCTATACGCGAAGAATATTTATAACTACATCAGACATCTTACGGAAGACACCAAATTTAAATGGGATTTAGACGAAGAAATTACCGATGAAACCTTGATCGTTAAAGACGGAACCATTAGAAAAAACTAAAGAAGAAAGAAATGACTGATTTTTTGCAATTTATAAACGACAATCTTCAGATTATCTATATCCTTATTCTTTCCATATTTGTTGGTATAGAAGTAATAAAAAGTATTCCTGCGGTGCTGCACACCCCTTTAATGTCTGGGGCCAATGCCTTGAGTGGGGTGGTTATCGTAGGTGCCATTCTGGTAATGTTACATGCTGACCCTTCCGATTATCTTGCGCTCGCCCTTGGCTTTATCGCTGTGGTATTAGGAGTTTTAAATGTTGTGGGTGGCTTTGCGGTTACCGATAGAATGTTGCAAATGTTTAAAAAGAAAAAATAATGGATATTTTACTGAATATTATATATCTGATTGCTACAATTACATTTATTGTAGGCTTAAAGAAGTTGGGGCATCCGGAAACGGCTAAGAATGGGAATTTAATTGCGGCCGCAGGAATGGGTTTGGCCATTCTGGGAACAATTTTTATCCATGAATTAGAGGTTCCTCCTTTAATTTATATCTTAATCGGTTTAGCAATTCTCATTGGATCGATTATAGGGTGGTTGATTGCCATTAAAGTGGAAATGACGAAAATGCCGGAACTCGTTTCTTTGTTCAATGGTTTCGGTGGCGCTAGTGCGGCCCTGATCGGGTTGGTCGAATATAGCAAGAATGTCGCCGATTTCACCCAAGCTACGACCATCGTCGCAGGTATTATTATTGGGGCCATTACTTTTTCAGGAAGTTTGATTGCCTGGGGTAAATTGAATGGTTCTTTGAGAAGCGTTGTGAAAATTCCTTTTTATAATACTGTCAATAACCTGCTTTTTATTGGGATAATTGCTTTTGCCGCATTTATGATTGCTACGGGTGTTGACAGTCCATTGCTATTGTATGCGTTATTGGCTTCTGGATTGGCCTACGGCATCTTGTTTGTGCTCCCTATTGGAGGGGCCGATATGCCTGTCGTCATTTCATTGTTGAATTCATTGACCGGTATCGCGGCGGCTATTACAGGTATTCTATATGATAATATGGTTATGCTTGTTGGAGGTATTTTAGTTGGTTCTGCGGGTATTATTTTGACAGTCGCAATGTGTAAGGCTATGAACAGAACCTTGGGTTCTGTGATTTTTGGAGCTTTTGGAGGAGGGGAGGCCGCAGCGGTCGGAAACAAGACTTTGGGGTCTATTAAAAGTACCAACCCTAGTGATGCCGCCATTATGATGAATTATGCATCGAATGTAGTGATTGTTCCAGGGTATGGTTTGGCCGTCGCACAAGCACAACATGTAATTCATGAGTTGGAAGAGATGTTATCGAAAAGAGGAGTCAGCGTAAAATATGCTATTCATCCTGTTGCAGGGCGTATGCCGGGCCATATGAACGTATTGTTGGCAGAATCGAACGTAGAGTATAATATGTTGGTCGAAATGGACGACATCAATCCTCAGTTCAGCAATACCGATATTGTCTTAGTGGTTGGTGCCAATGACGTGGTAAACCCTGCGGCACATAATAATCCTGCCAGTCCGATTTACGGTATGCCTATTTTAGATGTAGAGAATGCAAAACATATCATCGTGAATAAGCGGGGAATGAATGCAGGCTATGCCGGTATTGAAAACGAATTGTTCTATAACTCTAAAACTTCAATGCTTTTCGGTGATGCCAAGGCCGCACTTACCGATTTGGTCGCGGAGTTAAAAAATATGTAGTACAAGGCCTGAATAAGGGAGTGGGTTTTACGGGTAAAGATAAACCCCACCGTAAACCTTAGATTATCTTCAAAAATCAAAGAAGGTGTCAAAAAGTTCTTATTTAAGACATTGGGAGGCAAGAAGCAATCCTAAAAATGTAGGTAGCTAATAAGCGGATTACTTCCTTTTGTTTGCAAAGACCATGTGTTTTGACTTTTTGTATACCTTCTTTTCTTCATTCGCTAGACAGGGTTAAAACACTTGTTTTTCAGAAGTATAACAGGAGTCCGCTAACTCAAATAACCATAAACTCTAATAATATTCTAATTTCGTTAACAAAGTACTATGAAGGTCTTTCATTATCTTTGTGGTTTGGCAAGAAAACCTAATATTACCTTCGATATTTTTAAATGCTCAAACGAATATTAGTCATAGAGGATGAACATAATGTAGCTACTTTCATCAAGCAAGGCCTACTGGAAGTTGGTTATGAAGTTTTTTTGGCTTATGAGGGGGAGCAAGGCATCGAACTTTTGAAGAACAAGGAAATTGATTTGATCATACTTGATATTATTTTGCCTAAAATGGATGGTAGGGAAGTCGCCAAAAAGATTAGGTTGCTGGGTTATGAAGATGTGCCTATTATTATGCTGACTGCATTGGGTAATACCGAGAATGTAGTCAAAGGACTAGATTCAGGGGCCGATGATTATTTGGTTAAACCTTTTAAGTTCAAAGAACTTTTAGCAAGAATACGTGCTTTGACAAGACGAAACGGGGCTGCCTTGGCCGCAGCTCAGAAATTGGTCTTGCAAGATTTAGAGTTGGATACTGATGCCAAGACCGTGAGAAGAGCCGGTAAAGAAATCAGTCTGACCTCTACCGAGTTTCGCCTTTTAGAATTTTTATTAAAGAATAAAAATAGGGTGCTTAGCCGCATTGATATCCTTGAAAACGTTTGGGATATCAACTTTAATATGGGCACCAATGTCGTCGATGTTTATGTGAATTATTTGCGCAACAAGATTGATAGAAACTACAATTCCAAACTCATACAGACTGTTATCGGTATGGGTTATGTTATCAAAGATTAAGTGAAAAAACCGTATGCAGTTAAGAACAAAAATCACTGCCATTTTTATATTGTTAACGGGACTTTTTCAAATTGGGATTTTCGTACTCATCTATTATTTTTCTGAAGAATATACCGAAAATGAGTTCTATCTGCGCTTGAGCCAAAGGGCAACTATTGCCGCGCAAGCGCACCTCGATGAAGGTGAGGTTAATGTCGATATTTACGAAGATATACGTATTCGCCATTTGCAGACCCTGCCTAATGAAAAAGAGGTCATCTATCCTGTTGATGCCAAACAAAAGAAACCCCTGGTCGATTTTGACGCTAATCTCCCCGAATCGTTTTTCCAAAAAATTTTCGATAAAGAATATGCCGAATTTAAAAAGGGCGAGTTTTATTATACAGGACTTTTATATCACGATGAAAAAGGTGACTTTATTGTGTTGCTATCCGCTAGAGATCTTTATGGAGCCGGGAAGCAAGATAATTTGAGAAATATTCTTGTTATTGCCTTTTTCGTAAGCATGATTTTCATTTCTATTTTAGGTCAATATTATGCAAAGCAGGCCCTGAGTCCGATTTCGGAGATTATTGAAAAGGTGAATTCCATCCGGGCCGAGAGCCTTTTTCTTAGATTGGATAATGTTAATGGAAAGGATGAACTTGCCGATTTGACCCGAACTTTTAATAGTATGTTGGACAGGTTACAAATTTCGTTCGATCTACAGAGCAACTTTATCAATAATGCTTCCCACGAACTCCGAAATCCGTTGACTGCTATACTAGGACAGACCGAAATCGCATTAAGTAAAAGAAGAACCATACAGGAATATCGGTCCACACTTAACAATATCGATCTTGAAGCTTCGAGACTTGATACGTTGGTAGATGGCATGTTAAAACTGGCTAAAACAGATTTTGATTCGAAAGGCCTGGTCATCGAAGCTATCCGTTTAGATCAAACCGCAATCGAGATCAAGCAAAATTTGGATGTGGTGAACCCTAAAAATAGTATAAAACTGAACTTTGACCATTTACCCGAAGACGAACATTTGATCACGATGTTGGGAAGTGAGACACTTGTTAAGGTGGCATTGAGCAATATCTTGGAAAATGCCTGTAAGTTTTCAGACAACAAAAAGGTTTCTTTAAAACTACTGACCGATGATGGTTATATCTTTTTGATTATTACCGACGAGGGTATCGGAATACCTTCTGACGAGCTTAAGAATATTTTCGAACCTTTTTATAGGGGGTCGAATGTTCGAAATTTAGTAGGTTTTGGGTTTGGCCTTCCATTGGCCTATCGTATTATAAAGCTTCATTCCGGCGACATTCGCGTTTCTTCACAGGTGGGTAAGGGTACTATTGTAAAGATCAAACTTCCTACTCAAGAGAAATACAATTCTTTGAAGTCTTGATCATTTTTTGATGGGTAATAACCATTTCCATTTTTGCTCAGTCCTTATTTATAAAACAAATCTTTGTTTCGTGTAAGTTTGTTTTGAAAGCATTCCTGCAGATGCTGGACAGCTTCTGAAACGTAAAAAGTTTCCTTTGAAAAGTACTCCGATTTAGAGGAAATAATATTGATAAACCCTTTTTTGAAATTTTAATCTTATTCTAATTTCGCTCTTAAACCGTTCTAATTGTCTGGACTTACTTTCGCTAGGAAAATAATAAACAGATGAAAAAAATAATTATTCCTACCGATTTTACCGTGGAATCACTGCAGCTCATAGAGTATGCTATTTTGAATTTTCCTGACACAAAACTTGACATCATTCTTGTACACGGTTTTAAGTTGCCCGATACCCGATGGGGGCTTACACATTTTTCTGCATTAAGAGAGGTCAATAAGCTGAACACTGATGCTTTTGCCAAGGCCAAGAATATGTTTGTTCGCGAACACAGCGACGTAATCGTGCGCTTACGGTTTGAGTTATTTACAGGGAGCAATTCCTTTGCATTTCGAAATTTCGCTGAACAATTGGGCGTAAAAGATGCGATTGTCCCAAAAGGAAAATTTCTGCATGTCGATAATTCTAAATGCTTTGATCCAACTCGATTTGTTAAAAGTAATATTGATAATGTAATCGAGATTCCTTTCGAGTTGACCGAGGAGTATCAAAAAACAAAATTCTCTCTTTCAGGTCTTCTTAATTTATAGGAATTCTGCTGACGTAGGAGTCTAATCATATTCATTTTACATAATAAAAAAACTATGAAAAATTTCACAACAAGATATTTAAAATCCGATATAAAATCAGGCTTAGTAGTCTTCTTGGTTGCCTTGCCATTGTGTCTCGGTATTGCCTTGGCTAGTGGGGCTCCACTGTTTTCGGGCATCATTTCGGGCGTCGTAGGAGGTTTGGTAGTGGGTGCTTTAAGTAACTCGCAACTGAGTGTCTCAGGTCCTGCTGCAGGCTTGACGGCCATTGTTTTGGCAGCTATAGCAAGTTTGGGTTCTTTCGAGGCTTTCTTGCTTGCCGGTCTTTTAGCGGGGGTAATACAATTAATATTAGGTTTTGCGAAGGCTGGTATCATTTCGAATTATCTTCCTTCGAATGTCATCGAAGGAATGCTTGCTGCAATAGGTATCATTATTATCCTATCGCAAATTCCACATGCGGTGGGATTTGATGAGATGCATGAAGGTGATTATTTTTATATCAATCCAGCTGGTGAGCACCAGATTTTTACAACCTTCGCCAATGCCATTAATTTCATTCATCCCGGGGCAATTGTTGTAGTATTGGTATCGCTCGCCATTTTAATAGCGTTTATTAAGGTGCCGTTTTTAAAGAAGATTAAATCAATACCGGGGGCTTTGGTGGCCGTTTTGGCAGGTATAGCGATTAATGAGACTTTCAAGTTGACCGGGTCTTCGTTGGCAATTAGTGATGACCATTTGGTGAGCCTTCCGGTACCAGAATCTATAGGTGAATTTTGGAGCCAGTTCAGTTTTCCTGATTTTACCCAGATAGGTAATACCGATGTTTGGATTGTAGCACTTACAATTGCGGCAGTTGCTAGTATTGAGACCTTGTTATGTATCGAGGCGGCCGATAAATTAGATCCCCTGAAGCGTTATACCAATACCAATACAGAATTAAAGGCGCAAGGGGTTGGAAATATAATCAGTAGTTTGATAGGGGGCATACCGATGACTTCTGTTATTGTAAGAACTTCGACAAACATTGACTCAGGTGGAAAAACAAAGATAGCCGCCATTTCACATGCTGCTTTTTTGTTGCTCGCTGTTGTAGCTCTTCCTTCTTTTATGAACAAGATTCCGTTGGCGTCCTTAGCGGCCGTTCTACTGGTAATCGGTTACAAGTTGGCAAGTCCTGCTAAATTCTTCCATATGTGGTCTAATAGTAAGAAATTTCAGTTCATCCCCTTTGTTGTCACTATTGTAGCCATTGTGTTTACAGATCTTTTAATGGGTGTGGGTATAGGATTGGCCGTAAGTGTTTATTTTATTCTTAGGGGTAACCTGAAACTTGCATACTTTTTTAAGAAAGACAAACATGTTGAAGGGGAAACTATACAAATGGAATTGGCACAGGAGGTTTCTTTCTTGAACAAGGCCGCCATAAAACAGACGTTCATCCATTTACCTGAAAATAGCAAAATCGTTATAGATGCGTCGAATACGGTATATATAGACCATGACGTGCTACATCTGATAAAGGATTTTGTGTACCACGGTTCTAGGGATAAGAACATTTGGGTGGAGTTAATAGGCTTTAGAAAGGAATATCGAATTGATAACTCCGCGTCACATGTAACATCTATAGTTTCAGATAATGGTGATCTGGTATCACCAAGCAGTATCACCAATGGGGAGAAGGTTCCTTCGAATGTGCTCTTGGTAAGTGAATTGAGCCAAGTCTGACACTGGGGTTTTAGGAATATCTATAAAAAAAGAAGAAGCCAGGATTGTAAATCTTGGCTTCTTTTGTTTATATATGTTTTAATCTTGTCATTGTCAATTTGGGTCGGCAGTATTTGACAGGGGTCTAATTCCCTTGTTGCCCAATTGTAGGTGTAGTAGAAATAAAAAACCCTGAAAATCAGCGGATTAACAGGGTTATTTGTACTCGAGATGGGACTTGAACCCAT
>TARA_R110002049_G_scaffold2687_1_pt1 | contig 160539 bp, 154 predicted proteins | sample TARA_R110002049 | Tara Oceans TARA_R110002049 (sample SAMEA4396941) | marine metagenome | biome: Polar Biome; feature: [SRF] surface water layer (ENVO:00010504); material: water (ENVO:00002006), including particulate matter (ENVO:01000060) such as... | depth 5 m | reverse complement strand
GATGGTTACTGCTACGATACTAAATACTAAGGTTAAAACTACTTTCTTCATGATAAATAAATTTAAATGTTTATACTGTTTTTATTTGTTCGATTCCACTATAGAATCTTAGGTAGGGAAGAAAGGATTTTAATCAAATTTTGGCATTTTTTTACTCATAACTATTTGACTATCAAATTGTTATATGATTTTTACCGATTTGAATTAAGATGTGCGTTTCCTATGTTTATTTTCGACTGGAAAATAACATCTTAATAAGCTGATTTAAAACTGCTAAAGAGGGTCTAAAAACTCAAAAACAAGTTTTACAATAAAGTAAAATGAATGTACTGTTCTATTATACCATAGGCACACAGATTTTAGTTAAACAAAATTTTAATAATTAATAATTGATGTTGGGGGAGGAAAAATACCTTACACGAGGTAATCTAGAGTGTAAAGCATCAAAGATAACATCCGAAATACACATCTAAAGTACTATTAAAGGTAATACTACGCAATAGAGTAATTCGGGATTTTTAAAAATGGTGGAAAACCGCTAGTTTTAATATTTTTACTATTATTCTTGTAAAGTATTGACAATCAACCGTTAAAAACTAGATAAGTAATGTATTTAGTCGTTTAAGGCAACGTTTCAGTCCTTTTAAAAGGGGAAATAGCTATTTCAAACTGCTCAAAATAAAGTCAATTGTTCGATTGGTATTCTTATTTTCTGCAAATGAGTCAGTAATATGCTTTGCTTTTACTGCATATCCCTTTTTAATTAATAGCGCTATTTCATCTGCATGTTCTAAACTGACCTTCCCAGTAAGTAATAAATCAAGGTCTTTTCCTTCATGATAATAGTCGTACACTTTTTTAAGTCCGGTTAAATACAAATAATCTTTGGTAAAACCGCCGCCTCTATGCGCACGCATGGTAATATAAAAAGCCTGCTCTATATTTAAGTCGTAGGTATTGTGTAACAATCTAAATGTTCTTGAAAACGAATACCCTTTAGCCAAGCTATTCACTGCCAAAACCCGATAGGCTAATTCTTTCAAACGTTTGATGGTTAAATTACCAGACATATATTCACTAAACACTGCCAATCCTTCTTGGGTTTCTACATTTCCAGGAAATCCGTGTGAGAAAATTTTTAACGGATGCAATAAGCCATTCATCGTAGTTACCATATGAACACCTATTTCATGATTTGTCAAAATACCCATTTCATTCTCAGAAAAAGTATGGTTTCTATTTATCACCAAGGTTTTAATACTATTCAAGACCATGGCAATAGCTCCCATTTTATCTGAGACTTTAATATCATAGGTGAAGTCGTATTTTTCAGAATAATCTCTAAAAAGATCTGCTGCCTGTTGTGTTGAGTATTTTGGCTGAAAGATTGGATCTGATTCGTCCTCTTCATTAAAATGTAAAATAAACTTTGCATTCTCCACGTCTTGCTCTGTAGGTGAACCAAACGAACGCAGGCTATTGTAATAAAATTTTTTCCCTTTGCCAATCGTTTCAATACATTGTATTAAACCCGAATAGAAATAGATGATCTCTTCATATAATTCACTGATAGTTTCGTCTTCTATTGACTCAATAGACAGTGTGAAAAATTTACGATGCAATAGAAATTTATCAAAATCGCGCTCTGGATATTGAAACGCTGGAGATCCTAAATATTTTGAAGCAAAAAATTTAGCCTTCTCCTCTTCTATATTAATAGGATTAACATAACTAAGTAATTCAATATTCTTAACTATACCATCTATAAAACTATCTATTTCTAAAAGTGCTTTGGATGTTACATTTATATCATGCTGCATATACTAACTAATTCTAATGTATTTATTGAAAGTGCAAATTTAAGGTTTATGTGCTTTATAAAAAGTTTCTGCGTGCTTTTTTAAATCAACAATTAAAGCGTGCTCAATAGCCGCAACAACTTCAGGAAATAGTATTTGATTCAATTCGTCGCAATAAACCTTCTTTGCTTCTGTTGCCAACACCAACGTATTTGCAAAATGTTGGGTAATGTATTTTAAAAAATATCCATTTCCTTGAAACGTATCATTAATCTTTGATGACGATACAATACCATTAGGTAATGGCATCTTTTCTAAGCTTGCCCGCCATGAGGCTATTTCTTTTCCAAAACGATTGCTATCAACATTAGAAGTTCCCAGGTTCCATGTAGGCACTTCTCTATCCCAACGTCTCCAATTATAGCTGTGCATATCATAGACCACACATACGCCGAAGGTAGTTTCTACCTTTTTTATTAATGCGTGTACAACCATATAGAAATTAGCGTGTTTTTGCAAACTCTTAGCTTTCATTTCTGCTGAAAGCGGATTCCGCCATAGCTGCTTGCCCCATGCATCACTATATATGGCATTTTCTGGCGCTCTGTTTAAATCATATTCAAATCGCGAGTCCATTCCTGCGATAACAATAGGATGTGTTTTTACCATTTCCTTGGTGGCTGGATCTTCTTCAAACCAACGCTCATATTCAGTATGCATACAGTTATCCCAAAGCTCACTTCTAAATTGATGTCCGTCATGAACGGCTCCACAAACATAGGGAACATACGACTCAATTTTTAAGGTGAGTGAATAATCATCTGCGACGGCTTCAAATAAGTCGCCTGCTTCTATTTTCTGTACAATTTCTTGAATTGATAATCGTAACATTTTGTTTTGCTAAATCGTTATTTGTAATTCAAATTAACTTTACCCTAAGTTCAAATAGAACTTCAAACGTTATTATTTTTCTATTGGCAATTGGTGATTACTCCCCCATTCTGTCCATGAACCGTCATAAACTGCTAAATTTTTCATGCCGGCTATATCTGCTCCAAGGGCCAAAATACACGCCGTAATCCCCGAGCCACAAGAAAAAATAATCTTTTCTTTTTGCTGATATGACTCATTAAAAATGGTTTCTAATACTTGCTTACTTTTCATCGTCGTTCCATCTAATACTGTTGTATACGGAATGTTTTTTGAAGAGGGTATGTGACCACTGCGCAGTTCTTCTCTTGGTTCTAACTCTAGGGCATTAAATCTTCCTGCTGATCTTGCATCAACAATACGCATTTCTTCTAAATCAATTGCTTTGAGCACTGTTTGATACGTTTCAATCAACGCTGCATTATAAATTGCCTTAAAATTTCCCAAACCTCCTGTATATGCTTTGGGATTTTCTAGTGGTAATTTTTTTTCTTTCCATGCTGGAAGTCCGCCATCCAAAACAGCCACATTGGTATGACCCATACTTTTAAATAACCACCAGGCTCTCGGACTCGCATAAATACCCAAATCATCATACACCACAATGGCACTGTCTTGATTGATTCCTAAATTCTGTGCTTCTTTCTCAAATGCTTCAGCACTCAAAATAGTATTTGGTAGCTGTGAGTTTTGATCACTAAAAACATTTTTAATATCAAAAAACCGTGCGTTTTTTAATTGTTTCTTGGCTGTTGATTCCGTAGATGAATCGGTAACTTTTTTTAAGGTAGCATCTAAAATAATTAGATTTGGAGCATCAAGATGCCGTAATAACCAATCTACAGATACTAACGAACTTGGTATTTGAATCTTGTTATTCATTCATGAAATTATGCTTCTTCTACGGTTCGTTTTAAATCGGCTTTACGTCTAAACGCTGCACTTTGCTCTAAAACTTTACTTTCTAAAAAATCAATTACTTTTTCCTGTAATTTCACTTTATATACCTTATTTATATAGGTAATTCCACCAGGGCTCATCACATTGACTTCTACTAATTTGCCTCCAATAACATCAATACCAACAAAAAAGAGTCCGTCTTTCACCAATCGCGGGCCAATTTTTTTACATAATAATTTTTCTTGAGCAGTCAACTTGTGTTTTGCAATTGATCCACCAGCTGACACATTAGAACGATGGTCATTATCACCAGGAATGCGACGCATCGCACCAATTGGCACGCCATTTAGTAGCAATATTCTAACATCTCCTTGATCTGCTCCTTCTATATATTCTTGTAAAATTACATAGTCAGAATCTCCATCGCTTTTACTAATATAAAAATCTAACAAGGAGTTAATATTCCCCATGGCCGCTTTTTCAATAAGTATAACCCCTGAACCTCCAAATCCATTCAATGGTTTTAAAATCATTTTATCGGATGGTGATTCTTCAATCATTCGAATTAGATAATTCTTGTTTTTTGATACGTGGGTTACCGGAATAATTTCATTGTCTGGGTCTTCAAATACGGCGGTGTACAATTTGTTGTTTGCTTCGCGCATCCCTTGTAACGAATTGATAATAAATACATCATCTTTTACAGAGTCTAAAAAATTCAACATCAGTGGATCTAATGGTGGTTCCGCACGCATAAAAATTGCATCAAAACCAGCCAACGGAAGCATTTCCTCACGGGTTGTTGTCTTTTTATAAAATGATTTTAAGGATCCAGAAACCTTTTCAGCCCTATTAATTACAGTACAAAATGCATTTGTAACACTATTTCTAATGGTCAAATTTGCTGGTGTACAAATGGCTACTCCATGTCCGCGTTTTACACATTCATGAATTAAGGTTAATGAGGTGTCATTTTCAGGAGATTTAATATCCTCCCAAGGGTACATTAAAAAACAAACATTCATACTCTCTTTTTTAATTATTTAATTGATAAATAAGTTTTAACTTTTGCATTCTCAGGGTCCATTTTTTCCAAGTCATAGACATCAAAATCTGCCATATAGCTTCTATTGAATTTTAATCCCCAAATTGTTTCCCAAGTTTTTACTACACAATCTGGTAGTTTCCCTTCAGAAACGAAGGTTTTATAATTAGATTTCGGGATTACTTTCCCTACCAATCCTTTAGGTATACTTGCTAACGTCGTTACAGAACAACCTAAAATTGTTGTGTAATATCCATGTTCATCAGATTCATATTCGGTATACATATTATAAATAGCATCAGAAACTTTATTGGGAATCCGATCTGCTACCTTGTCAACAAACCACTGATTCCACAAATTATTAATAGCTGTTTGGGCGCTGTTATTTTCGTTCGTTGTTCTAACGGCTATACCCATAATTTTAAATGATTCTACTATCATTTTACAGCTTCATAATTATCATCCCAATTTTTAACTTTTGGATCACCCAATTTACCAACAGATTTTGCTACCATCATAGAAACAGCGGCATCACCTGTAACATTCACTATTGTTCTACACATATCTAATGGTCTATCAACCGCAAAAATCAATGCAAGCCCAGCTTCTGGAATTCCAGCATATCCCAAAACACCTACTAACATTACCATTCCCGCTCCCGGCACAGCTGCACTTCCTATAGAAGCCAATGTAGCTGTTGCTATAATTCCTAATTGTGTTCCAAGAGTTAAATCCATTCCAAATGCTTGTGCTATAAATACGGCAGCGACTGCTTGATATAGACTTGTACCGTCCATATTAATAGTAGCTCCTATTGGCAATACAAAACTAGAAACTTCTTCTTCTACTCCTAGATGTTCAGTTACACGTTCCATGGTAACTGGTAAAGTTGCCGCACTACTACTTGTTGAAAACGCTAACAATTGTGCTGGTGAAATACCATTCATAAAAAAACTAGGTTTCTTTTTAGTAAAAACGAAAACCAATATATTGTACACTACTATCATCGCCGCTAGACCCAATACCACTGTGAGGGCATACCACCCCAATGCTTTGAATAAATCAATACTGGGTGATTCTACAACCAGTGCCGCCAACAATGCGAATACACCATAAGGGGCAGCGAGCATGATTAGATCAACCATTTTTAAAATCACCTCATTAAATCCATCAAAGAAATCTTTAACAGTCTTTCCTTTTTCTTCGGGAATTAAAATCAATCCGATACCGAAAAATACGGCAAAAAAGATTACCTGTAGCATATTGCGATTACTGGTAGCCGCTTCAAAAATATTTTCAGGAACCAAATCTTCTAAGGCTTGAAGTGGCCCACTTTCCTTCTGCTGCATTGCTGTTTCTTTATACTGTGCCGTGCTCCCACTATAATTTTCTACCATCTCTGTTCTAGTCGTCTCAGAAATAGAATTTCCAGGTTTTATAATATTTACTAAAAACAAGCCTATCAGTACTGCAATTACTGTTGTAGTTAGATAAATCACAATGGTTCTACCTCCCATTTTTGACAATTTTGAAATATCTTTTAAATCAGATACTCCTTTAATTAGCGCCGCTAAAATCAAGGGAATCGCTATCAATTTTAATGAATTGATAAATATTTTACCAAACGGTTTAATCCAATCCTGTACGATATCCATACCTCCATTTACTTCCGTCATAACCAATCCAACAACAACTCCTAAAAACATTCCTAATAATATCTGCCAATGCAGTGCTAATTTTTTCATTTAAATAATTTTGAAATTTGGCAGAAAGGTAAAGAAATAACTGCAAATAAAAAATTGTAACAGCCCATTCACACCCAATCAGTGTATTAGTGCAATTTCATTTTTATAGTTTACTATTATATCGTACATTGTGGGGCATTTATTAATCAATCAAAACAATAAAAATGAATAATATTTTAGACTTATTAAATAGTGATCTTGGTAAAACATTAATTGATGGTACCAGCCAACAATTGGGACAAGACAAAGCAAAGACATCGTCAGCATTAAGTGCTGCATTACCTTTAATTCTAGGCGCTATGAAGAACAATGCAAAAACTCCTGAAGGAGCTGCAGGTTTGTTAAGCGCTTTAAATAATGACAAGCATAGTGGTGGGATTTTAGATAATTTGAGTGGTATCCTTGGTGGTGGTGGAATTGATGATAATGTAATGCAAGATGGTGCTGGGATTTTAGGTCATGTTTTTGGCGGAAAAGAACAAAATGTTGCAGGTGCAGTGAGTCAATCGAGTGGTATTGATGCAGGTTCTGCAATGAATATCTTAAAAGTAGCTGCCCCATTAATTATGGGATATTTAGGGAAACAAACACGAGAAAAAGGGGTTTCTAGTCAGAGTGGTATTGGCGATTTACTTGGAGGAATGCTCGGCGGTGGCGGTGCTAAAGAACAGAGTTTAATCACGCGTTTATTAGATAGTGATGGTGACGGAAGTGTGATTGATGATATTGCAGGTATGGTCTTAGGTGCAGGTGGTACTCAGAAAAAGAAAAGTGGTCTTGGCGGTTTGCTGGGAGGTCTCTTCGGAAAAAAATAATTACTAAAAGCAAAAAGCCGAACGAAACGTTCGGCTTTTTTTTTAGGCTTTTATACCCTACTTTTGCATTTTATTAAAGGCATGGAAAAATTAAAAAAACGTTGGGGTATTGAAAGTAATTTGCAGGTCATTGTCATCCTGATTGTTTTTGCCCTTACCGGATATTCTTCACTATTGGTAGCCAAACCCTTATTAGCACTTATCGGATTAACACCCGAGACAACAAATCCTTGGTTGTACAAACCCTTGCGGTTGCTTTTGATCTTTCCTTTTTATCAAATTCTCATTATAGCGTACGGTTGGCTGTTTGGACAGTTCGAATTCTTTTGGAATTTTGAAAAGAAAATGCTCAGTAGAATGGGATTTAAATTTTTGTTTAAAGAACGCAATTAAACTTCTATTATAGTCGTCGTTTTCTTCTCATAAACATAAGTGTATAACCACATTAATGTAAAGGTAGGAATGACATCTAAAAAGGGCAATGCTTCTTCAATAAAACTAATCGCCGCAGCAATTTTACCTTTTTTTCCTTTGTACATTTTTGTCATTAAATAGGCCGACAACGGTGCCCAAACAATATCCAATACAGGAAATGCAAAAGAGGCAAATCCGAAGGCATCAAATGCGATGCCTAGGGCTAATTTTTTATATTTATTATCTGTCATATCGTATTTTGATTCATTCAATAACAGTATTGCAATAAAAATGCCAAAATTAAGAAAGTCTAGAACTAATCAATTTTAAGAACTCTGTACGCGTTTCTATATTTTCAAATGCACCTCTAAACCCTGAGGTTGTTGTCACAGAATTTTGCTTTTGAACACCACGCATCATCATACACATGTGTGAAGCTTCAATAACTACAGCAACACCGCGAGGTTTCAACACTTTATCTAGTACACATACTATCTGGTCTGTCAATCGCTCTTGAACCTGCAGTCTTCTGGCAAAAATATCAACTACACGAGGTATTTTACTCAAACCTACTATTTTTCCATTCGGAATGTAAGCAACATGAGCTTTGCCAAAAAAGGGTAACATATGATGTTCACACAGTGAATACAATTCGATATCTTTTATTATAACCATTTCAGAATAGTCCTCATCAAACAGTGCCGATTTCAATACTTTTTCAGCATCTATATGATATCCTGAAGTTAAATATTGCATTGCTTTGGAAGCTCGTTCCGGAGTTTTTAACAAGCCATCTCTTTTTACGTCTTCACCAAGGCCCTCAATAATTTCATGAAACTTTTGTTTCAATTCATCTGTGACTTCTATATTGTACTCTTCAAATTTTTTATATGGCATGTCTATTATTTAGATTTTAAAGATATAAAAAAGAAGATTTGCCGAAAAATGAATTCCGACAAATCTTCAAAACCAAAAATCAACCAAATTTTTAATGACTCTTTAACTTACTTTTAAATTGTTTTTTAAACTTTTCTAATTTAGGATTAATCACCATTCGGCAATACCCTTGATTTTTGTTATTGTTATAATAATCTTGATGATAATTTTCTGCTACATAATAATTGTTAATCGGTGTTATTTCTGTAACTATTTTTGAATCAAATATTTTCTCTTTCTCCAACGCCGCTAACATTTGACTAGCTACGGCTTTCTGTTTTTTATTATGATAAAAAATTGCCGACCTATATTGCGTGCCTACATCGGCGCCTTGTCTATTTAACGTTGTTGGGTCGTGTGTGCTAAAAAACACTTCCAGTAATTCTCTATACGAAATAATAGTCGGGTCAAATGTCAATCGAATCACCTCAGCATGCCCCGTATTGCCAGTGCCCACTGCATTATATGATGGGTTTGCTACTGTTCCTCCTGCATAGCCCGATTCGACCTTAGAAACTCCTTTCAATTGCTCAAAAATAGCTTCGGTACACCAAAAACAACCGTTTCCGAAAGTTGCTAGTTCTAGCCCTTCTTCTACCATTGCTAAATTTGTTGTGTCTTGTTTTTCCTTTTTACCTCCTGCAGATAAATTGCAAGAAATAAAAACAAAAATTGAAACGAACAACAGACTTTTTTTAATCATTATTCCTTTTACTAGTAAGACGAAGTTATTACGCTTTAATTACACCCTTAAGAAAACTTTAACAATAAATAATTCACTCCCCTCTAGAAATCAATTTTCTTGGGAATTGTATCAAACTTTCAGCACCATTTTTTCCTATCGCTGCTACCCCAAATAGGTAGTTATCTATTACGATATTTTTTAGTGTATAATCGGTTAATTTACCTACAAAACGACTGTGTTCCCACTGAGGTGCCGTTGTAGCTCTCCAATACACTTTATAACCTATTAAATCGGCATCACTTACGGCATCCCATTTTAATCGTGTAGATGGCTGTACTGCTCCTCCAATTTTAACATTTTTAGGGGCTGGTGGCGCCGATGCCAAAGCAGCCAATGTCAACGCATTCACTGCTGTTAGCTTTGCTGCATAATCAAAATTTACCGATTCAATAACATCGCCGTACTCAACACCGTTTTCAGTTCTTAAATCTTGATGCTGCTCGTTGTAATTTTCATGAGTTTCCATAATCCGTACTCCGGTAAACCCTTGATCATTAAAAGGTCTATGATGACCTCCTCTACCAAATCTATCCAACCTATAAATCATAATAGCGTCTAGATTGGTCATATAATCATCAGTTAACTTATCAATATATCTAGCTAATTGCCGAGAAGGCCCATCAATTTCACCACCATAAAAGCGCATAGACCCTTTTTCTCGATCGGTCATTTCCATAGAAATAGCCTCTGAAAAAACCCGAAAGGTACTATTGTCAATCACCCCATCAATTCCTTTAATATTTCCAATCATATCATTGTTGATAACACCCACAATGTCCCATCCCTGCTCCTTAGCTACTTTCGCCATGTGCTGACCTCCAAACAATCCTTGCTCTTCACCAGAAAGACCTACATAGATTATGGAAACGGGAAATTTGTAGTTGCTCAATACTCTAGCCGCCTCTATGGTGCCTGCCATCCCTGATGCATTGTCATTCGCTCCTGGTGAGTCTGATGTAAAGTTGGTGGGATCAGAAACACGTGAATCGATATCTCCAGACATAATTACATAGCTGTTCGGGTATTTTGTGCCACGTTGTATGGCTAGTACATTCACGATCCAAGTATCTTTCACGATCCTTCTATCGTCTTTAGGCACTAAATTACGTTGATAGCTCACCTCTAAACAGTTATTACATGTCTTAGAAATTGTTTCAAATTCTGACTTTATCCAACGTCTTGCGGCTCCAATTCCGCGTGTTTTTGAAAGGGTATCCGATAAGGTGTGTCGCGTACCAAAATTAACAAGCGTTCTAATGTCTTTTTCAATATGTTCAGATGAAGGCGCAATTGCTATTTCACTTAAGATTTTTGAGACATCACTTTGTGCGAATGATATTGCCGAAATACATACAGCAAATAAGGTATATTTTATATTCATAGTTATTGGTTATTAAATCACCGAAAATTTACAAAGAAATACTTAAATTACACCACTCAATTAATGAACTTATGAAGAAATTAACATTGCTACTTTTCATTTCATTTTCTGCGACTGCTTTTTCGCAAAATGATTCGATCCCAACATTCTGGGATCATGTTAAATTTGGTGGTGGGTTTGGATTTGGTTTTGGTAGTAACAATACAACTCTGGCAATCGCCCCCAGTGCTATTTATACCTTTAACGATCAATTTGCCTTTGGTGTAACTACCAGCTACTTATACAGCAAAAATTACAATTTAAAAACGAATGTCTTTGGGGCCGGACTCGTTGGACTTTACAATCCTTTTGAATTTTTACAAGTATCTGCAGAGTTCGAGCAGTCATTTGCTTCACAGAAAATGGGTTTTGAGAAAGAACATTTTAACTTTCCTGCCTTATATGTTGGTTTGGCCTATAGAAGTGGTTGGTTTGCAGCGGGCTTACGTTATGATATTTTATATGATGAAAATGAAAGTATTTATGCCTCAGCATTTTCACCTATTGTGCGTTTTTATTTCTAGTTAAAATGCATTTTCATTCCTTCATGTGATGATTTAAAGCCCAATTTTTCATAAAAACGAAATGCATCAGGTCGTTTTTTATCGGTAGTTAATTGCACTACGTGCGCACCTTTCTGTTGCGCTCTTTCAATTGCCCACTTAAATAGCTTTTCACCAATACCCAAACCTCGCTGATCACTTCTTGCACGTACCGCTTCAATTTGTGCTCTAATACCACCTTGATAGGTTAAGTACTGGATAAAACTTAGTTGTAATGTTCCTATTATTTCATGAGCAGCATTCTCTAATACGATCAATTCTTGATTAGCATCCTTGTCAATATTTTCAAAAGCAGTATAATATTTTTCCGGTAAAGGATCTTTATAATCTTCCCGCAGCTTCCCCAATGCATCATCAGCGATCATTCTTACAATATGAATTATATCTTCTTTTACAGCGTTACGTATCGTCATCATTAATACAAGCTTTGTAGTTCTTTTACTAATTTTTCTAGCATTTCATCAGTAAAATCGAGATGGGTAACGATTCGTAGCTTTCCTTGCCCCATACCTGTTATAGCTATATCTTTCGCTGCTAGTCTTTTTACAAAATCTGTTTCGTCTAAGTCATCAGCAAGATAAAAAATAATAATATTGGTCTCAACAGGCTCGACTTTTTTAATAAACGACAAACTTTTAAGCACCTTTTCTATTTGAGATGCTTTTATATGGTCTTCTTGCAAGCGTGCTACCTGATGATCTAAAGCATAAATACCTGCTGCTGCCAAATAACCTACTTGACGCATACCTCCACCCAATAACTTCCGTATACGCAATGCCTTTTGAATATGCTCTTGAGTGCCTAACAATAAGGACCCTGAAGGGCAACCCAATCCTTTTGACAAACAAATAGAAATCGTATCAAACAGTGCCCCATACTGTGTTGCCTCTTCAATTTTAGCGACCAAAGCATTAAATAAACGCGCACCGTCTAAATGGAAGGCTAAGTCATTTGCATTACAAACCTGTTTAATTTTCTCAATCTCGTGTAAATCCCAACAAGCGCCCCCACCTTTATTAGTAGTATTCTCTACAGCCACTAAGCGAGTCATTGCCGCATGTATATCTGCTCTATTGCTTATGTTTTCAGCCACTTGTGCCGCTGTAAACATACCGCGATTACCATCTATTAGTCGGCAAGAGACCCCCGAATTAAAGGAAGCGCCACCTCCTTCGTAATTGTATACATGTGCCCATTTATCACAAATTAATTGGTCACTTGGTTGGGTATGCAACTTAATAGCCGCCTGATTTGCCATGGTACCAGAAGGAAAAAATAGCGCCGCCTCCATACCAAAATACCGTGCTGCCTTTTCTTGTAAAGCATTGACTGTTGGATCAGCCATAAATACATCATCACCTACCTCAGCACTAAACATAGCATCTAACATACCTTTAGTAGGCTTGGTTACCGTATCACTTAATAAATTTATTTTCATGTTTTTTTTAGTTCATACCAATTGGTGAACCATCTGGTATTTTAGGTGCCTGTTCTTTTTTATATTTTGCCGGATTCTTTTTAAAATTTTCGATACTTTTTACGATGGCGCTGTTGTACATTTTTTGCACACCACTCACTTTATCAGATCTTAAAAAATTAGTGATTTCCGCCAGCTTATAATCTACTATAGCACTTATTTGCGGATATGAATTCTCTGTACTCGCCAAATAAAATAATTGATTTAGCACTTGATTGTTTATCACATTTTGCAACTCTTGGTAATAGGCGTTTTTATGTTTCTTTTTAAAAGAATCAGCAATTAAAGCGTCTATTAACTCATCGAACCCTAATTGACTATCATCCAAACTTTTATGCTGCACTAATCTCGACACCCGCTCTGGATGCAACATCAATTCTAACGTCATTTCAGAAGCTGTCTCAACCGCTCCGAAAGGGTCGAAAGCAACTCCATTTTTACTGCTAAATGACTCTCTACCTCTTCTGTATCCCATCGCTCTTGGCGGAAGCAATTCCAACATCTTTTCTGGAATAGCAATGGTAGCAACATCAATTGTTTTTAGGAGTGTTTGCAATGCTTTTCGTTCTGTTTTACCATCCACTCTTTTTACTACCGTTTGATTCCCTCCCTTTACCGCATAATTATAATCGAGTCCGCCAATTAATTTTGAAACCGCTTCTGTTTGGTATCGGTGAAAGAAATAGAGCGGTACAAAAACATCTTCCAATACAGAATAGGGCTCCCCTTTTTTAATATTTGCCGTAGAAAAGTTCGCAATAGCCGTTTTTCTAATAGCTAGCATATCATTTAACTCATCGGAGATATCATTTCCATTATCCCACAAATGGGCATAGGCATGTGCACTTCCTTTGGGTCTGGCATCTTGATCAGAGAGGTAACGCATACCTTTAGCGAAAGCATCATCTAATATTTTTGACAACTGTGTCGCTTCATCAGAAACAAAATCTTGATATGAATAGGCTACTGTTACTTTATCCCATTCACCAATTCCTATTGCATAAGCATCAGAAAAGTCGATTGCGCCATTTTTTAACCGCAACTGAGGATGTGGGTAATCCATTACAGAAGCTCTGTTAGTAGTGCTCGTAGCGAAGTTGTGCGCAAACCCTATGGTATGCCCTACTTCATGTGCAGACAGTTGGCGAATTCTAGCAAGGGCCATTTCCAATGCAAATTGATCATCGGCCGTAGCTCCTGCATATGGTGCCTGTAAGGCTTGGGCGATTAAAAAATCTTGACGGATACGCAAAGATCCCAAACTCACATGTCCTTTAATAATTTCACCTGTTCTCGGGTCTGAAATACTTCCCCCGTAGCTCCATCCTCTTGTTGAACGATGTACCCATTGAATCATATTGTATCTTACATCTAAAGGATCTGCCCCTTCTGGTAACATTTTTACTTGAAAAGCATCTTTATATCCTATGGCATCAAAAGCTTGATTCCACCAACGTGCTCCTTCTAAGAGCGCTGAACGTATAGGTTCTGGTGTCCCTCTATCTAAATAATAAACAATGGGCTCTTTCGCCTCACTTATTGCCGCAGTTGGTGTTTTCTTTTCTAAACGGTGACGGAAGATAAAACGTTTTGTAATTGATTCGTTTACCGGCGTAGCATAATCCATATACGACATGGCATAAGAACCCGAACGTGTATCAAATGCCCTCGGTTTATAATTTGCATCTGGTAATTCAACAAAAGAATGGTGTTGATGTACTGTAACAGAAGAAGCATCTGGCGTAACACTTCGTATATTATAACCTTTAGGGTCTCCTTTAAATGTCAACAATACGTCAAACTCCACATTTTTAGGGAATGCTTTTGTACGCTCTAAACTAAAAGCGCTTCGTGATTTATCTAAACTATAATTCCCCTGTTGGTTACGCTGTAATGTCGATGCCACTCCATGGGCATCTCTTATGAAAAAATCGGTTGCATCTACCAAATAAACACCATTACTCTCTTCTTTAATTTTAAATCCGTGTAGCACCGATTTCGCAAAAGCTTCCTCAATTGATTTACGTTCATCTTCATTGGCTGTTAGCGCTCTAAATCTTTGATTTGGCTGCATTAACAACAATTTGTTTCCTGCCTTTTCAAATCGAACGACCACACCATCACCTAATTGACCTCTGTCCAAGCCTATATCATTAGAGCCGATTCCTTCGGATAGTGCTCTGACATATAAAAACTCTGTGTCTAATTTATCTACTTCGAGAAATACCTTATCCTCAGAGGCATCATAGTAAAAATTCATATAACCTTCGTACTTGGTGACACCCTTTTTATCCTTAAAGAATTGAGCATAAGCTCCACTAAAAATAAAAGAGAAAACAAGTAATACAAGTAATTTTTTCATGGTTTGTTTGGTTTACGTCAGGTTTTTTAGGTTTTTAGACCCATTATTGGGTAGCTAATGTACTAAGAATTTATTTTTTTTATTGCTATTTCCTAAAAAATAAGATCTGTAAAAGTTAATAATATTTTTAGTTTTATGTTGCCTGCTAAAACCGTATTTTTGCCTATATGATTACACAAGACAATATTAAAGACCTGGTTGAGCGTATTGAAAAGCTCAAGGACTATTTGCAGATAGACAAGAAGCTAATTGAGATTAGCAATGAAGAAGAAACAGCCGCCAACCCTGACTTTTGGAATAACCCCAGAAAAGCCGAAGTTCTTATGAAATCATTGCGTTCAAAAAAAACATGGGTAGACGATTTCAATACGGCTAAAATTGACGCCGAAGAACTGCAAATTCTATTCGATTTTTATAAGGAGGGAGAAGCTAGTGAACAGGAGATTATGAAAATTTACAATAAAACAGCTACGCATTTAGAAAATTTAGAATTTAAAAATATGCTTTCTGATGAAGGCGATAATTTAAGTGCTGTTTTACAAATAACAGCTGGAGCAGGCGGGACGGAAAGTTGTGATTGGGCAGCAATGCTCATGCGCATGTATTTAATGTGGAGTGAAAAACAAGGTTATAAAACAAAAGAACTCAATCATCAGGCCGGTGATGTAGCGGGTATAAAAACGGTAACTATAGAAATTGATGGCGATTTTGCCTTTGGTTATTTAAAAGGAGAAAATGGAGTGCATCGGTTGGTACGCATCTCCCCTTTTGATAGCAATGCGAAACGGCATACTTCATTTGCCTCGGTATATGTATACCCCTTAGTAGACGACAGTATTGAAATTGACATCAACCCTGCTGAGATCTCATGGGAATTTGCCCGATCAAGTGGAGCTGGTGGTCAAAATGTAAATAAAGTTGAAACCAAAGCTATTTTAACACACCATCCTACAGGGATTGTAATTCACAATTCTGAAACACGTTCTCAATTAGAAAATAGAGAAAAAGCCATGGTCATGTTAAAATCGCAATTGTACGAATTAGAACTACAGAAACAACGCGAAAAACGCAGTGAAATTGAAGCCAATAAAATGAAAATTGATTTTGGCTCTCAAATTCGCAATTATGTAATGCATCCGTATAAATTAGTGAAAGATGTTCGTACAGGGCATGAAACGGGTAATGTAGATGCTGTTATGGATGGTGATCTTGACGGGTTTTTAAAAGCTTTTTTAATGGAGGCGGGACAAGAAAGCAATAATTTGTAATTAGTGGTTAGTGGTTAGTGGTTAGTGGTTAGTGGTTAGTGGTTAAAGACTATGAAAAAGTAGTATTCCAGATATGGTATATTAATAAGTATAGGTATTGGAATGTTGTATCAACTAATTCCAATTGGTGATTTCGGAAAAGGAATTATCCTCTTCCTACTATTTATCATTATTTCAATTGACATAATCCCTAACACACTTAAATTTTATTGGATCAAATGAGTAAAATAACTGCAATTATCTTCGACTTAGGGGGCGTATTAATCGACTGGAACCCAAAATACGTATATAGAGAAATTTTCAATGGCGACGAAGCAAAAGTAGATTGGTTTTTAAATGAAGTGTGCACGATGGAATGGAATGTTGAGCACGATGCCGGCAGAACCTTGAAAGAAGGTACAGAACTACTAATAAAACAGTTCCCACAATTCGAGGCGTGGATTCGGGTTTATTACAACAGATGGCACGATATGTTAGGAGGCCCTATAAAGGAAGGTGTTGATGTGTTAAAGCGCTTAAAATCATCCGATATGAAATTATACGCCTTAACCAATTGGAGTGCGGAAACCTTTCCTGTTGCCATTGAACGTTATGAATTTTTACAATATTTTGAAGGTATTTTAGTTTCGGGTGAAGAAAAAATGCGAAAACCATTTTCAGAAATCTACGAGCTTATGTTAAGTCGCTATCAATTAAATGCTGAAAATTGTGTTTTTATTGATGACAACTTAGAAAATGTTGAAGCAGCAAGCAGAATAGGAATTCAGGGCATTCAATTTAAAAATAGTACCCAGCTAATCAATGAATTGAATCATTTGGGAGTTCACTTTTAAGAATACCATACTTTATTTTTAACCGTTTAATACCCCACTTTTTTGCTTTTTTAACATCAACGCCCATATAAATATCAATCTGCTTTCGCTTACGTAGATGCATCTTATCTTTAACTAGATAAACGCCCTCTAAGCCCTCTATTTTAACCGGCGTGTTGTGTTTTAGACCTAAGCGTATTAAGTCTCTAGAGACCGCTATACACTTCATACCGGGCTTTAAACTATCTCCCCAAGCTGCTATCGCTGGGTTTGTGGAAGTTTGGTATGCCAAAGAATTATAAGCGGATGCCTTTACGGACAACTCTTTCCAAACATACAAGTCTTCCTCAGATTCTTTACAACTAAGGCTCACTAATAACAAACAGAAAAGAACAACATACAAACGCATCACACTATTTATTCCTCTAAAATACATTAAATTATACAAGTTAGCGTAACATTTTATGCTATCAACTTAAATTTAAAACGGTCATTTGTTGTTTTCTGCGCTAATTGACTAATGGCTATTTCTGACAATTGTAATACTCTCGGGTAACCTCCTGTAACTTGACAATCTCGCATAAGCACAATTAAGGTACCTGATGGTGTTAATTGTACGGTACCAGGCATTACTGAAGAAGTAAGGATAGGCTTTAACGAATTCGGCAAGGATTCTTCCAACCGATACCCCATTCTGTTGTTATCCTTTGAAATAGCAAATAAGGTTTGTAGTAACTTATTTTTTTGAAGGCCACTCAATAGCTCGTATTCAGGCCCCTTGTAAACATCGAAATCCTTGGTTGTGAAGTGCTCTGAATTTATTTTAATCGAAGCGTTGGATTCCTTAAAAACGACGGAAGTTTTGGTAGTTGGTAACACATCTCCTTTTTTAACTAAGTGTTGATTGGTAATCTGATTGAAATAACTTCTGCTATTTAAAACCATCGCTGTTTGAAAACCACCTTTAATTGCGAGATAGGCGCGCACCCCAAAGACAGGTTTATCAAAAGTGAGTACGTCGTCTTTATTTATTTTTATAGCTGTGTTTAAATGAATTAATTCTTGGTTCAAACGCGCCGATAAATTGGCTCCTGAAACACATATAATAGATTCATTACCAGCTTTTAATTTGCATTTACCTGAAGTAATTTCTAAAACTGAATCATTTGTGGAATTATTTAAAATAGTGTTGGCAAATTTGGCGGCATATAAATCCATTGCACCCGAAATAGGCACACCTAAATCGCGAAAACCAACTCTTCCCAAATCTTGAATGCTCGTATAAAATCCTGCCGATACTACCTCAATCATTTCGTCGATATTTTAATTCATAAAAACCGATTTTTACTTGAGTTTCAATTTTCATATACGCATCGAGATCAATCGCTCTAAACTTAATGTGATCACCCGACTTAGCGAAACAGGGGCGCTCCTTTGTGCTGTCAAAGAAAGAAATAGGTGATCTACCTATAATATTCCATCCTCCGGCGCTATTTTGGGGATAAACACCTGTTTGCGAACCGCCAATTCCAACCGACCCCTTATCGACATACAGTCGGGGTGTAGATTTTCGAGGCGTATCTAACCGCGCATCCATTCCGCCTAAGTATAGAAATCCGGGTAAAAAACCAATAAAATGCACTCTGTAAACTGCTGAACTATGCCACTCAATAAGTTGATCATTACTGACCTTTTTTTCAAGTGCCATCTCCTCCAAATCAATACCAAATTTCACATCGTAACACACGGGAATTTCCCAAAGTCTATTTTCCGTATTTACCAGTTTATTTGCTTGAGAATAGAGTGCTTTTAACGCTAATATTTCACTATCAATTTTATCTATTGTTGATGTGTAAAAAATTGTTAATGAGTTATATGTGTTGATTACCTCAAGTATTACTTTATTATTACTTGCGAGTATTCTATTTTTAAATTCAACGATATCATTCAGTATATTTTCATTAATTTCAGGTGGCCATTCAATTAAAATAGCCTGTTTCCCAAACAATTTATATGTTAAGTTATGGGCCTCCATTTAAGATATTTCTATGCCTCTTTTAGGAAGTTCGCTAACAAGGTATTTTACAATTTCAACGGCATGACTGTTATCGCCATGTATACAAAAGGTTTCTGCATGCATATCTAAATTCTTTCCTTCAATAGTTTTCAGCTTACCATCAAGTACCATTCTCAACAAATGTTCCAGCACAAGGTGCTTATCTTCAATTACCGCATTCAATTCCGTTCTCGAAACCAAAGTGAAATTAGCATTGTAATTTCTATCGGCAAATGCCTCAATTTTTACGTTAATGCCATTATCTATTGCCATGTCATGAAGAAGCGACTTATAAGGAACGTATAAATACCCATTTTTCATCGTGTTATGCATAGCATCAATAAGCACTTGAGCTAGTTCTTGATCTGTCGCTGCAAGGTTATAGAGTGCACCATGTGCTTTTACATGGTTTAATTTAACGCCTAAGCGTTCTGCAATTTGTTTTACTAAGTTAATTTGCGCTTCTATACTTTGCTGCAAGGCCCTAGAGGGCATTTGCATCACTTTTCTGCCAAAGTTAGCGCTATCAGGAAACGAAGGGTGAGCGCCTATTTTAACGTCGTGTAATTGCGCTAATTTAATGGTTTCAGTGATTGTTAACTCATCTCCTGCATGACCACCGCAGGCAATATTACACGATGAAATATAAGGCATTACTAAAGATTCATTGGAAATACCTTCTCCCACATCACAATTAAGATCTATTGTACGATTCATCTAGATGAAGTTAAACACTTTAAAGATACTCTTTAATCCTAAAAAAATAGTGGCAGCTAAAATCAGGAATCCAATAACATTTTGAAATATTGAATTTTTATACTTCCCTAACAGTGACGATTTATTCATTACCCATAGCAAGAACCCAGCAACTACAGGGAGTAGTATTCCGTTTGCCACTTGTGCAAACTTGATAATTTCAATAGGTTTTACATTCAATGAAGAGAATAACACCCCAAAAAAGAGAACAATCATCCACACAGCCCTAAAATTACGTGATTTTAGTGTTCCTTGCCATCCTAAACAGCCTTTTGCAACATAAGCTGCTGCCAATGGTGCTGTTATGGCCGACGTAATACCCGCCGCAAATAAACCAAGAGCTAGAAAATATTTGGAAAAATCACCAAACAACGGTGCTAATCCCTTCGCTAAATCAGCCGCATTAGAGATCTCAGTTGACTGTATTGCTGCGGCAGAAATAATAATGGCCATAGAAACGATTCCGCCAAGAGTGATGGAAACAATGGTATCTTTTCTTGCTTTTACGATATCATTCGGTGAATTCCATTTTTCCTTGACTAGAGATGCGTGTAAAAAAAGATTGTAGGGCACTACTGTAGTTCCTATCAAGCCTATAATAGTCAGCAAGCTATCCTTGGGGAATTGAGGTACAAAAGCACCTTTTAAAACAGCGATAATATCGGGCTTCGTTAAAATAGCTGTAATCAGAAAGGAAACGCTCATCACCAGTACCAAGGTGACCAACGCTTTCTCTAAAAACTTATAATTACCAATAAAAAGCAATATAAAAGCCACCAAACCAACAATACTATTGAGGTAGCTAAAACGAAAAGAGCCTATAGTTAATTTCGTATTTGTAAAAATAGTTTCCAATCCCAGTACACCTCCACTAATATTTCCTGCTTCATAAGCCGCATTACCTATCACGATAGCCGAAAGCATTAGTAAAACAATGATTTTCCTTAAGTACGGATTTTTGATCTCATTGCGAATAACCTCAGACAAGCCTTTTTGAGAGATAATCCCTAAACGAGCTGCCATTTCTTGCAAAACAATGGTGGCGATGATAGAGAGTACCATGGCCCATAACAAAGCAAAGCCAAAATTAACACCTGCTAAGGTACAGAGCGTAACAGTTCCCGGACCAATAAATGCAGCGGCTACCAAGGTGCCCGGCCCAATATTTTTAAATAAGTTCTTAATCATTTTTAGCGGCATTCAGTGCATAAATAGCAAAGCTACCTAGCCAATGCCCTCCTTCATAACTATCATCAACAATACTCGGCAAGGAGTAATTAATGTGCTGATTTGCACTATTCTTTAAATGACTGTATTCAGGTAAACCCTCAGCAATTTTATATAAACTCCAAGCTCTTGAAAAATTGACACCATCTAAATGCACTAATTTACCATCTGTTCTGTCGGAAACTTTACCAGTTTCTAAAGTGAAATCCGTTTTTATTAGCTCTGGTAAAAAGTTGGAAATCCATACTTTAAACGCATCTGTAGACAATATCCGTTTCATTAATGCCGCCTCTTCTAAGCAGGGTGATAAGAAGTCGAATCCACTTGGCTCCCAAGTAATTGGACAACCAGTATCATTTAAATAAAATTCCTTTGCCCGTTTTTCAATCATGTTTTTTAATTCATTGTGATTTAAAGCAACCGCATAATCATATGCGAACGACATACCAAATGCCGTATTTGTGTGTTCACCAACGCGAATAGGATAGTTAAGTTTTGGTAAAAACTCCAGATATTTTTCAATAATAAGATCGGTCAATGGCTGAAGGTTCATCTCTAATTCTCTTGCTAAAGGATCATTGAAGGTATGTAGTTCTTCGGCCAACTTAAGTAACCAAGCCCAACCATACGTTCTTTCAAATGATTTGTTATGGGTAGCGTCAAAATAGGCGACTTCAGTCAGAATATTTTCTTTTGACATATTTTCTACTAACTTTTTACCAATCACCTCTTTTTCTGCAAGGTTCGGAAATTGTTTTAATAGGGAAACTAAGCTCCAATGACCATGTACAGCAGAATGCCAATCAAAACAACCGTAAAATGCAGGGTGCAACGTTTTAGGTGTTTGCAAATCATCGGCACTTGCTATCGTTTGATTTAGCTTGTTAGGATATTCAGTATCCATACAGGTAATTGGTAAGTGAACCAACTTATTGGCTTCTTCTAGATTGAGTTTAGGTGTTGGACTCACAGCTATATTAGCGTCAGAAACTAACTCTTTTTTCTTAGAAGGAGTACAACTTAGTATACAGATTATTAATAGAGATAAACAATACTTTTTTGTCATTGTATTTGATGTAGTATAAAAAATGAATTGAATGCAACCGCTAAAAATAATTATTGCCGTTAGAAATTAGTTATCGATACCAACAATTTGATAGGCATTCACTTTGGGTTTTTCAAAGTTATGCTTTTTACTTGATTTTTTCAGTTCAGCTACTTTTTGAATCTGAATAAAATAAGCCGCAAGTTGGTCTAGAATAGGATGTTGGTCATTTGTACTGACTTCTAATTTCTCGCCATTTTTTAATTCTACTATATAATTATAGCGCGGCGTATCAACTGGTTTTGTTTGTTGCTCCCAATGATCGACCATATTTTGAAATTGTGTTCGGTTTAATATTCTACGTAATTTATAAATTTCGTCGTCGTTGATGATCCCTGTAAAATTTCCTGTATACTCCTTTGTATAAATTCTCCCTTGGTAAAAAACAGTACCGTCACGATTTATCTCTAAAGAAAAAGAAGGGCAGGTTCCGAAACAAGTAGACGCTATAAAGGTGATTCTTTTAAAATCAACTCCCGAAGCCACTTTCTCTCTATTGTAAAACACATATTCTTCCTTTTTAAAAAAAGGAGCATAGTTTAACTTTAAATAACCTTCTTGATCTAAGTTTACCTTTTTATCAAGCGGTGTCAATACCAGCTTATCTTTATCTAATTGTTTGATTTTAAATTTGACTCCCTCTTTTCTTTTATCAACACCTCCAACAATAAAGCGTTCTTCAAAAGTGATGGTTTTATTTCCTAAGGCATAATACATATCATGCCTTTTTCCTGCCAAATTATAAGTGATGGTATCTACATCAAAACGCAGATAATCTAAATCGGTATTCGTCCATTCTGTTTTGGTAAGTACTAAAGAATCTACACGTGATTGACCATATACAGTAATTGCAAATAGCAATAGAATCGTATTAAGTATCGGTTTCATAACAATTTAGGTTAGGATTAAAGGGTATCAAATTTAATAAAAAAATACATACCAACACACTTTCATCAATTGACACTCAAATGTTTAATAAAAATATTAACCCAACCAGCCCTCCCTATCAAGGCTTCTGTATTGAATTGCTTCTGAAATATGATCAGATGCTATATGCTCCGAATGATTTAAATCAGCAATGGTTCTAGCTACTTTTAAAATTCGATCATAGGCTCTTGCCGACAAGTTCAAACGCTCCATAGCCGTTTTTAATAATAATTTAGAATCTTCATTGAGTTTACAATACTTTCGTATTTGTTTTACCGACATTTGAGCATTGTAATGTACATTTTCATTAGAAGTAAATCGCTTGGTTTGTGCCACTCTGGCTTTTGTAACCCGCTCTCGTATCAGTTTACTTGATTCTCCTTTGCGCTCTTCGGATAATTTTTCAAATGGCACTGGCTGTACTTCAATATGAATATCAATCCGATCTAATAAAGGTCCAGAAACTTTACTCAAATACCGTTGCATTTCTGCAGGGCTCGATGTGACATGCCCTTCGGTATCGTTAAAATAACCACTCGGACTCGGATTCATACTCGCTACTAGCATAAAACTACTCGGGTAAGTCACCGTAAATTTAGCTCTTGAGATGGTTACTTCTCTATCTTCTAATGGTTGACGCATGACTTCTAAAACAGTACGCTTAAATTCAGGAAGTTCATCTAAAAATAAGACCCCATTATGCGAGAGTGATATTTCCCCTGGTTGCGGATACGCCCCTCCTCCTACCAAAGCCACATCACTTATGGTGTGATGTGGTGATCTAAAGGGTCGTTGCCCCATTAAACCTGAATTTTCTTTAACTCTACCCACAACACTGTGAATTTTTGTAGTTTCCAAGGCTTCTTGTATTGTCATTGGTGGTAAAATACTCGGTAAACGCTTCGCTAGCATCGTTTTTCCAGAACCTGGAGGTCCAATTAATATAATATTATGCCCACCAGCAGCGGCAATTTCCATACAGCGCTTTATGGATTCTTGCCCTTTCACATCCGAAAAATCGAATTCCGGATTTTCTAAATTATCATAGAATTCTTTTTTTGTGTCTACTACAGTAGGTTTCAATTCTGAACTCCCTTCAAAAAAGTCAATTACTTCTTTAATGTTGGAAACTCCATACACGTCTAGATCATTCACAATCGCTGCTTCTTTTGCATTTTGTTTTGGTAAAATAAACCCCTTAAAACCTTCTTCTTTGGCCTTAATAGCAATAGGTAATGCTCCTTTTATTGGTTGTAAACCACCATCTAATGAAAGCTCGCCCATAATAAGATACTCAGCAATTGAATTGCCTTGAATTTGTGAAGATGCTTGTAAAATTCCGATTGCCAAGGTTAAATCGTAGGCAGAACCTTCTTTTCGTAAATCAGCGGGAGCCATATTTATCGTAATCTTTTTACCCGGAATTTTAAGTCCGTTATTTTGCAATGCCGCTGCAATTCTAAAATTACTTTCTTTTACGGCATTATCTGGTAAGCCAACCAAATGATAACCAATTCCTTTATCAACATTAACCTCTACCGTTATTGTCGTTGCTTCTACCCCAAAAACGGCACTTCCATAAACTTTTACCAGCATTTCATTTGTTTTTGTTATTACAAATCTAAATTATCTTTTTGACAATTAAAATTTAGCTAACAAATTAAGTGCTAATAGATTATTTAAATTTTTATTTCTTACCTTTAAGTTCTAACTTAAAACTTTAAATTATGAAAAGGAAACTTATTTATCTATTCATTATCGCACTTACCTATTCTTGTACAGAAGAAAATGTAATAATGGATTCTACCACAACAGAAATGAAGGCTATTCACCAAAGATTCAACAAGGCCCCTATCGAAAATTTTACTTTGACCTTATATGAACAAAATGCTACTTTCTCTAAAAAGTCAACTTCAGCAACTGAAACTTCCGCAACTCGATTTATGGAAGCTACAAATGCCGAATTAAAAAACAACGATATGCCATTTCAGTTAAGCATGATTGAATATTATAGTTATGACGGAGCCGGAAATACCATTTTCTTTAACGACCGAGGCAATAAACAATTGTCGGCTGACTTTGTTCCAGGTGATCTTCGTCGTGGTGGTTTTACCGATATCGCATTCGCAAGAGACGGTACAGAAGGAGCAACTGCAAGTGGTTTGACACCAGCTCAAACCGATGGTGCTATTTTAAGAGCTATGGATACTTGGAATACTATTTCTTGTTCTGACGGATTAATTCTTACAAATATAGGATCATCTCCATTCGATCTTGGTTATGTAGAAGCACTTGTAACAGAAGGCGCTCAAGGTTCATATTTCTTTACCGATTTAATGCATTCTGGTTTTAACACTACTGTAACAGACGCTGTTTTCGGACCAGGAAGTACTGTGTTGGGTGTTACTTTTACATTTACCTATCAATCAGACATTGACAATAATGGTAAGGATGATGTAGCCTTTAGAGATATTTATTATAATGATGCATATAATTGGGGAATAGGCACTGGTGTAGATGTAGAGACGGTCGTTTTACATGAAACCGGTCATGGACTAAGTCAAGGCCATTTTGGGAAATTATCTAGAACCAATTCAAATGGTAAGTTTCATTTCTCTCCAAGAGCGGTTATGAATGCAGGGTATACAAGTATACAGCGGTCAATTGGTGCAACTGATAATGCTGGACATTGTAGTAATTGGGCACAATGGCCAAATAATTAATTGAGTACTTAAAAATTTAGAAAAAGGAGGCATTTGTAGTAAATGCCTCCTTTTTTTGTAAAAAATTGGTAATTCCATGGACTTTTACCAGCAGTTGTAGCTATTTATAGATACCAATATTTTTGATATTTAAAATCTAAGTATTATTTCAAAATCTTAGTTTAATTCTTACATTTGTTAAAAACCAAAAAAATACACATTGACGCACAACAAATTAGGTCTTGACTACGCAAAAGAATTAGATGCATTAGACGAATTATCAACGTATAGAAATCAATTTCACATTCCTAAAGACACGCAAGGACATGAACTCATCTACCTTTGCGGAAACTCTTTGGGGTTACAACCAAAATCGACCAAGCAATACATCAATCAAGAACTAGAAGATTGGGCAAATTTAGGGGTCGAAGGGCATATTGAAGGAAAAACACCTTGGATGCATTATCATGAGTTTTTAACAGAAAGTATGGCGAAAGTAGTTGGAGCCAAACCAATTGAAGTTGTCACAATGAATACTTTGACCACAAACTTACACCTACTGATGGTGTCATTTTACAAACCCACTCAAAAACGCTATAAAATTGTAATTGAAGCGGATGCCTTCCCATCAGATAAATATGCTGTAGAATCACAGTTACGCCATCATGGTTTTGACGATAAAGAAGGGCTAATTCTATGGAAAGCCCGAGAAGGTGAAGAATTAGTGCGCTACGAAGATCTAGAAACCATCATGGCCACACAAGGCGATGAAATTGCACTCATCATGATTGGAGGTGTGAATTATTATACAGGTCAATTTTTCGATTTAAAACGCATCACTACACTAGGACATAAACACGGCTGTGTTGTTGGATTTGACTGTGCCCATGGTGCCGGAAACGTTGTGCTAAATCTACATGATTCTGGAGCTGATTTCGCCGTTTGGTGTACCTATAAATATTTAAATTCAGGCCCCGGAAGCCTCGGTGGTTTGTTTGTGCATGAACGTCATGCTTATGATAAAAAGCTAAATCGTTTTACGGGCTGGTGGGGACATAATAAGCAAACACGTTTTAATATGCGTCACGAATTTGACCTACTACCAGGCGCTGAAGGATGGCAATTAAGTAATCCCCCTATTTTATCAATGGCAGCAATTAAAGCTTCCTTAGACCTATTTAATGAAGTGGGAATTGAAAAACTAAGTAGCAAATCAAAAAAGCTTACGGGTTATTTTGAGTTACTGATTAATGAATTGAAACATCAAGATATTAAAATTATAACACCAGAAAATCCCGACGAACGGGGTTGTCAACTCTCCATTCAAGTAAAAAATGCAGACAAAAGCTTACATGAAAAACTAACAGAAGCAGGTGTTATTACCGATTGGCGTGAGCCAGATGTAATTCGCTGTGCTCCTATTCCATTGTATAATTCCTATCAAGATATTTACCGTATGGTTGAAAAATTGAAAACTATTTTAAATGACGCATAAAAAAGATGTACAAATTATTGGTGCCGGACTTTGTGGTTCGCTATTGGCATTACGCTTAGGGCAACGGGGTTATCAAGTTGAAGTTTTTGAAAAAAGACCCGATTTGCGCAAAGTTGATATTTCCGCAGGTCGCTCTATCAATCTTGCATTTTCCGATAGAGGTATTAAAGCGATGGAACTTGTTGGTATCCAAGATAAGGTAGCTCCACTTTGTATTCCTATGAATGGGCGTATGTTACACGATATCGAAGGCAATACCATACTCGCGCCATACAGTGGTCGTTCGCATGAATATATCAATTCCATTTCTCGTGGCGAACTCAATGCTTTATTACTAAATGAAGCAGAAGCTTTACCCAATGTAACACTCCATTTTAATCATAAATGTACGGGTGTAGACTTTGAAAAGGGTATTTCTCATTTCTATCGCTATAATGATAAAACGGAATTTTCAAAAGAAGCAACTGCTATTTTTGGAACAGATGGTGCTGGTTCATCTATGCGCAAAAGCTATTATTTAGGAAAAAAATTCTTGTTTAGTTTTTCGCAAGAGTATTTAACCCATGGCTATAAAGAGTTGAGTATCCTTCCAGCAGCTAATGGAGACTATAAAACCTATAAAAATGCCTTACATATTTGGGGGCGCGATGCTTTTATGCTAATTGCCTTACCCAATTTAGATGGTAGCTTTACGGTTACCTTATTTTTAAGTTATGATGAAGGTGATTATAATTTCAATAATCTAACTACCAAGGAACGGGTTATTGAATTCTTTACTAAATATTTTAAAGATGCATTGGCATTGATGCCAAATCTGGTAGATGACTTCTTTGAAAACCCTACAGCACCCTTAGGTACCGTGAAATGTTCGCCGTGGCATTACAAAGGCAAAACCATGCTTCTAGGTGATGCTGCACATGCCATCGTACCTTTTTACGGTCAAGGAATGAATGCCTCGTTTGAAGATGTTGTTGAATTTGATCACTGTTTGGATGCCAATCATGACGATTGGGAAACTATTTTTAAAGAATTTGAAAAAACGCGCAAACAAAATACCGACGCGATTGCTGATTTGGCGATTGATAATTTTCATGAAATGAAAGGCCATGTAAATAATGCTAACTTTAGAGAAAAACGCAGCTTAGAAATGGCATTGGAAAAAACCTTTCCGGATAGCTATTCATCTAAATATTCATTGGTAACATTCAATGAAGATATCAGTTATAAAGAAGCTATGTTAAGAGGTCGTGCTCAAGATAAAGCCATTTTAAATATGTTGGCAGATAATGAATTGGATACCAAAGGTGATTTAAAAGTACTCTTGGAAAAGGTGCTAAAAGCCACTGAAAATATTCTCGAAGACGATAGAATAGCCGGATTGAAATAACTTGTCATTGCTGTGACAACAGGAGCTTAAAATAAATAAAATATCACTTAGAATAACGTCGAGCAATTTTAAAAAGATCGACTACACGCAACCAAACAATAAATTATGGAAGAAAAAAAAGTTACACCCAGAGGCGCCTATCCTCATACCAAACAGGTAGGTAATTTTATATTTGTTTCTGGAACCAGTTCACGTAGACCAGATAATACGATTGCTGGTGTAGATATCATTGATGAAATGGGAACCAAACACTTAAATGTTGAAGTTCAAACTCGTGAGGTTTTAAAAAATATTGATGCCAACTTAAAAAAAGTAGGGGCCTCATTAAAAGATGTGGTTGATGTAACCTCATTTTTAGTAAATATGAATGATTTTGCAGGATATAATAAAGCCTACGCCGAATTTTTTAATAAAGAAACCGGACCTACACGTACTACGGTTGCGGTACATCAATTACCACATCCAGATTTGGTAGTAGAAATTAAAGTAATGGCCTATAAGCCAATCTAAAAAATGATAATTCAGTTGAAACCCACCCCTAACCTCTCCCTAGAGGGGAAGTTTATTACTATGATTAAATTCTTCAATCATATCTCCATACATTTTCCCTCCTTGGAGGGGATTAGGGGGTGGATGAAAAACACAAAATCAAAGATCTGATAGATCTTTGGTTGAGATAGCCGTGTGCGAGCATAACCTAACCATCCATTGAAACTATGATTAAGTTTTTTAGAACAATTAGACGAGACCTTATGGAAAAGAACAAAACTGGTAAATACCTTAAATATGCTATTGGCGAGATCATATTGGTAGTAATTGGTATTCTCATTGCCTTGAGTATTAATAATTGGAACCAAAACAAATTGGATGCCTTTGAACGACAAGAATTGATTTCAAAACTGCACGAAGAGTTCAAAGCAAATAAAAAAGCAATTAAAGGGAACCTAATAGCTGAAGACAGAGCCATGAGTTCCAGCATAGCATTAATGGATTTAATGGGGCTCCCTGAAGAAAAGCTTTTAAGGCATAATTTAGATAGCCTACTCTTTGAAACATTCCCATCAAACGAGATCGCTTTTGCCAATAATGCAGTCAATAACATTCTTCAAAATGGACGATTAAATCTTTTTAAGGACGACACCATAAGTACCTTACTTAATCAATGGAGTGCCTTGGCTGAAATTCGTAAAATTCGATTTGAAAAACTTGATTCGTGGAATAACAACATTTTCTTACCCTATCTGCTTCCTTTTATTTCCTTTAAGGAAATGGATTCAAATGCAAACCTTCCTTGGGGAGGCAAATCTAAAGTAAAACCTAATTATTACCCATTATTCCAAAACGTGGCGTTTGAAAACTTATTAGACAATTCTTTATGGTTACACAAAGAAGTTGTTGTGAGGCTTGAAGAAACCGAAAAGTTGATAGATGAAATAATTGAGGTAACTAAGCCTAAATAATATGATAAAAAATTTTAGACACATATATTATCAAATCAAAATTTTGCAATTTTAAAATCAAATTTTTCAGATATTCAATTAAAATTTAAATAGTTAAATTCGTTACAATTTATCAAACTAACAAACCATCCCCTCATGAAAAAAATAGTTCTTTTACTTGTTTCCTTACTTATTATCGTTCTTGGTATCTTAATTGTCAATACCTTAATGCTTAGCTCAAAACAAGTAGCATCAGATCCGCTAGAAAAGGTGGAGCTTCCAAACGATATATTCCAAAACCTATCAAAAGCAATACAGTACCCAACCATTTCTTTTAGCGAAACTGCTATTCCTGATTCTACAGCATTTTTTGGTTTTCATCGGTTTCTTAAAGAGACGTTTCCATTGACTCATGAAAAATTAACACTTGAAAAAATTAGTACATACAGTTTGCTTTTTAAATGGCAAGGGTCAGATCCAGCTAAAAAACCGATTATTTTAATGTCACATCAAGATGTTGTTCCAGTGGATGAGCCTACCTTAGGTGATTGGGAAGCGGGTCCGTTTGAAGGTAAAATTACAGCAACCGATATTATTGGTCGTGGTACCATGGATGATAAAGGCACTTTAATAGGGCTCTTGGAAGCGGTGGAAAAATTACTCGAAGAAGGATACCAACCCTCGCGAACTATTTACCTAGCTTCTGGCCATGACGAAGAAGTTGGTGGTGCTAATGGAGCAGCACAAATTGCAGCACATTTAAAATCAAAGGGTGTTCATGCAGCCATGACACTTGACGAAGGTGGTTTTTTAGCAGAAAACTTGGTTCCTGGAATTGAAGGTCCTGTTGCCATGATCAATTTAGCCGAAAAAGGATTCGCTTCATTCAGACTTATAGTTGAGACGCAAGGAGGGCACAGTTCAGCACCACCACGTGAAAACACCATTGGTATGCTTGCACAAGCCATTGTTGACCTTGAAAACAATCAGCGCCCTTACAAACTTGTAAAACCAATTGACTACCAACTTAAATACATGGGTGCAGAACTTCCATTTTTTAAAAAGTTAGCATTTGCCAACCCATGGTTGTTTAAAAAACCCATTCTTGAAGCCTTAAATGCACATACAACAACGGCAGCAACCATCATCGGTGGTGGTGTAAAAAACAACGTCATTCCTACAGTTGCGGAGGCTACCGTTAATTTTAGAATACTTCCAGGCGAATCGATTGAGTCCGTAAAACAGCATATTCTAAATACTATCTCAGATAAAGTTAAGGTAGAAACTGTTGGTTTTTTAACCAACCCTTCTCCTGTTTCAAGTATCGATTCTGAAGCTTTTAAAATTTTAGAAAAAACCATACGTGATAGATTTCCTACGAGTATTGTTGTGCCGGGCTTAGTAGGTGGTGGTACTGATGCGCGTTACTTTTATGAAATTTCAGATGATGTATATCGCTTTTATCCCATGCGAATTGATCCGAATAACATGAAACGTTTCCATGGTATTGATGAAAAAATAAGTAAAGAAAATTATAGAGAAATCATTGAATTTACCTACCATTTGATCAAAAAGTATGATTAAATCAAAGGGAATCTGATTATCATAAAGCCGAGGTTACGGTGATTTTGAAGTAGCTTAATTACACTTTAAAAAAACAGTTTAATTACTAACTAAAAACAATAATTATGGGCATTTTTTGGGATTTATTGCAGCAAGACGAATTAGAAAAACAACAAAAACAGGCAGATAGTGTGGAGGACCGCGTCGAGAATTTAGAAGAAGAATTAGCGCAAACAAAAGCCTTGTTAAGAAAAACTTTAGAAGCCTTAGAAAACTATGTTGGCAAAGACATCGATGGTGATGGTAAACTAGGTTGATATACACGTTCAAGTATATAAAGTTCTTTAGTTAAATTTACCTATAATTCCTTATTCATTACCAATTCAGAACGATCAGCTAATGAATAAAATCATAAAATTAAACTAACTTTGAGAGTCCATTAATGCTGAACTTACAATACTTTAACATGATCAAACAACTCACTTTATTTGCATTTTTCTTAGTATCCTTTTGTTTGCAGGCACAAAAAAATTGGGATGCTCAAATTGATACCAATTTAAGAGGTGTTTTACAGAAACACAAGGAGCTGGTAAGCATTCCCAATCTCCCAGTGAATAAAGAAAATATGCTTAAAAATGTAGCTTGGGTTACTCGTGAATTCAAGGCATTAAACTTTCAAGTGCGTGCGCTAGAATCTCCTACCTTACCCGTTTTATTTGCTGAGAAGGTCTACCAAAAAAACTTAAAAACCATTTTGTTTTATTTTCATTTAGATGGACAATCTGTAAACCCGAAAATGTGGGATCAGCAAGATCCTTTTGTACCGGAATTAAAAGCACAAGACAATGAAGGTAATTGGCAGATTATAGACTGGAGTCATTTGAATGAAACCATTAATGATGATTGGCGAATTTTTGCTCGAGCTGCAGCAGATGATAAAGCACCTATTATCATGTTCTTAGCCGCTTTAGAGATATTACAGCAACAAGATAAAGAACCAACATTCAACATCAAAGTAGTTATCGATTTAGAAGAAGAATATGGCTCAGAAGGGTTTCTGTCTACCTTAACTGCCAATAAAAATGTATATGCGTCAGACTACTTCATCATTATGGACGGTCCCGCACATTCTAGTAATAAACCTACACTAACTTATGGATGTAGAGGAATTGCTACCTGTACCATTACTACCTATGGCTCAAAATTACCACAACATAGTGGGCATTATGGCAACTATGTTTCAAATCCAGTTTTTACCTTGTCACATTTATTAGCGAGCATGAAATCTGAATCTGGTAAAGTATTGATTCAAGATTATTACAAAGGCATCGTAATTACACCAGAAATAAAGACACTCTTAGACAATGTTCCAGATAACAAGAATGAGATAAATGAGAGCCTTGGTATACATACCTCTGAAAAAGTAGGCGCCAATTATCAGGAGTCACTACAGTATCCCTCATTAAATGTGCGGCAAATTGAAACCTCATGGAAAGGCGATACACCAAAAACAATTATTCCTGAGTTAGCCATGGCCAATATTGATGTGAGATTGGTGGTTGAAACTGATGGAGCCCTACAGTTAAAAAAAATAAAAAAACACATTGAAGGTCAAGGGTTTTTAGTTTTAGATAGAGATCCAACCGATGAAGAGCGACTGAACAATGAAAAAATTGTAAAATTTACAGCCAACAAAGGTGTCAATGCCTTTAGAACAGCTACCGATTCAAAATTTGGAAGTCAATTAAAAGAGGCTATGAAAGAAACTTTTGGAGAAGCTCCAGTAATTATCAGAACTATGGGAGGCACCGTACCTATTATTCCAGCCATAAAAGTACTAGATATACCTGCTATTATTGTTCCAATGGTCAATATGGATAATAATCAGCACAATCCGAATGAAAATATTAGAATTGGCAATATCCGACAAGGAATTAAAATTTGTTTGGCTATTTTTAACATGAAACTTTAAGGTAAGTGATTAAATTCTTTCGTCAAATACGCCAAAATCTCCTTATGGAAAATAAAACATCCAAGTACTTTAAATATGCCATTGGTGAAATTGTACTCGTGGTGATTGGGATTCTCATAGCGCTTCAGATTAATAATTGGAATAATAATAGAATTGAAGCTTTAAGTGAGCAAACCACTTTGAAAAGTCTTCAAATAGACTTTAAAACTAATATAAACAATGTAAATGATGCCTACAACAGCTTCATGGAAGCCTATGAAGCATCTGTGTCTTTGCTTGAAATTATTAAGGATGACAATTCCATAGATGCCTCTGAAATTGAGCATTTGTTGGATGATATAATTAACAAAACTAAATCACTGGATATTATCACTGGCTCATTAGATGAAATATTCAATACAGGTTCTTTCAATTTAATTAGAGACCCTAATTTGAGAAAACAACTATCTAATTGGTCCTATTATTTAACTGACACCGAAGATGATATTGTAATTTACAGAAACTATTTATTTGAATTCTTTATTCCATCATTAACAGATAAAGCTATATTAAGAAATATGAAAGTTCCTGCGTATTTTGAAGATGATCTTGGATTGCGAAACATTACTCAGTCTAGATTCAAAATAGATTACAACAAAACCATCAGGACAATAGAATTTGAAAATGAAGTTTATAATAACACCTTAAATTATATGTATGTCTTAAACTCCTATAAGGTGTTTAAAAGTTATTTAACTAATACTTTAAAACGCATTGAGTCCAATATTAAATGATTAAATTCTTCCGACATATTCGTAAATCACTGCTTATGGAAAATAAAAAGGGTAAATACTTTAAATACGCCGTAGGTGAAATTGTGCTTGTAGTGATTGGTATTCTCATCGCATTACAGATCAATAATTGGAATGAAATTCGAAAATTAAATTTAGAAGAAACGAAAGCATTAGAAAATATACAACGAGATTTTTTAAAAAATAGAGAATTGCTATCTATCGTAATGAACAATACTCAAACGGTTTTAGATGCTGGATTAGAAATACTTAGCCATACTGGAAATAAAATAAAGCCTACTAAAGAAGCTATCTTTAACACTTGGTTAAACGATATGTTCAATAGTGAACCCTATTATCCTCATAACGGATTTCTAGACGATTTGCTAAGCTCTGGAAAACTCGGAATCTTTAAAAATGTAGAATTACGAAACCTACTGTCTTCATGGAAACCAAAAGTTGATGTTTTGGGTGAAAAATTTACTACACTTAATCAAAATGAAGATAAATTTAATACTTTTATATTAGAACATGCCAGTTGGTTAAATGCGGATCAAGTGGATACAAAGGCTCGGAATATTAGATTTCCAATTTCAGGATTTGATATAGATAATAGGAATTTATTGAATACCCTTTTCTTTGAAAATTTAGTTGAGAATGTAGTTATAAGGGCTGATAGTTACTATTCTTTTCAAACTGAGACATTAAAATTACTCAATGAAATAGTGGTCATTCTCGAAAATGAAATAGCAAATAAAAATGATTAAATTCTTTCGGCAAATACGCCAAAACCTCCTTATGGAAAACAAAACCTCCAAATATTTCAAATATGCCATCGGGGAAATTGTGCTTGTGGTGATTGGTATTTTGATTGCCCTTCAGATCAATAATTGGAATGAATTAAAAAAAGCTAGGGAAAAAGAAAACAATGCATTAACTGAAATTATTTCAGATCTCGATACTAATATCTCAAGTCTAAACGGTATAGTTTATACCGATGCGAATGCGATTGTTAAATGCATGAAATCTATCAACATAATTATCAAAAACCTTCAAGACACTAAAGTGTATAACGATACATTAAACAAGCATTTTTGGCAAACGTTTCGGTATCCTGATTTAGATTTGAAGTCAAGCGGTTATGAATCATTAACTTCTATTGGTATGGATTTAATTTCTGACAACGAAACGAGGTCTGAAATTGGTAAATATTACACCTATAGTATTCCCGATTTAAAAGCTGCTTATAAAGAACTAAGAGATGATTTCTATCACTATATGCTCGATTTATTAAGAAAAGAGTTTATAGCCACTGGAATTAAAAATGATACGAAAACCATAATTCCCGTAAATTACGAATTATTAGTGGCGAATAGAGAGTATGTTGAGTCGCTAAAAACGTATTTTGCTGTTTTTGACTATTATCAAGAAAAATCAATTGAGGTTATTAAAGCATCTAATGAACTTAAAGCAAAAATAGAACTCAACCTATAAGACTAGTTACATTGAAAATTCAAAACTACATCAACGGCAACTTTAACAATCCAATTGAAGCGAATTGGTTAGATAACTACAATCCATCAAATGGAGACGTGTATGGTCAACTACCTAACTCGAGCAAAGAAGATGTTGAAAACGCATACAAAGCAGCCAAAGCTGCGTTTCCTTCTTGGTCGCAAACTACCATCGATGAACGTAGCAGAATTTTGATAAAAATTTCTGAATTATTAGAAGCCAACTTACAGCGTTTTGCTGAAGCCGAAAGTAAAGACAATGGAAAGCCTGTTAGTTTAGCTAAAGAAGTAGATATTCCTAGAGCAGCCAGTAATTTTCGCTTTTTTGGCAATGCCATTACTCAATTTGCTAGTGAGAGTCATGAGAGTGTGGGTCAAGATGCCATCAATTACACCTTACGTCAACCTATTGGTGTGGTGGGTTGTATTTCGCCATGGAACCTTCCACTCTATCTCTTTACCTGGAAAATTGCACCTGCCATTGCCGCAGGTAACTGTGTGGTTGCAAAACCGAGTGAAGTCACCCCTATGACGGCCTATTTACTAGGAGAAATCTGTAATCAAGCGGGCCTCCCAAAAGGGGTATTAAATATAGTTCACGGATTGGGTACCACCACAGGCCAAGCTATTATTGAACACCCAGATATCAAAGCCATTTCATTTACTGGTGGAACTGCCACCGGCGCACATATTGCCAAAGTTGCAGCACCCATGTTTAAAAAGTTATCTTTAGAGCTAGGTGGTAAAAACCCAAACATCATTTTTGCCGATTGCGATTATGAAGACATGTTAAACACTACGGTACGGTCATCGTTTGCTAATCAAGGACAAATTTGTTTGTGTGGGAGTCGCATTTTTGTAGAAGCGACCATCTATGAAAAATTTAAAACAGATTTTGTGGCGAGTGTCAAAGCCTTAAAAGTGGGGCATCCTTCGGAAACATCCACCAATATCGGTGCTTTGGTATCAAAACCACATCTAGAAAAGGTGCTTCAATATATTGAAATTGCCAAACAAGAAAATGGAAAAATTCTCTGTGGTGGAAATAAAGTTACTGTTAAAGGTTTCGAATATGGTTATTATCTAGATCCAACTGTTATTGAAGTTGACACCGATGAATGTAGAGTGAATCAAGAAGAAATATTCGGTCCTGTAGTAACAATCATGCCTTTTAAAAATGAAAATGAAGTACTTCAAATGGCAAACAAAGTAAAATATGGCTTATCAGCTACCCTATGGACCAATGATTTAAAACGCACCATGCGTATGAGTAATCAATTGCAAGCGGGCATTGTTTGGGTAAATACATGGATGCTACGTGATTTACGAACTCCATTTGGTGGTGTGAAAGCCAGTGGTGTTGGCCGCGAAGGTGGCTTTGAAGCCTTGCGCTTTTTTACTGAAGCAAAGAATGTATGTATAAAATATTGAAAATAAGAAAGGTCTCGACTGCGCTCGACCTGACATAAAAAATTAATTAATATTAATAAGAACAGAGAGAATAGACAAAAGAAAAAAGACGTGTTTAAACATTCTATTTTCTTTATTCTTTTCTCATTTATCACAAAAAAAATGAATATAGACTTAAAAAATAGAAATGCCTTGGTATGTGGAAGCACACAAGGTATCGGGAAAGCATCAGCAATCGCCTTGGCAGATTTAGGAGCCAATGTAACGTTGGTTGCAAGAAATGAAACTAAATTAAAAGAGGTCGTTGCAGAACTACCCAATAAATACCAATCGCATAATTATATTGTAGCCGATTTTAACAACCCAGAAGAATTGGGTAAAAAAGTTGCCGATCAATTAAAAGTGGTAGGTAATTATCACATCTTAGTAAATAATACGGGTGGGCCAGCAGCCGGACCTGTATTTACCGCAGAAATTGAATCTTTTGAGCAAGCTTTTACACAGCATTTAAAATGCAATCATATTTTGGCTCAAACCGTTGTTCCGGGAATGAAAGAAGCCGATTTTGGCCGTATTATCAATATTATTTCTACATCGGTTAAACAACCCTTAGATGGTTTAGGGGTGTCGAATACCATCCGTGGGGCCGTTGCGAATTGGAGTAAAACCTTAGCTGGTGAACTCGCTGAATATGGTATTACGGTTAATAATGTATTACCTGGAGCCACTTCAACAGAACGTCTTTCGGAAATTATTAGAAATAAAGCCGAAAAAACGGGTAAATCACCCGAAGAAGTTTCTAAAGCCATGAAAAATAGCATTCCCGCCAAACGCTTTGCGCAACCTGGTGAAATTGCCAATGCAGTCGCTTTTTTAGCAAGTGAAGCTGCCAGTTATATTACCGGAATTAATGTTCCAGTAGATGGTGGAAGAACAAAAAGTTTGTAACTTTATGAAATAATTTAAATAACCTGCTATTATGAGTAACTTAGTATCTCCTTTGAATTTTAAAGCTTGGATCGAAGAAAACAGACATCTTCTAAAACCACCTGTTGGAAATAAAGTAGTATGGAAAGATGGTGACTTTATCGTAATGGTTGTGGGTGGACCGAACAGTAGAAAAGATTATCACTATAATGAAACACCAGAATTTTTCTATCAGGTAGAAGGAGATATGGTCTTAAAAATTATTGATAATGGCACGCCAAAAGATGTTCATATTAAAGAAGGTGATATTTATTTATTACCTCCAAAAGTACCACATTCGCCGCAACGTAGTGCGAATACGGTTGGTTTGGTAATTGAATACAAACGCCCTGAAGGTATGCGCGATGCACTGTTGTGGTTTTGTGAAAATTGTGTTACAAAACTGTACGAAGAAGATTTTACTGTAGAAAATATTGAAACAGACATGCCGAAGATATTCGACAAATATTATAGTGATAAAGACAAACGTGCGTGCCCTAATTGTGGTGAAGTAATGCAAGCACCAAAAAAAGTACAAATAGATTAATACTATAAACCAGCATCCTAATCGTCATTACGAGCAACGGAATGACGGTGTAATCTCTTAATAAAATAAAGATTGCCGCGGCTAAAGCCTCGCAATGACAATAACTATGACAAAACGCAAATTACGTATTAACGGACATTCACACCTTCTTCCCTATCCTGAAGAAATTCCTCAGTTTATGAAAGACAAAGGGATCTTTTGGGTAGATAAAGACCGGAAATTTATGCTCCAGAAAGATTGGAGCCGCCCCGTTACAGATTCTAGTTTCTTTTTAGATGAAAAACTAGCATGGATGGAACGTTTTAATATTGATCATGCGGTTGTTTTAAACCTTTCCCAATTGTATGGAAACGGATTGCGCGTTGAAGAGATGAAACAAGCCTTGCGTTTTCAAAATGACTTTAATGCTAAAGTGCAACGTGAAAATCCAACGAAATTTACTTGTGGTTTTGTAGTACATCCCGGTTTTGTAAGAGGTGCCTGTTGGGAAATGGAACGCTGTGTAGAAGAATTAGGCATGCAGTTATTGTGTTTACCTACTCATTATATGGATACCATAGGAACCTGGCGTTGTATTTTTGATGAAGAAAATGAGCGTATTTTTGAATTGGCCGACAAGTATAATTTGGCAGTAGAAATTCACCCTTATGATGGCGAAAAATTTATTAAACTCGAAAACACTTCATGGCGTTTTCACTTGATATGGATGCTCGCACAATGTGCTGATGCCTATCACTTTTTAACCTTAAATGGCTATCAAGATAAATATCCAAATATGCGGACGTGTTTTGCACATGGCGGACAATTAGCACAGATAAATTTAGGACGTCGTATTCAAGGATTTGATGGTAGACCCGACTTATTTGAAGGAAAAAGTCACCCCAGAAAAGCAGTGGGACATAAAAATATCTTTTTTGATACGCTGGTACACGATACGGGTGGGTTGGAATTACTAATTAAAAACCAAGGTTCGAAACAGGTGTTAATGGGACTTGATGATCCGTACCCTTTAGGGGAAATGGAAAGTACCAAACAATCATCCTATCCAGGTAAAATACTCGATTTAGCCATGGAACGAAACATTATTAATGAAGTAGAACGCGATGCTATTTGGGAAGACAATGTGATCCAATGGTTGTGTGGTGATGACGAAAAAGCCAAGAAAAAATTAACCAATCGGATTTTAGGACTCTAAAAAAAAGCCTCAGATAAACTGAGGCTTTTTTAATTTTATAATTTACGAAATGTTACAGCGTTCCTCTATTCGACTGTTCTCTTTCAATAGCTTCAAATAAGGCTTTAAAATTACCAACTCCAAAAGACTGTGCACCTTTGCGTTGAATCACTTCAAAAAACATAGTAGGCCGATCTACAATGGTCTTTGTGAAAATTTGCAATAAATACCCTTCTTCATCTCTATCGATCAAAATTCCATGCTTTTTCAAAACTTCTACATCTTCATCAATTTTACCCACACGGTCTAATAGATCATCATAATATTCTTCGGGTACATATAAAAATTCGACGCCTCTATCTCTCATTGCAGAAACAGTAGCTACTATATCATTGGTAGCAACAGCGATGTGTTGTACACCCGGACCCCCATAAAAGTCTAAATATTCTTCAATTTGTGATTTCTTTTTTCCTTTTGCTGGTTCATTGATAGGAAATTTTATTCTACCATTGCCATTGCTCATTACTTTACTCATCAAAGCCGTAAAATCTGTAGAGATATCGTCATCAGTAAAAGAAATAATCTGTGCAAAGCCCATTATTTTAGCATAAAAAGCACACCATTCTTTCATTTCTCCCCAGCCTACATTTCCAACCATATGATCAATAAATTTCAATCCTACTGATTCTGGATTGTAATGCGATTCCCATTTGCGATAACCCGGTAAAAAAAGACCCTTATAATTTTTACGCTCAACAAAGATATGAACGGTTTCGCCATAGGTATAAATTCCAGAACGGATTACATAACCATTTTCATCTTCTTCGCGTGTAGGTTCTAAATATGGGGTTGCTCCTCTTTTAGTAGTTTCTTCAAACGCACTCGTTGCATCATCAACCCAGAGTGCTACTACTTTCACGCCATCTCCATGTTCATCAATGTGACGATTGATATCGCCTCCTTTACCCAACGGGGTGGTTAACACCAAGCGTATTTTATCTTGTTTGAGCACATAGGATACGCGGTCTTTTACACCCGTTTCTAATCCTGCATAGGCTTCCGATTGAAAACCGAATGCCGTTTTGTAAAAATGTGCTGATTGCTTTGCGTTACCAACATACAGTTCTACATAGTCCGTTCCTAATAACGGCAAAAAGTCTTCTGCGTCTTCAAATATTTTTTTAATACCATATTCAGTATTTTGTAAGTCTGTTAAATTTTTTATTCCTGCCATGTTTTTTTAATTTGATGATTGGATGATTGGATGATTAGATAATGTGATAATTTGATAATGTGATGATTAGATAATGTGATAATTTGATTTGATCATCTCCCAATTCTTCTAATAGCCAATTGTTTTGTTGTTTTATTTGTCATTCTGAACAACGTGAAGAATCTCTCAACAATAAAAAGATACTTCGCAAAGCTCAGTATGACACTTTTTAATGATTCTCGTCCAACCACGATAAATGGTAATCTCCTGTATCAATTTTTACAGCTTCTTCCGTAACCATTAAGGGTTTAAACGTATCTACCATTACTGCTAGCTCTTCTGTTTCTGTTTGCCCAATACTGCGCTCCATCGCTCCTGGATGTGGTCCGTGAGGAATCCCAGCAGGATGCAATGTTATTTGTCCGATACCAATATTATTCCGACTCATAAAATCACCATCAACATAATACAGAACTTCATCTGAATCTATATTGCTATGATTGTAAGGCGCTGGTATTGATTGTGGATGATAATCATATAACCTGGGCACAAAAGAGCAGATTACAAAAGCACTCGTTTCAAATGTTTGATGTACAGGAGGCGGTTGATGTACACGCCCTGTAATGGGCTCAAAATCGTGAATCGACAATTTATACGGATAGTTGTATCCATCCCAACCTACCACACTAAACGGATGATATGCATACACATACTCGTGAATCATATCTTGTTTCTTCACCTTCATCAAAAAATCGCCTTTATCCGTAAAGGTCTCCAATTCACTTGGCGGATGCATATCACGTTCACAATAAGGTGCATGTTCTAAATGCTGACCAAACCAATTGCGATAGCGTTTGGGGGTATAAATAGGCTGTTTAGATTCTACAATAAAAAGGCGGTTCTCTTCAGTGTCAAAATCTATTTGATAGATCATTCCTCTCGGGATGACTATATAATCGCCATACTCAAAATAGATGTTCCCTAAAAAAGTACGCAGTTTCCCCGTTCCTTTATGAATAAATAATACTTCATCTGAATCGGTGTTCTTATAGAAGTACTCGCGCAGTGATTTTTTAGGTGCTGCGAGTGCAATATAACAATCGCTATTGGCCAATATGATTTTTCTGCTTTCCAAATAATCGTTGGTAGCAGGCACTTCAAAGCCTTTTAGGCTCATGGCTTTCATGTTTTTATCGACTGCAATTTTAGGAGCAACACTGTATGATTTCAACACCTCTTTTACCTGTGTAGGTCGGTGTGTATGATATAGTAATGACGACATGCCGTCAAAACCAATTGTTCCGAACAACTCTTCATAATAGAATTTGTCGTCGTCACTTTTAAAAATGGTATGTCGTTTAGGAGGTATTTTACCTAATTGATGATATCTAGGCATAATTTAATATAATATCGAATTAATAATTATAAAGTAACAATTGTAAGAATTGCCACGTTTTTAATAGTGCTCAACGAATACATTAAACAATTCATTCAGGATTCCTCTTTATTAAGAATTTAAGAAGTGCTAATAATTCTTTAAAAGGGTTGTTCATCTTTTTAAAACATTAATTGTCTCTCAAAGATAAGTAATATTTTTAAGATTCTGGAGCCAATTGAATCTCTAAACCTTCCAATTCGGCTGTAATGGCAATTTGACAACCCAGACGACTATTATCTTCCACATGAAACGCTTCGGCAAGCATCATGTCTTCGTCAACCCCCATTTCTGGAAGTGTATGTTCTGATAAAATATAACACTGACAAGAAGCACACATCGCCATACCACCACAAACGCCAATGGTACCTTCTGGTGCCAATTCATAGGAACGTACGATTTCCATTAAATTCATGGCCATATCTGTAGGCGCCAAAATTTCATGGGTGACTCCTTCTCTATCGGTAATTTTTATGTTAACATCATTCATCCCTAACCCCTAATTTATCGCTTTTATCACGGCTTTCGGCGCTTCTTTTTTCGTACCATCAAACCCATGAACACCACCAACAGTGGTATATTTCATCACATATTTTTTATCTGGGAAAATTCGTTGATACGCACTTTGACACATGAGTGTAGCTTCGTGAAATCCACAAAGGATTAGTTTCAGTTTTCCTGGATACGTATTCACATCACCAATAGCATAAATACCGGGAATATTGGTTTGATAATCCAAGGCATTGTTAACTTTAATGGCATTTTTTTCTATTTCTAGTCCCCATTTGGCAATAGGCCCCAATTTAGGCGACAAGCCAAATAAGGGAATAAAATGATCGGTTTCTAATTGATAGGGCTCTTTGTCTTTTTCGGCAATGGTAACAGTAGAAACATGCGTATCTCCATGTACATCAGTTACTTCTGCTGGTGTTATCAACTTAATTTTACCGCTATTTTTTAACTCTTGTACTTTATCAACAGAATCTAAGGCACCTCTAAACTCATTTCTTCTATGCACCAAGGTGACTTCTGAAGCGACATCTGTTAAAAAAATACTCCAATCTAAGGCAGAATCGCCACCTCCGGCAATGACTACTTTTTTGTTTCTATAAAATTCTGGATCTCTAATAATGTATTCAACCCCGTGATCTTCAAACTTTTTAATGGAATCGATTGGTGGTTTACGTGGCTCAAAACTCCCGAGACCACCAGCAATAGCAACCACTGGGGCATGGTGTTTTGTTCCTTTATTGGTGGTTACTACAAAGGTATCATCTTCTAATTTTTCAATGGTTTCTGCACGTTCCCCCAAGGTAAATCCGGGTTCGAACGATTTTATTTGTTCCATTAAATTGTTTACCAAATCGCCTGCTAACACTTCAGGGAATGCAGGAATATCGTAAATCGGTTTTTTGGGGTAAATTTCTGAACATTGTCCACCTGCCTGTGGTAAGGCATCAATTAAATGGCATTTTAATTTTAATAATCCTGCTTCAAAAACAGTAAAAAGCCCTGTGGGTCCAGCACCTATAATGAGTATATCTGTTTTAATCATTTAAAAATAATATTGCTACAAAAGTAATTGGATTGATTTATAAAAAAGATGATATCAATCAGTATTAAATTATTCTACACTGATTACTTTTTGAATTTGTGGCGCATACTTCTTAATGGTTGCTTCTACGCCATTTTTAAGAGTCATTTGATTTACTGAACAACTGATACAAGCACCTTCTAACTGTACTTTAACGATGTCATTATCAAAAGAAACAAGCGAAATATTTCCACCATCGGCTTCTAAAAACGGTCTGATTTCAGTCAGCGCCTTTTCGATATTCAATTTTAACTCTTGTGTTTTCATGATTTTTTATTTACAGCACTGCAACCTGCCATTGTTGTTATTTTTACCACTTCTGTGGGAGGTAAATCGGTATTGCGTTTTACCAATTCCCGAATCATATTTTTTGTAATCTCTGTAAACGAATTCTCTATGGGCGTATTTGTTTGTAAGGCCACTGGATGTCCGAAATCACCCGATTCTCTAATACTTTGCACCAAAGGTATTTCTCCTAAAAACGCTGTATCAATATCTTCTGCCAAATTTTTAGCACCGTCTTTTCCAAAGATATAATATTTATTCTCTGGTAATTCTTCTGGTGTAAAATAGCTCATATTCTCTATCAGCCCCAAAACTGGCACTTGAATATTTTTTTGTTCAAACATCGCCACTCCTTTTTTGGCATCTGCCAAGGCAATATTTTGTGGTGTACTTACAATCACAGCGCCGTTAATAGGTACCGCTTGTACGATGGATAAATGAATATCTCCTGTTCCTGGAGGTAAATCAATTAGCATAAAATCTAATTCACCCCAATCAGCATCAAAAATCATTTGATTCAAGGCTTTTGAAGCCATCGGACCCCGCCAGATGACTGCTTGATTTGGTTGCGTGAAAAAACCGAGCGACAATAGTTTAATACCGTAACTTTCAATGGGTTTCATTTTTGAACGCCCATCAACCGTCGTAGCTGTTGGTTTTGCGTCAGCCACATCAAACATAATAGGCATAGACGGACCGTATACATCGGCATCTAAAATACCCACTTTAAAGCCCATTTTAGCTAGGGTTACCCCCAAATTAGCTGTAATGGTAGACTTTCCTACGCCTCCTTTTCCAGAAGCGATGGCGATGATGTTTTGAATACCTTCAATTTTTTTTCCACGTATCGGGCCTTGTTCTGGCTTTTTAGGCGCGTTAACGGTTATATTAACCTTAACATCTGCCTTTTGATACACTTGGTCATGAATGGCCTTCATGATTTCTACTTCTACTTTCTTTTTGGCCTGTAATGACGGATTTGTTATTTCTATATCAACAATCACTTCTTTACCAAAAGTAACCACGTTTTTTACCGCATTACTTTCTATTAAACTTTTACCCTCTCCGGGTGCTGTGATTGTTTCTAGTGACTTGTATATATCTTTTTTATCAATCTTCATATATCTGCTGTAAAAATCAGGAATAATTTACTGTTAATTTATCGTTTTATGTCAGTGTGCGCACACACTAATTCTCTAGAAAGTATACGGCACTTTTTCTATGCTCGTATCTATATTGATTCTAAATTACAAATATAGTGCTTATCCTTTAGATAATAAAGGATTTAAATAAGCATAATTTATGATTAAATAACCGTTGTCTATAACGCGCTCGTTATTTGAGAATAAACGTTTCGGTAGGATCCCAATTTGCCCGTACCTCAATCTCTTTTGGGTAGTAAATAACCGTTTCTGGTTCTATTTTTAATAGGTAATTCCCCGTATCCCATTTACCATTGGCGTTGGTATCATAAATGACCCTCATTTTATATTTGGAAGGTGTTAAGTTTAAAAAAGCAAACTCTTGCGCTTGGTTGGCGGCGATTGTTTCAATCACCTGGCCTTTTAAGGTTGTTAACTGAACGAGTATGGGGTAGCTCTTTACATTTTCTAATTTAAAATAAAGACTTCCATAATCTGCAGGTTGCTTGATATTGAAATTGATTTGAAGCGTATCATTTACATGACCGTAAAAATCGCTGATCCCTTCTGGTAAAATCTCTAGTTTATAACGCTCATTGTGCATTTTTTCAAAATCAAAGAGTACATCGGTTAACGATTTTGAAATCTTGGCCGTATATGGCACTGCTATCGAATCGCTTCTGATCAACTTAAATTTGGTGGTATCTATGCGTTGCAGCGGAATATTTGACCTTACCATCAATGAATCTCTTAAGGGTAAGACACCTCTCGCATTGGTAGTAATTGTTAAGGAATCTTTGTTCTTTGAGAGCAGCCGTACCGCCACCGTATCACTTATTTTCTTGTTCTCAACTATAAAGTGCAATGAATCTGCCTCTACACCTGAGTACCAGTAGTTTAAAGTGTCTTTATCTTTTTCAAAAGTAGTGGTATATTTAAAGTCGGGACCCACATTCAAGGCCTTAATTTTAATACTATCTACTATTCCTTGGTAGCCAAAAATAAGTCGTTTTTGAGACGCCACACTGGGTCTTTTTAACTCATAAGGCAGTATTTCTTTAAACAAGGTGAGCTCGTATTCCTCTTCTGTAGGAATCGTAATCGTATCACGTACAAAACCTATTTTATCTTCTTTGGGGTTGAAGATGTAATTTTTACTCGCATCATTTAATGCTACCAGCATATATTTACCTGCTTTAATATTGGTAATTTCCCAGGCAATGCTATCTAAGGTATTTCCCACATACAGTGGTTTTTCTTTATACACTATTGAATCGGTATAGGTATCATTCGCTTCATAAAGCATGATGGTTACAAACTCATCGGCTTTGTCATTAAACGCATCTCTTATGGTTCCTTTAATTGCCAACGAATCAATAACAGGCCCGGTAGAAAAAATATATTTGAAATTCGTTAAAATATTCCCTTCTGTATTGTCTATAATACTCTGTCCGAAATTAAAGGTATAGGTGGTATTTTCTTTTAAGGTATCGGCAATTTTAATGTTTATATACTTGCTTGGAGTACCTAGCGGCGTAATTTCTGCGGGGTATTTTAAAGGTGGCGAAACTACCAATTGCGTGCTTACATCTTTGAGTTTGATATACTCATCAAAATAAATCCGTATTTCGTCTGATTTAAAATTTACCGTTTTATAAGGAGGTTTCGTGCTTACCATGATGGGAGCACTCTCATCTTTAGGACCGCCAGTTGGTCGATTTCTTTTTGCACAACCTAACAATAGTATTGCTATAAAAAATAATAAGTACCGACTTTGCATCAATTGTAAATTTTCCGCAAATTAACGATATTTTTTTTCTATTGGTTCTATAAAAACAGATTTAAGCACTATACGCCATCGTAGCAATACTCACGGTAATTCCCTCACATTGTTGCAATTTTATCACACAGGCTTCTACGGTAGCTCCTGTGGTAATCACATCATCTATAAGCAGTATGTGTTTGTTTTTGAAGGTAGTGGTGTTGGCAACATAAAATTTTTCCTTTAAATTCTCAAAACGGTCCACCCTACTTTTAGCGGTTTGGGTGTGGGTGTCTAATTCACGTAATAAGATACTATCATTATAAGGTATTTGGAGTTCCTTAGCTAAGACCTCACCAAATTTAGCCACTTGATTGTAGCCGCGACTTTTTAATTTGTTCTGATGTAAGGGTACGGGTACGATATAATCTAAGACTGGGCAGCGCTTTGTTTCTAGCAGTTCTTTTGCTAACCAAGTACCTAAAAAAGTACCTACGGCTTGCTGATTGTTGTATTTTAATTGATGAATTAAATTGCGAACCACGCCTTTTCGCTGATAATAAAATAGCGACGTAGCAAATTCAATATTCACTCTTCCATAAAAGGTTTCTTCTAAAGTATTGGCTGCTTTTTCAGAAAAATGGGTTTGTGGCAGTTCAAAACGGCAGTTCAAACAGAGCACTTTTTCGTGTTTATTCAACTGTTTTTCACAATTTAAACAAATTTTAGGATAAAATAACAGGAAAATGTCTTCAAAAAAATACATCTTTGTAAACTTTTGAGTAAGTTAATTTATATTTTTAAAAGAACGAAATTTTGCAAACGAAAAGAGACTTTTTTAATGAAGCTGTAAAAAATTTGAAATCTTCGGGTAGTATTTTACCGAGTTCCAAATTTTTAATGAAAAGAATGCTCGAATCGATCGATTTTAAAAACACGCTGACTGTTGTTGAATTTGGACCTGGCAATGGCATTTTTACCAAAGAAATTTTAAAAAAGCTACCCGCAAACGCACAGTTAATTTGCTTTGAAATTAACGACGAGTTTTTAAAACACTTACAAAACATTAAAGATGACCGACTGCACGTGGTGAGTGCTTCTGCCGAAGACATCATTGCCCAATGTCATTTATTAAGCATTGACAATGTAGATTTGATTATCTCTAGCTTACCGCTTACCAACATCCCCAATCCTGTTTGTAAAAGTATTTTAAAAAACTCCTATACCATCTTAAGAGAAAAAGGGAGTTTTTTACAATATCAATATAGCTTAACCTACTACAAAAAATTGAAAGCTGTTTTTAACGACAATGTTGATCTAAGCTTTGAAATTAGAAATATCCCTCCGGCGTTTATTTACAAATGCAATAAATAATTTTAAGGGTTAAAACTTTAGAATCTCTTTAGATTTCCTTGTTAAGTTTGCTGTGATTTCTGTATTGAAATGATGACCTTTTTGTTATTAACTAATTATAAAATAAAGGTATAGATATACAATTTTTTTCTAATTTTGCGTTAGAGCTAAATAGTATCTTTACACTCTACAAACAAATTAAAAATTTTAAATCATGGAAGAAAAAAATAAATCTTCAAACAAAAAAATTGCCATTTGGATTTTAATTGCCTTATTAGTAGGTCTTGGTGTTTACACTTGGAACAGCAGCGTAAAGCACAATGAAGCCGAAGCATTCTTAAAAGAAGAGAAAGAACAAATTTTGGGTAATCTTACTACTATGGAAGAAAAGTACGATACAGCGATTGCTCAAAACACTACAATCTCTGAAGAATTAAAAATTGAAAAAGAGAAAATTACGGCGTTTAAAGATTCAGTAACGAATCTTAAAAACACCAATTGGAGATTAATCAGACGTTACAGAAACCAAGTTGCTACTTTAGAAGCTACCAACGAGCGTTTATTATTTGTAACTGATTCTTTAAAACTAGTAAACAATTTATTAGTGATTGAAAAAGACAGTATTACAGGTAAGTTAATTGAACAAACAAGTTTTAATGACACGTTAATTGCACAAAACTTAGATTTAGCTAAGAAAGTTGAAATTGGTGGTGTATTAAAAGTCAGTTCAGTAAATGCTACTGCTATGCGTTTAAGAACCAATGGTAAATATGACGAGACAAACAAAGCTCAAAAAACAAAAGCAATTCGCGTTTCTTTCAAACTTGATAAAAACGAAATAGCTACTCCAGGTGAAAAAGTTGCACATATTGTGTTGACGACACCAACAGGTAAAATCATTAGCCAAAAAGGAACCACTACGTTAAAAAATGGTGAAGAAGTTGGTTATACTGAGGAGTCTACTTTTGCGTATGAAAATGCAAGTCTTGATGTCGTAATGTTTGTTGATAATATTACACAGAAATTTGACAAAGGTATTTATTCAGTAAAAGTATATGTTGATGGTTTATTAGTTGGTGCTGCTAACTATGAATTAAAAGATGCATTTTTAGGATTGTAATAAAACCGATCACAAAATATTTAAAAAAGGGATGCAAATTGCATCCCTTTTTTTTGTGCTGATCATTTGAATTTAGTTATTTTTGCGCTCTATGGCAAAACAAGAAGATCAATTTAAAAAAGTAATCTCTCACGCTAAAGAATACGGCTATGTATTTCAAAGCAGTGAAATCTATGACGGCTTGAGTGCTGTTTACGATTACGCACAAAATGGTGTTGAATTAAAAAAGAACATCCGTGACTATTGGTGGAAAGCCATGGTACAAATGCACGAAAACATCGTGGGCTTAGACTCGGCTATTTTTATGCATCCTACTACCTGGAAAGCTTCGGGGCACGTTGATGCCTTTAACGACCCCTTAATTGACAATAAAGACTCTAAAAAGCGCTACCGTGCTGATGTTTTAATTGAAGACTACTGCGCCAAAATTGAAGCCAAAATAGATAAAGAAGTAGCAAAAGCTGAAAAACGCTTTGGTGACGCTTTTAACAAAGAAGAATTTATAAGTACCAACCCACGTGTGGTAGGCTATCAAGAAAAAATTACGGCCATCCTCAAACGTATGGGCCAATCTTTAGAAAAAGAAGATTTAGCAGACGTCAAAGCTTTAATTGAAGAATTGGAAATTGCCGATCCGTTAACCGGAAGTAGAAACTGGACCGACGTAAAGCAATTCAACTTGATGTTTGGCACCAAACTCGGTGCTTCGGCAGAAAGTGCGATGGACTTATACTTACGTCCGGAAACAGCCCAAGGAATCTTTGTAAACTTTCTAAACGTTCAGAAATCGGGACGCATGAAAATTCCTTTCGGAATTGCACAAACGGGTAAAGCCTTTAGAAATGAAATTGTAGCACGTCAATTTATTTTTAGAATGCGTGAATTTGAACAAATGGAAATGCAATTTTTCATCAAACCAGGCACGCAAAAAGAATGGTTTGAACATTGGAAAGAAACACGTATGAAATGGCACCTGTCATTGGGAATGGGCGCAGACAATTACCGTTTTCACGACCATGAGAAATTGGCACATTATGCGGATGCTGCTACGGATATCGAATTTAAATTCCCGTTCGGATTTAAAGAATTGGAAGGGATCCATTCGCGTACCGACTTTGACCTAAAACAACACGAAGAATTTTCTGGTAAAAAATTACAGTATTTTGACCATGAAGACAATGCCAGTTACACACCCTATGTATTGGAAACTTCCATTGGCTTGGACCGTATGTTTTTAGCTGTCTTTTCGAATTCATTGGTAGAAGAAGAACTAGAAAATGGCACCACGCGAACGGTATTGAAATTACCTGCGGTATTGGCTCCAACCAAAGCAGCTATTTTGCCTTTGGTAAAAAAAGATGGCTTGCCAGAAGTAGCACAGCAGATTATGGATGACTTGAAATGGGACTTCAACGTAACCTACGACGAGAAAGACGCCGTTGGACGCCGTTATAGACGCCAAGATGCCAATGGTACCCCATTTTGTATTACGGTTGATCACGACACGTTAACAGACAATACAGTAACCATACGTCATAGAGATACGATGGAACAAACCCGTGTGGCTATTGCCGACTTACGTACGCTGATTCAAAAAGAAGTGAATGTACGCCACTGGTTGCAAAAAATGTAAGTGCCAGCTGCGCTTTTAGCCTTTTGATACATACTTTTAAATATATAAAGCGGGAAATCACAACTGATTTCCCGCTTTCTTTTTAGGTTATTCGTGCATTCAAGGCATCCCTCTTCTGAAGCAATTAATTATAAGTTAAATTAACCGCTCGCTTCTATTTATCCCACTTTAGCTGCACGTCTGCAACACTTTGATGTACTTTAGCTAATAGTGCTGCAAATGCTTTATTGTCTAAAGGCTCTTTCTGGTTTTTTAATGCTTGCCAAAGGTTTTGGAATGTGGTAATTCCACCTACATCATAAATGTTTCCTGCAGCCATATGCCACCGGCATTGGTACCATCCGTAGTTTTGGGGATACTGTTGACCGAGTATATCGTAATTGGATTCTAGTTCTTCTAGGCTTGTGTATTTTAATTCTTCCTTATTTGAGGAAGACACTACCATTTTCGGAAAAATGGTTAAGGCAGGCAACAAATCAGGTTCCTTTTCGGCAATGTAAGTATGAAGGAGCATGTTGGCAAATAATTCGCCCATCCATTTACGTTGCACCGTGAGTTTACCTTGAATATGAAATGCATGTCCTAACTCATGAATGGCCAACAGGTCAAAAAAACTCCGCATTGTTAATGAACCGTTTTCACTGGAATAGGTAGTTGAAATTTGTTGAGAAAATTTGGTTGGTAATTGGTCTACTAATGGGATAAAACTCTTCCAAAAGGCATTGTCATCAGAAGCGACAATTAGCGTTTGAGCATCATTATAATGTGGCATTCCGTAAACAGGAAAATTGGTGTATTTACTCCAATCGGCTGGAGCCAATACCAATAAGGTAACCGTTGGTTCAAAGTCAATTAGTGATTTGTAAAATGAAATTACGCTATCACAACGGGCAGCCATTGTTACTGCCTGCTTTTTTGAGCCTTCACTAAAGTAAGTCTTGGTATTGTATCCTGACAAATAATTCAGGTTTTCAAATGTTTGTGCTTGTAGCTTTGTTAGTCCCGAAAATAACAACATAAAAAAGCATAAAACGATTGATTTACTACGGTTTTCAATTGATTTCATCTGCCTATTGTTTTTAATGTTAAACAATTTGTTATTCAATTTGTTGTTCCAACAGCTTATTGCTTGGCATCATTAATCTCAATCCAATAGCCATCAGGATCTTGAAAATAAATTTGCCGTACGCCGTCTGGTCTTGATTGGATTTTATTGCTTTCACCAGCAAAATTTGAATAGTTGATGCCTTTTTTAGTTAAGTATTTTAAATAGCCATCATAGTCTTTTACGGCAAAAGCAAGGTGCAGCACCTTATTCACTTGTACATCACCATAGGTATCAATTTGTGCTTGTGCTACATGCAATTGTTGGTTCGTTCCGGTTTCTAAAAAACGGATCATATTATACCCAGGCCACGGAGTTGGCACCTCTTTTAGCTGTAGTATGTCTTTATAAAATGCCATGCTTTTATCAACATCCTCCACTTGAATGGTTGAATGGTCATGTGCTAATTTAAACGATTGCGCATTCGCAACCAAAGAACTAAAAACGATGGTGAGCATTAACAGCGCATTTTTCATAGGTATTGGTTTTTGATTCAATGAACTAAGATACAAATAACTTTTTAACTACCTCTTTTTAAACACTATACATTGTTTTGGCATCGTTAGCTTAATTTTATTACGCACATTTTCAATTCGCCTTTGATTATTTTTTATTTTAGAGTCTAATTTTCATAAACATGTGTTATTCAACTGCATTGCGAAAAAGTAGAGAGAAAATTGTGCAAAAATTGCTCATTCAACTTCCTGCTGATTTTGAAATTCCGGAAGAATACCAGCCTTATTTTCATTTGAATGGCTTTACACATGGTAATTTATATATCATAAAAATGGATGAGCCAGCATCTATTTATCCCGCCAGTTGGGGCTTGGTTCCTCAATGGGCTAATGAAGACCCTCAATCGTTTTTAAAGAAGAGTAATACCTTAAATGCACGCAGTGAAACCATTTTTGAAAAGAGTTCATTTAAACAAAGTGCTGAAGAACAACGCTGTTTAATCTTAGCAGATGGCTTTTATGAACCACACCACGAAAATGGCGTGACTATCCCCTATTTTTGTTATCAACCCTCTAAAGAATATCCAGAAGGCGATTTGTTTATGTTTGCAGGGCTTTATACGGAGTTGGATGCTGATGTATACACCGCGACTATACTCACCACAACGGCCAATGACTTTTTCGCTGAAGTCCATAATAAAAGAAAACGAATGCCTTTGGTATTGGCCGACGATTTATATGAAGATTGGCTTGATGAAGGACTTAATTTTCAAACCCTCAATGAATTGATGGCGCATGGGTTTACATCTAATGAATTTCGAGCGCATGCAGTGAGTCGCGATTTTTATAAAAAAGGAATCGATACCAACAAGCCCTATATCGTAGAACCCGTTGAACGGGATACACTTTTTTAATAGTAAAACCCATGAATTTATCAATTGGTGGGAACAGGGTTGTGTTATGGAAAGTTCCGTGTTTTATAAACGGTGTTACGCAGCGTATTTTATTTTTATTTTGGATCAATAAGAATGACTCCGTTAATTGCTCTAATACCATAAATTCGATAACCAATAACTTGTTTCAACAAAGTCATTTTTTTAATCTCTAACTCATTAATTGTAGTTGCTAGTTCCTCTCCTCGTAATGGTTTTCCAAAAACAACTAATAGAGGATTTTTATTTACAAGTCCTTCATTTGATGATTTTTCAATTAATTCAAGAATTTCTGCATTGGTTATCTCCTTATAATATTTGTAATCTAATAAAGGGTCTAAAAATGTTTCAATTTTTATAACACCATTTTTTCCTTTTGTACCGAATTCTTTTATCCCTTCCTTTTTATTTAAATAATTAATTTTGGTAAAATCTTTAGTATCAAATATATTTAATTCAAGAAGGTTTTGGTATGGTATCGTTTTATCATTCAAATAAATTAAAGCTTCCCTTGAAATAGTCTTATTCTCAATTTGTTTATTAATTTTCCCTAATAGTGAACTTTCACTTTTTTTTTCGTTTGGAATTAATTTCGGTGCACAAGAATTAAAAATTAATGCAATTACTATTAATAAAGTTATATTTTTCATATTTCGATAGTTGTATTTAGTGCAACAGTTTTATAATATTAGTTGCCTTAAATTGGCTTGGTTTTTCATTGTGGTTCTAAGTTAATTAATTCGCATGACTTGAGCACAGCGAACTGGCGAAGCAATTTACGATAGTGAAATTCCACCACAATTAATTATACACGACCTAAGTTTGTCTTTTAATAATTCCGATTTAATAAATACGACTAACAAATCGCTTATTTTCTTCGTTATTCCATTGCACCTGGTATGTTGTTCCATTTAATTGGTCAAGTAATATAAAGTTGTACATGTTTTTAGTTGGATAAAGGGTAAATCTTCCGTTTATTTCCTTGTCATCCCATAATAGTGAACGTGAATTTAAAATTAGTTCACCTTCGTAACCATCTTCTGATATAGTGAAATGTACTTGCCACATTTTTCCATTTCGTGTGTCCAATTTAATTAAAGTCCAATAATTATCAGTTGGAAATAATTTGTAAATAGGAACTTTTAATTGTTGAATTTCAGTTTGTTCTTCTTTCTTTTGTATTATACTTATACTGTCTTGTTCTGTTTGTCCGTATGTAGGAACAAAAGTTAAAGACAGAAAAGAGATTAGTATAAAGTTTCTCATATTCTTATTTTTATAATATGTCTTTTATTACAAGATATTTTTTTCTTACGTATTCTCAGCTATCGCTGACGCACAACAAGTGAATATATAAACAATTGTTTTTATTAGACTTATACACTTTGCTATAAAGCACTTCTTACGAAGTTCTTAAAAATAAGTGAGAATAAAAAAGGGGTTTTTCCCCTTTTTTTGAAGTGGCTAAAATTTGTGGGTTTCGCGCGGTGGAATGCTATTGGAGCTGCACTCAATCTGAGTTCAATGGTGTTGTTTTTTTAATACGTTGACCCACCCCTTTGTCCCCTCCAAGGAGGGGAACGTTTTGCGGTTAATTGGTGTTTATAGGTACTTAATAGGTCACTAATCAAAACTATACAGTATTCCCCTCTTGGGAGGGAGTGTTTTGTGGTTTAGTTGGTGTTTATAGATACTTAATAGGCACTAATCATAATTATACAACATTCCCCTCTTGGGAGGGGTTAGGGGTGGGTTCCATGTTTGCTATTGTTTTTTTAATCCTTTCCAACATCCAGTTTAGGTAATTTTTCGATTTCTTCGTCAATCAACCTTGTCAATGCTTGAATATAGTACACTAAGTTTTTATGCAGCAATTAATTATTCACAGAGTTATGTGCAGGCTTTTCTGTGTTTCAATATTTCCAAATTGGTATTTCTACAAAACTATCAGTATACCATTTTACTTTCAAGGGTTCATTCGCATCGTCAATTGTTTCTTCACTAACTATTTTTCCTGTTCCGTAATTTAATTCCGAAAAGGGGTTTTTGTTCACATTGACATAAACAAGTAGCCGACTACCGATACTCAATTTCTTACTTACCAAATGCGTGTTTGAAAATGGTATTGTTTCTATTTTGTTTGGTTTAAGTAATTTTCTTTCAGTGTTATCTTTGCTATAACTTGCGCGACCAATACTGTAGGATAAATGGAAATACTTACCATTTGGGAGTACCTCATAGAGCGTAATTCCATAATCAAAGTCCTTTTTATTAATGCTCACATTTAATTCGCCAATGAATGAGCCACTAACCAAAATTGATTCTTCTAATGGTTCGCTGATAAAATTAAACCCGTTTCTCATATCTATATAATCTCTAATAATAGGATCTGGATAATAATCATTATTCCAAATTTCTCTATTTGCAAAATCTACTTCTTGGTAGTTATAGGCACTAATGGTTGGTTTTTGAGGACTTAATAAATAAGCCGCTTCTTTTTTTTCATTCGTTAGATATAATTTTAAAGATTCATTACTCATTTTTTCAATACTTGGGGCACTTCGCCATTCATTCGCTCCCATTACCTGATAGTTTATTTTGTCTTTTAATATTTTGGGCTTTGCACCATTCTTGAAAATGTAGTCAAACCATTGGTAGGTTATTTGGCCAGTATTGATTAGAGCGTCGGCATCAACTTTGTAACCATTAATTTCTTCCGAACCATTTCGTTGTGCTCCTAAATGACTATAAGGCCCAATAATGAGATAGTGCGCTGCATTTGGATTGTATTTATAGTGTTCACGTAAATAGTATAATCCAGAATTTTGAGAATCATTATAGTAGCCATCGATGGAAAGAACTGGAATAGTTATTTGTGAAAAATCTTTTTTATAAGGTGCCATTTTCTGCCAATATTCATCAAAAGATGGATGACTTATCCATCGTTGAAACCATTTGTTGGGTGCCCCATCAATACTGTCCATTTTAGCATAAGCAACTCCTGTTTCCCACCATTTGAACATCATATTTCGAAACCGTTGTCGATCATTTCCTGCGATGGTGTCTAAATATTTGTTATTACCAACATAAAATGACCATTCGTAATTCGGATTAATAAATACATTATTTTCCATTGGTAAGCCCATTCCGGGTCTATTGGCAACATAAGGAACAATGGTTTTAAGCGCTGGATGTAACTTTTTGGTTGAAGCCCATTGTGTAAATCCGTTATAACTGCCTCCGAACATTCCAATACGTCCATCACACCATTTTTGTTTACTAATCCAATCTATTACATCGTACGTGTCATTTGCGTCATTTTCGTATGGCCATATTTCATTAGTGCTTAATCGTTTACCTCTTGTATAGGCCATAACACCAATGTAACCTTTGTCAGCTGATTCTTTTAATGAAGTTAAGTCTCGCCCTTTATCTCTTACATAAATGGTACTCTGTAGGATTACTGTTTGTGGAACAGTTTCTTCAATTTTTCGAACAATTATTGCAGAAATTTTTGCCCCGTCTCTTGTCTCAATTAAAACATCTTGAATATTGTAGTCTTTGTTTAGGTTTGTTAATTGTACTGTTGCTTTCTTTTGGCTTGATGAATTACAGCCAATTAGAAGAAAAATGAATAAATTCAATAGTATTTTCATTCGATTGTTTTATTGAAAGACGGTCTTTTCATTGCAATGTTGCATTTTTTTAAACTTGCTTATAATGGTCAGTGTATTTATTAGATTTTTATAAGTCGACTACCCCCTTGTCCCCTCCAAGGAGGGGAGTGTTTTGTGGTTTAATTGGTGTTTATAGATCCTTAATAGATCACTAATCAAAACTATACAGTATTCCCCTCTTGGGAGGGAGTGTTTTGTGGTTAATTGGTTTTTATAAATACTTAATAGATCACTAATTATAATTATACAGCATTCCCCTCTTGGGAGGGGTTAGGGGTGGGTTCCATGTTTGACATTGCTTTTTTAACCCTTCCCAAAACCCAGTTAGGTTACGCCCACAAGCGGCTCTAATTATTCATCCAGTTCCCCATTTAATAAAATAATCAATTCTTCTGCCGAATCAATAATTAGTTGATAGTTTCTGTTTTGAATTGCTGTGCCACTTTTTTTTGCTACTACAGAAAAAATGTAGTCAGTATTTTGTTTTAAGTCATTCAAATTCAAATCGGGCCGCCCTAAATCACTTCCAATAAGGTGCTTTAAAACATTGCCTCCAAAAATGGATTGAAACACATCTTTTGTTATAAAATTATGCTGATACAATTGCAAACTTTTTTCCATATTCTGTTCACTTTTATCATTGTATGCATAATACCTAAACAACTTATCTTTTAGATTTTTAGATGCGATGATTTGTGTATTATTACCGGCTTCAAATTGACGAATGGTAGATTTTTCTGGTATAAAATAGGATTCGCCAGTCAGTTCCTCATTATAGCTAATGAATGTTGGAAGTTCGTTGCTAGTAAGGGTATTTTTATTAGACAGCGTTGCGATAATCGAATCTGCAGCATTCAGTTTTAAATTATTACCAACGATAGCCACTTTTAAAGTTTCGATGTCTGACTTTAAATCGGTCACAAAGTCCTGCAAAAAAAGAGTTTCAATGTGTTTGTTTTTATTGACTTCATTCCAATTGTTAATTTGTAAAGCAATTAAAATTCCGATTACTACCAATATGATTTCTCCAATGGCATATTTTAAGTATTTGCCTTTATTGTTTTTTTCCATAAGGTCTTTTCTGATGTGGCGAAAGAGTTTTATCATAATTATAAAGTATTCCCCTCTTGAGAGGGCTTAGGAGTTCGTTTTATGTTTGCTATTGTTTTTTCAATCTCTTCCAAGACCCAATTTAGGTTATTTTTTACATCTAAATCACTAAATCGAATCACACATACACCTAAAGATTCTAGACGGTTTTGACGTAAACGATCCTTTTCTTGCTGTCCTTCTTTAAAGTGAATCGCGCCATCAACTTCAATTGCTAACTGTAGCTCTTTACAATAAAAATCGACAATAAAATGATCGATAGGTATTTGACGACTGAACCTAAATCCAAGTTTTTTGTTTTTTATTTCGCGCCACAAAGCAATTTCACCTAAAGTCATGTTGTTGCGAAGCTTTTTTGCAAGGAGTACTAAATATGACTTATATGGAATGATCTTTTTCATTGGTTGACCCACGAACGTTTTGTGGTTTAATTGGTGTTTACAGGTACTAATATATCACTAATCATAATTCTATGGCATTCCTCTCATGGGAGACTTAGGGATTGGCTTTATGTTTGCTATTGATTTTATAAGTCGACCCACCCCTTTGTCCCCTCCAAGGAGGGGAAGATTTTGCGGTTTATCTGGTGTTTATAGGTACTAATATATCACTAATCTTAATTATATGGCTCCCCTCTTGGGAGGGGTTAGGGGTGGGTTCTATGTTTGCTATTGTTTTTTCCATAAGGTCAAATCGAACTCGTCTAAATATTTTTATCATAACTTAATTATTCGCTGCTTAATCTACCTTGGTGTATGTGGTACTTTCATGCCCAATGAGCTGAGTTAACACAATCTTTTTTGTTTTAGTATTCTTATCAAAACGATAAAATTTATTTATTGGATTCCCTGGAAAGAATACATTGTTAGCGCTTAAGGCTATCAGCAATTCATCAACTTGATTTTCGCTTTTTAACCTCAAAAAATCCGTTTCTAGCAAAATAGTAATTTTAGATTCTGAAATAGCATCATTTACATAGTTTCCTGCATATTCATCAAGTGCATTATATTTAATATTAAAAGGCAACGAATCTGTAGCTTTATTTAATATTGATGCTATTTCCTGATAGGCCTTAATGGCATAAAACCTATAACTACCAATATAGTATTTATGGGTAAAAGCTTCACCTCTATACCGTTTAACCTTGTTTTTATATTGAAAATTGTTAAGTCTGTAATTAATGGCTTCGGCACTTTTTTTGAAATCCGATGCATTATACCATTCATAGTTTTCTTCAAAATCATCTAGGTTTTTGCTAACGAGCTGCCAAACCTTCTCATTGTATAAGTCAACATTGGGTTTATATCTGTTGTGAACTTTATCTAATGCTACAAGCACTTTATCATATTTGTCAGGAATTGCATCTACATTGGTCATTAGTAAATCATATGCTTTGTTAGACGTGTCAAAATTTCCAAAAGAAGTGGCTATACGCCATAATTGATCGCTGTTTTCAGCAGCATAATCGGCATAGGATAAAGTTGTATTTAATACTAAACTTGCCAATGAATCTTTTGTTCGATAAATTCTTATTAAATTAGTGCTTTGATTGATGTCACTTTTTAACTCTATTAATAGATCTTCAAAAACAGCATCAATTCTGGCTTCAGTCTTTTTTTGCTCACTTTTTTGATTGAGGTTTATAGCGATAAGAATTCCAATAATAACTAGTATGATCTCCCCCACAGCATAGAGTAAATACTTTCCAATTTTATTTTTGGATACTAAGTTTTGACGAATTTTTCGAAAGAACTTTATCATAGTTTCTGAAGATGGTTAGATTTTCCGCTATAGCACTAAGTTAATTAATTTACATGACACAGGCACTGCACACTAGCAAACACAATTTTCAATAGTAAATTTCGCCACAATTTATTCAACACGTAGTTAGCTTTCGTTTTTCCATGCTAATATTTGTACCACTTGGTTACCAAATTTTTTACGCATGAATTCATTTAATTCTTTATCGTCTAAACGACCAACCTTTTCGGGATTTATTTCAATCAGAAAGTCACGGAATTCATCGAGAAAATCAGCTCCGAACTTTAAATACAATTCTTTAGCTTTAAGATAGAATTGCGTTTGATACCAACCATAGTTCTGTCCTTGTTTCAATACTTCAAAATACTCTTCTTCAAATTGTATTAAAGTTTTGAATTTTAATGGACCCCATCTGTTTGCGTCAATTAGAAATTGTTGATACACATCCATGCGATTGAACACCTCTTGTGATGCTAAATTTTTAGCAGCTGCCACTTGACATAAATTTCCGAAAACTTCATTTAACCAATGTCTTTGCGTACCATTTCCCGTTTTGTAAAATTGATATAAATGGCCTAGCTCGTGTAGTGATAGTGCATCCCTATAAAATAAATCTAAGTTTAATTCTTCGCCAAAATGTTGTTTTAGTGTTCCTAATCTGGAATCTGGTAGTTGTCTTAACCCTTGTTTGGCTCGCATTGCCATTACCGAATTATCTAAACCCAAAATAATAGTTCCTTGATAATGGGCTTGTGGCATTCCTGGAGGCGGTGAAAAAGCATATTTATTCCAATTTTGGTTGTCAATAAATAATACTGCAAATTTTAAGTCTTCATTAAAGGTCTTGTCAAAAAATACTTTTGCTTGCTCTAGATTATTGATGGTATTTGTAATATTCTTTGGGCTCTCAAAAGTACTATATATTTCAAATGCGTCTGAAAAATCAATTTGAGATAAACCTTCGTGTTTGGTCCTATCGATCCATTCAGAATTGCCATTCTTACAAGAAGAAACGAGTACTATTAAAATAATTAAATATATTCTCATCTTGTTCATTTAAAGGATCGATAGGTCTTTGACGACTGAACCGAACGCCATTTTTTTTGTTGTTGATCTCGCGCCACAAAGTGATTTCACCTTAAGTCATGTTGTTGCGAAGCTTTATTGCAAGGAGTACTAAATATGACTTATATAGTATGATCTTTTTCATTGGTTGACCCACCCCTTTATCCCCTCCAAGGAGGGGAAGATTTTGTGGTTTAATTGATGTTTATAGGTACTAATATATCACTAATCTTAATTATATGTCATTCCTCTCATGGGAGACTTAGTGATTGGCTTTATGTTTGCTAATAATTTTATAAGTCGACCCACCCCTTTGTCTCCTCCAAGGAGGGGAAGATTTTGCGGTTTAATTGGATTTTATAGATACTTAATATATTACAAATCATAACTATATAGTATTCCCCTCTTGGGAGGCGTTAGGGGTGGGTTCTATGTTTACTATTGTTTTTTTCCATAAGGTCAAATTAAATTCGCCTAAAAATTTTATCATGCTCTAATTTAAACATTTAATCGTAACAGCCTCTGGTGCTTTTTAATACATCAATCAAGTTACCCATAAAATCATCTCTTTTATTTTTAGAAAGCAAATCAATAGAGAGGAATGGATTCAGGTCTTCAAGTTCAACTAAAAGAAGCTTATTCTCATTTACGCGGCACGCATCCACTCTTGTAATTCCACGTTCCATAGCATTCCACCGAATGAATTTTTCAGCAAATGCGAGGTCAGCGTCTGTTGGTTCATATTCAACCAATTCCCATCGCTTATTTTTGTTAGGTGCATATAAGGCATACTGAAAGGCTGTATTTAAATAATAGAAGGATACCTCGTATTCAAAATCAATATAAGGTTGGATGATTTTCCCTTGAGGGTTTGAATTGACTAACTCTTCATGGGTTAACACCTCCATACCAATAGAGTCAGCGCCATTTTTTAATTTTACAATATATTTTTCGTTTTTACCGATTTTATCAATTTCTGATAGGCTTTCAACCGTTGGAATCACTGGATAATTTTGATTGGTTAAATCTATTAAATACTGTTTCCCAAGGATATCGGCTTTACCATCAAATGAATTAAATGTTACCCTATTTTTCGTTTTAACTTCTTGAATGAATTTTTGAAAATAGTCTTGATAACCAATGACCGAACCCGTATTTCTAAAAATTACCAAGTCTGCAGTTTCAAGAAAAGGTATTGCTTGATGCGGATGTGCTATAAGAATCTTGAAATGCTTTTTTAGTTGGGAGGTGATGTACAAATCTTCCTCATAATAGTTGCGCCCTTTTGCCTTATAATAGAGGTCTGTTAAATAGAGTAACGTCTTCATTTTTTTAGTTCCTTCAGTAGTTGTTTTTGTAATAACGGCTAACTTTTCAAATATACACAAAACTAAAAATCTGAATTCGAATTGGGTTCCACAATAGTACAAACCCACAACTGTAATTAGTACACCTATAGCCAGTACTATAACACACTTATTACGAGGTTCTTAAAAATAAAAGAGAATCAAAAAAGAGGAAACCCTTTTATATTCTCATTATTGTTGACTTTCAACTATTCTATTCATTTTTTAGAACCTCCACCCTATTACTAGTGCTTATTTTTCCTTCCTTGGCACTTTCCCATCCATCGAATCGATCGTATAGATGGTCCATGCTAAAATCACCGCATTTTTCATCAAGTCATTTTCATGAACATATTCTAAAAAGTCAAGTTCTGTATGGTGCGTTGCTGTTCCATACGCCAGTTCATCTTGTATAAATTGAAATGAAGGGATGTTGTAGTAATCAAAAGTTTCGTGATCGGTAGAAAGGGTATTTTCAGTTGTTATGGCTCCAGAAGTCAAATTAGAAATCGACTTAAATACTTTTTCAAAAACGGGTCTGGCAAATTCATTTTGTTGCAGATAAACCCCTCGTATGACCCCTGCTCCATTGTCTAAATTGAGATAGGCAGAAACTTTTTGGGAGTCTTTATTTGGCTTTTCATTTAAAGCGCCAAAGTGTTTTTTGGCATAGGCAGCCGATCCTAAAAAGGCCTGCTCCTCACCTCCCCAAAGCCCCATTTTAATGGTTCTTTTAGGTTGATAGCCAATCTTTTTAAGGATACGCAATGCTTCTACTAAAACAACGCTATTTGCACCATTATCCGTAGCTCCTGTGGCCGAATGCCACGAATCGAAATGCGCCCCTATCAGGATACTTTCTGACTTTAATTTGGCATCAGTACCCGTAATTTCGCCAATAATATTGACATTGTTTTCGGGTTCCATATAAAATTCGGTTTCCAAATTAAGACGTATAGTTGGTGTGGAATTTAATTTTGTCATACGATACAACCTCCCAAAATGTTCAGGCATTATGGTAAAATACGGCAAGGGCTTGAGATCGCCATCTCTAAAATAATAGGTTCCTTGGGGATGTAAAACACCTAAATACATCGGCCGTGTAGTCAATACAGCTAAGGCACCTTCTGCTTCTACAAACTTAAGGAATGCTTGATCTGAAACATCTTCTGTTTTCCATTGTTCAAAGAGTTCTGGCAATGGTGTTACTTTCACTTGAGCGGTTAACTGCTGGTTCATCGTCTTCAATTGCGCTTTTGAATATCTAAATTCAATGGTGTCTTGTAGTGATTTTCTTCTGGGTTCTTTTCCTAAAAGGACTATTTTTCCTTTCAACTTACCTGAAAATTCACTTCGCAGGGTATTCATATCAGCAAAATTTTCAACACTTATAATGGGTCCAGAAACAATTCCTTCGGTACTTTTAGACATCGCCAACGGATAGGCCGAAATATTCATATAATTTGGAGCAGTCATCTCCACTTTAAAAGTGTTGATATCCCAACCGCGACAATCAGTGCAATAATTTTCAAAGTGTACATTTTGAAGTCCAACATTTTTCATGGCATCAGAAATCCAATTGGCCGCCTTATAATAGCTTCGTGTTCCTGTAAGCCGCTGCCCATAAATATCGGTAAACTGACTTAACAGATCCATCACTTCAGAATTGTTAAATCCTTCATTTCTAATTTTAGATAAGGTAATTTCCTCACTGGTTAGTTGTGAATAGCTGTTAGCTGAAAATGCAATTAAAAAGAATAAGGCAATACTCGTTTTTAGTTTCATAATGAGGAGTGGGTATTAGGTTAGGTTACTAATTTGTGTAATATTTTATATACTCTTAGTTTTACAAAGCGATGCTTACGAAGGTCTTAATAAATGTTGAGAATAAAAAAGGGGTTTTTCCCCTTTTTTATGGTGTCTAGATAGTGCCGTTTTAGATTGTCCTTTTCATGAAATCTAGTACTGTCAATACAATGCATTATACATTCTTTTGTGCGTTTTTTTAATTTAAGATAGCTGGAAGTATATATTCTGAAATTATTTTTTCTGGCTGTTGAAACTTTCCATTTCTATAATTTCCAGAAGTGATGACTACAACTAATTCTAATTCTGGAATAACAAATAGATATTGTCCTCCTGAACCTCTTGCTTCGACAGATTCAATATGCTTACCTTTAACATCATAGGTTTTATGCCACCATAAGTAACCGTATTCATTTTTGTCATTCGTATTTTCTAATACAAGGTATTTCTTAAATGAATCTTCAACATATTTTTTTGAAATAATTTGTTGCCCCTCCCAAGTCCCTTTATTCAAATATAATAGTCCGAATTTCAACATATCTCTTGATGTAAGATACATGCCACCCCCTAAATATGGCCTCATTGTAGTATCATCTGTTTGAATAATATAGTTTGTAATACCCAACGGAGCAAAGAGTTTTTTATTCAAATAGAACTCTAATGGAATACTTAACGCATTATCCAAAATAACACCAAGCAAAAACGGATTCGCTGAACCATAATTTGCCTGTGTTCCAGGTTCATTTATCATAGGTGCCTGTACCACTGTTTTAAGCCAATTATCAGCATTCTGATAGTTGTTTTCAGAAGCTACAGAGTTGCTTTCTATTCCGAAATCTATGGCATCCAATCCAGAACTCATCGTTAATAAATTTTTGATGCTTATTTTCTCTTTTAGAGTATCCTGCGTTTTCTGATAATCCATCGGTAACAAATCATAAGCTCGTTGGTTTGTGCTCATTATAATTCTATCATCAATAGCAATGCCTACAATAGCTGAAGAAATACTCTTAGCCGCAGAACGTTGATCGTGTGGAATAGCATTCTTATATCCATCAAAGTAGGTCTCAAATACGAGTGTCCCTTTTTTAGAAATAAGCACACTATGGGTATTTACTAATGATTTATTGTTGATACTATCTATCAGTCTTGCCAAAGGTTCTGGGTTGATTTCAAACTCTTTTAGGCTTGTTGTAACCCATCCATCATTTAATGCTATGGGTTTCGTTATGCTTTGATTTTGAGGCGTCTCAATTCCAATTGCGTTTAAATCAATAGTAGAGGGTACTAAATTGGCAACTGCAATTGTTGTCTCATAAAAAATAATTTCTAACTGAATTTTATTCGTTAATAGGGTTGCTTTAAACTTAAATCCGGTTTTAACATCTCTAAATGAAATCACATCCTTAACTTTTACAAAACCACCTGCCCACGTCCCTGAAAACCGTTGATCTCCAAAAAATGGGTACACTGCAAAACTACCATCGTCGTAATTTTCAAAGCTCAAGTAAATGGATTGCGATTGTAAACTATCTATCATTAACGGATTCCAACTTCCTTGATATACGTTTGTTCGAATCTTTTTTAGATTGATATGGTACATTAAAACACCAGACTTTATAAACCCATTCATTTCAGCTCCTCCATTGGTAACATCAAGTTCAAGATGTGTCTGTTCATCAATAGCAAACTTCATACGCTGATCACCAACCGACATTATTTTTTTGTCTATGGAAGTTTTACCATTAGAAATGATAAGATTATAAGCACCAGACTTTAACTCCGCTAGCGTAATATTAAAATTAAAACTATGAACGTTCGGTAGTGTTCCAATCCAATTGCCTTCATATTTTTTGAGATCCTGTTGAGACCAACTGGAATGCATGGAGAAAAAAAGAAACAAAATTATGATTAGCTGTCTAAACATTATTTTTATGATGTATTTTTTAAGTTAGTAAAGTATTGCCTTGAGCAATTATTTTGTTCCCTATTTCAGTTTTATATTCCAATAGAAACGGATTACTCTTGGTCTTTATACTTTTCAAACCAAGCCAATATACTGGCTATTTTGGCCACTAAGTTACTTGGCCTGTTGGCTATTCCATGTGAAGCACCTGGTATTCTAACCATGGCCGTTTCAACATTTTCTAACTTCAATGCAGTATAAAACTGTTCGGTTTCTGCTATCGGTGTTCTAAAATCCTGTTCACCTGTTAACAGCATTGTTGGTGTGGTTATATTACTTACATACGACAATGGTGAGCGTTTAAAGTAGCTCTCCGGATCTTCCCAAGGCTTTTTGCCAAACCAATATTTAGAAAAGAATTGAGCTCCATCAGCGTATAACACGAAGCTATACCAATTTATAACCGGTTTGGCCACCACTGCAGCTTTAAATCGGTTGGTTTTTCCTACTATCCAAGCAGTAAGCGTTCCTCCTCCACTTCCTCCTGTGACAAACAAGTTTTTATCATCAATATATCCTTTTTCGATGACTGCATCTACACCAGACATCAGATCGTCATAGTCATGATTTGGATAATCATGATGGATCAAATTTCCAAACTCCTCGCCGTAACTTGTACTCCCTCTTGGGTTCGCATAAAGCACCACATAACCTGCTGCGGCAAATGCCTGTATTTCGGCCGAATAAACAGAGCCATAACTTGCAAAAGGCCCTCCGTGAATTTCCAAAATCATTGGATACTTTTTACTGGCATCAAAATTTGGAGGCGTCACTATCCACCCTTGTATTTTACGCTGGTCAAATGAAGATTCCCACCACAGTTCTTCGACATTCCCTAAATTCCTAAAGGCAAACAGGTCATCATTAAGTGCGGTTAAGCGCTTCGTAGATTTGGAGTCTGACACACCGAGGTCTGCTGGATGATCTGTTCCGCCAAGGCTATAGGCAAATTTACCAGTATTGGATACGGTATAACTGGCGGCATTATAAGGTCTACCAAGTGAGAGTCCACCTAAATTTTCAGTAATTACCGTTACTTTTCCGGCTAAGGTCATGTAAGCCAGCTTGGTATCTCCTTTATCATCATACTGAAAGTAAATCCCCTTGCCATCATTACTCCAATTAATAGTACCAATATTTCGGTCAAAATCTTTTGAGATTACTTTAGAATTGGTACCATCCGCATTCATTATATAAAGATCAGTCAATTGATAACCCTGGTACTTGTCGTCAAATCCCAAGTAAGCAATTTTAGTTCCGTTTTTAGATAAAACCGGACTTTGATCTGGCCCATACCGTGAGGTTAATGGTTTAATAGTTCCAACATTTATAGTTAACTGATATATCTCACTGTCTTGAGGCTCCATTTCTTCTGCCTTATGAAAATTAGCGCTGAAGTACAGCAGCTGATTATTTTTTGACCAAATCGGTCCGCCATGGTCAAAATCTGTAAAGGTCAATTGTCGTGGTGTGCCTCCTTCTATTGGCAAGGTGAATAATTGCATATTGCCACTTTTTAAATAGCCTTGCCCATCGCCCCGATAGTTGATGTCATCAATATAAATAGGGGGAGAATTCCATTTGGCTCCTTCAGGCTTCGCGGGCATTTTTACTAGTGATTTATGTTGAATAGGCACAAACATGTTAAATGCCAATGTCTTATCATCATTTGACCAGGACACCTCTGCAGGCACTGAAGTGGTATTTGTGAGCGCGACAGATTCTTTAGTGTCTAACCACATCATATAAAGCTTCATTTTTTCATCAGCCATATTTGATTTGAAAATCAATTTTTCACCGTCATGAGACCATCTGGGATAATAATCATTGTTATTTCCGGTGGTTAGTGGTCTATTATTAGAACCGTCAAAATTCACTATCCATAGATTTGATAAGTTCTTATCGGTCATTATATCTTTGAAATTTCGAACATAGATAATTCTGGATCCATCAGGAGAAATTTGTGGATCAGATACATATTCCATATTAAATATGTCTATAAGTTCTAAGTTCGATTTTACTTGACTATAACTGAACGGAACAATAACAACTAAGAGCAGGATTGTTATAAATAAATGTTTTTTCATGGTAATTAAATTCTTTGATTGTTTGGTTGGTTTAGTGATTCTAAAATTAACGCTTATAAGCCAATATATATACGATTGTATTTATTAGCCTTAAACAGCTATTCTTATAAAGTACTGCTTACGAAGTTCTTAAAAAATAACGAGAATATAAAAGGGGTTTCTCTTTTAATTTCTTCCAAATAGTTAATTTTGACACACTCAGTCAATTATTTGAAAGGCTTAGTCAGTTAAAATACAGATATTCTTTCTAGTTTTGTTTGGAACAATACGAAATCTAGTTAACCTCATAAAAATTTCAACCATGATTAAAAATAAAACAACCAATAAAATAATGGCACTAGCTGCTATATTCATAACATTCATTAGTATTCAAGGGTGTGCTGAAAAAGAAAATAAACCTAAAAAAACAGATGAAATTGTCGCTAAACTTTCTTCTGATGAAAAAGAAGCCGAACCCCACCCACACAGTCATGATGACGCACCAGAACCAGATGCTGATCAAAGAATCATAACCCCTGAAGATGCCCAACAATTTTGGGTTTTTCCGGAAAGCATCGATAAATTGGGTTCGGGCGGTTTACTTCAAATTTATATGGATGCTGAAAGCCACCCGGATGCTTCTTCAGGGTTTGCAAAATATGAGTTAGGTGTGGGTGGTGCCCTACCAGAACACAAGCATAATAAAACCGAAGAGATTGCCTATTTTCTTTCTGGAAAAGGGATTGTTATCAGTTATGAGAACAATGAACGTATAGAAACACCTGTTAAAGAAGGGGTTGTATGGTATACGGCGCCAGGAGAATGGCATTCATTTAAAAATGCAGGAAATGAACCTCTAAAATTGGTATTTGCCACGATTCCAAATGCCAAACATGGCTTATTGCATTTCTTTAAAGAAGTGGGCACAGAACCTGGGAAGAAAGCCACTACCTTAAGTCCAGAAGAATTTGCAAAACTAGCAACTGATAATGACTTGATTTTAAAGCCTGCAAAAATAGAGTAGAAAATTACATGTAAAATGAGCGGGAAGCTGGTTCTTCTAAAAAATTGTATTTTTAATGCATTATAATACTCGAAAACAATGGGCAACGGTTACGACATAGCACAAAACAATCCTACATTTAAAAAAATTGAAGTGTCGTCGCTTATGTTTTCAGAGTATCGATGCATGGAAGAAAAATCGATATTCACCGCATGGTCACATCTCAATTATTTTATTTATGTACTAGAAGGTAAAAAGAAATGGCGAACCTTAGAGCACAGCTATATGGTTCATGCGAAGGAGGTGCTTTTTGTAAAAAAAGGAGCTAATATTATCCACAAATTTTTTGATTCCGATTTTTGCGCCATGGTCATCTTTATTCCCGATACCTACATTCGCGATTTTATTTCACAAAAGCCAGAAATAGGAATTCACCAAAAAAATAACCTTCCAAGTGATAGTGTAATTCCGCTAAAAATGGATAGAACTTTAACTACCTATTTTACTTCTATGTTGGACTATTTTTTTAATCAAGAAAAGCCTTCAAAATACTTAATGGAAATTAAGTTTCAGGAATTATTGGTCAATATTTTATCCCTTCCTCACAATCCTGAAATTGGGAGTCACTTTAAGGATATCGCACAAGATGTGAAACCATCCATCAAAAATATAATGGAGTCTAATTTTATCTATAATTTGTCGCTGGAAGAGTTTGCTAGACTAACGCATCGTAGCTTAAGTACCTTTAATCGCGACTTTTATAGTGCCTATGGAACACCTCCAGGGAAATGGCTTACGAAGAAAAGACTGCTTCATGCTAAACGATTATTAGAAAATACCAATCAGAAAATATACGAAGTGGCTTTTGATTGTGGTTTTGAAAGTCCTGCACATTTTACACGTGTATTCAAGACTGAAAATGGCATTACTCCTTTAAAATTTCAAAAAGCACAACTGGCTGTTTAATGGCATTCATTTAAAAAAAGCTCCAAACCGGATTATGGATATTCATAAAAATAAGCCAACTAAAACGGCATCAAATAAATGGTTGAATGGAATAGATCAACTCGGCGAACAACTAGCAGCAAATGGAATTGCTCATGACCAGACAGATACTTTTGTAGCTGACAATTATGCGTTATTGAAAGCGAATGGCTATCTCACAGCCATGATTCCAAAAGCATTGGGTGGTGGAGGAATTACCTATAAAGAAATGTGTGCCATATTGGTAAAAATTGCACATTATTGTCCTTCTACGGCCTTGGCACTTTCTATGCACCAGCACCTTCTTGCAGCGAATATCTATAAATACATACATCAAGGCACAGGTGCGGACTTTTTAAAAGAAGTGGTCCAGAAAAACCTGGTATTGATTAGTACAGGAGCACGTGACTGGTTGGATTCTAATGGAAACATGAAAAAAACGGAAGGCGGTTATTTGGCGACTGCAAAAAAACAATTTGCCAGTCAGTCTGCTATGGGAGATGTTTTGGTGACCAGCGTCCCTTATAATCATCCAGAAAAAGGGTGGCAAGTACTGCACTTCACCCTGCCTATGAACGCCAATGGTGTTTTACTATTAGATGATTGGCACACCTTAGGAATGCGCGGTACAGGTTCACAGACCGTTATTCTCAATGAAGTATTTATTCCGGAAGACGCCATAGTAATGAACAGAGTAAAAGGCGAATTTCCTATGTTTTGGAATGTGGTACTCACCGTAGCATTACCTTTAATTGTGGCTCCTTATGTAGGGATTGCTGAAAAAGCCATGAAGATTACGCTAGAAAAGTCAAGAGTAAAAAAAACGAGACCACAACATATTCCTTTTCTATTGGGGGAAATGTACAATAGCCTTACATCGGCCCAGGTGCTACATAACGACATGATTGAAATAGCCAACAATTTAAATTTTCAGCCTGAAGAGCGTATCGGTGTCGAAATATTGGCTAGAAAGACCTTGGTTGCTAAAGCATGTAAGGAAACCGTTAATAAAGCCATGGAAACGGTAGGCGGACAAAGTTTTTACCGAATAATGGAACTTGAACGACTCTTAAGGGACGTACAAGCAGTGGGCTTTCATACACTTCCCGAAAAGCAACAGCAGCAATTTACTGGAGATTTTTTATTGAAATAAAAGCTAATTGAAATTCTGGCTGAGATAGTTTTTTTATTTCTAATGGAACTTAAAGCAGCACAAAGGGTGTTCGCTACCCTTAATATATCAATTTCATTACATTTTCAGTTAATCTGTCGCATTTACTAAAACCAAACTCAAACACATTTTTGTCATTTGCCACTTCATACAATTTTTCTTTGAGCATCTCTTTTGAACGGTGCAACCGTATTTTTACATTGGCGACGCTTAATTCTAAAGCGAGTGCAATTTCTTTTAGGCTCATTTCTTCTACCTCTCGCATGATATAGACCGTTTTGTATTTTATATCTAAACAGTCAATTGCATTTTCTAACAATTGTTTTGCTTCCTTTTGAATCATTTTTTCCTGCGGATTTAATTGTTTTGGATCAGGAATTTCTAAAATACACTTGCTCTTTATATTTATGGATTGATCATTTAAATGAACCCACTTTCCTTTTTCTTTTAAATACGCCAGTGATTCATTAATTGCAATGCGAATGAGCCAAGTAGCAAAGGAAGATTCTAGTTTAAATTGATATAATTTGGTAAATGCTTTGAGGTAACTATTTTGCATTATATCTTCAATTGCTGCCGTATCTTTCAAATAAGTACGAACGATGCGATACAGTTTTTGATTGTTTCGTCGCACTAAAATTTCATAGAGCTCCTTCTCTCCTCCCAAAATACGGGTGATCACCTCTGCTTCTTTTATTTTGTGATTGTTGTAATCATTAATGTGAATCGCTTTCATCTTGCTAACACTTTTACTTTAGATAGCGGAACATCAAAAAAGATACAAATTTTGTATCCTTTTTTAAAATCTAGTATCAAAAGGATGTAACAAATTTAAAAATAATTAAAAAGTAAAATTATGGATGCGAACGTACAATTAGTAAAAAACCTCTTAAAATACACTTTTGGCTTGGTGCCGATCGTTGCAGGTTTAGACAAATTCACGAATATTTTAACCGATTGGAGTCACTATATTTCTGACGGACTTGCAGGAATGCTTCCTTTTGACGCTGCTACCTTTATGATGCTAGTTGGAGTTACCGAAATTGTTGCTGGTATTCTTGTACTCACAAAAACAACAATTGGTGCCTATGTGGTTTCAGCTTGGTTGGTGGTCATTGCTTTAACATTACTCATTAGTTGGAGCTTTGTAGATGTAGCTGTTAGAGATCTTGTAATGGCCATTGCTGCCTTTTCATTGGCAAAATTATCAGAAGGCAACTTGAGTACAGCCAAAAATTAGTATACATAAAAAGGGGGGAGAAATCCCCTTTTACTCTTGCTACTACTCTTTACAGGTGCATTATTATTTATACTTTTCATTTTGTTATCATTGAATAGTATGTATCCAATCTTCAATCGTTTTTAGATAATCAGGGTGCAATTTTGACCAATACGGAAAATCACTTTTCCCTACATAGTACATCGAATGCGAGGCTCCTTCTAACAACAAGGATTCAGCCTTGGTATTCGCCGCTTTCGTCAAGGCATTCATAATGAGTTCATGACTGTTAATAGGTATTATTTCATCTAAGGTTCCTTGTACGATGAGGATGGGTTTCTTGGTCGTTTCAAAAAATGGAATCGGACTGTATACTAGTTTCTTATCGATTTGAACTTCATCTAAATTTGGCACCCAGATATTGGAAAACCACGATTTTGATTTTGCTGCATCAAGGGCATCCTCTAATGTTGATCTTGAGCGGACCCCAGCTATAAACTCAAAAACCGTACGCTGTAATGCTTTGGCATTTTCTATTTCATTTCCAAATGTTTTTGCATTTCTATTAGTCCAATAGTTCAAATCACTTTCTAGTAAAGAAACCCCTGGGCAACTTACGGCAATTCCATATTTCAAATGCTCTAATTTGTTTAAAATATAGGGTATTTTTGCAGCGCCTTGACTACTTCCTTTTATTCCAGTTGAATTAAGAGAGATTCCTGTTTTATGCGTAAAATATTTTATCGCCTCAACATCATCGGCTGCGAGTTCTTCGATTGTTGCATGCTCCCAATTCCCTTCAGAATTACCAGTTCCTCTTTTGTCATAATGGAATGTTGTAAACCCCCGTTGTGCAAAAAGTATGGCTTCTGCACGAGAGGCGCTTCGGTCTGCATTTCCGGAAGAACTTACCAATATCAAGGCTTGACTCCCTTTGGTATTCGGATACCAAATCGTTCCATGAATATTAAATCCGTTAGACACGAAATGAACCTCTTCACTTTTTGGAGTATTACTGTCTACTAAAAGCTCCCTTTCCAACGCATAGTGAACTTTTATGGTATCAACAGAAAGAGCTCCTTGAAGTTTGCTGTTATTATCAACCCATTTGTTATTGAACGTATAGGTGTAAAAATCGCTTTGTAACTTAAAATTTATAGAATCACCGTTTACTTCAATATTTCGTAATGGAATTCGGTTGGCATTTTGTGCTAAACTTGTAAAGAACACCTTAAAATTGAGTGAGTCTTTTTCGATTTCTAAGCGTATGTTGTCAGAAAAATTTCCATACGAAATCATACCACTATAAATCCCCACCTTTTCTCCCTTATTGATTTTGGGATTCGGCATACAAGAAAATAGTCCAATTACTACAAAGAAAATAAGGGTTTGTTTCATTTGATTTTGTTTTAATTCATGTGTGAGTCAGGTATCTGATTTGCTGAAAGCATTTTTCTTTCATACTCTTGGCCATGTACAATGACCATATGAATAGCCTCATAAGCTGAAATGTCATTCAAAGGGTCTTTGTTTAAAATCAAGATATTTGCAATTTTTCCTGCCGTAATGGTACCGTATTGACTATTAATACGGAAAGCTTTAGCATTGTTAACTGTAGCAGCAAGAAATATTTGTTCTAAAGAAACCCCCGCTTGAAACCAGTGGTTCATTTCTAAATATCCATTAAATCCTGGCGGATGGGTAGCCATATTCATAGCGCCATTATCGGTGGCTAACAATAGCTTAGCGTGGTTGTCAGCAAGTAATTTTATTACTTGATTCATCCTTGTTTTTAACATTTTCTGAATGCCTTTAAACATTTCTTCATCACTATTGAAATTTGAACGAATGCTCTTGTAGAGAGTTGGATTAATGGCCTTCACTAGCTTTCCGCGTTGCACTATTTTTTCCTTTCCCCAATTTCCTTCTTCTGTTTTTAGCCAAGCCAAATATGATTTTGGAAATATCTTTTCTAAGGTACTATCATTATAAAATTGACCTTCTAACAAATCAACTTCCCCATAAATTGCTCGAAAGGTTGGTTGATACCCTACCCCACTATTGGCAATCTTTAAAAGCAAATTTTTATGATCTTGTGTAAATTTAAGGTCTAAGAATTGCTCAGGAGTGTCGTACCAGTTCCACATGGTATGCGCAATGATGTCTACACCCGCTTCTAATGCAAACCGCTGCCCATTGTAAGATGGTGCATGCATAATTACAGGCATTCCTTCTTGGTGTGCTGCTTTAACTAAATCATTTAGTAATTCTAGGCTTGGTAATTCCCAACTTTGAGGAAAACCAGAAGAGATATCTTCATATAAAGTCTTTACACATAGGCCTTCGTCTCTTTTGATTGCAGCCAATATTGATTTTGGAGTATGAGCCTCTAAATCTACGGTCTCAGGGATGTGTATGTTTTTATTGTATTTATCATATAAAAAAGGAGATTTCAATCGATCTTCTACCGTATATTGTTCCATTTCCATCATAAAATCATTCATTATTTGAACCTGATTGCCACAGGTGAAAATATCGGGTCTAATTGGGGCATTTAATAGGTCGTTTATAACATTAGGTGCGTAATTATTAACATCGATAAGGGTGGTATATCCATAGTACAGAAAACTTTTGGGCAATTGAGCATAGTACTCTTGAACCAATGTGGGATATTTTTTTTGATGGTTCGAAGTCATTCCAGCCATATTTGCTAAATGAACATGACTATCTATCAACCCAGGAATTGTGAATTTCCCATGACCATCTATGACTTTATATTGCCCTGTCAAATTTGGCTTATCGACGCCAACGTAAACAATATTGTCATTGTCAGTTAAGACGTAACCGACAAATTTTTCAATCACACCGTTGGTGTTTGTTGAAATTATTGTGGTGTTTTCAACTAAAATACCATGGTCAATATTAATACTGTTTCTCGTGCTTTCGGTTGGTTTATGTTTGCAACTCACAAATAATATCCCAATGAGTAAAGCCAATACTGCTTTTTTCATGCTCAATATTTTTTGATTATTGGCTTCTTGAACATTCTTTTTAAATGCTTTAAATCCATGTTTTATTCTTATCTGAAGAGCACCTGAAAGACGTTTTAACTCAACAATTGTTACAGAACGTATTTGAAAAATGCACATTCATGATATGTGAATTGAGAACTACAGTTCGTTCATTTAAATTTTCTCTATTGAGGCATTCAACCCTTTAAAAAGTAACCAAATGGGAAAGATTAGCTCGATTAACCCTATTGGAATCATCATATTCATACTAATGCCATGACCCAAAATTGATAATAATAATTCAATAAACATTAAAAGTACAGCGATGATCCCAACACCTGAGATGATTTTCGGAATTAATTTAGTTCGATACAATGTATAGTACAAAATAAACAAGGGCAAGCAGGACGTAAGTAAACTCAAGTAGTGTGTCCACCAATGCTTTTCATAATAAACAGTACCTAAGGACATTAAACTGTCTGTGTTGTTAGCTACATACGCTCGACTTAATTCCAACAGGGCGATTACACTAGAATTATCGATTGCGACAGCCACGAAACTTAGAATACTAAAGGCAACATAGAGTAATGCCAACGTGGTGCTGTATTTCTTAAAAATAGGAAATAGCATCGTTGCAATGATTACGGATAGTGTACCGTTAAAAAGCAAGAGTAAGATAGAAAGCACTATTTTCTGCCTGTTTGCAGCCGTTGCGCTCAGATAATCGTCTGAAAAAAGTACAGGGCCTTGTAAAACTTGATAGACTATTACACCTATAATGAAAATTAATAGAAACAATACGCCCGCAATTCTTCCCACTTTTTTATTTGAATACATAGTCGCTATTTTTTTGTTTATACCTTATGTGTCGCTCCTACTATACCCTATGTTACATAAAATGAATAGCTATTTAAATTGTCACTTCTAAAGGGTTTTAATTAATTGAATTAAATACACCACAAAAATGCTTACCGCAAGTCCAATATTTACTTTGGCAAAATCTTTGGCGATAAGTTTATAGGAGTACTTTAACTTCTTTGTATTTAATCGATAATTTATGTCCATTGCTGTTTTTTCTCTAGCAAATTTAGCAGAAAGCAATTGAAGTACCATCAAAAAGAAACTACATAAGCCCCTTTTTGACACAACTACTAGTCATCTAAATATTTTGACTCATCAATTTTTATAGCTGTCCCAGTACTTTTAAAAATACTGAGGCTTTTTAATTCACCATTTCTATTATACTTGCCTTTAGCAAAGGTTTTTCCATTTTTATAGAATAACTCAAAGTTTCCATAGACTACATCGTCATCTTCAGAAAAATTATAATAACCCAAATTTTCTCCTGTGGCATATGTCATTTCAACTTGCCCAATAATATATTCCTCATTATCATAACTGAACTTATTGAAGTGATTTTCATTGTCAAGTATATCGATAAAATCCAATTCATAATCATAGCAAACATCATCAATCATATCATATAACTCAAAATCATCTGAAAATTCTTTCCATTCACCCACTTTATCACCATTCTTATACCTTCCCTCGCTTATACGAATTCCTTCTTTGTTATACTTGGTATAGTTTCCATCAAACAATCCCTTTTTATAAGTACCAACTTCTCTAACACCAAATAAACTATAATCAAAATTACCATTGGGTTGTCTGTCAACTAAAGCTAATTCTTGAACGGGAATACCCTTGTCATCTGCTATTTTATAGGTTTTTTCATTGTAATTATATTCTATATAATATTTTTTGTTTGACGTAAAATTTGATGTTTTTATAAGCATATAATACGGTTCTTCTAACTGGGTAGTTCCTTCAAATACCCTTTTGGATCCGTAGATTTGTTTATCGGAATAGTTATTTCCTTCATATTTAAAGGCAGTTCCCGTTTCGTCATATGAGATAATTGCATAACTGGTCATAAAACCATTTGAATTAAATGTCATTGATTTATCTTCAGAGGAATAATCTTCATACGATTTCCATACTGCCTTCTTTAAATTAATCATTCCATTCCATGAACTCCCATTATCTGTGATATCTAAATAGATATTATCGACATATTGTTTAAATCCATTAAGGGTAGTTGTAATACTAATTTTGTGGCTATAAGGGTCTAATTGTAAATTCGAATAATTTGATTTAAAATAATAGTCAAGCCAATGATTCGCTGAAACAAGTTGATCACTTTTACTATACTTTTGAGCAAGAGTATTTATTGGTAAACTTAAAATTAGACATAAAATAAGGGTTTTCATTTTGTAGGGTTTTGTTAGTTATATGAGTTGAATTAAGGTTTATTCTTGATTTCTATTTTTATTGGTTTGAGTGGTCTACTAAATTCATTTTATCTGTATGACGAAGGGAGTTGTTATAATGCATTCATTGTATTATTAACCTCCATAAATTATTGAAGTAGTATACATAACCGCAACAACTTCTCCATTTTGAGTAGCTGGTTTCATGGCAGTTAACTTCTTTAGTACTCGGATTACTTCGGCCTGAATAGCAACATTTGCGTCTCTCACTTTAAGATTAGATATTTTTCCATTTGTTCCTATTTTAAAAAAGGCTTCGACATTTTGTTTTTCTGTAATTTCCAGATCTTTAGCAATATAAGCATTAAAATGTGTTGCTACAAATTCATTAATTTGCTGCATAAAACATTGTTTTGATTCCTCAGCATAAAGTCATTCGCAACCTGGATAAACAGGTGCGTTTTTTACATGTTCAAATTCAATTACTTCTTTTAAATCTAGGGAACTAGTAAAGTCGTCAGCACTTGAAACAAGGCTAGATAAACTTAAAATAGCCTGTCTTTCTTGTTCGCTAAGATTACCTTGTACCATGAGTTGTTTTTGAACAGCATTGACCTTATTTATTATTTCACTTTCTGAAGTATTTTCATTTTGCTTACACGAATTGAAAAAAATAAAACAACTAAGAAATAGCAGGTACAAAATATGTTGACTGTTTCCTTTTTTTAACTTTAGTAAATAGTTCTTAGTTGATTCATTTAATTTAATACTATTGATTTACCGTTTTTGCTATTGCTTTAAGATGCTACCAATATTCAAAAATGCGAAAAATTTTTCCATCTTTAAACTCAAAAAGGGTCATTTCTGGATCCCCATCTTTAATGACACCGTCTTTCTTTTCTACATATCTTTTTTCTACAACGACAGCATTCAATCCAATAATTTTGTTTCCTATTTTTATATCGGTGACGATTCCATTATACCCTTCATTCTTTTGATTATTGATATACCCACTATATAATTCTTCTCGTGAATAAATACCACCATATTTTGGATGAACATATGTAAAGTCATCAGTAAAAAGTTCAAACGTTTTATCAATATCGTCCTTTGTAGCAGTCGACTGAAATATTTTTAGGTTTAAATCGAAATATTTAGTGACTATCATATCTAATGAATCCTTATGCGCTTTTGTAGCATCTTGTGCAATAACTAAATTCGTGATAGCAATCATCACTAAAATAGAAACCCATAATTTTAACTGTGTTTTCATGTGTGACTTGATTGTTTTAACTGTTTCTATATTACAAGATAATCGTACTGATTCAAGTATCTTAATTTCTTTTAGAAAGTTTTAATTAATTGAATTAAATACACCACAAAAATGCTTACCGCAAGTCCAATATTTACTTTGGCAAAATCTTTGGCGATGAGTTTATACGAACTCTTTAATTTATTCTTATTCAAAAGGTAATTGATGGCTATTTCACGCCCTGCAAGAATACCAATGAAGGTCCAAGTTGTGCTCATGGGTATGGAATTAAAATTCCCATATAAAAAGAGTATAAGTCCATAACACAAATCAATTATTGTTGCAGAACGAATGTTTCTAGTATTGACTTTCTGATTTACAATTTCCTGAATTTTACCACCTCGATGTTTAAAAATATAAGCCATAATGCTCAAAATTACTAGAAGCGCACCAAACAACTCCATCCCTGATAATTTTCGAGGTAGGAAAACAAAGATATTTGCAAAATCTTGAATTAACCACTGCGACCATAAAAATGCAGTTGACGCCCATTGCGCTGCTATCCAGAACCTTTTTTGTTTGGTTGCATCTAACTTGTCTAACGATTTTTTAGATTCAAAACGTTGGGCAATGAATAGATACAGTAAAAAGGCTGAAATAACCGAAAGTCCATAACCATAAACCGATTTAAGAATCATTTTTTCAATCAATTGTTGACTTGAAAAAATACTCAGAATCAAAAATGTGGTACTTACGGGTATTCCAAAACGCGTAATTATGATTAAGACAACTGGTGCAATTAAATGCCACCACATTAAGGTATCAGGAAGTGGAATTTTATCCAATCGATGGTAGGAAACATCGCCCGTATAAAAATACCATCCATACACTAAGGTTGCTGTTAAGATAACCGACGCATAGGCCCACAAAACGGACCAATGTATTTTGCTATTCGACGTGAGAAACGTACCCAAAGTCTGTATAACGTCATTCCCAATCACTGAATACGCTGCAAAAATAAATCCGATATAAAGTATATACACCTCCATAGTTAGCAACAGTTGTGGTTAATGAATATCAATAAGTTAAATTATGTAGTATAGCTCTATTAATTATTCAGATAAATGAGCTTCTAGTTCAATTTCGATCATAAATTCTGGAATTGCCAACTCCTTTACTCCAAGCCAAGAGCCTGTTGGAAAATGGTTGGTATAGATGGTACTACGATACGCGGCGTTTTCAAGAAACAATGGCATATTGGTAGTAAAAACATTTTCAACCACCACATCATCAAAAGAACCACCGTAATGCTTTAGTATCTTTTCTAAATCAGCATAGCAATTTTTCATTTGTTGTGCCAAATCCCCTACTGCTGTTGGGTTCCCCTCATCATCCATACTAACAGCTCCAGAAATTTTGATAGCATTTCCAATTTTAACAGCATGGGCGTACCCATAGGCCTTTTCCACTTCGGGACGCAAGAGAAAATATTCTGGTTTTTCAGAAGTAACAGTAATTTCTTTCTCCACTTCTTTTTCAACTTGCTTGCAACTTTGAATTGAAAAAGTCATACAAAAAAGTACGATTAACATGAATGGAATAGTGAGGTTGATTGATTTTTTCATTTAGGGTTGAATTTTAGTGCCTACGCTGGTCGGTTTTCGGCATTCCCGTTTATACTAGAACGAATTTAGCAAAAGGAAACTGAATCTTAAGAAAATTCATCAGTTTTCTGAACGCATACATTGAGGACTAAAAAATCTCTACTGTTGTAATTTATTTTTATTCAAACATTGCCAACTCAAATCTTAACTTGTTTTTCAATTTAAACAATTGCTATTTGCAGCTTTACATCAGAATTGATATTACTTTGGGATTCTCTTTATAAAGGGTTTTAATAAAGTATCTTTGCCAATGTTAGGACGCTACAATTCGCTTCAATTCATAACCAAACCATGAGTACAAATATTACTATAAACAAGCCAGCTCCGATAGAGCCTGGAAAAAATTTAGCCTTATTCAATAGAGCTACTGATATTAAAACCACTATTAAGGCATTAGAAGCTGGGAAACCTGTATTAATAACAGCGTTTTATAGCAATGGGTTATTACTTCTTAAGGAATTACATACGCACCTCAAAGGAAAGCTACCAAACAGCTCGTTTCAGGAACAGCGTGCCTATCGTACAGCATATTTTAAATTGTCAAATCTTATTTTAATAGAAATTGTAGACCATCAATTGGCTGTAAAAAAAGCGCCTAGTATTGGTTGGTTAGAAAAATTGTATCCAGAAACAAGTGATTTCTTTCTATCATTACCTCAAGTTCAAGGATTGAATAGCGCTTGGCAGTGGTATCAAAATGGAATTTCCATTCCTGTATTGCGAAATAAAATACATCCATACTATGGCACCTATTTTCCGACGCGTTTTGATCATTTAAAACTTTTTGACAATTGGTTAAAACGGTATGAAGGACCTAAAAAAACGGCCATCGATGTGGGAATTGGAAGCGGTGTACTTGCATTTCAAATGATAAAATACGGTTTTCAGAAAGTTTTCGGCACAGATACAAATCCGAATGCCATTGTGGGCCTCACCGAATTTATGGGCGATACAAAATTATCTAGAAAGATCGAATTAGATTTCGGACATCTTTTCGGGAAGTGGGAAAAGCAAACCGAATTGATTGTTTTTAATCCACCATGGTTACCAGCACCACATCAATTAGAAAACTTAGATGAAGCTATTTACTACAATGAGAATCTATTTCCCGATTTTTTCGCTGCAGCAAAAAAAAGGCTCTTACCCGAAGGAAAGCTCGTAATTCTATTCTCTAATTTGGCACAAATAACCGGCGTAAAAAAAGAACACCCTATTGAAATGGAACTCGCCAAAAACGGAAGGTTTCAACTAAAGAACTGTTATAAAAAAACTGTAAAAAAGGCTTCTGACAAAACAAAACGCGATCAGCACTGGCGTACTTCTGAAATCATAGAACTTTGGGAATTGACAAACTAGTAAACTCTCCCTATTCTAAGACCCTAAAATCTAACATGAATATAGTGATTTTGGATTGTTTACTCTTTTTTATTCTATTCGTTTGCCTTGGGTGGTAAATGAAAGCCCTTGCTGCCCCATGGTAGAACTCATAACACCTTCAAACAGTGGCTCTGATGCCGATTTCGGAATTTTCCAATCGAATATAAAATTAGAACCTGTACCACCTTCGGTATCTATTTCGTCTATAATTATTTCTACTGTTTCTAATGGCAATAGGTAAATTGGCTTCTCAAAATAAGTTCTTACCAATTTTCCCGCGGTATCATGATAAGTGGCTTTAAGCACATAAATAGTGTCAGACATACTGGTATTACGCAAACTAGCCATGGCTGTTAAATTGTGGGTTCTATGTTCTGACATGCTGTAAATTTGTGAATAACTAGACAAATACGTACGCCCAAATTCTAAAGAGTCTTTTTGGCTGATGTCTATAGTTCTCTTTTCCCAATTCACGGGATTCACTGAACTGTATTCTTTTGGGCTCTCCATACAAGAAATACTAGTGCTCAATAGTAGTAAATAAATTAATTGCTTCATACAGTAGTTTATAGTTGCAATTTATCTCATTTAAAAGTAAAAAACAAAAAATAAGCGGGTAATCTAAGCAACTATTTACTGTGAATTTAAGAAGAGGTAATTGACCATTCAACTAACAAAAAATACTTTAACATTAGAAACTCGCCCGAAGTTGCAATGTTCCCGTATGGATTGCTTTAGATGTTTCCGATTTTCTTCCTAAATAATTTAAATTGATATCTAAATACGAGGTGAGTTTTTTCTGCAGATTTAAGGTCCATGTATAATTCGTACCTGCCTGTAATCCTTCCAGCATTTGAAATGCCACCGGCGAATTTTGATTCCCTTCAAATTCATTGAAAATGACATTGATATTAGCCGTTAGCGATGCTTTTTCTTTATTAGCAATTAAAAAATTAGCCCCGAGCGTATGCGTTTTTAAAAACTCCATTGCCCCTATTCTATTTTCCTTAGATTTTAAAATATAAAAAGTTTCAAAACGTGAATTGGTATTGTACACATAAGATACCATTGGATGAAATGTATAATTGTCTAGTTTAAAATTTCTACTGGTAAAACTCTCGGAAGTACTGGTATTTTCCGACACAATTCCTGTAAGATCTAGCAACCAAAATTTTCCCAACTTATGAATAAATTGGAGTTGATGCGATTGGATGGTATTCTCTTGTGTGCCTACGGCAAATGCCGTTTTATTTCGTGTATCCAAATAGGTATACGCACTTGAAAAGTGTTGTTGCCCACGATTAAAAAAAAGGCTGTTTTTTAAACTAAAATTCAGCGCTAATAATTGATCGTTTAAATTAAAGGGATTGATATTGAACGTAACCCCCGTACGTTCTTGTTTGCTGTCAATCAATACAAACGATTGATTGATAAAATGCGAGAGCACTTTTTTGAATCCATTTTTTGATTGCCATTGCGTTGGATTTAGTGTTAGTGATTGACTAAATTTATTTTGGTGGGTTTTAATAAACTTTGTTGTAGGCAACACCAAACGCACATAAATGGCTTCGTCTTGAAACTGTGAAACCTCAAATTCATCCAACTCTTGAATTCCGTTGTCATTATAATCAAACCAAGCATAAAACCCCTGCCCTGGTTCTACTTCTATATAACTAAACTCTTGCTGTGGTAAACTTCCTGAATTTGTTTCATAGACCGTATTCATGGAAATACCATTATTAAACAACTGTTGTCGGTATTGAATGCGTGTATTCAATGCTTCTTCATCAGCTCTAGTACGATTATTAACCGTTCTATAATTGGCATACAAACTCAAGTTTGCATTTTTATGTTGTATCAAATTCGACTTTAAAAAATACGTATTTGTATTGTTTACTTTTTGAAAGCTGTTTACTTGTACACTATCTGTTGTTCTATAATTATAGCCTACTTCAACAAAAACGCTAGCGGTATCACCCACACCGGCAAAGGCCTCATATTCTATATATTTATGGCTTAACGGATCTAATTCGGAAGTGATTTTTGAAGTTCGTTCATTGTGTTCTGTATTAAAAGTGGCGCCTAACCAGTTCTTTTTAAAGTGTTGTTTTACGGTAGAATACCAGCGTAAAAATTGGGTATCACTTAACGGAGATTCTTTTGTGAGCATACTCCCCGTAGCAAGAATGCGCGTGCCCTTTAGTTTTAAATCAGAAAACAAATTGTGTCTCGTTCCTTCAAAATTTTCACTAAAACGGAGCTGTTCAAATGCATACTGAATGCCCCCTTTGCTTTCATGTGCATAGCGCAGTGAGGAATTGAAAAATTGTTGGTTTCCCAAAGGGTTAACTAAATCCCAATCACGATTAAATTCTACATTTCTAAAACGTTCAATAGTTTTAAAATTTTGATCTATAAATTCGAACCCCGCTGCTCCTTTTAGACTCCAAGCCTTATCTAATAAAACTTGTTCCCAATTTAATTTTCCGGCAACACCATTATTATCACTATCATTCAATGAAGAAAATAGGTTTTGATCATTTATACTATAGGCTAGCTCCGTTTTAATGGCCGTTTTCAACGACGGATTGTAACTAGCATGTACCGTGGCAATTTGTAATTTGGTTGGTGCAATTAACTGTATGATAGGCTCGTAATCACCCTGTAACATTCCAGAAACAGGTGGGGCATACTCAAAAATTCTCCCCGAAGCAATGGTCGTTTGTACCCTATAATTTCCTTGATTTACTCCTACATAACTAAAACGAACATTAAATAAATCGTCATTGGCATCAGTAGAAAACACAAAGGTTTCAATACCATCAGCAATTTCTTTTTTATACAAAATTGCATTTTCTGTATAGGCTTCTGGACGCGCAGATGGCACCACCATTTGTGAACGATCGTCACCAGCTGTTGCTAAAAGTGCTCGTTGACTATCTGACAATTCTTGTTGTAAAGTTTGATTCTTAGCATCATTCTCACTGTAAAAATTGAAGCCTACATTGAATTTTTCCGAAGCATAATCCGCGCCATTATAAGTAACAAAACGCGTATAATTACGTTCAGAAAATTGGTATTCAACGGCAATACGCATATTGGCATTTACCGGAAAGGTTGGAGTAAACGTTATTTCAGCCGTATTGTAATCGATTACATAATCATTATTCTCGCCACGTTTTAGTGCGATACCATTGACAAAAACAGTCTCACTACCCGAAATAATTAATAAGAGCGCCTCTGAGTTAGCACCCGCAATTTTATAGGGTCCTTGATTAGCTTCTTGGCCTACAAACTCATTTCTAGCAAACTGCCCGCGTACCACTGCCCCAGAAACAAAAGCTTTCGTTGCTCCATTACTATGATTTAAAGTAGCATCTACAGCAATACCTGCTACTTTTTTATTGAATCTCAAAAAATTACTCGATTGATTTTCTAAATTGACATCTCCTGCTTTTACGCTCCAATTTTCACTCAGCAATTCTATAAAAACACGATCAAATTCATCCAATCGCTGGGTATAACCACCATCTTGCAACGGAATATTAGTATCTGTTATAGAAGCTCTTAGCTGTACTTTATCAGACAAAAACCCCGAAATTTGCAAATCTAAATTTGAATTCAATACAGCATCTTGATTGTTTCCAACCGTAAAACCTCTTGACAGACTTCCACTCGTGTTTAATCCGTCAAAAGGCTTAAAAAATTGATCCCTTTTATTCGTGTTGGCACTGTACAACTTCGAAAGATCTGTTTTTTTAGGAACGATACTATTCTTATTAAAAACAGCATAGGATTTTGTTAAAAAGGAAGGTAAGCTTTGGTATTCAACAATAACACTTGTATAGCGTTCTTTGTCGAGAATCAATTGTGCTTTGGCAAAATTAATTTGGTACTTAGTAGAGTCGATCCGCGTTTTTAACGAATCATAGAGTTTAAAATGAAAGGGACTGATACTTACTGAATCTATTTTAAGCGTGTCACTCCTAACTTCTAATATCTTAATTCTTGTGTTTTTGGCCGTAGTTTGCGCCTGAGAAGCCATTCCCAATAAGATAAAAATTAAAATAGTACAGCGCTTCATTTAATTACAAACGTAGTTAATCGTAAAATTAGTTTAAAATGTAAATAACGTAATTTTTACCCCAAAGAAGTTGTCTTAAAATAATGATTGTTGTGTTGGAGGGTTTTCGTGCTCTAACAACCAACGCTTGCGCCAAATTCCACCTGAATATCCCGTTAAGGAACCATCGCTGCCCATGACCCTATGACAAGGAACCACAATACAAATAGGGTTTTTACCATTTGCTGCAGCAATTGCACGAATAGCTTTTACATCGCCCATTCTTTTTGACTGTGCGAGATAAGTCTCTGTTTTAGCATAGGGAATCTGTTGTAATTCTTCCCAAACTGTTTTTTGGAATTCAGTGCCTTGCGGATTTAACTTTAAATTAAAAGATTTTCGATCTTTATGAAAGTATTCATCTAATTGTGTGACACAATCTTGTAAGCATTCGGGAATATTTTCTGATGTTTCTTGGGTACCATCAATTACCACAATAGAGGAAATCCCATCATCATCACCCACAATTCTAGCGGTCCCGATGGGTGTTTTATAATATGCTACTTTATCAAATTCTAAAAACATCTTTTGAATTCTGTGTTGTAATTCTTGCTATTTCTTGCGGTGTCAAGTTATAAATATCTACTAATTTATCCAATACATTTACAATATAACTGCTTTCATTGCGCTTTCCACGGTAGGGCGTTGGTGCCAAATAAGGAGCATCTGTCTCTAAAACAACCTGTTCTAATGGAATTTCATTCAAAAATTTGTTAATTCCACCATTTTTAAAAGTTACTACCCCTCCAATACCCAGTTTCATATTGTAAGAGATTGCTTGATGTGCTTGTTTTAAATCACCCGTAAAGCAATGAAAAATTCCGTTTAAGCGTGCATCTTTGACCTCTTCTAACACCTCAAAAATTTCATTGAAGGCATCGCGACAATGAATTACAATAGGCAATTCCTTTTCTTTCGCCCATTCAATTTGAAGCTTAAAGGCATCTTGCTGTTGTTGTAAAAAAGAAGTATCCCAATACAAATCGATCCCTATTTCACCTACCGCATAAAAATTGCGCTTCTCCAACCATTCTTTTACCAACTGCAATTCTTCTTTATAATTTTCCTTCACACTAGTTGGGTGTAAGCCCATCATTAAATAAACATGCTTCGGGAACTCTTTTTCAAGTTGTAACATGGCCGCAGTATACGATGAATCAATGGCTGGAATAAAAAATCGTGACACTCCTAAATCTAGTGCTCGTTGTATCATTTCAGAACGGTCCGAATCAAATTGTTCTGAGTATAAATGGGTATGCGTATCGGTTATGATCATTCTTATTTATTGAGCAAGCAAAGTTAACTATAATCTCAATTTTTATATTGAATAAGCTTGATTATCTTTACCCTTTAATTATGGATTGATGAAATGAGTCCTATTAATTTTAGAGGTCAAACAAAATATTCAAGGAGAATTTCACCTAACAATAAAAAAATAACAAATGAAAATATACCACAACAATCGCTGTAGTAAGAGTCGTCAAGGATTGGCCATTCTCGAAAATTCAAATCAAGAGTTTCAAGTAATCAACTATTTAGAGAATCCACCAACAAAAAAAGAATTAAAAGAACTCCTTGGCATGTTAGGATTTACCCCTATTCAATTAGTTCGAAAAAATGAAGCTATTTGGAAAGAACAGTTTAAAAATAAAGAACTTTCTGATGACGCCATTGTTGAGGCGATGATTGCCCATCCGAAACTAATTGAACGTCCTATTGTTGTTAAAGGAACCAAAGCTGTTATTGGCAGGCCACCAGAAAACATTTCGAATTTACTTTAAGAATTTTAGCGCTTCCGTAGTGATAAAATACCCATAAACCACTATTCATTACTAATGCATTAATTGGTATTTTTGCCAACAATAAAAATTGTATTTGAGAACACTAATAACATTATTATGCCTTGTCTGTTCCTGTTACTTTGTAACCGGACAAAAGATCACAGATTCCCAAAAGCTAGTTTTAAGTGGAAAAGTTGTAACACTTGAATCTGATGAACCTCTTGAGTATGCTACGATTTCACTAAAAAAAGAGGGACAAGATCTAGTGATTGGAACAACTACTAATAACCAAGGAATGTTCAATATCACCCTTGTTGCGGGTGTTTATGATATAAAAATTGATTTCCTTTCTTTTGAAACCTATGAATTAAAATCTAAAGCACTTTCGAGTGATCTCGATTTAGGAATTATTAAGTTAAAAACGGATAACGACTTAGAGGAAGTTGAAGTGGTTGCCAATCAAAAATTACTGGAATTTAAAGTCAATAAAAAAATATACAATGCTTCTGCAGATATTGCAAACAAAGGAGGAAATGCCATTGACGTATTGATCAATGCGCCTTCTGTTCGTGTAGACTTCGATGGGAACGTAAAAATCAGAGGAAGTGCTGCGACTATTTTAATTGACGGAAAACCACAATTCAATATCGACAATAACATCGATTTTCTAAAGGCTATGCCTGCAAACAATATCGATAAAGTTGAAATTATTACACGCTCAGCGAAATACAGTGCTGAAGGTGGAGGTGCTATTTTAAATATTGTTACTAAAAAACGAAAAGGAGCAGGATTAAGTGGTTCTTTTGAAGTGCATACTGGGATTCCTGACAACCATGGGTTTTCATCTTTTATCAATGAGAATACCGACAAAATGAACTTATTTTCAACGATTAGTTTTAATCATGAAAACAAATTTAAATCTGTTGAAATTAAACAACCTTTGCAAAATTTATTTGAAAACATTAATGAAGACGGACCTCGAAATAGTTTTTTATTCAATCTTGGGAGCGATTTTTATATAAACAGCAAAAATACCTTAACAACATCCTTTTTAATTAATGCGATAACTAAGAACACTATTTTTCAAATTGATGAAAATGATTTTAACAGACGAACCAATGATGCCGATGACCTGTCAAAATTAGAAGCACAATTGGGGTATACCTCTAAATTCGATGAAAACGGACATAAACTAAATGTGGGCTTCAAATATGAAAGTACTATTTCTGATACCAAAGATGACATTACAGAGATACCTACAGGGGTCAATCCTATTATTTACCAACAATCATTTAAAGACCAACAATTAGACAATTTTCTTGCTCAAATTGACTATACCCTACCCTTTAATGAAACTTCAAATCTAGAATTGGGATATAAAGGTACTTTTAGAACGTACTCAAATATATTCAATGTATTAGAATTTAACAATACCACTAACAATTATGCTACCCTAAATAACTTGGATGGTATTTTTGACTATAAAGAAAATGTCCATGGGTTTTATGGTTTGTACAATGCGTCTCATCAATCATTTTCGTATTCGTTAGGCCTACGAACAGAACTTAGCAACATCACCATTGATTTACAAGATAATACAAGCGCCTCTGTTAAAAATTATACCGACTTATTCCCTTCGGTAACTTTGGGATATGAATTAGGTGAAGCCAGTTATGCTTCGCTAAATTACAGTCGCTCTATAGACAGGCCCTCTGTTCCACAAATTAGTCCATTTCTCTCTTTTGCAGATCAACGCTTTCAATCTGTTGGAAACCAAGATTTAAATCCGTTTTACACCGATTATTTTGAGCTTTTATTTGATAAAAGTTTTGACAAATTAACCTTGACTTCGTCTTTGTTTTTAAACTACCAGAAAAACCACTTTCTATCGGTAATTCAAAATACGGGACAATCAACAAGCAATGGTGATGAAATATTTAGACGCCTCAATATTAATAGTGGTGATAAAAATATTATCGGCTTGGATTTAGATATCATTTATATGCCTTTTAAAGGATTGCGATTAAATGGATATGTGAGTCCGTACCGTCAAGAAATAACAAATGCAATTAATCCTGCATATAATAACAAGAGTACCGTTTGGTATGCCGAAGCTAGCGCTTTGGTAACTATTAATAACGGATTGAAAGTGATGCTTTCAAATACCTACCAATCTCAAATGAAATTTAATTTGACCAAATTAGGTGCAATTAATTTTTCAAATGTTATCATAAGTAAAAACTTATTTAAAAATAATGCGTCACTAACATTTAAGGTGGTTGATTTATTTAACTCTAGAAAGTTTGTTTATGAATCAACGGAAGCCAATACTGAAACGTATCGTACTGCTTTTTATGAAAATCAATACAGTTTATCATTTACCTATCGTTTTAAGCAAACAAGACGAAGCAATAAAGACAGAAGTAATGATATCAATAAAAATGAACTAGAAGATAAACAGGATAAAAAATTGTAAAAAAAAAAGATGGCATTGCCATCTTTCCTTTTATATATTGAAATTAATTCGTTACTCCTTATTCTTTTTAGCTTCTTTCTTTAATTTTCGCTCTTCCATTAAGTATCCAAAAATCCAATAAGGAATCACAAAAGTTAACAAAAATATCATTAACCAAAAGCCCATTGTAAATACTGCTAAGAAAACTAAAAATCCTAAAAATTGATGAAGTTCCATAATTAAATCTAATTCTTTTTTTAAATATGCCTCAAAAGTATAACATATTTTTTAATTAATAAATTATGTTATTCATTTTTATTAAAAAAATACGCTATAAAACAGCTCAACCTACCTTTTTTTAACCAATTTGAAAGAAATAAAAACGCTAGAAACTACAGTAACTTTCTAACTGCTAATAAGTTCAAATAATTCAGAATTCATCGACGTATTTTATTAAGTTCTCTATTCATATTTTTAACTTTTATTTAACTACTAACTAACAAAACCTCAATATTTTTGTACTCGATTAAAAAGGATCATAAAGATTCATTTTTGCATTAACAGTAGTTAACACAAATTAACTTTAAAAACTATTATTAGTAGTTATTTTTGCAAAGTATTTTTGATTATAAACTTAATTAAACTAAATGAAAAATTTAACAGCTTTTATACTATTACTAAGTATTTCTTTCCTAACCAATGCACAGCAGAGACCATCTGCCGATGAACTTGTTAAATACGAAATAACTGGTAAGGTAATTGACAAAGAAACCAATACACCTTTAGAGTACGCCACAGTAGTTTTAACACCAATGGATGGAAGTGCTGTGACAGGTGGATTGACGGATGCCAATGGAGCATTTAATGTAGAAGCTAAAAAAGGCATGTACAATATTAGCGTTGAATTTATTTCATTTAAAACCTTTAAAATTGCCAATAAAGATGTTTCAAGTAATATCAATCTTGGTACCATCATATTAGAAGTAGATAGTGAAACTTTAGATGAAGTATCTTTAGTTGCCGAAAAAACAACTGTTGAGATTCGTTTAGATAAAAAAATATACAATGTTGGTAAAGATTTAACCGTACGTGGTGGAACCGCTAGTGATGTACTTGATAATATTCCTTCTGTAACTGTAGATGTTGAAGGTGGTGTTGCATTACGTGGAAATGAAAATGTTCGAATTCTAATTAACGGAAAACCTTCAGCATTAGTAGGTACTGACCCTGCAGAAGCCTTACGTCAATTTCCAGCAGAATCTATTGAAAAAGTGGAAGTAATTACAAGTCCATCAGCCCGTTATGACGCCGAAGGTACAGCTGGTATAATAAACATTATATTAAGGAGAGATAAAATACTAGGATTTAATGGCTCTGTTATATTAAACGCAGGTAGTCCAGAACTAATCGGAGGTTCTGTAAACTTAAACTATAGAACAAAAAAAGTAAACTATTTTGCAAATGTTGGTTATGATCGTAGAGATCAACCAGGAAGTGGATTTTATAATACTGAGTATTTCAATCCTGATGTTGAAAACCCCTTTGTTAATGAAGTTAGAGAGTACAATAGAGCGCGTAACGGATTTAATTTGAATACTGGTATGGAGTATTTTTTCAATGAAAAAACATCCTTATTAGGGAGTTTTATCTATAGAGATTCAAAAAGAAATACGGTTACTGACAATACAACCAATGAGTTTTTGACTGCAAATGATTTAGCAAGCACAGACTTTAGACAAGAAACTGAAGATGAAACAGATAACAACGTACAATTTAACTTTAATTTCACCAAAAACTTTGATAAAGACGGTCATAAGTTAACCTTAGATGCACAATTTGAAACCAGTAAAGACGATGAAAATTCACTAATTACAGACGATCAAATTTTTCCGAATCAAATTAATAATGGAAAAGAACAAATTGCAACCATCGAAGACAATGACGAAGTTCTTTTTCAAGGAGATTACGTATATCCAATTGGTGAGAATACGCAATTTGAAGCAGGCTTTAGAAGTGTTTTTAAAGACCAGAGTACAGATTACACCTTAGAAGAAGAAGATGTTAATACAGGCGCCTTCATATTAAATGAAAATGTTTCAAATGTTTTTGATTATAAAGAAAATATTCATGCACTGTATTCTCAATACGGTAGCAAGTTTGGTAAATTTTCTGCACTGTTTGGTTTGCGTGTTGAAATTGCAGATATTAGTGGGGAAACTTCTGGTGAAACTGATACTGGTATAAATCTTAATTTTGATAAAAATTATGCTGGCTTGTTTCCTACGGCAAATTTAGCGTACGAAGTGAATGACTCTGAAAGCTTTTCTTTAGGCTATAATAGACGTATCAATAGACCACGTCATTGGTCTATCAATCCGTTTCCGTCTAGATCGAGTGAAACACAAGTTAGACAAGGGAATCCTGATTTAAACCCTACGTATAGCAATGCTTTTGATGTAGGTTACCTTAAACGATGGGAAAAAGTTACCTTTAATACTTCGGTATATTATAACCTTGCAACAGATGCTGTACAATTTATAAATCAAGATTCAGGTGAATTATCTGGTAATGGCATACCAATTATTATAAGTTCTCCAATTAATTTAGCTACAGACAAACGATTTGGTTTTGAATATTCTTTATCTTGGTCTCCGAGCAAATGGTTGCGTTTGAGTAACAGTTTTAACCTTTACAATTCAAAACGTGAAGGCGAATATGAAAATGTTGATTATGGCTTTTCAAATACGAACTGGTTTACACGGTTTACTTCTAAAGTAACATTACCATCAAAAATTGATTGGCAAACCAATGGTACTTATAGAGGTAGAAGCGAAGATTCACAATCTATTAACAAAGGTAATTTATCTATAAATATGGCGTTAAGTAAAGACATACTTAAAGATAAAGCTACCATTTCTTTTAACGTAAGTGATTTATTGAACGATAGAAAAAGAAAATCGACTATTACAACTCCATCGTACACACAATACACCGAGTTTCAATGGAGAGAAAGACAATTTAGCTTATCTTTTACTTATAGATTCAATCAGAAAAAGAACAATCGTCAAGAAAGAAGACCTGAAAATGTGGAAGAAGAAGGAGGAGAAGGTTTTGGCGGATAAAATGAAAAAGGATAATGGATAAAAAAGAAAAAGTCCAAAAAAAATCGAGAATTAAATTATTACACCAGTATTATTCATATACTGGTTTTTATGCTTTTATAGCTACAAGCTTAAAAAAGGCCATCATACCTATTGCACTTATTGTTATTGCATTGGTACTATTGAATAAATATGTATTCAATATCAATGATAGTTTACAGATGATCACGGAGACATTTTCTACCTCTGGTATTTTGGCAGTATTTTTTATTTCAGAATCCTTTTTAGGATTGATTCCTCCAGAAATTTTTATTGCTTGGTCGAAAAAAACAGTAGAACCTGTAGCGTTTTTAGCCATCCTTGCGTTGTTATCATATGTTGGTGGAATGATCTCCTATTTTATAGGGAAAGCCATTTCTAAAATTGATTTTGTAAAAACATATTTAGAAAATAAAATGGCAAAACAATTAAAAAACACTCGAAAATGGGGTGGTTTTTTAATCGTAGCCGGTGCCCTATTACCCATACCCTTCTCTATGACTTGTATTACTGCGGGTATGATAAAATATCCTTTTAAAAGCGTCTTATTATTTGGTTCATTCCGATTTATTCGTTTTGCTGCATATGCACTCGCTATTTTTCATATTGTAGATTAATTGCCCTTACTTCCTCGATTTCCTACCCCATAATTCTAGTTTTTCAATGATCGTTCACCAATCACATTGAAAACATATATATCTATATATCAATCTATTATATTGTATTTTATCTAGTATTTAACATAAGTTTATTGCCTGCTTTGTAAGGTCACTTTTTTTACACGACCAAATTGGCACATAACAAAAAACATATACTAATTATGAAAAATTTACTATTAATACTTTTAACATTTATTTCTCTTACAGCTTTTAGTCAAGCTAAATTAACAACAACAAGTGGTCATATTAAATTCTTTTCAAGCACCCCAGCTGAAGATATTGAAGCGAACAATTACAAGGTTATTAGCAATTTAACCCCAACCACTGGTGCTATCGTTTTTTCGGTTCCCATGCAAAGTTTTGAATTTGAAAAAGCCTTAATGCAAAAACATTATAATTCTTCTAAATTTTTAGATACCAAAAAATTTCCTAAAAGTAAATTTAATGGAACAATTAGCAATATGGCCGATATAGATTTAAGTACTGATGGATCTTATGAGGCGAAAGTTACAGGTGAATTGACTATTCATGGTGTTACCAAAAAAATACAAGAAAACTTACAACTAACTGTAAGCAATGGAAAAGTAACCGGACAGACATCATTTGATATTGCACTAGCCGATTACGGTGTTGTTTTCGCCAAAGGAAAACCATCGACAAATATTGCCAAAACAGTAAAAGCTACTGTTAATTTAGATTTCAATAAGTAATCATATGAAATCGAAGTTAGTAAAAATAATTGTTGCACTCGTTGTAATTGGACTTATCTACGTTGGCTATATGTGGTTTATGCCACATAGAGACATCCAATCAACCAAAGCCTTTAAAACGATTGGTGCCACCGCGTTAGTGAATGAGTTTCTTACAGATAAAGAAAGTGCTAACCAACTGTATTTAGATACGGAAGGTGAATCAAAGGTTTTAATTGTATCAGGCACCATAGCTGCTATTTCAACAGATCAGCTAGGCCAGCAGGTTATTTTATTGAAAGATAGCGATGAAAAAATGGGCGTTTCTTGCACATTTACTTTAGAAACCAACGCACAAACATCCAATTTAGCACAGGGTAGTAATATACGTGTAAAAGGTGTGCTACGATCTGGTGCTGAATACGATGAAGACTTAGTTCTTACCGAAAATGTAATTCTTGAAAAGTGTTCCATTGAAAAATAATCCCTTTTTTTAGGAAGCGAACAAAAGGTTGGTAAATACCAGCCTTTTGTTATGCTTTCAATTCCTTATTTTGTACCTTGCAGTTCTCTAATTTAACGATCATTTACAATGAAATTTAGAATTGAAAAAGACACCATGGGTACAGTAGAAGTGCCTGCAGACAAATATTGGGGCGCACAAACAGAACGCTCTAGAAACAACTTTAAAATTGGAGCTCCTGCCTCCATGCCATTAGAAGTAATCTATGGTTTTGCCTATCTTAAAAAGGCAGCAGCACATACCAATTGTGAACTTGGAGTATTGTCTGAAGATAAACGCGACTTAATATCTATTGTTTGTGATGAAATTCTTGACGGAAAACACGATGATCAATTTCCATTAGTTATTTGGCAAACAGGTTCTGGTACACAAAGCAATATGAACGTAAATGAAGTTATTGCGAACCGCGCACATGAAATTGCCGGTCATGTTATCGGAGAAGGTGAAAAAACCATTCAGCCAAATGATGATGTGAACAAATCACAATCATCTAATGATACCTTTCCTACTGGGATGCACATAGCCTGTTACAAAATGATTGTTGAGACTAGTATTCCAGGAATAGAACAGCTCAGAGATACTTTACAACAAAAATCGGAAGAATTTAGTTCTGTGGTAAAAATTGGACGCACCCATTTGATGGACGCCACTCCATTGACTGTGGGTCAAGAGTTCTCTGGATATGTATCACAATTAAATCACGGGTTAAAAGCCATAAAAAATACCTTACCACATCTTTCTGAATTGGCATTGGGAGGAACGGCCGTAGGTACTGGCTTAAATACACCCGCCGGATATGATGTATTGGTAGCTAAAAAAATTGCCGAATTTACCGGCTTCCCATTTATTACAGCAGAGAATAAATTTGAAGCTTTAGCAGCGCATGATGCCTTAGTAGAATCACATGGTGCTTTAAAACAAGTTGCGGTATCACTTAATAAAATTGCAAATGATATTCGTATGATGGCTTCGGGACCTCGTTCTGGTATTGGTGAATTAATTATCCCAGCCAATGAACCTGGAAGCTCTATTATGCCTGGCAAAGTGAATCCTACTCAAGTAGAAGCACTAACTATGGTGTGTGCTCAAGTAATGGGTAATGATGTAGCAATTACGGTTGGTGGTACTCAAGGTCATTACGAACTCAATGTATTCAAACCAATGATGGCAGCTAATCTATTGCAATCAGCAAGACTTCTTGGTGATGCCTGTGTTTCATTTGATGTAAATTGTGCTGTTGGAATTGAGCCTAATAAAAAAGTAATAGAACAGTTACTAAACAATTCGTTGATGTTAGTTACTGCATTAAACACGAAGATTGGTTACTATAAAGCAGCTGAAATAGCCAATACGGCACATCAAAACGGAACTACACTTAAAGTAGAAGCGATACGTCTGGGTTATGTTACCGCTGAACAATATGATGCATGGGTGAAACCAGAAGAGATGACTGGCGGACTTAAGTAATCAATAATTACAAGATTCAATAAATACCAAACCCAAACTGAATACCGAAACATATGTGCAATCAATTCAATAAGAAATTTTTAGATGAAGCGGCGAAAGCCCAAGAAGGTATGGAGCCAATAGCCACCTCACATCAAAGCTTTATGAGTGAAGCTGTAAAATCGGCCATTCGAGGAATGGAAGCCAATGAAGGCGGCCCTTTTGGATGTATTGTGGTTAAAAATGGTGAAATTGTAGGGCGCGGTAATAACAAAGTAACATCCACAAATGATCCTACTGCCCATGCTGAAATAACAGCAATTAGAGATGCCTGTAAAAATTTAAAATCATTTCAATTAGACGATTGTATTATTTACACTTCTTGTGAACCATGTCCGATGTGTTTGGGTGCTATTTATTGGGCTCGACCTCAAAAGGTCTATTATGGGAGCAATCAACAAGATGCGGCTGCTATCGGTTTTGATGATGCCTTTATCTACGAAGAGATTCCGCTTCCTTATGAAAAACGTAGTATTCCCTTTGAGCAATGTGCGCGTGAAATTGCCTTAGAACCTTTTAAAAAATGGTCAGAAAAAGAAGATAAAACCAAGTATTAATTATTGGTTTTCACCATGGCGTACTGCTGTTTTTGTACGTGCACATCCCACATATTCCAAATAAAATGACTGCTGTTTTTGCTAACATCAAAACGCGTTAGTTTCGCTTTCATATAAGTATCCATTAGATCATCATCTGAAACTACGCGGCCTATATTTCTGGTATCAATATGTAGATTAGTTCCATAATTATAAAACCCATCAACAATCATAAAACGATGCCCTGTTAAGCGTAGGTCATCAAAAACTGTTGGAAACTGAGATTGAAAACTAAGAGAATTAACTACAAAAATACTTTTAGGTAATTTTAAGTCCTTCGTTATCGACTCACCTTCTTGGGCAAAGACAGAAATACTCAATAAAAAACAGGTTATTAAAAGTACGTTTCGCATAATAAAAATAAATTATATACGAATACCCATTAATATTCCAGATTTCCTTGGCCTCTAACGGTTTCTAAATAATCTAGATAATTTTTATACTCTTTCAGTTTAGACAACGAATATTTGTCCTTTTTATAAGGTGAAAAATGCTTTTTCCGCTTGCGGTATTTTGGTTTTTCTTCTGTAGGGTCAATGTTTTTTTCCATGTTTAGCGATATTAATTACCCTAAACTAACGTTGAAAAATGTACTATTATTATAAGTACCGCTCTTTGATTACATTTAAATGGTGCATTTGGTGCCCTGAAATAAGGTATCCAATGGCTCTAACAGATACGGATCCGTTATTCACTAAACCAGTTCTCAATTGCGCTTCTTTAGATAAACTTTTAAAAAGAGCTAGCGATGCTTTTCGTACCGTTTCAAACTCTTCTAACAAATCTTGATAGGCTCTTTCATTCCCATTAGAATGTGTAACATAGTCAGCTTCATCAAAACCTGGTAGCTCATGGCTATCGTGACGTGCGATATGCAAGGCTCTAAAAGCGAAAATACGCTCGGTATCGATAAGATGCTGAAGCATTTCTTTGATGGTCCATTTTCCTTCAGCATAGCGGTATTCTTGTTTTTCTATAGGTACATTTTTCAATATTCCTTCGGCTTCATCATAACTACTCCTTAGCTGTGCAATCACAGAATTTTCACCACTTAAAATAGCGATATATGTTTTATAGTAAGGTGCATATTCGTTTGCATTCAGTTCGAACATTCTAATACATTTAAATTATATTTACATTCAAATATAATTATTAATGCGTACACTAATCACGAATATCAAAGAATTACTTCAAGTCAGAGAAAGTTCAATAAAAAAAATTGCTGGTAAGGCCATGAAAAACCTTCCAACCATAAAGAATGCGTATTTATTAATTGAAAATGATACCATACTTGATTTTGGGAAAATGGAAGATCTCAACGGAATTTCTGCTGAAAACACGATTGATGCTACGGGTAAAATGGTATTGCCAACTTGGTGTGATAGTCATACGCACATTGTCTATGCCGGTAATCGTGAGGGTGAATTTGTAGATCGAATTAACGGACTCTCTTATGCTGAAATCGCCGCCAAAGGTGGTGGTATTTTGAACTCCGCAAAAAAATTACAAGAAACTCCTGAAACTGAATTGTATGAGCAATCGGCAAAACGCGTGCAAGAAGTGATGCAACTAGGTACTGGCGCGCTCGAAGTAAAATCGGGATACGGACTCACTGTAGAAGCTGAATTAAAAATGCTACAGGTCATAAAAAAGTTAGCTGATACCTATCCAATTACCATTAAAGCAACATTTTTAGGTGCACATGCTTTTCCTTCCAATTATAAAGACAATCAAGAGGGATATATCGACCTGCTTATCAACGAAATGATGCCGATTATCGCCAAAGAAAATTTAGCTGAATTTGTAGATGTTTTTTGTGAGCAAGGTTATTTTTCAAATCAACAAACGGATCGAATTTTAGCGGCAGGAACTGCCCACGGACTGATTCCTAAAATTCATGTCAATCAATTTACCATTAGTGGAGGCATTCAGGTAGCAACAAAACACAAAGCACTTTCTGTTGACCATTTGGAAGTTTTAGATATCAATGATATTCAAGCCCTAAAAAATAGTGATACGATGCCTGTGGCACTTCCCTCCTGCTCTTACTTTTTAGGGATTCCATACACACCAGCACGTCAATTAATTGAAGCAGGCTTGCCTTTGGCCTTGGCAACCGACTATAACCCAGGCTCTACACCAAGTGGGAATATGAATTTTGTTGTGAGCACTGCCTGTATTAAAATGAAAATGACCCCTGAAGAAGCGATCAACGCGGCCACAATCAATGGTGCCTATGCCATGAATTTATCAGATACACACGGTAGTATTACCAAGGGAAAAAAAGCAAATTTAATCATCACAAAACAACTGCCTTCGTATGGGTTTTTACCCTATGCTTTTGGTAGTAACTTAATTGATACCGTTTTAATAAATGGACAACCAATCTAACAAAAAAAGAGAGGCATCTGCCTCTCTTTTTACTTTTTAAATAGGTGTACTACTTATTTAATAATGTCTAATAACTCTACTTCAAAAACAAGTGCTTCGAATGGTTTTATTGGGCCTCCTTGACGTGGAAACGCCCCGTAAGCTAAATCCTGAGGGATAAAGAACTTGTATTTAGAACCCACGTTCATCAATAACAATCCTTCAGTAAACCCTTTAACAAATTGATTTGCTAAAAGTTCATAAGGTTCTCCTCTATCTACAGAGCTATCAAATACTTTCCCATCTAATGATGTTCCGTGGTAGTGAACTCTCACTTTAGAAGTGGCCATTGGCTTCTCACCAGTGCCTTCTTTTAAAACTTGATATTGCAAACCACTAGCGGTAGTTTGAACTCCTTCTTTAGATTTGTTTGCTGCTAAAAAGTCCTCACTTGCCTTTTTTATATCAGCAAATTCAGCCTCGGTTTTTTTCAATGCTTCTTCTTCTGCAATTTTACGACTCTCTACTTGTTTCTTTTGAAAATAGGTGTTAATAATATCGTTTAAATTCTCCTGTTTTAACAAGATGTTTGTTGAATCTACTCCATTTTTAAAACCTTGCATGTATAAATCAGTGCTAATTTCATCAAAATTACCTTTCACCTGATTGGCCATACTTAAGCCTAATGCATAACTTACAGAGTCAACTTCACTTTTTAACTCCTTTTTTGTTACTCCTTGACTATTGCATGAAGTAAATGCTACCAAAACCATGGCGGCCATAAAAAATTTAACTATTTTCATTTCTTTCTATTAATTTATAATAAGTGCCAAAAATAATAAATTTATATGTACTTAGCCTATTACTTAATAGAAGTTTAATTAATTTTGAAATACAAACCTTTTAGCCCATAGAAAATGCAAAAACAATTGATAGAGTGTGTTCCTAACATTAGTGAAGGACGCGATACTGCAAAAATAAATGAAATAGCCCGTATTGTAGAGACCGTAGAAGGTGTAAAGCTATTAGATATCGATGCTGGTAACGCCACCAATAGAACGGTTATTACTTTTGTGGGAGAACCCGCACCTGTTATTGAGGCAGCCTTTAAATTAATACAAAAAGCTGCTGAGCTTATTGATATGCGAAAGCAGAGTGGTGAGCACCCTCGCTTTGGGGCGACAGATGTATGTCCGTTGGTACCCATAGCAGGCATCTCCTTAGAAGAAACTGCTGCTTATGCACATCAATTAGGAGAACGTGTAGGTAAAGAACTAGGCATTCCTGGTTATTTTTATGAAAATGCCACCAAATCAGCTTCAAGAAAAAATTTAGCGAATTGTAGGTCTGGTGAATATGAAGGACTGGCTAAAAAATTAATAGACCCTCAATGGAAACCTGATTTCGGTCCGGCTGCATTTAATGACAAGGTTAGCAAAACAGGCGCTATTGCCATTGCAGCACGTGATTTTTTAATTGCCTATAATGTAAACCTCAATACAACTTCTACTCGTAGAGCAAATGCTATCGCTTTTGATATTAGAGAAGCAGGGCGCGTAAAGCGCGAAGGAGATCCTATCACTGGTAAAAAAGTGTTGGATGCGCATGGAGAACCTGTACGCATACCAGGAAAGCTAAAAGCAGTAAAAGGGATTGGTTGGTTTATTGAAGAATATGGTATTGCACAAATTTCGTATAACCTCACAAACATCACAATCACCTCTATGCATACCGCTTTTGATGAAAGCTGTAAGGCGGCAGAAGCCCGTGGAATGCGTGTAACAGGTTCAGAACTCGTAGGGTTGGTTCCGTTAAAAGCGATGCTAGATGCCGCTGATTATTTTTTAACAAAACAAGAACGTTCACTGGGAATTGCAGAAAGTGAAAAAATTAAAATTGCAGTAAAATCATTGGGTTTAGACGATTTAAAACCATTCAATCCCCAAGAGAAAATTATTGAATACCTACTTGATGATGGCTCAAAAAAATTAATCGACTTCCGGTTAGATGACTTTGCTGATGAAACTGCTGGAGAGTCAATGGCTCCTGGTGGTGGCTCCATTGCGGCATACGTGGGCACTTTGGGAGTTTCTTTAGGTACCATGGTTGCCAATTTATCAGCTCACAAAGCGGGTTGGGATGAACGATGGGAATTTTTCTCTAAGTGGGCGGAAAAGGGGCAAATGTATAAAAACAAACTGTTGTACTTGGTAGACGAAGATACCAACGCATTTAATAAAATAATCGATGGTTTTAGAATGCCGAAAGCTACTGACGAAGAAATTAAAGCTCGAAAGCAAGCCATAGAAGAAGCTACAAAATACGCTACTGAAATTCCTTTTCAGGTAATGGAAACAGCGTATAACTCTATGGAAGTAATGCAAGCCATGGTTAAGGATGGTATGCAGAGTTCATTATCTGACACTGGCGTTGGTGTTTTATGCGCCAGAACCGCAGTGATTGGTGCTTATTTCAATGTACGTATCAATGCAAAAGATATAAAAGACAGAGACTTTGCAGAAGCCATTCTCGCTAAAGCGGATAAAATATATCAAGCAACACTTACTGTTGAAAAAGAAGTGATGCACTATATTGATGAAAAAATGTAAAAAAAAACGGAAGCATCAGCTTCCGTTTTTATAAATTATTTCCTGTTTCCTACTAAAAGAAATAACCTACAGATATAGAGAAAACTGAATTCTTAGCATCAACATCTTTAACTACTTCACTAAGTCCTAATGAATAACGTGCTTGAAAAAACAAGCCTGTTTCCATTGCATATTGAGCTCCTAAAGCAGCACCAAAATCAATGCTCTCCGCATCAAAACTTCCTCCGTCACCTTCACCGTCGCCATCAATTTTGTCATTGATATTAAATCCAATTTGCGGACCTGCTTGTAAGCTAAATCCTTGAGCTACTGTAAAATCAGCCAATATTGGAAGATTAATATAATCTAGCTTAGCAGTAAGATCTCCACTTGTAATACCTTGCGCAGAGTATACTAATTCTGGTTGTACTGCAAACTTTTCAGAAATGCCAATATTAACAACGGCACCGATATTGATACTCGTTCTTCCATCAACACCTTCAATATCATCTCCAGATACATTCGCAAAATTAACACCAGCTTTTGCTCCAAATTTAACTTCTTGTGCAGTAACAGTTGATAATCCTAGCACCGCTACAACAGTTAATAAAAATAATTTTTTCATAAGTTTAATTTTAAGTTTATATTTTTTAATAGTAAGAAATAACGGTCCTAGCATAAAAATAGTATTGGACCACTATTTTTTTTTATAAAAAATAAATTAGAAGAAGATTAAAAAAAACGAAAGGGAAAGCTTTCGTTTTTTAGTTAAGTTTATTTTTTATGGAACCTGTAGGCAACACCCACCATAAAGTGGCTAAGTTTTAATGAATAGTCACCGCCACCATTCTCAAAGAGATTAGAAAACCCCATATTGTATTTAGCTCCAATTGAAAAATCGTCAGAAATATCATAGGCTAAGCCCAAATCTGCGCCAAAATTAAACGATTTTACACCTTCTCCAGTATCCATCAAAAATCCCAAGTTAGGACCTGCCAAAGCATGAAATTCATCAGTAAAACTGTATCTTACCAATAAAGGAACCTGAATTTGATCTAAATCTTTGATAGCAACATAATGAACTGTTGGGCGAAACTCCAATCCTTCAGCAATTGGAATGTCAGTAAACTGAACCCCTAAGTAAAATCCTGTTTCCGAAGAAGAAGTGGAATTCGATGCCTTAGTAGAAACATCACTTTTAAAATCTACGTTAGAATACTTCAAACGTTCAGACCCGAAGACAGCACCTCCTTCTAACGTCACACAAGAAGCGAGTAAAAACATGATTAATAAAACTCCGATAACTAATTTAAAATTTTTCATATGCATTTAATTTTAGGTTAATTTTACAACTAATATATAAAATAATATACTAACTGCCAATTAGTTATGTGTTTTCGTGTCTTTTTTATATTAATTTAATACGATTTTAACTCATTATTTATATCTTCGATAAACATCAAAAAGCATCTCAAAATACGTTCTAACAAAAGCTTTTCAACATGAAAAATAATGTCAAAATTATTCCTTTTAGGGATGCATATGCCACTGAGTTCAAGAACTTAAATATCGCGTGGTTAGAAACTTACTTTTATGTAGAAACCCATGACCGAGAAGTACTAGAAAACGCCAAAAATTATATTATAGATAAAGGTGGTTTCATCTTTTTTGCTTTGTTTGAAGACAAAATTGCTGGGACTGTTGCGTTAATGAACGAAGCGGAAGGGTATGAATTGAGTAAAATGGCAGTTGAACCGAAGTTTCAAGGATTGAAAATTGGGCAGCAGCTCATGCAACACTGTATCGACTTTGCGAGAGCTAAGCAATGGAAACAATTACTACTCTATTCAAATACCAAACTAGAAAATGCGATTTATATTTATAAAAAATATGGCTTTGTAGAAGTTGCCTTAGAAAAAGAAAGTCCTTATAAAAGAAGTAATATCAAAATGGTATTGGAGTTATAGTGGGAAATCAAAAATCGATTGGATCAAAAAGATTCTTCGCTGCACTCAGAATGACAATTTATCTCAACAAAAATTGCTGCACCGCCAATTCATAACCTTTTAATCCCAATCCGATAATAATTCCCTTCGCATTGGGCGAAATGTAGGAATGATGCCTAAATTCTTCTCGAGCATACACATTTGATATATGTACTTCCACTACTGGAGTTTCAATAGCCTTAAGTGCATCACCGATACCAACAGATGTATGGGTATAAGCGGCGGCATTTAGTATGATACCGTCATAATCAAAACCTACTTCATGTAATTTATCAATCAGCTCTCCTTCTATATTTGACTGAAAATAATCAAGGGTGACCTCGGGATACTTTTGTTGTAACGTTTGAAAATATTCTTCAAAAGAAGCGGCACCATAAATAGTAGGTTCTCGTTTCCCTAGCAAGTTCAAATTAGGACCGTTAATAATGATTATCTTCATATCTAAAATTAAAAAGCAGAAACAACCTTGTTTCTGCTTTCAAATGTACTGAATTATATTTTTAATTAAATCGATAAGCTGCTCCTACTCCAAAAGAGGCAACAGTACCACCATTGGCACTAATCCCTTTATAAAAAGCAAAAATATCCATCATTTCAGCAATATAACCTACTTTGGGTTGGTAGTAAAAACCACCTGTTCCTCCATTGGTTGAAATGGCATATCCAAGATCTAATGCACCGAAAACCTGATCAGAAAAACCATAACGTGCGGTACCTGCCAACGGGATGAATCCAAAATCTTCTGCCTCAAATGAAATCTCCCCAAAATCAACATCCTTACCCGTAAAGTGTGAATATCCTGTAGCAAAACCCGCTTCAAGACCATCAGCAATCTCCATCAAATAAGATAGGTCTACACCCATATTAAATCCCGAGAAATCAGATACATCTCCTACCGGAATTCCAAGGTGGATCCCTCCGTTAAAAGTCCCTTGTGCTTCCACACTGGTAAAAGTAATCATTGATAATACTGCAATAATGCATAATTTTTTCATGTCAGTTTAATTTAAAGTTTATACTACAATATTAAGAAAAAAAACGTACACAAAATTTTATAAAATAAAATGGTGGTTGCACTATGCTCAGTTATTTCTAAAAACAGAAGTGACGGGTCTGATTTATAAACAAATAATACCATTCAATTACATAAAAAAAGCGGCAATTAAATTGCCGCTTTTCATTCAAATGCTTCGAATATTACTTAAAACGATAACCAATTCCGAGTTGAATAGCATTCTGCTTCGCATTTATTGACGATTCGTCAACTAAATTAGACAATCCTAAATCATACCTTACTTCAGCGAAAAACTTCTCACTAATATCATATCCTAGACCAAAATCAAGTCCGAATGTCAATCGATTCGCTCCTTCCAAATCACCTTCACCATCAACATTCAAAAGGTAACCAAATTGTGGGCCAGCTTGAATATTAAACCCCTCAACAACATAATATTTTGCTATAATTGGCAAGTTTAAATAGTTATAAGGGATAGTATCTCCACCTTCTGATGAAAACAATAATTCGGGTTGTAGATGAAATTTTTCAGAAATTTCAATATCCGCTAAACCACCTATATAAAAGCCTGTTCTAGAATCGGAATTACCAGAACCCAAACCCTCAAATTCAGCATTAATTTGAGCAAAATTAACCCCGGCTTTTACACCAAATTTAACTTCTTGTGCATTCATAGTAGACAAACAAAAAACAGCCAATAAGGCCGCGATAGATACTTTTTTCATTTTAATTGATTTTAGTTTAAATTATTCATTTACCTTAAGCAAAGTACGTGCCATTATTGAAATATAAAATGGAATATCGTATTCTTTTTTGCAACTCAATTAACAACTAATAAATTTTATTAGTTACAATTTAATATTCTAAATTGCATTCTTATTATTTAGTACCCTTATGAAATGGAATGACGCTTTACGTGATTATCAATTGTTTTTAAAGATAGAACGTGGCTTGTCTCAAAATTCCATAGAAAATTATGCCCGAGACGTACGAAAGTTAATTTTATTTTTAGAAGACAAACAAGCAACGGCCGCGCCCGAAACCATCTCTGATGAACTCATACAACAATTTATTTATGAGTTGGCAAAAAATGTCAATGCTCGGTCTCAATCGCGAACAATTTCTGGTTTGCGTAGTTTTTTTGATTATTTAATTTTTGAAGATTATCGAACAGACAATCCCACTACCTTAATTGAGACACCTAAAATTGGCAGAAAACTACCCGATACACTTTCAACCAACGAAATAGATAGTATTATATCACAAATTGACTTAAGTCACCCACAAGGGCAGCGTAATAAAACCATATTAGAGACTTTGTATAGTTGTGGATTACGTGTAACGGAGTTAATTACATTACAAGTTTCTGATTTGTTTTTCGACGAGGGTTTTATACGGGTTATCGGTAAAGGTGATAAGCAGCGTTTTGTACCTATAAATTTAAAAACTCAAAAGCTTATTCTTATTTATAGCAATCAAGTTAGAAGCCATTTAAAACCTCAAAAGGGCTTTGAAGATACCTTGTTTTTAAACAGAAGAGGGAAACAACTCACACGGAACATGATTTTCATCCTGATTAAAGAGTTTGTTGCTAAAGCCGGGATTGATAAAAAAGTAAGTCCGCATACATTTAGACACTCTTTTGCAACTCATTTATTAGAACGCGGTGCTGATTTGCGTTCTATCCAACAAATGCTAGGTCATGAAAGTATTACAACTACAGAAATCTATATGCACCTAGACAAGCGTTTTTTAAAGGAAGTGGTAGAAAAATTCCATCCTAGAAAGTGAAAATCCCTCTTAAAATTAATTAAGAAGGATTTTCCATTGTATTAAATTACTTGATGTTACTTTGCAATATTTACGGCTCTTGTTTCTCTAATTACCGTAACTCTAACTTGACCTGGATAGGTCATGTCATTTTGTATTTTTTGAGAAATATTGAATGATAATTCTGATGCTTTTACGTCATCTACTTTTTCACTCTCTACAATTACTCGTAGTTCTCTACCAGCTTGAATAGCATATGCTTTTTGTACTCCACTAAAGCCAAAAGCTACACTTTCAAGATCTTTTAGTCGTTGAATATACGAATCTAACACTTGTCTTCTTGCACCAGGTCTAGCGCCAGATATGGCATCACATACTTGTACAATAGGTGCTATTAACGATTTCATTTCAATTTCATCATGGTGCGCTCCAATAGCATTACAAACATCTGGTTTTTCACCGAATTTTTGTGCCCATTCCATACCTAATAAAGCATGTGGTAATTCACTTTCTGTTTCTGGAACTTTTCCAATATCGTGTAGTAATCCTGCGCGTTTGGCCACTTTTGGATTTAATCCTAGTTCGGCAGCCATTAAAGCACATAAATTAGCAACTTCACGTGAATGTTGTAATAAATTTTGTCCGTAAGAAGAACGGTATTTCATTCTACCAACTACTTTTATCAATTCAGGATGCAACCCGTGAATTCCTAAATCAATCACGGTACGTTTTCCAACTTCAATAATTTCTTGGTCTATTTCTTTTGCTGTTTTGGCAACTATTTCTTCAATCCTAGCAGGGTGAATTCTACCATCTGTCACCAGTTTGTGCATTGACAATCGAGCAATTTCTCTACGAACCGGATCGAAACAAGATAATATAATCGCTTCTGGAGTATCGTCAACAATAATTTCAACACCGGTAGCTGCTTCTAAAGCCCGAATATTTCGACCTTCTCTACCGATAATTCTTCCTTTTACATCATCTGATTCTAAGTTAAAAACCGATACACAATTTTCAACAGTCTGTTCAACACCAATCCGCTGAATCGTACTTAGTACTACTTTTTTTGCTTCTTGCTGTGCTGTCAGTTTCGCTTCCTCTAAAGTGTCTTGAATAAAGGCCATAGCATCAGATTTAGCCACTTCACGTAACGACTCTACTAGCTCTTTCTTTGCATCTTCGGCCGACAAACCAGAAATTACTTCCAACTGCTCTACTTGCCTTTTATGTAATTTGTCAGATTCTATTTTCTTCTTTTCCATTACATCCAACCTGAAATTATAATCTTCTAGTTTGGCTGTTAAGGACTTATTTAGTTTTGAATTTTTATCGAGTTCTTGAGATACTTTTGACTCTTTTTCGCGAATTCTTTTTTCTGATTCAGTTATCTTTTTTTCTCGTCCGAATATTACTTTCTCATGCTCAGATTTAAGCTCTATAAACTTTTCTTTTGCTTGTAATATTTTATCTTTCTTAAGGGTTTCTGCTTCTAATCTCGCTTCTTTTAAAGTAACTGTTGCCTGCTTTTTTGCATTCTTCAGCATTAACGAGGCTTTATTTTTTTCTAGCATTTTGGCAATTATAAAACCTATTGCCAAACCTACTACTACACCAATAATTATTGGCATTATCAATTCTTCCATTCTGTTAATTTTAGGGTATAAAAAAACCTACACTAGTTTGGGGTTTATAAACTCCTTGGTGAACAAGTTTAGGGCTAACTAGTTGGTCGATAATCCACATAAAATTGTGGCACGCTCTTGCAACTAAAACTCACCCTTTTTAAATAAATAATGTTGAGTTTAACAAACAAATAACTAATGTAGGCAGTAATTGTTTATATTTTAAAGAACTTATTTTAAATGATGGTCTAACAGACTATTCATTTCAATTAATTTATGCTCAATTTTATCAGCATCTATTTCGTTATAAACGCTTTTCACTTCTTGTAAAGAGGCAAATTGCAAAGCACACATTGCAAGTACATCTTGCTTATCTCTAACCTCATAATTTTCTTCAAACTTCTTTATGAGATCATTAATTTTTTTTACTGCTTTACGCACTCCTTCTTCTTCACCTTCACCTTTTATTGTTAGTGGATAAACCCGATCACCAATAGTAACTTTTATTTTAAGTTTCTCCTCCATTTTCAGTTTATGCTCCTAACTGGGCTATACATTTATCAATTTCTCGTATTAATGTATTTATTTTTAATTTGGTTGCGTGTTTATCTTCTTTGCTGCCTACTATTGCATTTGCAACTTTTAATGATTCGTATTTATTCTCTAAACTACTGATTGTTGCCCGTTCCTGAGAAAGTTCTTCAACCAATTGGTTACTTTTTTCCAATAATTGTTGATTTTCAATTTGCAACAACTCATATCCTGAAAGCAACTTATTTAGTTTACCTTGCAGAGAATCAACTATTTCTATAACATTACTCATCAATACAAAGATTCTAAACCTTTTGAACAAATTTAGTATTACTACTCCAATTAAACAACTCTTTTGTCATTTTATATCAAAAATAGCATTCAAATAACTGATACATAATGGCTTAATTTTTGATTTTTAATTCTAAATTCTAATCAGTATTTTAGCCGCTAATTATGGGGAGACTACTTATTTTTTTAATAGTATTATTTATTCAAAATAGCATCTTTTCACAAGTTGCCTATCCGCAAGATTATTTTGAAAAACCGCTTGAAATACCGTTAATTTTATCGGGTACTTTTGGTGAATTACGAAGTAATCATTTTCATTCTGGTTTGGATATTAAAACACAAGGACGTGAAGGATTAAATGTTTGTGCTGCCGCTGGAGGCTATGTTTCACGAATAAAAATTTCACATTGGGGTTACGGAAAAGCATTGTACATAACACATCCAAATGGTTACACTACCGTTTATGGGCACCTTAAAAAGTTTTCTCCTAAAATAGAAGCCTATATCAAGAAGAGACAATATGAAAATGAAAGCTTTGAAATTCAACTCTTCCCAAAAGCATCTGAGCTAACAGTAAGTAAGCAAGAAATAGTAGCCTTTAGTGGAAATAGTGGCGGCTCTGGAGGTCCACATTTACACTTCGAAATTAGAAATGCTAAAGAATACCCCATGAACCCTATGCTCTTTGGTATTCAAGTTCCAGATAGCAAGAGCCCACAAATTAGGGCTGCAGTAGTCTATTCTTTTGGCGACTCCTCACATGTGAATCAATCAAATAGCGTAAAAGAATTGAATTTCAAACCTCAGAAAGATGGTAGTTTTATCGCTGATAAAATTGAAGCCTACGGAACTATTGGCTTTGGCGTGAATAGTGTGGATAGATTAGATGGCGCACTGAACAACAACGGTATTTTTGATCTTAAAATGATTGTAAATGGTACCACTACCTATGAACATTCTTTGGATGAATTTAGTTTTAGCGAAACCAGGTATTTAAATACATTAATTGATTATGGTCGATTTTACAACAAAAGTCAGCGCATTCAAAAAACCTTCGTAGAACCAGCTAACAAACTGAGTATTTATAAAACTTTAAAAAATAAGGGCTACCTAACAGTAAAAGATAGCGCTTCGTATATGGTTCAGATAATTGCGCGCGATTTTAGTGGGAATCAAACCAAATTGATTATTCCTGTTAAAGGAAAAAAAGATTCTGTCTACATCAGAGAAGAAATAAAAACCTCATCTCATTTCTTTAAACACGGTGAATTTAATAGGATAAATGCCGGAAAAGTAACCGTAGCTTTTCCTAAAAACAGTTTTTATAATGATCTCTATTTTAATTTTAAACAAGAAAATGAAGTTGCATTTTTACACGATGGAAGTGTGCCTTTACATAAAAATTTCACATTGACTTTTGATGTTTCTAACCATACAAAAGACGAGCAAGGTAAATTATTTATTGGGCGTGTAAATGATAAAGGAACACCCTACTATACCAGTACCAGACGGAAAGATAACAAAATATATACCCTAAGTAGAACCTTAGGGAATTATGCGGTATTTTCTGACAACCAAAAACCTAAAGTGACACCGATCAATTTTAAAAATGAACAATGGCTTACTAAATACAGGTATTTAAAAGTGAAAATATCAGATGATCTTTCTGGAATAAAATCATACCGAGCCGAAATTGATGGCTCTTGGATTTTAATGGAGTATGATCCGAAGACGAACCTCTTAACATACGATTTTAACGACAGTGAATTAACCGGTGCCCAACACACATTAAAAGTAGAGGTGGTTGATAATGTTAACAATTCTAATACGTATATTGCAACGTTTTTCAAAAAACACTAATTAAGCAAAAAAATAAAACAATTTTTTCTTGAAAACCGCAATTGCTTCTTTCTTTATTTTCTTTTTGGCAATGGGTTCTATTGCTGCTCAAACGGGTACCATTAAGGGCGTAGTAATGAATGGAAATGACGAACCTATTGAAGGTGTTGCTGTAAGTCATAACGGAAAAGGAACAGTGACCAACAACCTAGGTGTCTATGAATTTCAAATACCCTCAGGTAATTATATTACCATAACTTTTAGCCACGTATCCTACACTACATTTACAAAAAGAGTACGGGTCCCTAAAAACAGGACACTCACCTATTCTCCTAAACTTGCCATTAAAACTGAAGAATTAACGGGTGTTACTATTCAAGATAATAAAGAAAAAGTACAGGGGCTTGATAAAGTAGCTATTGAAACCATTAAAAATTTACCTAGTGCCAATCAGGGTATTGAAGGTACTTTAAAAAATATTGGTCTTGGTGTTAGCGGAAATAATGAATTGAGTACGCAGTACAATGTACGAGGAGGAAATTATGATGAAAATTTGGTGTATGTTAATGGCATTGAGGTTTATAGACCTTTTTTAGTGCGTTCTGGGCAGCAGGAGGGCTTGAGCTTTTTAAATCCTAATTTGACGCAAAATGTACAGTTTTCTGCTGGAGGTTTTCAAGCAAAATATGGAGACAAACTGTCTTCAGTATTGGATATTACCTATAGAAAACCCGAAGAAGATGCTGTTAAAATATCAGCGAGTTTTCTTGGAGCCAGCGCAACTATTGAAGGTAAATTATTCAATAATAAACTCTCAGCAATTTTGGGAGCCCGTTATAGAAACAACAGTTTATTTGTCAATAGTAAAGACACAGAAACCAATTTTAAGCCCAATTTCACAGATGTTCAATCGTATTTGTCATATGCCGTAAACGATAAACTCAACATTGATTTTTTAGGCACCTTTTCGTTAAATAAATACGATTATACACCGCTCACTAGACGAACCAATTTTGGTACTATTGCAAGTGCACAAGCTTTGGTTGTAAATTATCTCGGAAAAGAAGATGATCAATATTTAACATTGTTTGGCGCACTTAAAGCTTCGTATAAAGCGAATGAAAATTTAGTGTTTGATCTCACAACATCAGCGTACAATACCCAAGAAGAAGAATATTACGATATTTTTGCCTTTTATGGGATTGGAGAAATCAATTCAGATTTTGGGAGTTCTAATTTTGGTGATGTTGAATTTGTACAGGCTATCGGTTCTCAATTAGATCATGCTCGTAACGATTTAGATGCGTTAATTTCAAATGTTCAACTAAAAGCAACACTCAAATTGGATGCAAATGTATTTGAGTTTGGTGCGAAATATCAAATAGAAGACATTAAGGACCGAATTATTGAATGGCAAGTTATTGACTCTGCAGGATTTTCACTGCGTCCACCTAACTTTCAAACCAATGACGAACCCTACTCACCCTATACACAACCTATTGTACCTTTTATAAGTACCAGAGCCACCAACCACATAAAGATTAACAGAATTTCTGGCTACGGACAATGGAGTAGATCTTTTTATTTAAGTGAGCACCAACTATGGGTCAATGCAGGTATTAGAGCACAAAACTGGGAAGTAAGTGGAGATGGAATTTCCTCTAAAAACCATACTGTTTTTAGTCCGAGAGCACAAATAGCAATCAAACCCGATTGGGAAAAAGACATGCTGTTCAGAGTGTCTGGAGGTTATTATCACCAACCCCCTTTTTACCGTGAATTGCGTGACTCGCTTGGAATGGTACACCCTGAGGTAAAAGCACAACGTGCTGTGCATTTTGTATTGGGTCAAGATTATAGCTTTAAATTATGGGATAGGCCGTTTAAATTAGTAACCGAAGCCTATTTTAAATCGCTTACTGATGTCAATCCGTTTACCATAAACAATGTGCAAATTAGATACCGTGCTAAAAACAATGCAACAGCCTTTGCTACTGGTTTTGATACGCGACTCAATGGAGAATTTGTTCCTGGTACCGAATCGTATGTTAGCTTTAGTTATTTACTAACCAAAGAAAACATAGCGAATCGCGGGTATATCCCACGGCCAACAGATCAACGATTTAAATTTGCCGTACTCTTTCAAGATTACTTACCAAGTAACCCAAATTTTAAAATGTATCTGAATATGGTTTACAACACAGGATTGCCTGGAGGATCACCATCGTATGCTGACCCATATATCTTTCAAAATAGATTAAAAGATTATTTTCGATCTGATATCGGAATGTCCTATATTTTGGTGGATCAAAATAAAAAAGCCACTAGTGCCTGGTTACAAAAGTTCAAAGAACTTTCTGTAGGCCTTGAACTTTTCAATATGTTTGATGTTCAAAACACCATTACCAACACATGGGTGCGCGATATTTCATCACAAAATTCACTTGCGGTACCAAATTTTTTATCGGGGCGCGTTCTCAATTTTAAAGTGAGCATGCAATTTTAATAAAAATTACAGCTCAAATATTAAACCTTTAACTTCGTTTATAGTCTTACTTATAAATTGCAAGCTTAGTGACTGAGGAATTACTACTTATTCAACAACTTAAAAACGCATCAACACAAGATAAGGCGTTTAGAGAACTTATGGGGCAATATAAGGAACGCTTGTATTGGCATATCCGTAAAATTGTAATCTCCCATGATGATGCTGATGATGTATTACAAAATACGTTTATAAAAATATATCGAAGTATTTCCAAATTTAAAGGAGAAAGCAAATTGTATTCGTGGATGTATCGAATAGCAACGAATGAAGCGATCACTTTTATTAACAAACGTGCCAAACGCAATCATATTGATGTTAGCGAAATGCAACAAAAAATGGTAGAAAACTTAGAGGCAGATGTGTATTTTGACGGAAATGAAATACAAATACAATTGCAAAAGGCTGTAGCTAGTTTACCACAAAAGCAACAATTGGTATTCAATATGAAATATTTTGATGACCTGAAGTATCAAGAAATCGCTGAGATTTTAGAAACTTCGGTAGGTGCGTTAAAAGCATCGTATCATCACGCGGTAAAAAAAATAGAATCCATGTTAACACAAAAATAAATTAAACCTTTTTGTAATTTTAGAGTCTTAATATACATGAAAAACAACACGTTGAGCATATTAAAAAAACAAGGAAGCGGTTTTAAAACACCTGAAGGGTATTTTGAAACTGTTGAAACTGCTGTGCTTTCTGAGCTTAAACTTGAAAAACTACCCTCGAAAGAAGGTTTTAAAACACCTAAAAACTATTTTGACACCCTAGAAGCAGCTGTTTTACAGGAACTTAAAACAACGAAACAAACAAAAGAAACGCGTTTTGACGTGCCAACTAATTATTTTGATTCCGTTGAAGATAGGGTATTTGAGAAATTAGAGAATGTTCAATCAACGTCAACCAACATTATTTCTATTAAATCAATACTCCTAAAAAAAGTACTGCCATTAGCTATCGCGGCCTCACTGCTACTCTTGGTTGTTTTAAATTACAATACAACACCTAATTATACAATTGACAATGTTGCAGACGTTGAAGTAACCAATTGGATTGAAGAAGGATATATAACTTTAGATACCGATCAAATTGCCGAGGTATTTAATGATGTAGCACTCACCGATAACTTAAACTTTGAAGATGAAGAACTCATCGATTACTTAAATGGCACGGATATTGAAAGTATCTTAAATAATCAATTGCAATGAAACGAATCCTATTAATTATACTCGTTATACTGAGTACCACAGTGCATGTGTTTGCACAACAAAATGGCGGAGCTAAAATAAAGGCGTTGAAAACGGCTTATATAACCAATGCCCTAGAATTATCATCAAAGGAAGCACAACAGTTTTGGCCAATTTACAATGCCTATGAAAATACGGTGCGTGAAGAAAAAACCTTAAAAATGAGACAACTAACGCGCAGGGTTAGTGCTAACGGTGGAGTTGATAATCTTACCGATGCAGAAGCTAGCAATCTATTAGAAGAGTTCATTACCATTGATTTTAAACTGGCTACAGCAAAAAAGGAACTGTATACCAAGTTAAAAGGGGTTATTTCGGCTAAAAAAATGATTAAGCTGACTAAAGTAGAACAAGATTTTAATAGAGAACTGTTAAAGCAGTTGAGAAACACACGCATGAATACGATAAAAAATAGAAACGACAATTGAAAATAAAAGGCAGAAAAATACGTTAGGAAGAAGTAATTAAAAAAGAAATGAAAAAATTAATAACATATACAATTGTACTTGTTGTTTTTTTAGGGTTCAATACTATTGCCGCTCAAGAAGTTGCAACAACCACCTCTAAAAAAGCAACCATAAATAGTTCTGATAAGGATATAAATATTGTTGTTCATAACGATATTACCTATTATATCATTGACGGTATCTGGCATACCAAAATGAAAAAAAGATATGTCTTAAGAAGCGCACCAAAGGGAGCAAAAATAGACTTTAGACCTGCAGATGGTGAGTATGTTACCATGTATGGAAAAAAATACTACAAATGTAAAGGGGTTTTTTACAAAGAACTAAAAGACAGTATCTACGAAGTGGTCCTTTAATAAAATATAAAAAAAACCTGCTTTTAAAAAGCAGGTTTTTTTTTAATGAATATATAATTACATTTGTACTAATCAAACGAAGTATACCTTGGAAAGTTTCTTGAATTTCTTTGAACAAATGCCCTCATGGCAAAAATTAGCCTGGATAACGAGCTGTTTATTGGTTAGCTGGATGCTTGAAGGCAACTTCCCATTATTTAAACTCACTTATAAAAAATGGCGTCATGCTGGCGTAAATCTCATTTTTTTGGCCACAAGTCTAGTTATAAACGTACTTTTTGGAATCGCAACCATTGGCATTTTTGCCTTTATAGCAACCAACGAGTTGGGACTATTACACTGGATCGCTTTGCCCATTTGGGCTGAATTGATTGTTGCCATATTATTTTTAGATTTTATGGCGCAATATGTAGTCCATTATTTATTGCACAAAGTTAAATGGATGTGGAAATTTCATATGATACATCACAGCGACACGAATGTTGATGCCACAACCGGAACACGCCATCATCCTGGAGATTATATTCAACGTGAAATTTTTGCATTAATAGCAGTGATTATTATTGGTGCTCCTTTTGCCTTTTATATGCTATACAAAATTATCACCATCTTTTTCACCTACTTTTCTCATGCCAATATACAACTACCCCAATGGATCGATAAAACCCTTAGTTATGTGATTGTAACACCTAATATGCATAAATTTCATCATCATTTTGAACGGCCGTGGACGGATACTAATTTTGGAAATATCTTTTCTATTTGGGATCGCATTTTTGGTACTTTTGTTTATGATGATCCTAAAAAAATAGTATACGGTCTTGATGTGCTGGACAATACACGAGATGAAGATGTGCGCTACCAATTCAAACTGCCATTTGACAATCGTATTAAAACAGACTATTAATAAATGGAAGCGTACAAAATTTAAAAATTATCTTTATACTTCACCTTAAATTATTACTTTTGACAAATCATTTTTGAACAATGCAATTTAAGCACCCAGAAATTCTTTACGCTTTATTTTTGCTGATACTTCCTATTATTGTTCATTTATTTCAATTGCGAAGATTTGAAAAGGTTGCCTTTACCAACGTACAGTTTTTAAAAAAAATAGCCTTACAAACACGTAAAAGTTCGAAACTCAAAAAGTTTTTAGTTTTACTAACACGATTGTTCTTATTTACCGCACTCATTATTGCCTTTGCACAGCCCTATTTTAGTAAGGTGACAAAAAATGTGGAACAGCATACCTTTATCTACCTCGATAATTCATTGAGTATGCAAGCAAAAGGCACACAAGGCGAACTGTTAAAAAGGGCCGTTCAAGATTTGGTGGAAACCAATCAATCTACTAATAACCTTAACCTTTTTACAAATGACAATGCCTGGTATGATTTAAATGGACAAGAATTAAAGAATATTCTATTATCACTAGAATACTATCCTGTAAAACAGGAATTAACAAACGTCCTCTTCAAAATTAAAAACAAGCTAAAAACTAAAAATAACAGCAACAATCCGATTGTTTTAATCTCTGATTTTCAAAAGATTAACACAACTAATTTTGTATCGAAAGATAGCCTAATTAACTATACTATCATTCAAACAACACCTGTAAGTAAGTCGAATATAAGTTTAGATAGTATCGTTATTTCGAATCAGAATAGTGAAACTATTACCCTTAAAATACGGGTTAAAAGCTACAATGCCGATGCTAAAAACGTACCTATTTCGTTGTATAATGACAATCTCCTGATTGGTAAGTCTACGGTAAATATCTTAGCCAACTCAAGTTCTGAAGCTGAGTTTACCATTCCGTCTACGAACAACATTAACGGTAAAGTAACAACCATAGACTCAAATCTACCTTTTGATAACGAATTGTTTTTCACCATCAATCAGTCCGATAAAATTAACGTCTTAGCGATTGGTGAAAACAGTACGTTTCTTTCAAAAATATATACCGAAAACGAATATAATTTTGTAGAATCAAAATTAAATGAGACCGATTATAATATCCTATCTAATCAAAACTTGGTTGTTTTAAATGAAATTGAAAACATCCCGAACTCGTTGAGTGCCGCAATAGTTGAAGCTGTTTCGTCTGGGACTAATTTAGTCATTATACCAAATAAGAACAGCGCAATCAGTTCGTACAATTCATTGTTTAGAGACTTAAATTTAGGGGAAATCAGTGCTCGAAACAATAGTAAATTGGCCATAACAGATATTAGTTTTACCCATCCTTTTTTACAAAATGTATTTGAAAAAGAAATTGAAAATTTTCAGTATCCAACTGTAAATAGCTCTTTTTTAACAAACCTAAGAAATAGCTCTTCGATATTAAAATTTGAAAATGAAAAAGCTTTTGTTTCAGAAATAAAAACAACAAATAGTACGGTCTACTGGTTGGCTTCTGCCATCAACTCAGAAAATTCCAATTTCAAAAACTCACCATTGATAGTGCCTATATTTTACAATTTCGGAAAGTATAGTTATAAAAATGCCCAGTTGAATTATACCATTGGCGCAACGAATGAAATTGAAATTAAAGCCAGTTTGCAAAAAGATGCTATTTTAGAAATTTCTGACGGCCAGACTCGTTTTATTCCTTTGCAGCAAGTGGGCAATACTTCTGTAAAAATAACCACTACTGATCAGCCCTTAAACAGCGGGCTATATACGATTGATAAAGCAGGAGAAGCATTACAACATATTGGATATAACTACAATAGAGAAGAAAGTAACTTAGATTATGAAAATTTTACAGAAAATAATTCTAATACCAATTATTACACTTCTGTGAAGGAAGCTTTTACAACGCTAAACGACACTTATAAAACCAATAGTTATTGGCAACTATTTTTGGTGCTGGCTATTTTATTTCTAATGATCGAAATTCTATTACTCAAATTTTTTAAACCATGAATGTTCTATTAAAATCAGTAACAATAATTGATGAAAAGAGTCCGTTTAACGGAAAAGTGAACGATATTTTAATTGAAAATGGTAAATTCACGAAGATTGCTACTAAAATTACAAATCCGGCTGGGTATAAAGAAATAAAACGCACTAATTTACACGTCTCATGTGGCTGGTTTGACACTAGTGTTTCTTTCGGTGAACCTGGCTTTGAAGAACGTGAAACAATAAATAACGGGTTAAAAGTAGCGGCAAAAAGTGGCTTTACAGCAGTAGCGCTCAATTCCAATTGCCAACCCTTTTTAGACCATAAATCGACCATAGAATTTTTAAAAGGTACTGCTAATAATAACGCTGTAGCCCTCTACCCTATTGCGAGCTTGACAAAAGAGTCAAAAGGTTTAGAAATCGCTGAACTATACGACATGCAAAATTCTGGTGCGATTGCCTTTGGCGATTATAACCTAGCAATTGAAAACCCGAATTTGATGAAAATTGCCTTGCAGTATGCTCAAAATTTTGACGGCTTGGTTTTAAGTTTTCCACAAGACAACACCATCACCAATAATGGCAGTGCGAATGAAGGTTACACCAGTACACTGTTGGGTTTAAAAGGAAATCCGGCATTAGCCGAAGAATTGCAAATTGCACGTGATCTGTTTTTGTTAGAATATACTGGTGGAAAATTACACATTCCAACTATTTCAACAGAAAAATCAGTACAGCTCATCAAAGAAGCAAAGAAAAAGGGGCTCGATGTAAGTTGTAGTGTGTCGGCACATCATTTAACCTTAACTGATAAGGTATTAGCTAGCTTTGATACGAATTTTAAGACTACGCCACCTATTCGTACACAAAAAGATGTCAATGCCTTGATTAAAGGAGTGAAAAGCGGAATTATAGATATCATTACGTCTGATCATAACCCCATTGATATCGAACATAAAAAAGTAGAATTTGAGAATGCCTTGGATGGAACGATTGGATTGGAAAGTTTGTTTGGAGCTGTACAATCTGTTATTGGATTAGAAAAGACCATAGCTTGTATTTCAACAAATCCGCGAAAGCGCTTTAAACTGGAAGAACTAAGTATTAAAGAAGGAGCAAAAGCATCTATAACATTATTTAACCCAACAGAAGCCTATACTTTCACCGAAAAAGAGATCCATTCTACCTCAAAAAATTCCGCTTTCATCAATAAAAATTTAATGGGAAAGGCCTATGGTGTATTTACCAATAATAAGCTAATCATCAGTTAAATTTTATATCTTTACTTTTCTAACAAAACCTAAAAAAAAATGGAAAACACAACAGTAACAGAGGGAAAAACAATTGCAATTATAAGTTATATCACTTGGATTGGTACCCTTATTGCTTTTATCATGAACAATGAAAAGAAAAATACATTTGCTTCTTTTCATATCAGACAAATGGTAGGACTGAGTTTATTATCTATTGTAAATAGCTTTGTTGTCTATCGTTTTATTGGTTATGGAGCTTTTAGTATTATTGGTATTGGTATTTTAGTTCTTTGGGTGATGGGTCTTATAGGAGCTGTACAAGGTGAAGAAAGAAAAATTCCGTTATTGGGCGATCAATTTCAAGAATGGTTTAAAGGAATTTAATACCCAACTATTATTTTTGAGAGTATATAATCTGCTCCCCATTTAATTCAAACTATGCCACAATTATCTTTAGACTATTTAGTAAGAGAACCTAAAATTACAATTGAAAAGCCACCGCTGTTAATCTTATTACACGGCTATGGAAGCAATGAACAAGATTTATTTTCATTTGCCAGTGAACTTCCAGACGAATTACTAATTATTAGTGCCAGAGCACCTTTAGAATTGGGTTTTGGTAGTTATGCCTGGTATGAAATTCACTTTAACAATACAGACGGAAAGTTTTCTGATATACCTCAAGCTATAAAAGCAAGAGATACCATTGCCACGTTTATTGATGAAATTAAAAAAGAATATACGGTCGATTTAAAGAAAACCTTTTTATTAGGCTTTAGTCAAGGTACCATACTCAGTTATGCTGTGGCGTTAAATTATCCAGAAAAAGTACAACATATCATTGCTTTAAGCGGCTATATTAATGATGAGTTATTACCTAAAGAATTGAATGCAGCCAATTATAAAGATCTTGATTTCTTTATTTCTCATGGTAGTGTTGACCAAGTATTACCTGCTGAATGGGCACAAAAAGCACCTCCATTTTTAGATTCCTTACAGATTAAAAATTCATATCAGGAATATCCTGTTGGACATGGAGTAGCTCCTCAAAACTTTGCTGCTTTTAAAAAATGGATACAAGAACGTTTGTAATAGAAGGTTGTTCTTTTGTTCAGCAGCTATTGCTTCTTATTTTATTGGGAATCTATTTATTTGAAAGATACGTTCTAAATAAACTTTAGCATTTGTTCGCTACACCTCTATTTTTAACCCGTCATAAGCTAAATGAACATGGGCAGGCAATTCTTTTTCTACTTGAGCATGAAACCCCAACTTATGGCTAATATGTGTTAAATAAGCGCTCTTGGGCTTTAATTCTTCAATAAGTGCCAAAGCTTCAGCTAAATTTATATGCGTTGGATGCTTTTCAATTCTCAGCGCATTAATAACCAGGACTTCCAGACCATATAATTTTTGTTGCTCTTGGGGCTCAATACGTTTTAAATCGGTTATGTATGCAAAATCGCCAATTCGATATCCAAAAATCAATATATTCCCATGATAAAATTCGACAGGCGTAATGGTTTTATTTTGAAGTTTAAAAGGCTTATTATAAATTAATTGCATGGTAACACTTGGTGCCCCTGGATACCGGTTTTCTTTCGTGAAAATATAATAAAAGCGGTGTTGTAAATTATCAGCGATACGTTCTGGCACATAAATAGGCACATCACCCATTTTATGGGTAAAGGGTCTAATATCATCAAAGCCAGCGGTATGATCTGCATGTTCGTGGGTAAAAATGAGTCCGCTGATTTCGCTTATATTCTCACGAAGTAATTGCTGTCTAAAATCGGGGCCACAATCTATAATATAGCGATGCGTATCCCATTCTAACATAATGGCACTGCGCAAACGTTTGTCTTTTAAATCTGAAGATAGACAAACTTCATGAGTACTACCTATTACTGGTATTCCCTGTGAAGTTCCCGTTCCCAAAAATGTAACTCTCATTTAAAACTTTTTAACAAAAATAACGTTATAAATTTAATATAATTAACGAATGTTACTACATTTGTAATCTATAAAAAAGATATAAAATGTCTATTACTCTAAAAGGGGACAAAGAAATAGAAAATATTCCTTCGCTGAAGCGAAAGTCATTACGAATAAATTTAAACGAACACCTTTACGGCACTTTTGCGGAAATTGGTGCTGGTCAAGAAACAGTTCGTAATTTTTTTAGAGCTGGTGGTGCTTCTGGTACCATCGCCAAAGCAATGTCTGCTTATGATAAAGATTTCTCTGATGCCATTTACGGCGTAGAGCCAGACAACAGATATGTTACTGAGCCTCGTTTGAAGAGAATGCTTACCCATGAAATTGAATTGATGGAAGATCGGTTAAGCAGAAGCAAGCATCCTGAAAAATTGTTTTTTGCTTATGCCAATACCGTAGCCACTATTGATTTTGCTAAGAAATTTAAAGGCCATGGTTGGGTTGGTGTGAAATTTCAATTAGATCCGTTAGAAGATTATAATGAAATCATACTTCATATTCGTTTTAGGCAAACGGATGCCCGCTTACAACAGGAAACTTTAGGTGTATTGGGTGTTAATCTATTGTATGGCGCCTTTTATATGAATGATAGGCCAAAAGATTTATTAAAGTCTTTTTATGATCATTTAGATAAGGATCAAATAGAAATTGATATGATCAATTTCTCTGGGCCGCGATTTATGTATGTAGATAATCGTTTAATGAGTTTACAGTTAGTAAAAAATGGCATGACAAATGCCGTAATGTTTGGAGCTGACGGAAATAACTTATTGCCTGCTCAAGAATTATATAAGAAAAATATTCTCGCTTTACGCGGAAGTTTTAGACCTGTTACCAAAGTAAACATGGATATGTTTCAAAAGGCACATGAAATGTTTTTGCAGGAAAAAACGGTCAAAAAAGAACGGAGTCAAGTAATCTTTGAAATTACCTTAGCCAATTTAAGAGCTGAAGGTAAAATTAATGAACGTGATTTCTTAGACAGAGCCGAATTGCTATGTTCATTGGGTCAAACGGTAATGATTACCAACTTTCAAGAATATTACAAACTAGTAGAATATTTTGCTGAATTTACCAAAGAGCGAATGGCACTGGCTATGGGTGTATATAATCTCGTACAAATTTTTGATGAGAAATATTACCGTCATTTAAGTGGTGGAATTTTAGAAGCATTTGGTAAATTATTCTTTAAAGATTTAAAAGTATACTTATACCCTCTTAAAGATCAAGAGAGTGGTGAATTTATTACCAGCGACACTCTAAAAGTACATCCACGTATGAAAGAATTGTATAAATTCTTCAAATACAATGGTAAAATGATGGATATCAAAGACTTCGATCCAGATATTTTAGATATATTCTCAAGAAAAGTATTGAAAATGATTGCAGAGGCTGAAGATGGTTGGGAAGAAATGCTTCCTGAAGGTGTTTCAGAAATTATCAAAGAACAACGTTTGTTTGGTTATTCTAGAAGACGATTCGCAAACAAATAATATAAAAAAAAGAGGCTTTTCAGCCTCTTTTTTTATGCTAGTAATTGGTTGGTATGTTCTTTCGTCTTTACTTTTAGAATGATCTCTTCAATAATTCCTTTTTCATCAATGACAAAGGTGGTTCTATGGATTCCATCAAATTCTCTACCCATAAATTTTTTCGGTCCCCAAACGCCATAAGCTTCTATCACTTGCTTATCTACATCTGCCAATAACGGAAATGGCAACTTGTGTTTATCTATCCAATTTTGTTGTTTCTTGGCAGTATCTGCACTCACCCCTAGAATTTCATAACCTAGCGACAAAAAACGCTCATAATTATCACGCAAATTGCATGCCTCTAGGGTGCAACCCGGCGTATTTGCTCTGGGATAAAAAAATAAAACCAATTTTTTCCCTGTATAGTCACTTAATTTTACTGTATTTCCTGCATTATCTTGCACTTCAAAATTTGGTGCGGTATCTCCTACCTTCAATGTGATCATAATTTGTACTTTTATAAACGCAAAGCTACTATAAATATGACAAAAAAAGAAAGTGTAGAATTTATACAAAAAACCTTAAACAAGTTATTTCCAGATCCGCCCATTCCACTAGATCATAAGGATCCATATACCTTATTAATTTCGGTCTTACTCTCTGCCCAAAGTACAGATGCTAGAGTAAATACCATTACGCCACTTTTATTTGAAAGAGCTGATAACCCATATGATATGATCAAATTGTCTGTTGAAGAAATTAGAGCGATTATAAAACCAGTTGGGTTATCGCCTATGAAATCAAAAGGCATCTATGGTTTGTCGCATATATTGATTGACAAATACAACGGAGAAGTACCACAAAATATGGAAGCGCTAGAGACTTTGCCTGCGGTGGGTCATAAAACAGCATCTGTAGTGATGAGTCAGGCTTTTGGCGTTCCTTCATTTCCTGTAGATACTCATATACATCGACTCATGTATCGCTGGAACTTAAGTAATGGAAAAAATGTGGTACAAACAGAGAAAGATGCCAAACGGTTATTTCCAAAAGAAACATGGAATAAGCTCCATTTACAAATTATCTATTATGCCAGAGCATATTCACCAGCAAGAGCTTGGGATCTAGAAAAGGACATTATTACAAAAACTATTGGAAGGAAAAGTGTACTGAAAGAATATTATAAATTCAAAAAAGGCCAGTAAATAAATTCACTGGCCTTTTTCAACTAATTCAAATGAAACATGATGGGTTTCTTATTTCGAACTTTCACTACTTCAATTGACTTTGAGTAGTTTAATAGGAACGAAACCGTTCTGTTTAATGGTTGTAATTGCTCGTTAAGCAATTCTTCAGAGTAAAATTTTTCCATAAAATTCTTTATTTTTTTGGGGGTTATAAATAAAGAACGTGAAAAAAATTACTTTATTGTTAGTTTGTTAAAATAATTTTGTTTTTATCAATCACCTTTCTTAGGTTGATCAATGCGTAACGCATTCTACCTAAGGCAGTATTGATACTAACACCTGTTTGTTCAGAGATTTCTTTAAAGCTCATATCTCTGTAGATACGCATCATTAAAACTTCTTTTTGATCTTCTGGAAGCTCATCAACTAGATTGCGAACATCCGTATGGATTTGATCTTTAATAATACGTTTTTCAGCGTTTAATGAAGGATCGCTCAATACAGAAAAAATATCGAACTCATCTGTATTCTTGAAAGATGGCATTCTGTTATCTTTTCTAAAGTGATCAATAACTAAATTGTGTGCAATTCTCATTACCCAAGGTAAAAATTTACCTTCTTCATTGTAATTACCTTTTTTCAAGGTATTGATTACTTTAATGAAAGTATCCTGAAAAACATCTTCTGAGATATCTCTGTCAAGTACTTTTGAATAAATAAAACTGTAAATTCTTTGTTTGTGACGACCAATTAAGATTTCTAATGATCGCTCGCTTCCGCTAATGTAGTTACTAACTAAAACGCTGTCGTTTAATTCTTGTTTATGCATAATTCCCTTTTTTATGAAGCTATGAGACTTCGTTGATAATAATAAAAGTAGAACTATACTATAAGCGTTAATTTTTGAGTTAGGGGAAACTAGTTCCGTTCGTTTAATAAATATTTTTTAGGCTGATCGCTATGAGACGACTGGGGCAAATATAAATACAAATTTTTGATATAAACAAACTTTTTTTAAAAAATATTGCATAAAACTTCATTTTTTTTCCATAAAATAAGTCATTATCTTTGCAATTATTCCATATTTTAAAGGGCTTCCGTGAAGATAGAAAATTTTAATCCAAAAGATCATATAATTATTAAAGGAGCCGCATTACACAACCTAAAAAGTGTAGATGTAGCCATTCCAAGAAACAAATTTGTAGTAATTACTGGACTTTCGGGCTCGGGAAAATCGAGTTTGGCTTTTGATACCCTATATGCCGAAGGCCAACGAAGATATGTAGAAAGTCTTTCTGCCTATGCCCGTCAATTTTTGGGAAAATTAAACAAGCCTAAAGTTGATTATATTAAAGGTATTGCACCCGCCATTGCTATTGAGCAAAAAGTAAATAGTACCAATCCTCGATCTACGGTAGGTACCTCAACAGAAATTTACGATTATTTAAAATTATTATTTGCGCGTATTGGAAGAACCTACTCGCCTATTTCCGACAAAGAAGTAAAAAAACATACGGTTTCTGATGTGATTAATCATATAAAAACCTTTGAAGTTGACTCAAAACTACTTCTCTTAGCACCTATTACCGTTGATAAAGGCCGAAAATTAGAGACGGTACTTCATGTTTTAGCGCAACAAGGATATGCTCGAATAAAAGTAAACGATCGTATTTTAAAATTGAATGAATACGAACCCTCTAAAAAAGACACTCTTTTTTTAGTCGTAGATCGAATTGTATTACAAGATGATGAAGATTTTTACAATCGCTTAGCTGATGCTGTTCAAACTGCTTTTTATGAGGGTAAAGGAACCTGTATTATCGAAAATTTATCAAGTAATACACAACAAAGTTTTAGTAATATTTTTGAGTTAGACGGACTCACATTTTTAGAACCCAACACCCATTTATTTAGTTTTAACAATCCTTATGGCGCCTGCCCTACATGCGAAGGCTATGGTAATATGATTGGTATTGACAGAGATTTGGCAATTCCGAACACCACACTCTCCATTTTCGATAATGCCATTGCCCCCTGGAAGTCAGAATCTTTTCAAGTCTACAAAGACAATCTAATTGACAACGCTTATAAATTTGATTTCCCTATCCATAAGCCCTATTATGAATTGACAGAACAACAGCAAGAGTTGCTTTGGGAGGGAAATTCGCATTTTGAAGGACTCACCGCATTTTTTAAGTTCTTAGAAGAGAAAACCTATAAAATACAATACCGCGTTATGTTGTCTCGCTATCGCGGAAAAACAAAGTGTACCACTTGTCATGGTAAACGCCTCCGAGAAGAAGCCAATTATGTTAAAATTACCAATCACACCATTACCGACTTAGTGCAATTGCCTATCGATGAAGTTTTGCTGTTTTTTAACAATTTAGAACTGACCGAAAATGACCAAAATATTGCCAAGCGACTTTTAAAAGAAATCGACAACAGGTTAACTTTCTTATGTGATGTAGGTCTGGGTTATTTAACTTTAAACAGAACCTCCAACACGCTTTCTGGTGGTGAAAGTCAGCGTATTAACTTAGCAACTTCATTGGGAAGTAGTCTGGTAGGCTCTATGTATATTTTAGATGAGCCTAGTATCGGTTTACATTCTAGAGATACCGAACGTTTAATAAAAGTATTGAAAAATTTACGCGATTTAGGAAATACGGTGATCGTAGTAGAACACGATGAAGACATCATGAAAGCAGCCGATCATATTATTGATATCGGACCGGAAGCTGGTACCTATGGCGGTGAATTGGTTGCTGAAGGTACATTTAGTGAAGTTTTAACAGCCGACTCGTTAACAGCGAAGTACTTAAACGGCAGCATGCAAATTGAGGTTCCAAAACAACGAAAAAAAGCAGAGAAATTTATTGAAATCATCGGTGCTCGAGAACACAATTTAAAAAATATCAATGTAAAATTCCCACTCAATACGTTAACTGTAGTGACGGGGGTTTCTGGAAGTGGAAAAAGTACACTGGTTAAAAGTATTTTATACCCTGCACTACAAAAGCACTTGTATAATTATGGTGAAAAAGCCGGGCAATTCACTTCAATAAAAGGGGAGTTCGACGAAGTAAAAAATATAGAGTTTGTAGATCAAAACCCCATTGGAAGATCAAGTCGCTCGAATCCGGTAACGTATATTAAAGCTTACGATGATATTCGTGCTTTGTTTACCATTCAAAAATTATCAAAAATTAGAGGCTATAAAGCAAAGCATTTTTCTTTTAATGTGGATGGCGGTCGTTGTGAGACGTGTAAAGGAGACGGAAAAGTAACTATTGGTATGCAATTTATGGCTGATGTGCATTTACTTTGTGATACCTGCCAAGGAAAACGGTTTAAAAAGGAAGTGTTAGAAGTAAAATTTGAAGATAAATCGATAGCAGATGTACTTGATCTAACCATTGATGATGCCATTGCCTTTTTTAAAGAGCACAACCAACGTAAAATAGTGAGTAAGCTCCAACCTTTACAAGATGTTGGTTTGGGCTATGTACAATTGGGACAATCGTCTTCTACCCTTTCTGGTGGGGAAGCCCAACGTATAAAATTAGCTTCCTTTCTGGTAAAAGGAACAACCAAAGATAAGACGCTCTTTATTTTTGACGAACCTACTACAGGTTTGCATTTTCACGATATTAAAAAATTATTAACCTCGTTCAATGCCTTATTGAGTAAAGGGCATTCTATTATTGTGGTAGAACACAATATCGACTTGATTAAATGTGCCGATTATATTATCGATTTGGGTCTAGAAGGTGGTAAAAAAGGAGGCAATCTTTTATTTGAAGGAACTCCAGAAGAATTGATTCGATCTAAAAAATCGTATACTGCAACCTATTTAAAAGAAAAATTAGTCGCAAAATAATGAACTTGGCACTTACAGATACCCAAAAAATTGATTGGCTGGCAAAAATTGCCATCCTCGCTAATTTGGTGATGATGCTGTATGCACCACAACTTTGGATTAACACCAAAGAGTTTCCCGTAATTCCTTTATTTAATTGGCTTCCGGCAGCTCGTTATCCGTTAGACTATCTACTAGCAGGATTGTTTTTTGCAATACAATTGGGCTATGTTATTAAACCTAAAAAATGGTTGGGTTGGAGCCTGATCATCCTCTATTTGTATTTAGCATTTATTGACCAAAATAGATTACAGCCTTATTTTTATCAAAGTATTCTTACCGTATTATTTGTAGAAATTTTTAGGAATCGATCGAAAAAAGACCTTTTGGTCGCGATTGCCTTCTTGTTTATAGCAACCTATTTTTGGAGCGGTATGCATAAATTAAATGCCGTATTCTACGAACAATGGATGCACGCCTTGCAAAAGCATTTTAATTTTATACCCGAAAAAATACTCCATGCATTTACCTATGCGGTTCCTTGGCTTGAAGCCGCAATGGGTGTGTTACTGTTCATTCCTAAACTTAGAAAAATTACGGTAGCCTTTATTATTGGTATGCACAGTATTATTATAGTACTTTTAATTTATTTGGGATATGGTTATAATGTAATACCGTGGAATGTTCAGAACATTTTGAGTGTTTACATCTTATTTTGGAGCTTTCAAACCCTTGATGTCAAACACTTTTTTAGCCAGCAATTCAATTATAAGAAAAGTATCATCTTATTATTTACAGTTTTATTGCCTTTTAGCAATCTATTTGGCGGATGGGATCACTTACTTTCATTTAGTTTTTTTACCTCCAAATTAAACTATTACTATATTGAAATTGCTCCAGAATTAAAAGAAAAACTCCCTGAGCACATTCATAAATACTATAAAATTCACGAAGGTAAAACCATCCTCTATCCCAATGATTGGGCAGGAGCTATTAACAAAGTGTTATTGTATCCAGAAGATAGGGTAATTCAAAAAACAGCAACTTATTTGCGCTCATTTGCAGATGATCCGCAAAAAGAAGGGCTCATAAAGCTCGTAGTATATAATCAATAACGTTTAGTTATTATTTTTCTTCGGCTGTTTTACCGTCAATAATTGCTTGCAAATTTTCTTTAGCTAAAACAAAATCAGGTTGCAAACTTAAAGCCTTCTCAAAACTAAGTTTTGCCGCTGCATTATCTTTCATATCAAACTCAATGAGTCCTTTCAGATTGGCAATACCCGCTGCTAAGGCAACTTGTTGATTGTGTGTTTTATTAATGGCGTAGGTCACCTTCATTTCACCAGAATCTTTTAACTCTTCCGCTTTTTTAATGGCCATTAGCGCTTCTTTATTTTTTTTCAAACTGTAATAAAGATTTGCCAATTTATACGCGTGGAAGTTGTTGTTTGATTTCCCAGTTAACTTTGCATAAACCTGTGCTGCTTTATCAATAGCCCCGATACTTTCTAATGAAATGGCTTGCATTTCCAAAATATCTTGCTTGTTGCCATCTCTACTGAGTATATCTGAACTTACTAAATAACATGAAGAGTATTTTCTTGCACCAAAATAGATGTAAGCCAAACTATCTTTATAGGTACTGTTTACACCCTCTTTAGCGATAATACTGTAGATACTATTGGTAGCAATTGTATTGTCGCCATAAGCCAATGCCTGACGCATAATTAATTTATCTATATCGGTAGCTTTTTGTTCTTGTGCATAAAAACTAGTAATTGCAAATAATGCACTTAAAATAAGGTAGAATTTTTTCATGGATTTATTTTTCATTCGGTTGCAAATTTATTTAAATTATTGAGAATTAAAAGGTAAAGTTTTCATAAAATATAATGTGTTCCAATTTTCGAATCAAATTAAGGTCAAAAATCGGTTCATTTCAATTGGGCATTGCTCCAATAATACCCGTGTATAAATTTTAATAGCTCGAACTACAAAAATATAAAGAATGCTTCCAAAGCGACCTATTGTAAACAAAAAAAGTCCCTCAAAATGAGAGACTTTATTTCTGGGTGGAAGATGGGGCTCGAACCCACGACCCTCGGTACCACAAACCGATGCTCTAACCAACTGAGCTACAACCACCATGTGCTTTCGCGGGTGCAAATATAATCTATTTGTACAGTTCTTCAAATAAAAAAATAAAAATTATTCATTAAAATGACATTCATCAAAAATTTTAATTTCATTTTAATCGTAGTACCTTTGCAACCGCAGAAATTTTAGTGTAAAGATTGACAATAAACCCCGTAAAAAATGGAACAAATTTCACATAAACTATATCACTATTTAATAGCACTTGGTACCTCTGAAGTAACAGCTAAGTATCTGAACATGATTGCATTATTAACAGTGTTCCTTTTTGTTATTTACATCATAGACTATGCTTTACGCAGGATTATCGTTTCTATGTTTAATCGCTTTGCTGAAAAATCAAAAACAAATTTTGATGATATATTAGTCAAAAATAAAGCGCCAAGAAATATAGCCCATATCCTCCCATTAATTATTGCGTTAGAAGCCATTCCATTCGTACTTGTTGATTTTCAGCATGTTGAAAAATTCGCCGAAAAAGGATTGTTAGTATTCGGAATTATATTGACCCTCTGGGTCGTACGAAGTGTCTTAAAAACCGTCAAAGATTACCTAAAAGGGTTGCCCAATTTAAAAGACAAACCCATCGATAGTTACATCCAAGTATTTATGATTTTTGCATGGGTTGCCGGTTTTATGGGAGCCATTACTATCATCACCAATACTCCGGTATGGACCTTCTTTACGGCACTTGGTGCCGCCTCTGCAGTAATCATCCTTGTTTTTAAAGATACCATACTTGGTTTTGTTGCTAGTATTCAAGTATCTATTAATGATATGGTACGTATTGGCGATTGGATAACTTTTGAAAAGTATGGGGCCGATGGTGACGTTATTGAAATCAATTTGTCAACTGTTAAGGTTCAAAACTTCGACAAAACCATTACCACCATACCCACCTATGCCTTGATTTCCGATTCCTTTAAAAACTGGCGTGGAATGGTAACTTCTGAGGGAAGAAGAATCAAAAGGGCACTACATATAAAATTAAGTACTGTAAAATACCTTTCCCCTAGTGAGGTAGATCAACTCAAGGAAATTACCTTGATAAAACCATACCTAGAAAATCGTCAAGAAAAAATCAACACCTATAATACAGCGCAAACGGCAGACAAGAAACTATTGATTAATGGAAGAAATTTAACCAATATCGGTGTTTTTAGAAAATATATCGAAACCTATTTAGAAACACATTCAGCCATTAATAAAGACATGATGATTATGGCGCGGCATTTGGCTCCCACCTCACAAGGTATTCCCATTGAAATATATGCGTTTAGTAGTGATAAACGCTGGGAAAATTACGAGTATATCATGGCTGATATTTTTGATCATTTAATTGCGGCCACGGCTCAATTTGACTTGGAGCTCTTTGAACTCCCTACAGGAAGTAGTTTTGCAACACAATCAAACGAGGTCGTCTAATTTAGCTACGGCTACATAACGCTCTGCAGTAAAGCCTTCGGCAGCATCAACACCTATAAGTCTCCCTAGATCTTGAGCTCTGTAAACGATACTGTCTAAAAAGTTTTTACTGGTAATCGGTGAAACAGGCTCTTTACTATTCGGATCATATAGTTGAGAACTATACGCCTTTACCGCTGCTAATTTTTGATCTATAAACCCAGAAACATCAACCACAAAATCGGGTTCTAAGTTTTTCCATTGTATATAATGGTATACCTGTTTGGGGCGCCATGCCTCTTGATTTTCACCAGCATCGGTTGTTTCTATTCGTCGCAATCCCGATAAAAAACAAGCATCACTCACCAATTTACTGCCTTTCCCATGGTCTATATGCCGATCATCAATCGCATTACACAAAACAATCGCTGGTTGGTATTTACGAATGATCTTAATAACAGCCAATTGATGCTCTTTATCATTAACGAAAAAACCATCCGCAAAAGCGAGATTCTCCCGCACCGAAACTCCTAATAAAGCAGCGGCGGCTGCGGCTTCTTGATCTCTTATTTCTGCGGAACCTCTAGTCCCTAACTCTCCTCGAGTCAAATCAAGAATTCCAACTTTTTTTCCTAAAGAAATCTCTTTAGCGAGGGTGGCAGCGCAACCCAACTCTACGTCGTCAGGATGTGCACCTATAGCAAGTATATCTAATTTCATTTGTAATAATTATAGGTCAAAGATAGTAAAGTATTTTTTTAACAAAACTTTAAATAGCTACAGTCGGTACTGCTTAAATTTTAACATATTTTTGACATTTTGCATGTTCAAACAACGATTATTAATATCTATTCATAAACTATGAGGAAAATTATACTTAGCGCAATTGGTATTGCCATTATTATTATTTCAATTGTCGCAGCCTATTACATAGTTGAAAATAGTATCAAACCAAAACCCGTGGCAGAAAAAGTGATAAAAACGGTTTTTAGTGAACTTGCTAAAAATACAACGGTTCCTATCACGATTCCTGCAAATGGTACATTAGTAGCAAAACACCGATTAGAATTATACTCAGAAGTACAAGGCGTGTTTCAAGGTGGTAGCAATGACTTTAAGGCCGGACAAACCTTTCCGAAAGGGGCTTCTCTTATCCGCATCAATTCAAGTGAATATTATGCTTCTGTACAATCGGCCAAAAGTGATTTATACAATTTAATCACTTCCATTATGCCCGATCTGCGATTGGATTACCCCACCGTATTTCCAGCATGGGAAAACTATATAACGCAATTCGACATCAGTAAAGGAGTCCCGCCTTTACCAGAAACAGTTGATGAAAAGGCCAATTATTTTATTACCGGAAGAGGAATTCTCACATCCTATTATAGTGTAAAAAACTTAGAACAACGCCTGTCTAAATACAGCATTCGTGCCCCTTTTAGTGGCATATTAACAGAAGCACTGGTTACCAAAGGTACATTAATTCGCCCTGGACAGAAATTGGGAGAATTTATAGACACCTCTGTTTATGAACTGGAATTGGCCATCGCAAAAACATTTAGCGATTTATTACAGATCGGTGAAAGTGTACAGCTCAAAACTCCAGAAGGCACTGATTCGTATACGGGGAAAGTAACTCGTATTAATGGACGTATAGACCAAGCTACTCAAACCATTAAAGTTTTTGTTGAAGTACGCGGTAAATCGCTTAAAGAAGGGATGTATCTCGAAGCATTGCTCGAAGCCAAAGAAGAACCCAATGCAATCAAAATTTCACGAAAACTCTTGATTGATGAATCTCAAATTTACATTATTAAAGATAGTGTGTTAGACATTATTAAAGTTGACCCTGTTTATTTCTCACCAAATGATGTTGTTATTAAAGGGGTGCCTGACGGAACAAAAATGCTATCAAAACCGGTCCCTGGTGCGTATCCCGGTATGCTTGTAAAAATCAATGCCGAATCTACAACTGATTCTACCCAACAAACTGCCAATTAATTATGAGAAAAGTAATTAGCTATTTCATAAAGTATGAGGTTGCCGTAAATGTAATCATTATTGCATTTCTTATTTTCGGTGTACTCGGTATGTTTCAATTAAAGTCATCATACTTCCCTTTACAAGATGCAGAAATTATATCCATCAATATCGCTTACCCTGGTGCTGCCCCCGAAGAAATTGAAGAAGGAGTAGTACTTAAGATCGAAGATAATTTAAAAGGACTGATAGGTGTAGACCGCGTAACTTCAACATCACGAGAAAATGGAGGAAGTATTACCGTAGAAATTGAGAGTAGTCAAGATATTGATGATATGCTTGCCGAAGTAAAGAATGCGGTAGACCGTGTACCTAACTTCCCAACAGGTATGGAACCTCTTGTTGTTGCCAAACAAGAACGCATCCGTCAAACCATCGCTTTTGCCATAAGTGGAGACAATATAGAACTGGTGGCCTTAAAACAAATTGGGAGGCAGATAGAAAATGACCTCCGTGCCATGGAAGGTATTTCACAAATTTCTATTAATGGTTACCCTGAAGAAGAAATTGAAATTGCCGTACGCGAAAGCGATTTACTAGCGTATAATCTTACTTTTTCTGAAGTTGCCAATGCAGTATCACAAGCCAATATAATGACTACTGGTGGAAACATTAAAACAGATGCTGAAGATTATCTTATTAGAGCAAGCAATCGGTCGTATTATGGAAATGAATTAAACAACTTACCGGTTAGAGCGAGAGAAGATGGAACCGTAGTGCGCTTACAAGATGTAGCGACTGTAAGAGACCGCTTTTCTGAAACGCCCAATGCCTCCTATTTTAATGGAAATGTGGCCGTAAATGTAGATATTACCAATACCAACAGTGAAGACCTTACGTCAACCGCTGAGAAGGTAAATGCCTATATAACCGAATTTAAACAAAAACACACAGGTATTAAATTAGATGTAGTACGTGATGCATCAATTAGTTTGGGAGAACGTACACAATTGCTCATAGAAAATGGAGCCATGGGTATTTTTTTAGTACTATTTTTTCTATCCCTTTTCTTAAATACTCGCTTGGCCTTTTGGGTAGCTTTAGGTTTACCTGTTGCCTTTTTAGGAATGTTTGTCTTCGCTCCCTTATTTGATGTTACCATTAATATCTTTTCCCTTTTCGGGATGATTATTGTCATTGGTATTTTGGTAGATGACGGAATTGTGATATCTGAAAATATTTACCAACATTACGAACAAGGTAAACCGCGAATTCAAGCTGCCATTGATGGTACTATGGAGGTGTTACCTGCTATTCTTTCGGCTATTATCACTACCGTTTTGGCCTTTTCAACATTTTTGTTTTTGGAAGGACGTATCGGTGCTATTTTTAGTGAGGTTTCCATCATTGTAATGTTAACTTTAGTTGTTTCTTTAATTGAAGCATTGATCATTTTACCTGCACATATTGCCCACTCCAAAGCGTTAGTAAAAATCAGTAAAGAAGAAGAAGCAAAGAAAAAGGGAATTGCCAAATTCTTTTTAAAACTGCGTAAATTTAATGAAATGGGTGACCGTTTTATGGTTTTCTGTAGAGATAGACTGTATAGCCCTGCCTTGCGCTTTGTACTGAAACAACGTTTTATTACCTTTTCTATTTTAATCGCTTTTATGGTATTAACCATCGGATTTTTTGAAGGTGGTATCGTGCGCAGTGCCTTTTTTCCAAATGTAGCTAGTGATCAGGTGAGCGTTGAATTATTAATGCCAGAAGGTACCAATCCGAAATTGACAGATTCTATCATTACCGTGGTAGAAACGGCTGCATGGAAAGTGAATGAAGTCTTTACCAGTAAACAAACGGGTAATGTACAAGTTGTAGAAAATGTAATTAAGCGTGTAGGCCCTGGTAATAACAAAGCAAGTTTAAATATCAACCTTTTACCTGGTGAAGCGCGTGATTTCAGTTCTCAAGATATTACCAATGCCATTCGCGATGAAGTAGGCGAAGTCTATGGTGTAGAACGGTTACTTTTTGGTTCGGGACGAAATTTTGGTGGAAGTCCAGTTTCGGTATCTTTATTAGGAAACAATACGGAAGAATTAAAGCTTGCCAAAGATGAGTTACGACGTATTTTAGAAGAAAACCCACTGTTGACAGATATCTCAGATACCGATCCGGAAGGAATTAAAGAAATCAACATCAATTTAAAAGAATCTGCATATGCATTAGGACTCAACCTTAGAGAGGTAATGAGTCAAGTACGTGCTGGGTTTTTCGGTTTGCAAGCACAACGTTTTCAAAGGGGTCAAGATGAAATTCGCGTGTGGGTACGCTATGACCGTAGCAATAGAGAATCTATTAACGATCTTGATGAAATGCGTATCGTAACACCATTCGGACAACGCGTTCCTTTCGCTGAGATTGCCAACTATACCATTAAAAGAGGTGATGAAAGTATTAGCCACTTAGATGGGCGTCGAGAAATTCAAGTAAATGCCGATTTAAAGGATCCAAAAGGGAGTCCAACAGAAATTATTCAAGAGATTAAGAATAAGATAATGCCCGAAATAAGCTCTAAATATTCAACAGTTAGCGCCTCTTATGAAGGACAAAATAGAGAAGCCAACAAACTCACAAACTCCGCGGTTATTGTGATTCCTGTAGTGATTATATTGATTTACATAGTGATCGCATTTACTTTTAGAAGTTACAGCCAACCACTGCTCCTTCTTTTTATGATTCCGTTTAGTTTTATAGCTGTTGCTTTCGGACACTGGTTTCATGATTTTCCTATTAATATATTATCAGCTATGGGAATTATTGCCTTGATAGGAATTATGGTGAATGACGGTTTGGTACTCATCGGTAAGTTCAATTCCTTTTTAAAAGAAGGAATGAAATTTGAAAAAGCCTTGTATGAGGCAGGAAGAGTTCGCTTTAGAGCCATCTTTTTAACCTCCTTAACAACCATTGCAGGTATTGCTCCTTTGTTATTAGAAAAAAGTAGACAAGCACAGTTTTTAAAACCAATGGCTATTTCAATTGCCTATGGTATTGCCATTGCTACGGTATTGACCTTATTAATTTTGCCCTTGTTATTATCAGTAACCAATAGTTTTAAAACCAATACTAAATGGTTAGCCAGCGGTAAAAAAATTGAAAAAGAAGAAGTAGAACGTGCCATAAAAGAACAAAAAATAGATGAACATTAGAATTCTATACAGCCTATTATTACTAGGCACTTTGCCCCTATCTGCACAACAATTGTTGACAAAACAAGAAGCTGTAACGGTAGCCTTAGAGAATAATTACGGTATTAAAATTTCAACTAATAATTTAAAAATTGCCGAGAATAATAAAGACATCCTCAATTCTGGTTTCTTGCCTACTGTAACAGGTAATGCAGGCGCCACCTATAGTATTGACGACAATACTTCTGAACGTAGTGATGGTACCATAACTACCTTAAACGGTGCCGAAAGTAATCGATTCAATGCAACAGTAAGTTTAAATTATGTGCTGTTTGATGGCTTAGGGAGGCATTATAACTATCAGCAATTAAAAGAACAGTACAACCTCTCTGAATTACAAGCCAGAGAAACCATAGAAAATACCTTGCTCCAATTGTTTAGTGTGTATTATAATGTTGCTAGACTCACCGAAGATGTTTCTGTATTGCGACAAAGTTTAAAGATTTCTAAAGACCGATTGGAACGTGTGCAATACCAATTTGACTACGGTCAGAATACCAAACTAGCCGTTTTAAACGCAGAAGTTGATGTCAATAATGACAGTATTAATTTGATCAACTCACAGCAGTTTTTAACCAATGCCAAACGCGATTTGTATGTGGTATTGGGTAAAAGTGATGCACCTACATTTTCGGTAGATACCTTAGTTACGTTTACACTAAAGCCAACACGTGAAGCACTTTATGAACAAGTAAAAGCAAACAATGTAACACTGTTACAATTAGAAAAAAATATTGTTATTAGCGATTTTCAAGTAAAGGCAAATAAATCGGGTTACTTGCCTACCGTCGGTTTAAACGGAACCTATGGTTGGAATAAAAACAACAATAATGGTTCTGCCTTTGTACAATCGTCTACCAATACGGGTTTGTCTGGCGGAATCAATCTATCGTGGGATCTATTTGATGGCGGAAGAACGAAAACCCAAGTTCAAAATGCCAAAATCAATTACGAAACCCAGTTATTACAACAGCAACAAGTTGAAATAGAAATCAATCGCGATTTTAACAATGCATGGGAAGATTATCAAAACAAGCTTTTTGTATTGCATACGCAAGAGAAAAATGTACAAACCAATACCGATAACTTCAATAGAACCGAAGAGCGCTTTAAACTAGGCCAGGTGAGTTCTATTGAGTTTAGACAAGCGCAACTCAATTTGGTAAATGCGGTCAATTCAAAAAATACCGCCAAATACGATGCGAAGTTGGCCGAATTGCAATTATTTCAATTGAGTGGTGAATTATTATATGCCGATTACTAATGTTTGAGCACTTTTTTCAATGTCCGTACTGCTGGGAAACCATTTCTATGTTATTAGACAGTTCAGTACCAAACACTACTTATATAGAAGACTGCGAAGTGTGTTGCCGTCCTATACAAGTTACTGCTAGCTTTAACGATACCGAATTGATAGCCTTTACCGCAGAAGATATCGAGCAATAATCTTTATTGTGCTTTTAGGGCTGTTTCAATATCAGCAATAAGATCTTCCACATTTTCAATCCCCACAGAAAAACGAATTAGATTGTCTGAAATACCTACATCTTTTCGTTGATCTGCTGTTAACAAGGCATGTGATGTTTTGTAAGGAATAGTCATGGTAGACTCTACCCCTGCCAAACTCATGGTAGATTTTATGAGTTCTAGTTTGTTTAAAAATTCAACAGCATCATACGCTTCTTCCAATTCAAAAGAAAGCATGGCACCATACCCGTTCATTTGTTTGGTTGCAATATCGTGGGTAGGATGGTTACTTAGCCCTGGATAATACACGTTTTTAATGGCTTTATGAATGTCTAAATGTTCCGCAATGGTCTGTGCATTTTTCGTTTGTCGTTCTACACGCAACCCCAGTGTTTTAATACTGCGTTCTAATAAATAACACATAAAATCACTCAAATGACCACCTAGGTTCTTTGCCTTGTTCCAAATCACATCCATATAGGCTGCTGTGGTGGCTACTGCCCCCGCCGAAATATCACTATGGCCTCCTAAATATTTAGTTGCCGAATGTAGTGAAATATCAATTCCGAAATCGAGCGGTGTTTGATTTATGGGTGACGCAAAGGTATTGTCGATCATTGAAATAAGTCCGTGTTTTTTAGCAACATCGGCTACCGCTTTGATATCGGTAATCGTCAAGAGTGGATTGGAAGGTGTTTCTATATAAATTACTTTGGTATTGGGCTTTATTTTTTTTTCAAAATCACGCGCCGCTACCCCATCCGTAAAGGAATATTGTATGCCCATTTTTTCAAACTCTTCAATAATCAAATTGAAGGTACCTCCGTAAATTTCATTTTGTAAGACCATATGGTCACCGTGATTCAGAAAGGCAAATAAGGTGGTACTAATGGCTGCCATACCCGAGCCAAAAACCATTCCTACTTCAGCATGCTCCAATGCGGCAATTTTTTTGCCCGTTGCCTCTTGATTTGGCGTATTAAAATAACGCGGGTATCGTTTTACGTCTACCTCTAGAAACGGATAGGTAGTCGCCATAAATATGGGCGACACTGCACTGCCAAACTGTGAGTCTTTGATTTCACCAGTATGAGTACAAATGGTATTGATTCCTTTTTTTTTATGTTTCATAGAGTCTCGATTTAAAAACAATCAAAACTACAAAACAATACTCAATATTAAGAGCTAGTTTAAAAATTTATAGACCACTGGATTCCTGCCTTCGCAGGAAAGACAAAACAAACGTCATTGCGAGCAAAACGTGGCAATCTGCTCTTCGGGTAGCGTCATTGCGAACATAGTGAAGCAATCTGCCCATCGAGTAGCGTCATTGCGAGCAAAGCGTGGCAATCTGCTCATCGAGTATCGTCATTGCGAACATAGTGAAGCAATCTCATAAACCCCTCCTATGCATTTGGCAGATTGCTTCGTCGTTCGTCCCTCTCTTCTCGCAATGACGAATAGCCTGCACCTTAACCGTTTTCTATTTAGGAACAGTACTGGCAAGTTCTGTACGCAAGGAATAATGAGTGCATAAACGAAAGTGCGAAGCGTTAGCTTTAAGCATGGAGTTTAGAAAACGAATGGTGCGAAGCAATTCCCTCGTACAGACTAGATTTTTTTTGTTTCGTTTTTTCATCAATGGAAAAAATGAAAATTAGGCATTCAATCAAACATATTATTTTCCCTACATTTTACTAACATAGTGAAGCAATCTCATAAACCCCTACGATGCATTTGGCAGATTGCTTCGTCGTTCGTACCTCTCTTCTCGCAATGACGAATAGCCTACACCTTCACCGTTTTCTATTTAGGAACAGTACTGGTAAGGTCTGTACGCAAGGAATAATGAGTGCATAAACGAAAGTGCGAAGCAATTCCTTCATACAGACTCGGTTTTTTTGTTTCGTTTTTTCATCAATGGAAAAAATGAAAATTAAGCATTCAATCAAACATATTATTTTCCCTACATTTTACTAACATAGTGAAGCAATCTCATAAACCCCTACGATGTATTTGGCAGATTGCTTCGTCGTTCATACTTCACTTCTCGCAATGACGTAAGCCTACACCTTCACCGACTTCCATCTCCCTCTACGAAACAATATAATTCCTATCACAGCAATCAAAGCCTCCGCAAAAACAATCGCTAAAAACACGCCTAATGGCCCCATTTCAAACGTCAATGCCATTAAATAGGCAATGGGAATTTGAAACAACCAAAAACACACAAAATTAATATACGTAGGTGTTTTGGTATCTCCTGCCCCATTGAATGATTGTATCACTACCATACCATAAGCATAAAACACATACCCTGCAGCAATCACCTGTAAACACAAGGCACCATATTGAATCACTTCGGCTTCTGAACTAAACCATCGCAGTATTTCTTTTGCAAAAATCAAATAGACCAATGATACAATGACCATAAAAATAGCATTGTATTTTCCGGTAATCCAAACCGATTTCTCGGCGCGTTCTGGTTTATTAGCTCCTAAATTTTGTCCCACCAAAGTAGCTGCTGCATTGCTCATTCCCCATGAAGGCATAAACGTAAACATCATCACGCGAATGGCAATGGTATACCCTGCTAGCACTTCACTACCAAATTCTGACATAATCCGAATTAAAAATACCCAACTAGAGGTGCCAATTAAAAATTGAGCAATTCCGCCAAGCGACACTTTTATTAAATTAAGCATCACTGAAGTACGAATTACAAGATCTTTCAACGCAATTTTCAGTCTACCAACACCGTAAAATAAAATTCCCAATTGAAAAAGTACCGCACTCCCTCTCCCTATATTGGTGGCTATAGCAGCTCCTTCAACACCATAAGCGGGAATAGGACCAAGTCCAAAAATAAAAATAGGGTCTAGAATAATATTAAGCCCGTTAGACAATACCAAGGTCCACATAGCAATAGAAGCATCACCGGCACCCCTAAAAATGGCATTGATTAAAAACAGTAACATAATAGTGACATTACCACCCAATAAGTACTGCGTATAGCCATACCCTTCGGCAATTAAATCGGGTTCAGCACCCATAAGCGCTAGGATTTCTTTGGCATATAAAATTCCGATCACACTCACAATAATAGAGATGGCTACTCCTAAAATAATGACTTGCACGGCGGCTTGATTGGCACCGATGGTATCTTTTTCACCAATACGCCTGGCTACTATAGCGGTTGCTGCCATACTAAGGCCAATAGCTACAGCATAGACCAAAGTGACTACAGATTCAGTAAGGCCAATAGTAGCAACGGCATTGACACTCACTTGAGAAACATAAATAATATCTACCAAAGCGAAGATAGATTCCATTAGCATTTCTAAGATCATGGGTACCGAAAGCATAAAAATCGCTTTGCGAATACTACCCGTAGTTACATCTAAATCTTTAGAATTTAATGCAGCTTTAAAATATGTAAAAAGTTGTTTTATTGAAAGTTTTTTTGAACGCGTCATGATTGTTGTATAAATAAAATAGAAAATTGAAATAGCACGTATTTCGTAACAGTTGACTAAACTCCGTACAGGGTGTAGGGCGTTCGGTATAAAATGGAGGTGTCTTAAACAATCATAAGCACCAAATATATATAATTTTTTTAAAACACAGCAAGTTAAATGGTTTTTTGCAGAGCATTTAACTCATTTTTAGTGGGTTGCATAAGTGTTATGTCGCAAAAATAACCGAACTTAGTATGAGCAATACAACCTTCTCGATTATGGATACAACTGACAATCACATCAATTATGTAGAGTTTAAGGGAACTGACCTCAAGAAATTGAAAAAATTCTACCAAGAAGCTTTTGGCTGGGTTTTTACTGATTATGGCCCTACCTATATCGCTTTCGCGGAAAGTGGCATTCAAGGGGGCTTTGAACTCACAAAAAAACCTATTGTAAATAGTGCTTTGGTGGTTTTATACCACAACAATTTAGATACTAGCAAATACAAAGTACTCACCGCTGGCGGTACTTTGACCAAGGATATCTTTTCATTTCCTGGTGGTAAGCGTTTTCAATTTAAAGACCCTAGTGGTAATGAATTGGCAGTATGGTCTGATAACTAACTAAAATGACTCACAGCGCTTATATCTTTTTATTGCTCATTTCTTTGAGTTGTACGGGGCAAACAACCAAGGGAGTTCCTTATATCGATGCAGACAAACCCGGATTGATCGCACAAAAATTTGCGCCCGATTTTTTTTCCAATGCAGACGAGTATGAATTTGGATCTGTCTTTTCAAAAGACGGCACCGAATTTTTCTATGCCGTTGATTACAATGGCAGAGCCGAAATTCGCACAAGTACACTTACCAAAACTGGATGGACAGCTCCTAAAACCATCCTTTCCCACCCCAAATTTGGCTATAACGACCCTTTTTTAGCTCCAGACGAGCAACAACTCTATTATATATCGGATAGACCTAGAAATGCTACCGATACCATCACTGATATTGATATTTGGTATTCGCAAAGAACAACCGATGGTTGGTCTGACCCTATCAATGCTGGAACTATGATCAATTCTGATAAACACGAGTACTATATTTCATTTACAGCGAGTGGCACCCTCTATTTCGCCTCTAATAAAGCGGCTGAAGCAACACGAAGTCACGATTTTGATATCTATGCAGCACGTCAAATAAATGGTGTTTTTGAAAGACCTGAAAAATTGCCTCCAACAGTAAATACCAAACGCTATGAAGCAGATGTTTTTGTGGCTCCAGATGAATCGTATCTCGTTTTTTCTACGGCACGGCAAGATGGATTTGGCAATGGCGATTTGTATATCAGTTTTAAAGATGCGAACCAACAATGGCAAGAAGCTAAGAATCTAGGTACGGCAGTAAATACCGAAGGCCATGAACTCTGCCCATTCGTCACCGCTGATGGAAAGTACCTTCTCTTTACGAGTAACCAAGATATTTATTGGGTAAGCACTCAATTATTTGAGCAATTCAAATAAGCAAGAATACCATTTAAACACCGACATAAAAAAAGGGGAAAAATCCCCTTTTTAGTATCAGTATTTTTTAGGAACTTAGTAATCAAATAGATACGCCTAACAAAGTGTGCGTTTATGCCTTGGATACTTTAATATAAGTCACCAACATATTTCTTTTAACAAATAACAAACTAATTAAAATGGAACAACAACACAACCAACCAAATCCCCAAAGTATCATGCAAATTGGCACCGGATTTTGGGCTTCAAAAATTCTATTGAGCGCTGTCAAATTTGAACTATTCACCGCACTTGCCGAACAAAAATCAATGACAGCAGCACAATTAAAAAAACACTTGGGTTTTCAATGTACCCCAAGAAATGTATATGATTATTTAGATGCCTTAACCGGATTTGGTTTTTTAGATCGCAGCGGCTTGTTAGAAACAGCAAGCTATTCAAACAGTATGAATACCGACTTTTTTTTAGATAAAAACAAACCCACTTATATTGGTGGAATCCTTGAAATGCTAAACAATAGATTGTACGGTTTTTGGGGGAATCTTGAAGAAGCCTTGCTTACCGGAAAACCTCAAAACGAGGCGAAACATGGAGTGAATATTTTTGAAGAAATTTATAGAGACCCCAATAAATTACGAGAATTTATTCACGCCATGAGTGGTGTTCAAATGGGTAACTTTATAGCCTTGGCTCAAAAGTTTGATTTTTCGAAAGCTACCACCTTAGTAGACATTGGTGGCTCTGCGGGTTTACTTTCTTTAATGGTGGCGAAGCACCAACCACATATGCAATGTACTACATGGGATCTACCACCTGTAACGCCCGTAGCTAATGAAACCATTCAACAATTTCAGCTACAAGACCGTGTAAAAGCTGCCGATGGTGATTTCTTTAAATACCCATTTCCTAAAGCCGATATCATCACCATGGGAAATATTTTACACGATTGGGATGAAGAAACGAAACGTATGTTGATTCAAAAAGCTTATGATGCCCTGCCAGACGGCGGTGTATTGATAGCAGTTGAATGTATCATTGATGATGAGCGTTCTAAAAATGTTTTCGGTTTGATGATGAGTATGAATATGCTCATAGAAACAGGAAGTGGATTTGATTATACACTTTCTGATTTTAATAAATGGGCAACACAAGTTGGATTTAAATCAACAGCAGTGCTCGCCTTAACAGGCCCTACCAGTGCTGCCATTGCTTATAAATAAATGAACAGAAGACGCCACATTATAATTGGCCCTGTATTTATCTGAAGCGTGAAAGCCGTCTATACGATACCCGTTGTACATCATTATGACCAACCAACGGAGTACTTATAGTTCACTGATTTTTAATTGTAGTGCCTATAAAAATTTGGAATGACGACGAAAACCCAATAACAGCATGCTTTTATTCTTCTCTAGGCAAGCGAGCATCCTTTTGTGCAATTTGATACACCAATGCTGCAATAACTGTTGCATTAATCATCATATCACGTTCTGGCACATATTCTAAAACATCTAAATTAGTGTGGTGCGTTACCGTACTATAGTTTAGCTGATCTTGAATTATCTGAAACCCAGGGATTTTGTAATAATCGAAAACATCGTGATCTGTAAAATTGGTGTTTTGAATCGTTAAATTATTAACATCCAAATGTTTATAAGGCTCTAACATTTCTTCAAAAATAGGTCTTACCGCTTCGTTACCTTGCAAATACAAACCGCGCATTTGACCAGCGCCATTATCCATATTGATATAGGCCGAAATTTTTTCAACCTCCTTTTTCCGAGTTGTTTCTTTTACTTTTCCATAATGGTTTTCTGCATACGCCAAAGAACCTAAATACCCTTGCTCTTCACCTCCCCAAAGTGCAATTCTAATCGTTCTTTTTGGCTTTAATCCAGTGGTCTTAATAATACGCATAACTTCCATCATCACCGCAGAACCTGCACCATTATCTGTGGCTCCAGATGCCGAATGCCAAGAATCAAAATGTGCGCCAATCATCACAACCTCGTCTTTTAATTTTGGGTCAGAACCTGTAATTTCTCCAATAATATTCACATTATTTCCCGGTTTTAAATAAAGTTCAGAATCTAAATGAAATTTAATTTGTGGATTTATTTCCCGATCAATTAAGCGTTTTAGTTTTCCGAAATTTTCTGGTGAAATTGCAAAATAGGGAACTGTTTTTATATGACTTTCTCTAAAATTATAGGAACCACTTGGATGAATAATACCCGGAAAAAAAGGACTCGTTCCTAAAACACTCAACGCTCCTTCTGCTTTTAAGAATGCGAAAAAGGCGTCATCTTGTCTCATAAAACTATTAAAAATAATATCTATATTTTTAATTAATTCCATAGCGCCGGCAGAAGGTCCTAACGGGTTATCCGGCGCCGGTACAATTGATTTTTTAGCTTCTGCAATTTGGTCTTCGGTAAAGCGTGTTGAAAGTTCGTCAAATAACATATTTCGTTCGGGTGCGGCACCTATCAGTATTGTCTTTCCTTGTAATTTTCCGCTCCATTGTTTTTTTACATTTTCTAAATCAGCATACCTTTCAATCCAAATCAAATCTCCCATTTGTACTCCATTGGAGCTTTCCGTCCACGCATATGGATAGGCTTCTATTTTCATATACGTAGGTGCTGTCATTTCTACATTGAATGATTTTACCTCCCAACCCATACAGTCATCACAATAATTTTCAAAATACACTTTATCTACACCCCAGTTTTCCATGGTTTTCTTTGCCCATTCTGCTGCCGTATAATATTGATTCGTACCTGTCAATCGTGGACCGTAGACATCTGATAAGTCGGCAATTAAACGCATCACTTGTGATTTCTGAAAACCTTCTGTATTAATTTTAGAAAGTGCTTGCGATTTTGTTTGACCACTTGCCGTGAATCCTATAAAAATAACTACAGCAATAAGAATTTTAGAAAAGGTTTTCATAATGTAAATTGTGTTTTTCGGTTTTTATCTAATAAAATTAACACTAAATAATGAAAGCACCATAGCAGGAATGGCTAATTGTATTCATTTCTACAAAAACACCTTAAAAAAAAGGAGAAAACCCCTTTTAGTTCAATAATTTTTAGGAACTTAGTAATCAGATAGATACACCTGTCACAACATTTGATTAAGCTATTGTTTACCCGCGTATTTTGAGTTCTAGAAACGAATAGTAATAACATAAAACAACTACTTATGAAACCTACACTACTCCTTTTACTAATGCTAACGTCACAGATTGCTGTTTATAGTCAGCAAGACAGTCTACCCTCTAAAAGCCAAATAGAAGCTAATAAAGAGATTGCACGTAACTTTTATCAAGACCTTTGGTTTACCAACAACACAGACAACTACAAAACGTATGTTGCCGATGAATATGTAGTACATGATATTTTTGAAAGAAAAGACCTGACCGAACCGGCGATTGAACAAAAAAATATTGCCGATATGTTTTGGGCGAATGGCGAATTGAGTGGTACCATTGATTATCAGATTGCCGAAGGCGATTTAGTCGCTACTAGATGGCAAGCCTCTCTAAAGCCAAACACCCTATTTGGGAAAGTTTTAGCAATGAAAAAACTTGCCATTATCAATGTGTTTCGAATCAAAGATGGCAAAATTGTAGAAATTTGGAACCACAGACATGATATTGAAACCAGCCAAACCTTAGAATTTGTTGTAAAGGGACTTCTAATTGGTTTAGTGATTGCACTCATTCCAACTTTTATAGCCTTTCGTTTACGAAGAAAATTAAGAGCATTAAGCAACCAATAAAATAAGAAGCATATCAACTGTGGCTGTCAATTGCAACTTTCCTGAATAAAGAAAGAGCATAATCTTTTTCCGATTCTCACTTTTTTTTGGGAACTTAGTAAGCGCTCTTTACTAGTGTATTAGTCGTAATATTAATATTTCTACTACTATTGAGCCTTCTTTAAAAATTTGCTATGATTGAAAAACTCGGAGAGAAACTAACGCATCTATTTTTAAAATACATGCCAAATGCATTTGTATTTGCCATACTCCTAACTTTTATAACGGTACTTGGAGCCTTTTTCTGGCTAGACACCCCGCCCATAAAAATCATAAGCTCATGGTATGACGGTTTTTTTGATTTATTAGGGTTTGCCATGCAAATCATACTAATTATTGTAACCGGATTCAGCATTGCCTTGTCTCCTATCATTAAAAAGGGAATAGATGCACTAGCGCGACATATAAAATCGCCTAAACAGGTGTATTTTTTGGTTGTTTTAATAGGTATGTTATTAACGCTTATAAGTTTTGGATGGGTCGTGGTTACTTGTGTATTCGCAAGAGAATTGGCACTTCGCGTTAAAGGTGTTAACTATCCGTTTTTGATAGCCTGTGTTTACATTTCGTCAGGTAGTTGGGTTTCTGGGTTCTCAAGCTCCATTCCGCTACTATTAAATACAGAAAATAATTTTTTAATCAAATCGAATGTATTGACGGAAGTGATTCCCACAACTTATACTTTGGGCTCCACCCTAAATATAGTAATGATGATTACGCTGCTTTTAGTAGTGCCCGTAATTTTACTTCTTCTACGACCAAAAAACACACAAAATAAAGAAATAACAGATTTGTTAATAGACAAAGAAGCTTCAACTGCGCAATCGATCAAAGAAGAGGCTGCAAGCTTACAATTACCCTTTAAATCGTATTCTGATACGTTGAATAATAGTGTGATCCTTCAGATGATTATGGTTATCATGGGTTTTACCTATATCGTTTATCATTTCATCACCAAAGGATTTGATTTGAATTTCAATATCATGATTTTTATTTTTATTATGGTGGGTTTATTACTACACAAAACACCGATGCGCTATGCGATTTCAATGAAGCAAGCGAGCAGTAATATTTCTGGAATCCTATTTCAATACCCTTTTTATGCAGGCATTATGGGGATTATGTTATATACAGGTTTGGGTGAAAAACTCGGACAACTATTAGCATCGCAAGCGAGTATAACTTCGTATCCTTTTTTCGCGTATTTAACGGGGGCTGTCGTCAATTTTGCCATACCATCAGCTGGTGGTGAATTCGCCGTGGTTGGCCCAGGTATTATCAACGCAGTTAAAGAATTAGGTGCGGGTTTACCAATTGAAGAAGTCAATGCGATGATTGCAAGAGCCTCGTTATCTGTAGCTTATGGAGAAAGCTTGAGTAATTTGCTACAGCCTTTTTATTTGTTACTGGTATTGCCCATCATGGCGGCAGGTATTAAAATACAAGCACGTGATATTATGGGGTATTTAGTGCTACCGTTTATTATCCTTTTTATCATTCAATCTGTTTTAATTACGTTTTCTCCGCTCTAATATTGAAAAAAGGGAAATAATCCTCTTTATATTCTCGAGAATTTTTGAGAACTTAGTAAGTAGTTAAGATTACCTATAAAAATACGTGTGTGTTTAAACTAGTATTATGGACAATTAATAATTAGCCAATGAAACAAAATAAGCTAATGACCATGCTATTTCTATTGGGATTCTTTATTAGTTATAATGGAATTTCTCAATCTTTAATTGAATATGGTTCTACCAATGGCAACTACATTGAGATCAACAACACAAAAATTTATTATGAAGAATATGGAGAAGGAACAACTACAGTTCTTATGCTTCATGGAGGGTTTGGAAGTATCTCTAATTTTCAACATGTAATTCCAGAATTGTCTAAACACTTTAAATTAATTGCCATCGATAGTCCAAGTCACGGACGGTCACAACATATTGATTCTTTAAGTTATCAAATCTTAGCAGATTATATGGTTGCACTCATTGATACCTTAAAGCTCCCTGAAGTGAACATAATAGGTTACAGTGATGGTGCCATTATAGGTATGCTCATTGCTCATAAGAGACCCGGAAAAGTTAATAAATTGGTATTTGGAGCTGGTGCATTGAATCCAAAGGCAAGCAAACCAGAAGGATTAAAAATGTTACAAGCCACCAGCCCAGAAATACTTCCTAAAGAATTTGAGATTGCCTATAAAAGCAAATCACCAAACCCAGAAAATTGGGAGCAATTTGTGTATGACTCAAAGGCAATGTGGTTACAAGAAGTGTGGATTCCTCAAGAAATACTTCCTCAAATAAAATCTAAAACACTCATCCTTTTTGGTGATAGAGATCCATTTATCCCATTAAGTCATGCTCTTGCTATTTATGATACCTTACCCAATAGCCAATTGTTTGTATTGCCCAAAACCCATCACAATATTTTTGACAATCCAAAATTAGTCAACCCTATTTTAATTGATTTTTTAACTCAAAATTGATTTTATAAACTTCATTTTAAATATAGCGAAGTTTAACGTCGCAGTTGATTAATTCCTTTTTCCTTCTAAAAAAAAGTGAAAAAATATTTGCGTAGTTAAATGGCTTCATATACATTTGTAGTCAAATAACTTCACAATGAAATTAAGACGAGATATATTTCAGGCAATTGCAGACCCTACAAGAAGAGCCATACTTGTGCTCCTTACCACACAAACCATGACTGCTGGTGCAATTGCAAAAAACTTTAAGGTTGCACGCCCTACGATTTCGAAACATATCCAAATTTTGAACGAATGCGAACTTGTAGCGGCCAATCAACAAGGACGGGAGATTTATTATCAAATAAAAATTGATAAGATGAAAGAAATTGACCACTGGTTGGAACAATTCAGAAAAATTTGGGAAAACCGTTTCGGACAACTAGATACTTTATTATCAACACTAAAAAACAAGCAAAATGAAAAGTAATTTGCAATTCGACTTCCTTGTAAATAAGGAAAACAACACACTTACTATGGTTCGTGAGTTTCATGCAGAAAGACAATTGGTTTGGGACTGTTATACCAAACAAGAACTGTTAGATCAATGGTTCTCGCCAAAACCATTTACCACAAAAACGAAATCAATGGACTTTAAAGAGGGTGGACATTGGCACTACGCAATGGTAACACCTGAAGGTGAGGAATATTGGGGTTATACTGAATATGTTGACGTACATCCAATTGATTATTATCGTACGTTAGATGCTTTTAGCGATAGTAAAGGTACAATTAATAAAGACCTGCCAAGAGCAAAATGGCTCGTTACCTTTAACGATAAAGGCGCAAATGCAACTGTTACCACCGAGGTTACCTACGCTTCCTTAAATGACCTTGAAACTGTAATCAATATGGGAATGAAAGAAGGGATGCTTTCAACACTTGAAAAATTAGATGAACTCTTAATAACCTTAAAAAAATGAAAAAGAAAATAATTTTCGTTGTAAGTCTGTTATTCGGACTGATGTTCATCAACGCAGGATTGAATAAATTTTTTAATTATATGCCTGTGCCTGATGACTTACCTGAAAAAATGATGAAAATGATGACCGCATTTTCTGAAATAAGTTGGCTGTTGCCTTTGGTGGGTGTTGCTGAAGTCCTTGGCGGAATCTTATTTATACTTCCTAAAACCAGAGCACTCGGAGCGATCGTAATTTTTCCAGTAATGATAGGCATCCTACTCACAAACATCATTTATGCACCAACAGGTTTACCTATTGCAATGACACTACTTGCCATAAACCTTTGGGTACTCTATGAAAATAGAGTCAACTATTTACCTTTAATTAATGGACTAAATAGCAATTCATAATTCATTACCACTGCTCTTTTATAAAAAAGGGGGAAAACCCCTTTTTTATTCTCGAGAATTTTCGAGAACTTAGTTGACTGTGTATAAACACACTAGAAACTATATTTATCAAGTATATTAGTCTATATTCGAATACCGAAAAATAATTAAATACCATAACCGACCTAAAAAATGAACCTCAAAACCAACCTGTTTTCAAAAAAAATCTATTCCATTCTTATCCTAATCGTTGTTATTACAACCCATTCCTGTAAAAAAGATTCCTACAATGCCCTTGAGAAAGCGCCATTTTTACAAGGAAATGGCTACGGTTTTAACAGTGCTATTTTTTCCGTTAAAGACATAGACAGTACAAAAAAATACTTTTCTGAAAAATTGGGATTTAATTTTCAAAATTCTAAAAGCATCGAAAAAGGAATGATTGAAGGGACACTAAGTAGCAGCATTGACTTCCCTGATATGTCATCCATTGAATTATTTACAGTTTCAGATACTATTGCTGTAACTTCTAAAGATTCTTTAATGCGGAATTTTTTGAATCAGAAAGAAGGCATGCGGATGTATTCCATTTCAAGTTCATCGATAGACAGTACAGACTCATGGCTTAAATCACAGGGTTTTAAAATGGATACAATCCATACCTATTTGGTCAAAAATGCCTATTCAAATCAAGAAGCATGGGATATAAACTTCAATGAACTGGTGAGTGTTGGTTTTGAAAGAACACCAGAACAAGAGTACCTCCCTCAATTTACCCAGAAAATGTCTTTTCCATATGGTAGAATGCACGAGTGGACGAGCTTTTACAATATGCAACGCGGTTTTATGCAACATCCAAATGGAGTTGTCGCCATTAAAGCCATTAGCATTGTGGTAAAAGATTTAGAGGAGGCACGCAAGCAATTTGTTACCTTAGGATTGACCGAATTAGACGCAAATCCATCTTCAACGAATAGCGTACGGTTTAAGGTACTAAGAAATCAAGAATTGGAAATTGTAGCACCACAATCAAACGATGACCCGCTTTCCTTATTTCTAGGTGCTGACCATTCGAAAGTGCAAAGTATTCGCTTTGAAGTAAAAAATATTGACGAAACACATGCCTTTTTACAAGAAAAATTACCCGAAAATGCCTTAGAGTTAGATTCGCTAACGAATCAGTTAACTGTCTTAAAAGAATATGCCCTTGGTGTGGACTTTGAGTTTATGCAAGAATCAGAAGAACAAGGCTTGGTTGCAGAACAATTGAAGCTTAATTGGGGTACAAAACTAGATAGTGTGGCACGAAATAATGCCAATAGGCTCTATCAAAAATACTGTTCCCTTTGTCATGGCGTTGACAGAGAAGGCTATGTGGCAGACAATGCACCATCGCTGCGTTCAAATTCGTTATTGGCGACTTCGAAAGGAACTAATTTTATGCGCTATACCATCAAATATGGTAGGGGCGAATCGGCTATGGCAGGTTATTATAAAGAATTGGGCGGACCATTAACTTTCCTAGAAATAGAATTGTTATTAAAATGGCTTGAAGAAGAAGCCGGAATAGAAAAGTCTATTGCGCTTTCTAGAGAACCTGTCTCTGGCGATATTGAACTTGGTAAAAAAGTGTATCAAACCAATTGTGCCGTTTGTCATGGCAACGAAGGAGAAGGTATTTCTGCTCCTGCATTGGGCAACCCGATGTTACTAGCCACCGCCACCGATGAATTTTTGAAATATGCCATAAAAGAAGGACGAGACGGCACACCCATGCTCGCCTTTAAAGATAGCCTTAGTACAGAGGAGATTGATGGAGTTACGGCATTTTTACGAAGTAGAGCCTCTGGTTGGAATGTACCAAATTTAGATTCAATTACAGAACCCAAGCCAGCCGACTTTATTTTAAACCCCAATGGGAAAGTGCCCGATTTTAAGCTACGAGAAGGGCGTTTTGTTTCGGCGAAACAAGTCAATAAAGCCTTGCAAGATAGCGCTCGGATTGTTATTCTAGATGCCAGGTCTAAAGTAGCATGGAGACAATTACATATTCCTGGATCATTACCAGTCCCATATTATGACGATCCAGCAGAATTTACAAAACACGTACCCAATGACCCCAATACTTGGATTGTGGTGTATTGTGCCTGTCCGCATGCCGCATCAGGAAGAGTGGTTGACAAGTTCAATAAATTGGGCTATATGAATACGGCGATTCTTGACGAAGGTGTTTTAATTTGGGCACAACTCGGGTATCCTGTGAGTCATGGAAATTAATGAGTAAAACAGCGATACATTTAAACACTAGGCCAAAATGGTATAGCACCTTTAACCGAACCGTTAAAATCAGTAACTATTATCTGCACAAATGAAAACTGAAATGCAAAATACGACCTATAAAATACTCTTCTTGTTAGGACTCTTTTTTACGCTAATTGGTCAGATTATATTGACTAAAGGCAATGCTTTCGTGTATAGCCAACAACCCATTGATTTCGCGCATTGGTTTTTATTGGTGGGTGTGGTTTTTCTGATTCCTCAAGTTGTATCGTTTCCTAAAAAAATATATAGCTCTATAGGAATTCCGTTAACCCTAATTGGAATCACTTGTATTATTGGAATGTGTGTGCTGGACTTTATTTGGTGGAGCTTTCCCAACGAAGAAATGCGTACAGCATTCACAAAGCACATTGCTCAAGTTCCTTCAATCTGGAAACCATTTATTACCATAGGGCCAAGTTCAAAAATCTTCAATCTTGGCTTGCTGATATTAAGCCTGAATTACTTAAATAAAGAAAAAATTGGAATAGGGATTCTTTTTATAGCTACGCTGGTTTTATGGCATATCATCCCCGTTCCCTTTAGATTAGTAGTAGGATATTCGTTAACGCTAATGAGTTTTACCTTCATTTTAGTTGGTAAGGAAATAAAAAAAATGCTACAACGCCGTGTATAACTACTTGTTTTTACCTTTCTATAAAGCACCCTTAAAAAAAGGGGGAAAATCCCCTTTTTATTCTCAAGTTTTTTTGAGAACTTCGTAAGTGGTACTATTGATTAGTATCAACCATAAATTATTTAAATAAATACACTGGTGTGTTTATACCGTTGTTGTACTGCATTTAAACCAAATAAAGAAAATGCTTAAACTAACCGAAAAACAAGTCTATGAAAAGCTACTAGACTATGGAATGTTTCCTGAAAAAATATCCTCTATTTTTTCCAGTGAAAAATTTGGAGTTTGGGTTCGTAAAAAGGGAATTTCAGTTCACACAAGAAAAGCTTTTTCTAATGTTACATTTCATTTAACCAGAAACAATAATGCACCAAGAATTTTAAACATTCCTCACCCAATTCCTTATTATTTTCTCTGCAAAGAAATTAAAACGAGTTGGACAAAAATATCTGCTAGTATTGGAGAAGTTGATGACTACACGGACAGAAGTATGATTATTCCCAAACCAAATAACTTGAGTAAAAGATTGGTTTCAATGCTATCATACGACAGAAATAAAGACGAGAAATTCTTGGTTTTAGAAAAGTCATTCAAAGCAAAATATTTTGTTCACGCTGATATAGCAAATTGCTATCCAAGCATTTATTCGCATTCTATTCCTTGGGCTTTAGTTGGCAAACAAGAGGCGAAAGATAATATGCGAGATAGAACCAAGTGGTATAACAAACTTGATGTAAAAATAAGAGCTTTACAAAGAAACGAAACAGTCGGAATTCCAATAGGACCTGATACTTCTAGTATCGTTTCAGAAATAATTCTTTCAAAAGTCGATAAAGCTTTATCAAAATATAATTATTTTAGATTTATAGATGATTTTAAATGCTATTGCAATTCAAAGGAGGAATCGGATAATTTTATTAAAAACTTAAGCAAGGAACTTGAAAAATACCATTTACGTCTCAATCAGAAAAAAACAGAGATAATTGAACTTCCAAAAACAATTGAAGAAGATTGGGTAAGAGATTTAAAGGCATATGCTAATAAGTTTTTGACAGATGACGAACTCAACAAAAGTGATATTAACTTTATTAGTGAATTCATTGATTTATCGATAAATCTTACAAAGAAAAATCCGAATGATTCAGCCTTAAGATATGCTGTAAAAATTATATCAGACAAGAAATTTGTCGACAATGATGTTTACGTTTTCACATTAATGTACCTCTCTAGGATTTGCTTTATCTATCCTTATTTCATTGATGTATTTTATGAAATATTAGAGAATAATCCACCGAGCAACAAAATGAAATCAATTCTTTCCAAAGAAGTAAATTCTATTTTAAAAGAACATTTGGAATACTCAAGGTCTGATGTAGCTTTATGGGGATTATTTCTTGCTATGAAATTTGATTTTAAAATCGAGAACTTTAAAAACTATTCAGATTATTTAATCAATGATAGAGATTGTCTTCCTACATTACTTTGCTATTATTATTCGGATAAAAACGGACTGGATACGGATAAATATTTTGACTTAATAGACGAAATAATAAGGGAGAAACAGGAAGAAGAATGGTGGATTTATATATACTCACTATTTTATGAAAATGGCAGGAAACACGTTTTTAGGAGAATTGAGTATAAAGACTTTTATACGGAATTAAAAAAAGGGAATGTTGAATTTTATAAAAAATAACGCAGTACAACAATGGCTATAAGTAATTGCTTGTTCTCGCCTACTTCTGAAAATCCGCGAGGATTTTCAGTTTGGTGTGTACTTGCAAAGTTAAGTGCTAAACCACGCAACTACTCATAACCGAGACCATTGGCATTAATTTGAAAAAGAAAAGAAATAAATGAGAATACCAAATTCACTAATTGAAAAAATAAACAATAAACAACTTGTTATTTTCGCTGGTGCTGGATTATCTATGAATGCTGATTTACCAAGTTGGAAGCAATTAATAATAGAAATTCTAGAAGAAATAAAAGAAAAAGAACCTAAAAGCGAAAAATTTAAAAATGCAATTAAAGATGAAATAATGACTCCTTTAGATGTTCTAAATAAAATAGAGCCACATAAGGAATATGCAATTGAAGCTTTAGAGAAAATAATAAGATCTCACGATGCTAAAAAACCAACTTCAATTCACAAATTATTAGGTGACATTTCTACAAAAATTATAACATCAAACTATGATTGTTTAATAGAAGAACAATTTTCGGATTTTGAAAAAATTCTATACTCTAATAAATACAAAGTTTCCAAACTTTCTGAATATGAAAAATATATATTTAAAATTCACGGAGATATTCACGAACCAGATAAATGCATTCTATTTCCTTACCAATATAGAGAACTGTATGATAAAAAGGAACAAACTTCTATTTTTGAACTAAAGAAAATAATTTCCGATAAATCTATTCTATTTATTGGTTTTAGTTTGTCAGACCCGAATATAAATTATGTTTTTGATTTTGTTACAGACTTATATAGTGGCTTTACACCTGAACATTTTATAATTACTTCGGAAAAAGGAAAAAAGTGGCCAAATAGAGTAACTCCTATTCAAATAGAGACACATTTAGATACTGAAAAAGCTTTACAAAAGATAATTGAAGACAATTCTTTAATTATAAACAAAAAAGAAACTGTAGAAAAGAAGTTAAATATTGAAAGTGAAAATATTATTGAAGTATCTGAAACCCTTGAATATGATTTACCTCCAAATAGTAAATTTTGGGTTGGCAGAAAAAAAGAATTGAAAAATATCTCTACAGATATTTTTAAAGTAATTTTTATTACAGGTATTGGAGGACAAGGAAAATCAGCTCTTGCTGCACATTATGTAAAAAATTGTTTTGATTCAAATTTATTTGAATTTGGTGATTGGAGAGATTTCAAAGAAGAAACAAATAGGTTTCAAACCAAATTAATTTCTGCAATAAAGAGAATATCAAAAAATCAACTTTCAGCAAAGCAACTTGATAATGCATCAAATACGGAATTAGTTGATATATTTTTTAAAAATTTATCGGACAGACGAATTGTTTTTGTACTCGATAATATCGATAGTTATATTGATTTAGAAACATTTACTCCTACGGGTGGAATAAAGTATTTTTTTGAGCAAGCATTAGTAGTAAATCATAAATCAAAATTTATTTTTACTTGTCGACCTTTCATAAGAGAGGCAGGTCCTAATTTTTATCAACTTACTTTAGATGGATTATCAGAAGAAAATTGCGAAGATATTTTCACTCTATATGATATACCAATAAACAAAACACAATTAAAAGAACTTAGCAAAAGAGCTTACGCATTAACCAAAGGTCATCCATTATGGATAAACCTTATTGCAGCACAAGCAGTAAGAGGAATAAAAACTGTAAATACTTTCATTCAAAGTATTGAAGATAAAACTGATTTTAATGAAGAAGGATTTTCTTCAATACTTTCTGAAAAAATATTAAATGAAGTTTGGTATTCTCTTAATGAAAAACAGAAAGTATTATTAAGAGGAATTTCAGAAACAGTAAAGCCTGAAACTATTTCTAACTTAAAAATAATTATTGAATCTGAGTTGAAAAACAATCAATTTAATCGAGCTTTCAAGGTATTAAAAAATTTAAATTTAATTGAAATCAAATCATCTACAATAAGTGAAGACCAAATTGAATTACACCCGCTGGTCAAGGAGTTCATTTCCGCCAAATTTCCACAAACTGAAAGAGCACGATTTATTACATTATTGGTTCAATATTACGATAAATTCATTTACATTTTAAAACCAAAACTAAGTTCGGATATGAACTTAACTGAATTTCAAAATTGGACATCTAAAATAGAACTGCAAATTAATAAAGGAGATTTCAAATCTGCTTTGGTGGCTTTAGCTGAAGTTTCTGATTCAATTTTATCAGCAGGTTTTTCAGAGGAATATTTAAGAGTAGCTGAAAAACTTTTCCACTTAGTAGATTGGAAAAAAGCAATCGAAAATGAATACCCATATTTTCATAGTCAGTTTTCAACTCTAACTACAACATTAACACAGTTTGGCAAGTACGATGATTGTGAAGAACTATTAAATCTGTATTCTAAAATAATACCTGGTAAGAGTTCTCATTACCTTTCATATTGCAGTGAAAAATGCTACTTGTTTTGGTATCAAGAAAGGTTTGATGACGCTATTGAAATAGGTGAGTATGGTTTATTTCTTCTAGAGGAATCAAGTTTGCCTGATAATTTTTCTCTAAGACATAATCTAGCATTGTCACACAGAGATTCTAAATTTAAAAAGAATATAAAAAATGCATTGTCATACTTCCTCAAAGGTGAAAATATAGAAAATGTAATTAATAATGTTAATGAAGATTTAGGAGGGCATTTTTATGGTAATATTGGAAAATGTTTAGAACTTTTAAATGAAAAAGAAAATGCCTTAACTTGTTACTACATTTCAATTCTAATCCTTTTTAAAGAGGATAGCAGTAATTCTAAATTAAATATTGGCTATGCGGCATCTTGGATATATAATATTCTTAAATCAACAAAGGAAACAATTAATACTGTTTACTTTTTGAAACTAAGCATTGATGCTTGGGAAAAGTCTTCTCCACCTAGAGTTGTAAATATGAAAAAACAGTGGAATAGAATAAAAGTAGATAAACAAACAAAAACAGAAGTTAATAAAATACCAGATTGGAAATTAATCAACTTATGTAAAGAATTAGCAAAAACTGGTGCTAACAATGTATATAAAAAATAGCGCAAGTTATTACTAACATTAAGGTCTGGGCGTTTTTGGAAAGTCGCCAAATTTTTAAATTTGACGATTTCCAAAAAAAAAGA